>Ga0065165_1001164_pt1 | contig 30599 bp, 27 predicted proteins | sample AraplaMF_Cvi_mMF_FD_63813 | JGI IMG/M metagenome (GOLD analysis project Ga0065165, IMG submission 63813) | Arabidopsis root microbial communities from the University of North Carolina, USA - plate scrape MF_Cvi_mMF (version 2) (version 3) | ecosystem: Host-associated > Plants > Roots >... | reverse complement strand
AAATTCTCGCGGCCGCCGTTGCGCTTGTTGGTGAGGCGCCAGTCGCCCCATTTGTTGACGCAGTTGCAGGTGAAGTCGAAGACGTTCTGGAAGCCCTGGATGCTCGGCGCGATGAAGCTGGTCAGCGTGCCCTCGGGGACGCTCAGCCCCTGGCCGAAATTGATCGTGCGGGCGACGCTGGCGGTAGTCACCCCGGCTTCGCGGAGCGTCGGGTTGAGCAGGTCGTTGTTGCGCTCGAAGAACGACGTGTCGAACGTGTATTTGCGGATGTTGGCGCCGAAGCCGAGATTGAACTGCTCGTTCGCCTGCCAGTCGAAGTCGATCTTGGCCTGCTTGTAGGTGTTCTTGACGAAGCGCTGATAGTGGCGAATGCCCGAGAAGCCCTTCACCGTCTCCCAGTTCGCCGGATTGGCCGCGTCGAAGCCGAAGTCGATCTTGGGCATCGAACCGCCCTCACGCTCGTCGTAGACGAACGACCCCTGCGAATCCATGCGGTTGAACTCGACCAGCAACCCTTGCGTGTAGTTGGTCGATTCGGAAATGCCGGCGATGATCTGGGTCTTGAACGTGTCCGAGAACTGGTGCTGCAGGTCGATCGAGCCCTGCTTGAACTTGGTGGTGTAGGTCGACTGGTCGGCCGCCGAGCGGAAGTCGACATTGCGCATCACCAGATAGTCGGCGAGCCCGTTGGTGACGTTCGCGTCGAGCAACTCGACGGCGGGACGACCGATCAGCGCGCCGCGGAACGCTAGGCGGTTCGAGCTGGGAATGTACCCGACCGAATTGGGATTGTTGTAATAGTCGTACGGGTCGAGGTTGAACGGGTTGACGCTGAAGATGTTGGCATTGGCGGCGGTGGTCCCGCCCGGAACCACTGCGGCGTTGCCGAGGATCGACGGGCTGCTCACCCCCGCCGCATTGAACGCCGTCGCGAAGGCGGGGGTGGTGCCGTAGAGCTGCTGGCCGCAATCCTGCGCCGGGGCGAGGTCGCTGGTCGCCGCCGGCGTGCACAGGCCCGGATAGAGCGCGCGCGCATTGACCGGCGTGATCGTGTTGGTCGCGGTATTGTAGGTCGCATTGGTGTTGTTGCGATTGAGACCGACCGATGAGACCTGGTTGTAGGTGCTCTGGTTCCAGAAGCGCGAATAGGCACCGTCGATGCTGAGCAAGGTGCGGTCGCTGATCTGCCACTGATAGGAAGCGGTCAGGCCGAGGCGCTCGTTCTGCACGTCCTGCTGCTCGATCGAGGCGAGCGCGGGGATGCGGACGAGCGAATCGTCGAGGCGGCCGGCGGTGTTGTATGCGCCGCCCGGATAGAGCTTGGCATAGGCCGCGGCGTCCGAGCCGGTGAGCGCCGCCAGCGCCTCGGGATTGGTGACCGCCGTGCCAAAGCTGGTGCCGGTGGGCGCGGCGAAGCCGGCGCGCTGGGGGTTCTCGTTCCCGAGGAAATCCGAGTTGCGATAGAGGTAATCGGCCTGGCCGGGCGCACGGCGATATTGATCGAGCTCGTTCTTCGACTTGCTCCACGCGCCCGAGACGAGGAAGCCCATCGAGCCGTCGAAGATGCGCGTCGAGGCGAGCCCGGCAATGCGCGGGTTCCACTTCTTGCTGTTCTGCTGATAGCTGCCCTCGCCCGAGAGCGCGAAGGCCGACTTGGCATAGTCGAACGGGCGGCCGGTCTGCAGGTCGATCGTCGCGCCGAGCGAGCCTTCGTCGGTTTCGGCCGACGGAGTCTTCTGGACCTTGAGCGAGCTGAACAGCTCCGAGGCGAAGGTATTGTAGTCGAACGCGCGGCTGCGATTGGGGCTGGTGCCGGCATCGTTGGCGCCTGCGGTGGAGAGCGCCTCGAGCCCGTTCAGGCGGGTGCGGTTGAAGTCGCCGCCGAGGCCGCGGACGGTGATCGTGCGTCCCTCGCCATTGTCGCGGTCGACCGAGACGCCGGGCAGGCGCTGCAGCGATTCGGCGAGATTGCTGTCGGGGAAATCGGCGATGTCCTCGGCCGTGATCGCGTCGATCTGGACCGTGGCGTCGCGCTTCTCGCGGATCGAGTTGCGCAGCGCGGCGCGGTAGCCCGTGACGACGATCTCGCCCTGGTCGGCGGTGTCACCGGTGTCATCCTGTGCGACCATGGCGGGTTCCGCAGCGGGGGCCGGCTCGGCGCCTTGCGCGAACGCGGCGCTGCTCCAGCTCGCGGCGAGCGCGAGCGCCGCGCATGAGGCGCCGGTCCGCAGGATCGCGGCGGTTGCAGTCTTGGTGATCATCATTCCCCTCCCATTGGCGGGCGCCGCTATCCCATGCGGCGTCCCGTCGGATTCTGCCCAAGAGGAGGGGGTGTGCGGCATCGTCGCAAATGCCGTGCCTGAGCGCGCGATCTTCCATCGCTGCGGACCCGGGCGTTCGCCTCTCCTCGTTTTCGCGGCCTCAGGACCGTCTCTCCAATGCCCGTAGACACCGGTAGCATGATGGTAACGCCATCACCCATTGGGAGCAACCGCATTGGCGCCACTTAAAATCCATATAAATCAGTGTATTGAGAAAAATGCTACCGGTATCATATTTCGTGGGCGGCGGAGTGGACCCAAGGGTTGCGAATCATCGTGCGGCGGAAGTCAGTCGGTCGTCGCCGCGGTCAGCGAAGCCCGCCACTTGCGCCGCAATGCAGCAGGATCGCTGGGAATCCGCGCGTCGAGAAAGGTCGCATGGTCGATGCGATCGAGGCGGAAGGTGCGGAAATCGTTGCGCAATTCGCACCAGGCGATCAGCGCGCGCGCCGAATCGAGATAGCCGACCACCAGCGGCCACACCGTGCGCTCGGTCTGTGCGCCCGAGGGATCCGTATACAGGATCGCGATCTTGCGGGCGGCGCGGATCGCGCTGCGCAGCTGGGCCGCGTCGACTCGGTCGGCGACCTGGTCCCAGGACGGCGGGGTGCGTGCTGCCGGGTCTTCGAGCAGGCCGCGCATCTCCTCGGGCAGCACCGCGGCGACCTTGGCGAGGACGTCGCGCGCCGCGCGTGCCAGCGCGGGGTCGGCATGGCCGGCGACCCATTGCACGCCCAGCGCGACCGCGTCGATCTCGTCGGCGGTGAGCATCAGCGGCGGCAAGTCGAACCCGCCCTCCAGGACATAGCCGATGCCCGCCTCGCCGCGCACCGGCACGCGCTGGCCGATCAGCGCGGCTATGTCGCGATAGACCGAACGCTTCGACGTCTCGAGCTCCGCCGCGATCGCATCCGCGGTCACCGGACGCGTGGTGCGGCGGAGGATCTGGACGATCTGGAAGAGGCGGTCGGCCTTGCGCATCGAGAGAGTCCTACTGCCAAGCTGCTGACACCATGCTGGCAGCAGCGTGGCAGTAAGTCGAGCCTCGCAACGAGGGAGACAGACGATGTTGAAGACCTATCAGGGCAGCTGCCATTGCGGCGCGGTGCGTTTCGAGGCCGAGATCGATCTCGAGGCAGGGACCGGCAAGTGCAATTGCTCGATCTGCACCAAGCGGCGCAATTGGGGCGCGTTGCTCAAGCCCGAGGCGTTCCGGCTGCTGAGCGGCGCGGAGGTCCTCAGCGACTATTCGTTCGGCACCGGGCAGGGCAGCCACCGCTTCTGCAGCAACTGCGGCTGCGCGCCGTTCAGCGAAGGCAATGTGCCCGAAATCGGCGGGGCCTTCGTATCGGTGCAATTGGGATCGCTCGACAATGCGACCGATGCGGAGCTGGCGGCGGCGCCGGTCAATTACAGCGACGGACGCAACAATGCCTGGTGGAACCAGCCGGCGGTGACGAGCTACCTCTAGCCTATCGCCGCCAACAGCCGCGGGATCTCGCCGGGCAATTCGCGCGCGAGGAAGCCGAGCGGGCCGACCCGCTCGGCGAGCCGCCGGCCCGCCTCGCCGTGGAGCCACACGCCCCAGGCCGCGGCGGTGCGCGGTGCGGCGCCGCGCGCGATCAGTCCGCCGATGACTCCGGCAAGGACGTCGCCCGAGCCGCCGGTGGCGAGTCCGGGGCCGCCGCCGGGATAGCGCAGCAGGCCCTCGCGGGGGCAGGCGATCCAGGTCTCGGGGCCCTTGAACAGCACGGTGGCGTTGAAGCGGCGCGCGGCTTCCTGCGCGAGTCCCGCGGGGTCGGTGTCGATCCGGGCCGCGTCGCAGCGCATCAGCCGCATCATCTCGCCCGGATGCGGAGTGAGGACGATGCGGCCGTCATGGCCGTGCAGCGCGTCGGCCAGGTCGGTCGCGGCGGCGATCGCGGCGGCGTCGAGCACCAGCGACAGACCGGCACGCGGCCGGACGAGCACCGATCGGAGGATCGCCTCGGCCGATGCCTCGGGTCCCATGCCGGGGCCGAGGACCAGCGTGTCGCACCGCTCGAGATGCGCGCGCAGCACGTCGCCGGCGGTGCCGTCGAGCTCGCCGGCCGGATTGGCGGGGAGCGGGAAGACGGCGGCTTCGGGGACCAGCGTGCCGAGCAGGAGCGCGGCGCGCTCGACCGTGGCGAGCTGGAGCCTGCCCGCGCCGGCGCGGAGCGCCGCCTCGCCGGTCAGGCGCAGCGCGCCGGGCACGCTTTCGGAACCGCCGGCGATCAGGACGTGGCCGCGGCTGTTCTTGTCGGTGTCGGCGTCGGGCGCGGGGAGCGGATGCGCGGCGAGCCAGGCGGAGTCGAGCGGCGTCATCCGCGCGCGGCGACCATCGCGTCGGGCGCGGAGGTCGTCTCGGCTTCGGGGTCCTCGTCGACGGGGGCGGTGACATTGTAGCGGACCAGGGTCAGCCCGCCATGCTTGCCGGCGGCCGGATCGTGGACATATTCGGTGATCGAGCAATTGGCGACGTCGCCCTGCTTGTCGATCGCGAGGATCTCGGCCTCGGACAGGTTCTCGATCACGTAGCGCAGGCACAGCACGACGACTTGGTGCGCGACGATCATCACGTCGCGGCCGGCGTGATGGAGCGAGACCGTGTCCATCAGCGAGCGCAGGCGGAAGATCACGTCGCACCAGCTCTCGCCGCCGGGCGGGCGGTGATAGAATTTGCCGAGCAGGCGGCGGAACTCGGCCTGCTCGGGCAGCACCGCGGCGACGCCCGCAGTGGTGAGCCCGTCGAGGATGCCGAACTCCTTCTCGCGCAGCCGCTCGTCGGCGCAGACGCTCTCGTCCGGGTCGGCGCCGCCGGCATCGCGGAAGATGCGCGCGGTCTCGCGGGCGCGGAGATAGGGCGAGGCGAGGATCACCTCGGGCCGGCCATTGCCCTCGCCGCGCGCGAACCAGCGGCCGAGCGCAGCGGCCTGGGCGGAGCCGAGTTCGGACAGGGGCACGTCGACGTCGCGAATGTCGATCGCGATGCGATGCTCGCCCGAGGCATGGGCGAGGTCGCGCGCCACGTTGCCGGCGCTCTGGCCGTGCCGGACGAGCCACAAGCGGGTGGGCCAGCGATTGGTGGTCATGCCCGGACAATGCCGGAGCGGCGGCGGTGTTCCCGCGCAGCGTCAGGTGCGGGAAAGCGTGGTGGGCAATTCGGGCGCCAGCGCAGCGCCCCATTGATACAGGGCATCGAGCACCGGACGCAGGCTCTCGCCACGCTCAGTCAGCTGATACACGACCGCCTCGCCCTCGACAGCGCGCTTCTGAATCAGTTCCAGCCGTTCGAGATCCTTGAGACGCTCGGTAAGCATCTTGTCCGAGATGTCGGGAAGGCGGGCGCGCAGGTCGCCATATCGATGTGGCGCTTCCTTTAGCCAGGCAAGGATAAGCGTCTTCCATTTGCCCCCGACAAAGTCGAGCGCGAGTTCGACCGGGCAGCCATAGCGCGCCTTCAATCGCTTCATCCCTGCCTCCGCACGCACCCTTTGGTGCGTTGAAAATGGCGACCAGCCACCGCACTCCGGCGTCCTTATTGGCGATAAGGAAGCATGATGACGACCGAATATATCCGCTATCAGCTTGTTCAACATGAGCCCGCCGCGCTGATCGCGGCCTATGCGCAGGCGCGGGCGCATCTCGATGCTGCGCCGGAATGCCTGGGCTATGATCTCGCGCAATGCGACGATGCGCCGAACAGCCTGATCCTGCGGATCGAATGGACGAGCGCGGAGGCGCACATGCAAGGGTTCCGCCGCGGGCCGCACTTCCCGCCCTTCCTCGCCGCGATCCGCGACTTCGTCCCCGAGATCGCCGAGATGCGGCACTATACGCGGCGGCTGACGTCGGAGGGGCGCTAGGCCCCCGCGGCGGTCAACCGGTCTAGCTGGTCCTTGCTCAGCGTCACGTCCCAGGCGCCGATCAGTTCGTCGAGCTGCTCGGTGCTGGTCGCGCTGGCGATCGGGGCGGTGACGCCGTCCTGCACGGCGAGCCAGGCGAGGGCGATCTGGGCGAGGCTGGCGCCGGTCTCGGCCGCGACCTGGTCCATCGCCGCGAGCACCGCCTTGCCCTTGCCTTCGAGATAGGCGGTCATCCGGCCGCCGCGAACGCTCTTCCCGAGATCGGCCTCGCTGCGATACTTGCCGGTGAGGAAGCCCGAGGCGAGCCCGTAAAAGGGCACCACGCCGATATTGTGGGTGACGCAGAGGTCCTCGAGCTCGCCCTCGAACTTGTGGCGGCTGACCAGATTATATTCGGGCTGGAGCACGCGGTAATGCGGCAGGCCGTCGCGCGTCGCGATGTCGAGCGCGGATTTGAGCCGCGCGGCGTGGAAGTTGGAGGCGCCGATGGTGCGGACCTTGCCAGCCCGGATCAGCGTGTCGAAGGCGGCGAGGACGTCTTCCTGCGACACGTCCTCGTCGTCCTGGTGGGCGAAATACAAGTCGATCGCGTCGATCCCGAGCCGCCGCAGCGACGCCTCGGCCGCGGCGGCGATGCGCGTCGGGGCGAGCTTGGCGCCGCCTTCGCCGTCGAGCATGCCGACCTTGGTGGCGATCAGCACTTGGTCGCGCTTGCCGGACGTGCGCAGCCACTCGCCGAGGATGCTCTCGGATTCGCCGCCCTGGTGGCCGGGGATCCAGGCCGAATAGACGTCGGCAGTGTCGATCATCACGCCGCCACGCTCGACGAAGCGGTCGAGGATGCGGAAGCTGGTCGCCTTGTCGGCGGTCCAGCCGAAGACGTTGCCGCCGAGGACGAGCGGCGGCGTCATCAGCCCGCTCGCGCCGAGCTCGCGCAGCGCGCTCATGGCTGGACGCTCGCGTTGATGTCGGTCGCCGCCGCCGCTTCGTTGAGCGCGCGCGCCTCGTCGGCCGACGGGCTGTCGTCGTTGGCCCCGCCGCAGCCGGCGAGCGCCAGCGCGATCAGCAGCAGCGGCAGGCCACGCATCGTTATTCCTCGATCTCGTTGCCGGCGCCGACATCGGCGGCGTTGCCCGTATAGCTGTTCTCGGCCTCGGTGAAGGCGGCGTCGGTGGCGGCATTGGCGGCGTTCACGTCGCTCACCGCTTCGCCCATCGTGTTGCTGTCGCCGGTGATCGTCTCATTGGCTTCGGCGGCTTCGTTCTTGGCGCCGCCGCAGGCGGAGAGGGCGAGCAGGGCGACCGGGAGGAGAAGCAGAGACTTGCGCATCGGAGGAACCTCTTGTTTAGCCGCCAAAGGGCTAGCCAGCGCCGGCGGACGGCGCAACTGCGTTGACCTGATATAAAGATATCTTTATATCTATATCCGACATGGTCCAGGCTCTCGCCATCTTCCGCGCCCTCGCCGATTCCACCCGGCTGCGCATCGTCGCGCTGCTGCGCTCGATGGAGCTGTCGGTCGGCGAGCTCGCCCAGGTGCTCGGCCAGAGCCAGCCGCGGGTCAGCCGCCACGTCAAGATCCTGTGCGACGCGGGCCTTGTCGAGCGGCGAAAGGAAGGCAGCTGGGTGTTCATCGCGCTCGGCGCGCACGCCAAGGTGCAGCCGATCCTCGCCGCGCTCGACAGCTGGAGCGAAGCCGATCACTGGGCGATCGCCGACGAGGCGCGGCTGGCGGCGGTGCGCGCCGATCGCGCGGCGGCGGCGGCGGAATGGTTCGAGGCCAATGCCGGCGAATGGGATGCGATCCGATCGCTCCACGTCGCCGACAGCGAGATCGAAGCGGCGATGGCGCGGGCGCTGGGCGATGCCGAGCTCGGCTGCCTGATCGACATCGGCACGGGCACCGGCCGGATGCTCGAACTGTTCGCGCCGCTTGCCCGCAATGCGCTGGGGATCGATCGCTCGTCGGAAATGCTGCGCCTGGCGCGCGCCAAGCTTTCCGAGCGCGGGCTGGCCAATGCCGAGCTGCGCCAGGCGGACCTTTATGCGCTGCCGCTCGCCGATGGCGGGGCGGACGCGGCTATATTGCACCATGTGCTCCATTTCGCGCAGCAGCCCGGTGCGGCGATCGGCGAGGCGGCGCGGGTGCTGAGCGACGGCGGGCGGCTGCTGATCGTCGACTTCGCGCCGCACGACCGCGAGGAGCTGCGCTCGCGCGACGCGCACACCCGGCTCGGCTTCTCGGACGAGCAGATCCTCGGCTGGTTCGCCAATGCCGGGCTCGCGCCGGTGCAGGTCGAAACGCTCGAAGGCGGCGAACTGACCGTCAAATTGTGGCTGGGTCGCAAGACCGGCGTGGAATCGAAGGAAGTGAAGGCGGCATGAGCATCGTGGACCCGCTGGCAGCGCCGCTGTTCGCGAACGTGGCGGGCGACATCGAAGTGAGCTTCGAATTCTTCCCGCCCAAGACCGAGAAGATGGAAGAGACGCTCTGGGAGTCGATCCAGACGCTGTCGCCGCTCGGGCCGCGCTTCGTCAGCGTGACCTATGGCGCGGGCGGGACGACGCGCGAGCGGACGCACAACACCGTCGCGCGGATCGCCCGCGAGACGGCGATCCCGGCAGCGGCGCACCTGACCTGCGTCGAGGCGACCCGGGAAGAGATCGACCAGGTCGCCGAGGAATATTGGGCGGCGGGCGTCCGGCATATCGTCGCGCTGCGCGGCGATCCGCCGCGGGCGGGCGAACGCTATGCGACGCATCCCGGCGGCTACGAGAACGCCGCCGATCTGGTGGCAGGGCTGCGGAAACTGCACCCGTTCGAGATCTCGGTCGCGGCCTATCCCGAATGTCATCCGGATTCACCCAATCCGAGCGCGGACATCGACAACCTCAAGCGCAAGATCGACGCCGGTGCGACCCGGGCGATTACGCAGTTCTTCTTCGAGCCCGAGACCTTCTTCCGCTTCCGCGACGATGCCGCCAAGGCGGGGATCACCGCCGAGATCGTGCCGGGGATCATGCCGGTGATGAACTTCGCCAGCGTCCAGCGGATGTCGGCGATGTGCGGGACCCAGGTGCCGGTGTGGATGGGCAAATTGTTCGAGGGGCTCGACGAGCATCCCGCGGCACGGCAGCTGGTCGCGGCGACGCTCGCGGCCGAGCTTTGTCGGAAATTGTACGCGGGCGATGTGCGGCAGTTCCACTTCTACACGCTCAACCGTGCCGAACTGAGCTACGCGATCTGCCATTTGCTGGGCCTGCGGCCGCGCGTCGGCGCGGAGTTGGTGGCGGCGTAAGAATTCCCCTCCCGCTTGCGGGAGGGGTTAGGGGAGGGCGTGTGCTGGGCCGCGCGCTTTCCGCTTCCGATTTCTGACAGGCCCTCCCCCGACCCCTCCCGCAAGCGGGAGGGGAGAAGGAAGTTGATATGACACCACGCGAATCCCTGCTGGCCGAAGCCGCCAAGCGCATCCTGATCACCGACGGGGCGTTCGGCACCGAGATCCAGAACTGGAAGCTCGAGGAAGCCGCCTATGCCGGCGATCTTGGCCTCGGCCACGACCAGAAGGGCAATAACGACATCCTCGCGCTGACCATGCCCGAGGTGCCGGCGAGCATCCACCGCGCCTATTTCGAGGCGGGGGCGGACATTGCCGAGACCAACACCTTCTCGGCCAACCGGATCAGCCAGGCCGATTACGGCGCCGAGCATCTGGTACGCGAGATCAACGTCGAGAGCGCGAAGCTGGCGCGGTCGATCGCCGACGAGTTCGAGGCGAAGGACGGGCGGCCGCGCTTCGTCGCCGGCGCGCTCGGGCCGACCAACAAGACCTTGTCGCTGAGCCCCGACGTCAACGATCCGGGCTATCGCGAGATCGACTTCGATTATCTCAAGGAGGTCTATCGCGAGCAGATCGACGCACTGGTCGAGGGTGGGGTGGACTTCATCCTGATCGAGACGGTGTTCGACACCTTGAACGCCAAGGCGGGCGTGATGGCGTGCATCGAGGCGGCGAACGATCTCGGCCGCGACTTGCCGATCATGCTGTCGATGACGCTGACCGATCTGAGCGGCCGCAACCTTTCGGGGCATACCGTCGAGGCGTTCTGGCACGCGGTGCGGCATGCGCGCCCGGTGACGATCGGGCTCAATTGCTCGTTCGGCGCCGAACAGCTGCGTCCCCACGTCAAGACGCTGAGCGCGCTGTGCGACACGCTGATCATGGTCTATCCGAACGCCGGCCTGCCCAACGAGCTGGGTGCCTATGACGAGGCGCCGGCGACGACCGCCGGGCTGGTCAAGGAATGGGCCGATGCCGGGCAGGTCAACGTCCTTGGCGGCTGCTGCGGCTCGACCCCGGCGCATATCGCGGCGATCGCCGAGGCAGTGAAGGGCCTGCCCGCGCGGCCGATCCCGGTGCCCGAGGTGCGGACGCGGTTGGCCGGGCTCGAGCCGTTCACGATGGCGGCCTGATCCTCCCCGGAACGGGGAGGGGGACCGCGCCCGCAGGGCGTGGTGGAGGGGGCTCTCCGCGAGCGAGTCCCCTGCGGCGACCCCCCTCCACCATGCTTCGCATGGTCCCCCTCCCCGTGCCGGGGAGGATCTAAGAAGAAGAAAATTATGACGACCGCCTCCTCCACCAGCTTCGTCAATATCGGCGAGCGCACCAACGTCACCGGATCGGCCCGCTTCAAGAAGCTCGTGATGGCGGGGGACTATGCCGCCGCGGTCGAAGTCGCGCTGCAGCAGGTCGAGGCGGGCGCGCAGGTGCTCGACGTCAACATGGATGAGGGCCTGCTCGACGCGCACGAGGCGATGACCACCTTCCTCAAGCTGATCCAGGCCGAGCCCGACATCGCCCGCATCCCGGTGATGGTCGACAGCTCGAAATGGGACGTGATCGAGGCAGGGCTCAAATGCGTCTCGGGCAAGCCGATCGTCAACTCGATCAGCATGAAGGAAGGCGTCGACCAGTTCCTCGACCATGCCCGGAAATGCATGGCGTACGGCGCCGCGGTGGTCGTCATGGCGTTCGACGAGGTCGGCCAGGCCGACACCAAGGAACGCAAGGTCGAGATCTGCGAGCGGGCGTACAAATTGCTCGTCGGGATCGGCTTCCCGCCCGAGGACATCATCTTCGATCCCAACGTGTTCGCGGTGGCGACCGGGATCGAGGAGCACAACAATTACGGCGTCGACTTCATCGAGGCGTGCAAGGAGATCAAGGCGCGCTGCCCGCACGTCCACATTTCGGGCGGGCTTTCGAACCTGAGCTTCAGCTTCCGCGGCAACGAGCCGGTCCGGAAAGCGATGCACTCGGTGTTCCTCTACCATGCGATCCCCGCGGGGATGGACATGGCGATCGTCAATGCCGGCCAGCTCGACGTCTATGACCAGATCGAGCCCGAGCTGCGCACTGCCTGCGAGGACGTCATCCTCAACCGCGATCCCGAGGCGGGCGAGCGGCTGGTCGCGCTGGCCGAGCGCTTTCGCGGCACCGATGCGGTCGCCGAGAAGCAGGCGGCCGAATGGCGCGGCTGGGGCGTCGAGAAGCGGCTGGAGCATGCGCTGGTCAAGGGCATCGACCAGTTCGTCGTCGAGGATACCGAGGAGTGTCGGCTCAAGGCCGACCGGCCGATCGAAGTGATCGAGGGCCCGCTGATGGACGGAATGAACGTCGTCGGCGACCTGTTCGGCAGCGGCAAGATGTTCCTGCCGCAGGTGGTCAAGTCGGCGCGCGTGATGAAGAAGGCGGTGGCGCACCTGCTGCCCTATATCGAGGCCGCCAAGGAGCCCGGCGCCAAGGGCAAGGGCAAGGTGGTGATGGCCACCGTCAAGGGCGACGTCCACGATATCGGCAAGAACATCGTCGGGGTCGTCCTGCAGTGCAACGGCTTCGAGGTGGTCGATCTCGGCGTGATGGTGCCGTGGACCAAAATCCTCGAGGCGGCCAACGAGAACGATGCCGACATGATCGGGCTGTCTGGGCTGATCACCCCGTCGCTCGACGAGATGGTCACGGTGGCCGAGGAGATGCAGCGCTCGGGGATGACGATGCCGCTGCTGATTGGCGGCGCGACGACCAGCCGCGTGCATACCGCGCTCAGGATCGAGCCCGCGTATAAGGGTCCGGTGGTGCACGTGCTCGACGCCAGCCGGGCGGTGGGCGTCGCGACCACGCTGGTCTCCGACACGATCCGCGACGATTATGTCGCGAAGATCGCCGAGGAATATGAGCAGGTCCGCCAGGCACGCGCCGGCCGCGGGCAGAGCGAATTGCTGCCGCTCGACAAGGCGCGCGACAATGCGTTCGAGGCCGACATGGCGCTCAAGCCGGGCAAGCCGCGGATGCCGGGCGTCCACGAGTTCCTCGACTGGGACCTCGAGGATTTGCGGAAGTATATCGACTGGACGCCGTTCTTCCGCGCCTGGGAGCTGGCGGGCAACTACCCCGCGATCCTCGAGGACAAGGTGGTCGGGGAGAGCGCGACGTCGCTGTTCGCCGACGCACAGGCGATGCTCGACAAGATCATCGCCGAGAAGTGGCTGACCGCGCGCGGCGTCGCCGGGCTGTGGCCGTGCCGGCGCAAGGGCGACGACATCGTCGTCCATGTCCAGGACGAGGAGCATGTCACCTTGCCAATGCTCCGCCAGCAGATCGCCAAGCGCGAGGGCCGGGTGAACATGTGCCTCGCCGACTTCATCGATACGCAGGGCGACTGGATCGGCGGCTTCGCCGTCGGCATCCACGGGATCGAGCCGCATCTCGCGCGCTTCAAGAACGCAATCGACGACTATTCGGACATCTTGCTCAAGGCGCTGGCCGACCGCCTGGCCGAGGCGTTCGCGGAACGCCTGCATCTGTTCGTCCGCACCTCGCTCTGGGGCTATGCCGAGGGCGAGCAGCTGACCAACGAGGCGCTGATCAAGGAGCAGTATCGCGGCATCCGCCCGGCGCCGGGCTATCCCGCCTGCCCCGAGCACAGCCTCAAGCCGATCCTGTTCAACATGCTCGGCGCGCACAAGCGCACCGGCATCAGCCTGACCGAGAGCTTCGCGATGCTGCCGACCGCGGCGGTGTCCGGCTTCTATTTCGGGCACCCCCAGGCCGAATATTTCGGCGTGGCTCGGATCGGGCAGGACCAGCTCGAGGAATACGCCACGCGGCGGGGGATCCCGCTGGACCTCGCGACACGGTACCTGCGGCCGAACCTCGACTGATGCCTAGTGTTCCTGCGAAAGCAGGAGCCCAGGGCGGCAAGCGCCGTCCTGCGTGACCCTAGGCTCCTGCTTTCGCAGGAGCACCAGGAACTAGCCCATGCGCGGCCCCGGCCAGCGGTCGCGCGCGTCCGGGGTCTCGACCGTCATGTTCGCGCCTTCGGTCGCGCGAACCGGCACGCCGCCAATGTCGAAATCGTGGAGGCAGCGCGCGTTCACGCCGAAATGATCGGGCGCGCTGCGCTTGCGGTGGAAGACGTAGATTCCGCAGCGGCTGCAGAAATAGTGGCGCGCGCGGCGGGTGTTCCACTGGTAGAGCGTCAGCAGGTCTTCACCCGCGGTCAATTCGAGCGCGGTCTCGGGCACCTTGGCCATCAGCGCGCCGCGCATCGCGCAAAGCGAGCAGTCGCAGGTGGTGAGTTCGTCGACTGTCCAGTCGAGCCGGAAGCGAACCCCGCCGCAATGGCACGAACCCTCGATCACCACGCCGCCTTCACTTCGCCCCGGCCGCCGGCTCGGCATAGACGGTGTCGGTCGGGCCGTAGCCGGTGATATAGACATGCGCGCCTTCGGGGCCCGTGCGCGCGAAATGCGGGACGCCGGCGGGCTCGGTATAGAAGCTGCCCGGCGGCAACGGCTTGCGCAGCGCGTCGTCGGCCTTGGGGCCATAGCCGAAATGCCACATGCCCGAGACCACCGTCGCGGTGCGCTCGTCCTTGTGGCTGTGCGCGGCGATGCGGGTGTTGGGCGGCACCTTGATCTCGATCGCGAACAGCCCTGGCTTGGTCGGATCGCCGCTCAGCACGCGGGTCTCGACACCCGCAAGTCCGGACGTGCCGGCGACCGCGCCGATCTGCGGGAGCGCGGCGACTTCGCCGGGCGTGAGGCGGACCTCGCGTTCAGCCGGGGCTAGGGCGAGTAGCGCAGCGAGCGCCAGCGCGGCGCGGATCATCTGGCACCCAGGAAATCGGTGACCAGCTTGGTCGTCGCCTCCGGATTCTCCTCCATGATCCAATGCCCCGAGGCGGGGACCACGCCCTCGGTCACGTTGGTCGCGGCGAAGCGCATGATTGCCGCCATCTGCGTGCCGAAGCTCTTCTCGCCGCCCAAAGCGAGCACCGGCATCGTCAGCTTGCCGTCGGCGGCGAGCAGCGCGCGGTTGTCGATCGCGTCTTGATCGAACGCGGCGAACTGGGCGAAGCCAGCATGCATGTTGCCCGGGCGGGCGTAGAGCGCGGCGTAATGCGCGCGCGAGGCTTCGTCGAAATGCGTGGGGTCGGCGGAAAATTCGTTCCAGAAGCGGTCGAGATAGATGCGCTCGCGGCCGGCGACGAGCCGCTCCATGTCGGGTCCGCCGAAGCGGAAGTGCCAGAGGATCGGGTTCTTGAGCACTTCCTCCCACGGGCCGATGCCGGGGACGGGGGCGTCGATCAGCACCAGTTTCGTCACGCGCTTCTGGTTCTGCACGGTGAGCGCATAAGCGACCATGTTGCCGATATCGTGCGCGACGACATCGGCGCGATCGACCTTGAGCGCGTCGAGCAACGCGACCATGTCGGCGGCCTGGTTCTTTTTGTCATAGCCGGCCGACGCGACTGCGGAGAGGCCCATGCCGCGCAGGTCGGGGACGATGACGCGGTGATCGCGCATCAGAGCGGCGGCCAGCGGCGCCCACATGTCGCCGGTCTCGCCATAGCCGTGGAGCAGGAGCACCGCAGGGCCCTTGCCGCCGACGCGGACGTGCAGCGTGGTGCCGTTGGCGGCGATCTCCTGCGTCTGGAAGCTGGCGGGATAGGCGGGGACCTGGGCGTGCGCGGCAGGCGCGAGCGCGAGGGCAAACAAGGGCAGCAGCATGCGCATCGATCGGATTCCCCCGCGGCGGGGCGCCGCAAGGGCAAGTTATGTTAGTTTGGAATGACATTCCAGAGACTGTGAACATATCCGTCATCCCGGCGAACGCGGGGATCTCAGGCAGGAGCGCGAGGCGGCACGCGATCCCGGCATTCGCCGGGATGACGGAAGGGGGCGGGGGTGCTAGGGCGCCCGGCATCATGCTCAATCTGACCGACATCACGGTGCGCCTCGGCGGGCGCACGATCATCGACGCCGCCACGGCCAAGCTGCCGCCCAAGGGCCGGATCGGGCTGATCGGCCGCAACGGCGCGGGCAAGTCGACTCTGGTCAAGGTGATCGCCAGCCAGCTCGAGCCCGATACCGGCGGCGTCGACATGCCGCGCGGCGCCAAGCTCGGCTATATCGCGCAGGAAGCGCCGCATGGCGACGCGACGCCGTTCGAGACCGTGCTCGAAGCCGATGTCGAGCGCACCGCGTTGCTGGCCGAGAGCGAGACCAGCCAGGACCCGGACCGGCTCGGCGAAGTCTACGAACGATTGATGGCGATCGACGCCTACACCGCGCCCTCGCGCGCCTCGCAGATCCTCGTCGGGCTCGGCTTCGACGAGGAGATGCAGCACCAGCCGCTCGACAGTTTCTCGGGCGGGTGGAAGATGCGCGTCGCGCTCGCCGCCCTGCTGTTCTCGCAGCCCGACATGCTGCTGCTCGACGAGCCTTCTAACCACCTCGACCTCGAAGCGGTGCTGTGGCTCGAGGACTTCCTCAAATCCTATCCGGCGACGATCCTGCTGGTCAGCCACGAGCGCGACTTCCTCAACAATGTCGTCGATCACATTCTCCACCTCGATAAGGGCAAGCTGACGCTCTATCCCGGCGGGTACGACGCGTTCGAGCGCCAGCGTGCGGAGCGCCAGGCGCAGCTCGCCTCGGCGCGCGCCAAGCAGCAGGCGCAGCGCGAGCATCTCCAGGCCTATATCGCCAAGAATTCGGCGCGTGCCTCGACCGCCAAGCAGGCGCAGTCGCGCGTCAAGGCGCTGGCCAAGATGCAGCCGATCGCCGAGCTGGTCGACGATCCGACCCTGAGCTTCGACTTCCCCAATCCCGACGAATTGCGACCGCCGCTGATCACGCTCGACCTCGCCACGGTCGGCTATGGCGAGACGCCGATCCTCAAGCGGCTCAATCTGCGCATCGATCCCGACGACCGGGTGGCGCTGCTCGGGCGCAACGGCAACGGCAAGACCACGCTGGCGCGGCTGCTCGCGGCGCAGCTGACCCCGATGGAAGGCGCGATGAATGCGTCGGGCAAGATGCGCGTGGGCTATTTCACCCAGTATCAGGTCGAGGAGCTCGACCGCACCGAGACCCCGCTTCAGCACATGACGGTGCTGATGAAGGGCGCCAGCCAGAGTGCCGTGCGCGCCCAGCTCGGGCGGTTCGGCTTTTCGGGGCAGAAGGCCACGACCGACGTCGGCAAGCTCTCGGGCGGCGAGCGTGCGCGGCTGGCGCTGGCGCTGATCACCCGCGACGCGCCGCACATGCTGATCCTCGACGAGCCGACCAACCATCTGGACGTCGACGCGCGCGAGGCGCTGATCCAGGCGCTCAACGACTATACCGGCACCGTCGTGCTGGTCAGCCACGACCGGCACATGCTGGAGATGACCGCCGACCGGCTGGTGCTGGTCGACCAGGGCACCGCGAAGGAATTCGACGGGTCGCTCGACGACTATATCGCCTTCGTGCTGTCGAAGGAGGGCCAGGCGCCCAAGGCGAGCAAGGCCGACAAGAAGGAGGCGCGCCGCCTCGCCGCCGAGGCGCGCGAGAAGGGCACCGAGCTGCGCAAGGCGGCCAAGGCGGCCGAGAGCGAGCTGGCCAAGCTTACTGCGCAGCGCAGCGCGGTAGAGCTGGCGATGTTCGATCCGTCGCAGGCCGATGCCGCGCTGACCAAGCTGACGATGACCGAGCTGATGAAGCGCCGCGCCGAGCTCAACGACAGGATCGACGCGGCCGAGGCGGTGTGGATGGAGGCGAGCGAGGCGCTGGAGGGGATCGAGGGGTAGCCGTCATCCCGGCGAATGCCGGGATCTCGAGCGACTCCAGTCCGCCCTCGCCTGAGATCCCGGCCTTCGCCGGGATGACGGTGCGACAAGGGGCTTGGCGCGCCGCGATGCCTTACCCTCGATAGCGCAGCGCCTCCACCAGCAGCGCGAAGGCCGGCGTGATCTGGCGCCTGCTGGGATAATAAAGATGATAGCCCGGGAAGGGCGGGCACCAGTCCTCGAGCACGCGGACCAGCCGGCCGTCGGCGAGCGGTTGGCGGAAATGGTCCTCGGGCAGGAAGGCGATGCCGAAGCCCGCGGTCGCCGCGGTGACGATCATGTCGACGTCATTGAGGATGAGCTGCCCCGCGACGCGCAGCTTGAGCTCGCGCTCGCCCTTGTCGAGCTCCCAGGCGTAGAGCCCGCCCGACGTGCGCATGCGCAGGTTGATGCAATCGTGCCCGGTGAGGTCCTGCGGCGTGCGTGGCGGCGGCCGCTTGGCGAAATAGGCCGGCGAGGCCACCGCGGCCATCCGCAGGTCGGGTCCGATGCGGACTGCGATCATGTCCTTGGCGACTTGCTCGCCGATCCGCACCCCCGCGTCGAACCGCTCGGCGACGATGTCGGTGAACGACGAATCCACGCTGAGCTCGACATGCACGTCGGGATGGTCGGGGAGCAGCCGCGCGAGCGCCGGCCAGACCACGTCGCGTGCGGCCTGGCCGGTGGCGGTGATCCGGACCGTGCCTGCGGGCTTGTCGCGCAGCTCGGTGAGCGCGGCGAGCTCGCTATCGATATCGTCGAGGGCGGGGCGGAGCGTGCGGAGCAGCCGCTCGCCCGCCTCGGTCGGCACGACGCTGCGCGTGGTGCGCGCGAGCAGGCGCACGCCCAGCCGCGTCTCCAGCCGGCGAACCGTGTGGCTCAGCGCCGATTGCGAGGTGCCCAGCTTGGCGGCGGCGCGCGTGAAGCTGCGCTCTTCGGCGACAGCCAGGAAAGCAGTCAGATCGGCCAGTTCTTCGCGCCGCATTCATGAACCTCCGATATGACTTCATGCACTTATTAGCGTCTAATCCGGTGACGCCCCAAGGCCTATCTGCACGGCTCACAAGGACGGAGCGATCCCATGCAGAAGCGCACACTCGGCCGCAGCGGCCTCGAAGTCTCGGCGATCGGCCTCGGCTGCATGGGGCTCAGTTATGCCTATGGCCCGGCACCCGAACGCGCGGATGCAGTCGCGCTGCTGCGCGGCGCGTTCGAGCGCGGCGTGACCTTCTTCGACACCGCCGAGGCCTATGGCCCGTTCGCCAATGAGGAACTGCTCGGCGAGGCGCTGGCGCCGATCCGCGACGAGGTGGTGATCGCGACCAAGTTCGGCTTTGCCGGCGGCGTGCCCGGCGACGGGATGGACAGCCGGCCCGAGAATATCCGCGCGGTGACCGAGGCGGCGCTCAAGCGGCTGCGCACCGATCGGATCGACTTGCTCTACCAGCACCGCGTCGATCCGAACGTGCCGGTCGAGGAGGTTGCGGGTACCGTCCGTGACCTGATCGACGAAGGCAAGGTCCAGCATTTCGGCATGTCCGAGGCGGGCGTCGACGCGATCCGCCGCGCGCATGCGGTCCAGCCGGTGGCGGCGCTGCAGAGCGAATATTCGCTGTGGTGGCGCGAGCCCGAGGCGGAGATCTTCCCGCTGCTCGAAGAGCTCGGGATCGGCTTCGTGCCGTTCAGCCCACTCGGCCGCGGCTTCCTGACCGGGGCGATTACTGCCGACACGCAGCTCGCCGACGATGATTTCCGCAACAAGATCCCGCGTTTCGCCGCCGAGGCGCGGGCCGCCAACCAGACGCTGGTCGACCGGATCGGGGCGATCGCCGCTGCCAGGCAGGCGACGCCTGCCCAGATCGCGATCGCCTGGCTGCTCGCGCAGAAGCCGTGGATCGTCCCCATTCCCGGTACCACCAAGCTGCACAGGCTCGAGGAGAATATCGGCGGCGCCGAGCTTGCGCTGACCGACGAGGACCTCGCCGAGATCGATGCCGCGCTCGACGCGATCCGAGTCACCGGCGATCGCTATCCGGCCAGCCTGCAGGCCGCCGTCAATCGCTGAACCGCTTCCCGAAGGAGACCCCAATGACCGTTCAGGCCTATGGCACCTATGCCGCCGACAAGCCGTTCGAGCCGATCGCGATCGAGCGCCGCGCCCCCGGCGCGCATGACGTCCAGATCGACATCGCGTTCTGCGGAGTCTGCCATTCCGACTTGCACACCGCCCGCTCCGAATGGGGCGGGACGCTGTATCCGTGCGTGCCCGGGCACGAGATCGTCGGCCGTGTCTCGGCCGTCGGCAGCGACGTGACCAGGTTCGCGGTGGGCGACACGGTCGGCGTCGGCTGCATGGTCGACAGCTGCCAGCGTTGCCCCGAATGCGGCGAGGGGCTCGAGCAATATTGCACCGGATCGGGCTTTGTCGGCACTTTTAACGGCGCGACCGAGGACGCCCCGGGGCACACGCTCGGCGGCTATTCGCAGCAGATCGTGGTCGACGAGAAGTTCGTACTGAACATCCGCCACAGTGCCGACCAGCTCGCCGCCGCCGCGCCCCTGCTCTGCGCGGGGATCACCACCTGGTCGCCGCTGCGCCACTGGAACGTCGGCCCGGGCAAGAAGGTCGGCATCGTCGGGATCGGCGGGCTCGGCCATATGGGCGTCAAGCTGGCGCACGCGCTCGGCGCGCATGTCGTCGCCTTCACCACCTCGGAGAGCAAGCGCCAGGATGCGCTCGACCTCGGCGCCGACGAAGTCGTGGTGTCGCGCAATGCCGACGAGATGGCGGCGCATGCCGGCAGCTTCGACTTCATCCTCAACACCGTCGCGGCGAGCCACAATCTCGACGCGTTCACCGCACTGCTCAAGCGCGACGGGACCTTGTGCCTCGTCGGCGTGCCCGAGCATGCCCATCCCTCGCCCGACGTCTCGGCGCTGATCTTCAAGCGGCGCGCGATCGCCGGCTCGCTGATCGGCGGGATCGCCGAGACGCAGGAGATGCTCGATTTCTGCGCCGAGCACGGCATCGTCTCCGAGATCGAGATGATCGCGGCGCAGGACATCGATGCCGCCTATGATCGCATGGTGCGCAGCGACGTGAAGTATCGCTTCGTCATCGACAATGCCACGATGGCGGGGTGAACCAGGCCCTCGTCATCCCCGCTTGCGCGGGGATGACGGCAACTAGCGGAGCTGGCTGTCCTTGCTGCCGCGCCGGTTGATCCCGGCGGCGCGGACATTGGCGTCGCGGCCGGACTGGCAGGGCACGCAGGTGCGGACGCCCGGGAGCGCGATGCGGCGCGCTTCCGGGATGTCGTCGCCGCACTCCGCACACCACATCGCGCTGTCGCCGGACGGCATGCGCGCACGCGCGGCGAGCACCGCATCGGCCACGGTATCGTCGATCTGATCCTGCACGGCGCCATCCTGCGCCCATCCGTTGGCCATCGTTCTCGTCCGGCTATCCTGTTGTACTTGCAATAAAATAGTCATCGACCTGGGTAGTTCCAAGGGTGCCCTTGCCGCCGTCCGCAGGCGCGCTACACCGTTCGGCAAAACAGGAGGGGCAGATGGCCACAATCGCGGCCGAACCGAGCGCGAAGGACATGCGGCTGGTGATCAGCGCGTCTTCGCTGGGCACCGTGTTCGAATGGTACGACTTCTTCATCTACGGGACGCTCGCCGCGTCGGGGATCATCGGCCGGACCTTCTTTCCCGCGGGCAACGAAGTGCTGCAGACCCTGCTCGCCTGGGCGGGGTTCGCGGTCGGCTTCGGGTTCCGGCCGCTCGGCGCGGTGCTGTTCGGCTATCTCGGCGACAAGCTCGGGCGCAAATACACCTTCCTCGTCACGATCACCCTGATGGGCGTCGCGACGGCGGGGGTGGGGCTGGTGCCGAGCTATGCCGCGATCGGCATGGCGGCGCCGGTGCTGATCATCCTGCTGCGCATTGCCCAGGGGTTGGCGCTGGGCGGCGAATATGGCGGCGCGGCGATCTATGTCGCCGAGCATTCGCCGGCCGGCCGGGCAGGCTTCCACACCAGCTTCATCCAGGCGAGCGTGGTCGGCGGGTTCATCCTCAGCCTCGCGGTGGTGCTGGTCTGCAAGTTCGCGCTCGCCGGCGTTTGGGGCGACTGGGGCTGGCGGGTGCCGTTCCTGTTCTCGATCCTGCTGCTCGCGGTTTCGCTGTGGATGCGGCTCAAGCTCTCCGAGAGCCCGGTGTTCAAGGCGATGAAGGAAGCCGGCGAGACCGCGGGCAATCCGTTCATCGAGAGCTTCACCTATCCGGGCAACGGCAAGCGGCTGTTCGTCGCCCTGTTCGGGATCGCGGCGGGGCTGACAGTGATCTGGTACACGTCGATGTTCTCGGTGCTGTCCTTCCTGTCCGGGCCGATGCGGCTCGATCCCACCGCGGCGCAATTGATCACCGGCGGTTCGGCGATCGTAGGCCTGTTCTTCTTCCTGTTCTTCGGACATCTCTCGGACCGGATCGGGCGCAAGGTGCCGATCGTGGTCGGTTACGCGCTGACCCTGGTGCTGCTCTTCCCCTTGTTCTGGGTGATCGGCAGCGCGGCCAATCCGGGGCTCGCCGAGGCTGCGCGGCGGGCGCCGGTGGTCGTGTCGGGACCGCATTGCGGCTATGATCCGTTCGCGGCGAAGCAGGCCGACGAATGCGGCAAGCTGCTCGATCATTTCTCCAAGAAGGGCGTCGCCTATACCACGACGCGCGCGCCGGCGGTGACCGTCTCGATCGGGGGGCAGCCGGTGGCCGACACCGATCCGGCCGGGCTCGACGCCGCGCTGGCCGCGGCGGGATGGGACCTGAAGCCGACGGTGCCCCCTGCGGGCAACATCGCAATTATCGTGCTCGCGATCCTCGCGCTGATGGCGCTGTCCGGTGCGACTTACGGGCCGGTGGCGGCATTGCTGTCGGAGATGTTCCCGTCGAAGATCCGCTACAGCTCGATGTCGATCCCCTATCATATCGGCACGGGCTATTTCGGCGGCTTCCTGCCCCTGATCAGCCAATATGTCGTGGCGCGCACCGGCGATCCCTATGCCGGTCTGTGGTACACGTTCGTGGTGGTGGCGATGGCGCTTGCCGTCACGGCATGGGGGCTGAAGGAGACGGTGGTGGCGCGGCCGACCGCCAGACGCTAACCGCAGGCGGATGACGCAATCCCCCTTGAGGCTGAGGCTCGACGGCGACGCCCTCGTCGACAATTGGCGGCTGCTCCGCGACCTGAGCGGCGGCGCGGCGTGCGGCGCCGCGGTCAAGGCCGACGGCTATGGTCTCGGCGCACGCGACGTGGTGCGGCGGCTGGCGGCGGCGGGATGCCGCGACTTCTTCGTCGCGACCTGGCGCGAGGCGCGCGTCCTCGCCGATCTGGGGGTGGCGGTGTCGGTGCTGCACGGCGTGCGCGCCGAGGACATGCCCGATCGCCCTGCCGATGCGCGGCCGGTGCTGAACTCGCCTGAGCAGGTCCGGCGCTGGCGCGAGGCCGGGGGCGGGGCCTGCGACGTGATGGTCGACACCGGCATGAACCGGCTGGGCATCTCGGTGGACGACATCGCGGCCGGGCTGCTCGACGGGCTCGCGATCGAGACGCTGATGAGCCACCTCGCTTGTGCCGACGAGGATGTCGCGCTGAACGAGACGCAGCGTGCAGCCTTCGCGGTGCTGGCCGGACGCACTTCGGCGCGGCGGCTGAGCCTCGCCAATTCGGCCGGGATCGCGCTGGGCGCGGGCTATGCCTTCGACCTGACCCGGCCGGGGATCGCGCTATATGGTGGGCGCCAGCGCGCCGAACATGCCGGTATCCGCCAGGTGGTGACGCCCGAAGTGCAGGTGCTGCAGCGGCGGCGGGTGCCGGCCGGCGGGATCGTGGGGTATAATGCCACTTTCACCGCCACGCGCGACACCGAAGTGGCGATCCTCAACCTTGGCTATGCCGACGGCTATCTGCGCTGCTTCTCGGGCAAGGGGCGCGCGCGAATGCTGGGACGCGAAGTGCCGGTGATCGGGCGGGTGTCGATGGACCTGACCGCAATCTGCGTCGATGCGGTGCCGGAGATCGGGGAGGGCGATTGGGTGGCGCTCGACTACGCCCTACCCGAAACCGCGGCGCTCAGCGGACTGTCGCAATATGAGCTGCTGACCGGGCTGGGAACGCGGTTCGATCGGATCTGGGGCTAGCCGGCCGCCCACACATCGATCGGGTCGCGGCGAATCCAGCGCGTCGCAAGCCATTTGACGCCCTGGCGAACGGGCAGGCCGGCATGCCGCGCGCGGGGATCCGGCGTGCCGTCGTCACGCAGATTGTCGAACAGCACGGCATCGCCGCCGCGCGGCGCGACTGTGACACCGGGTTCGGGGAACACGGTCTCGCCGCCGGGGAACCCGCCGTTCAGATAGACCAGCACGGTCATGATGCGCTGATTGCCGGCACCCGGAATAGCATCGAGGTGCAGCCGGTATTCCTGCCCCGGACTGTAGCGCAGCACGACCAGGGGCTCGCCCTGCGCCGCCGAAGTGCCACTGATCGCGGCGATGCGGCGATTGATCGCCTGAACCACCAGGTCCTCGCGTGCCGGTCCGATCGTCCCGGCATCGGAGGTGCGCACCGGGTGCGGGATCATTCGGCCCGTTGCCGGATCGAAGACGCGTGCCGGTTCGAGCACGGCGTTGCCCGCACCCGCGAGATGCGCGCATTCGTCTGGCGTGAGCAATCCGGCGAAATGCAGGATCCGCGGCGCGCTGGCGAGCGGTTGCCCCTGCGGCACCGTTTTTGGATTGCCCTCGGCATCGATCGCCGTCGCGTCGAGCAACGCGAGCTGCGCTGCCGCGACCGGATCCGACTTCGCGGCGATGCGGAGCAGCGCCAGTGCGCCGGCCCAATCAGCGGGCGCGCCACTGCCATTGGCGGTGAGCGCGACTTCCATCAGCGCCGCATCGACATGACCGATCGCGACGGCGCGACGCAGCAATGCGCGTGCGGCGGGGAGTTCGCGCGGGAGCGGGCTGCCGATCAGTCGCCATGTGGCTTGCAGCATCAGCGCACCGACATCGCCTGCGTCGGACGCCTCGACGACAAGCGCTGTCGCGGCGTCGATATTGCCGGCGGCAAGCAAGGCGTTGGCGCGCGCGGCAGCGGAATCGGTCATCGCCTTGCTATCCGGCCAGTGACGGCAAAAGAAAAGGGCCGAGATTTCTCCCGGCCCTTCTCCAGTCTTGCGATGTGCGAAATCAGAACTTCGCGACAAAGCCCGCATAGAAGTAACGACCGCGGACATCGTAGATGCCGCTGCCCTCGCCGACGCCGGTGAGGCCGTACGGGGGCTTCTTGTCGAAGAGGTTGTCGATGCCGAGGTAGAGGTTGAACTTTTCCGTCGCGTCAATGTCGAAGCGAATGTCGTGGTACGACACCGTCGGATACTGAACGATCGGGGCATAGTCCGTGTTCTGCGGCGGCAGCGAGTTGACGCCGTTATAGTCCTCGAACGTGTTCAGATACATCCGGTCCATCCAGCGCATCTGATAGCCGAGCGTGAACGCACCGATCTTGGTCGAGGCGCTCAGGTTCACCTGGTTCTTCGGATCGCCCAACTCGCCGAGGATGACGTTCTCGAACGTCGGATCCGACGGGTTGGTGTAGTTCGAGCGCTGGATCGTGCGGGTCCAGATCGCCGCGAGGTTGATGTCACCCCAGCCGAACTTCTTGCGATAGCGAAGCTCGGTGTCGACGCCGCTGGCCTTCAGCTTGGCGAAGTTGGCAGTCGACTGCAGCAGCGAACCTTCGAGAACGCGGAACGCCTCTTCGCCACGCGGTCCGCCACTCGCACCGGCACGCTGGAACAGGCCGCAGAACGGATTGTTCAGCGTCGGCGAGTCGTAGCAGAGGTTGAGGATCTGCTGCGCCGTGCCGGTCGAGGTGATCACGTCGTCGACCGTGATGTTGAAATAGTCGACGGTGAGCGACAGGCCCGGGACGAACGACGGCTGGAACACGAAGCCGGCGGTGTAGGAGTCCGAAGTCTCCGCCTTCAGGTTCGGGTTGCCGCCGCTGACGATCTCGAGCGACGAGGTGTAGACGTAGTCGTAGTTCGCCGGACGGCCTGCCGCGTTGCAGTTCGCGACGCGGGTCGCCGAACCGGTGGCGAGGTTGCGGGCCGAGCAGGGATCGTTCGGCGCAGGCGCGAAGTTCTGGCTCTGCTCCGAATAGAGCTCGGACAGGTTCGGCGCGCGCACCGAGCGGTTGTACGAAGCGCGGAAGCGCAGATCCCGGATGGGCGCCCATTCGATGTTGCCGCCATAAGCCCAGACCGTGCCGGTCGAGCCCTTATAGTCGGACACGCGGGCCGAACCGGCCAGGGTCAGATCCTGGAAGAACGGCGTGTCCTTGAGCAGCGGCACCCGCACCTCGGCGAAGGCTTCCTTCACTTCGAACGCAGGCGAGGTGAAGGTCGGGATCGCGTTGTAGAACGCGTAGCCGGCCTGGGTGTAGTCATCGAGATCGTAATAGTTGGTCTCGCGACGATATTCGCCGCCCAGCGAGAACGCCACCGGGCCGCCGGGCAGGTTGAAGAACCCGCTGGTGTCGCCCGAGACGTAGCCCGTCGCGTCGAACTGGGTGATCTTGCCGACCGCCGAGGAGCTGACAGTGAGGTACTGCCGGGCAGCCTCGCTGATGTTGCCCTCGCCGAACGGATTGATCGGGACGCACGCAGCGACGTCGGCGGCGAGCTGGGTCGGATTGCCGGCGCGATCCGTACCGGCATAACCCGGCGTGATCTGCGAACGGCAGACGATCTGGCCTGCGGCGTTCCGGGCAGTATCGACTGCCAGCAGATAGCGCTGACGGCTGATGTTGCCGGCGATCAGGTTGCTTTCCTTGTGCTCGCCATAGTTGGCGGACAGTTCGTAGCTCCAGTCGTTGTTGAACTCGCCGCGAAGGCCCGCAACCACGCGGAAGGTCTCGCGCTTGATCGACTCGTCACGAATGCCGAGATCGACGAAATTGCGCCGCAGCGAGAAGCGATAGGTGCCGGCATTGACCTGGGCGATCGAGGCAGCGCGGATCGCCTGGCTCGCCGCCGCGGTGGTGAAGGCGGTACCCGTGTTGGGATTGACGCCGGTCGGGCCCGAATTGAGGGCTGCGAGCAGCTGGCTGGTGAGCACACCGCGTGCCTGCGCCGACAAATACGGGTTGTCGAGGCGAATGCCTTCGCGGTTCACGTTGCCGGCGGCTGCGCCGGTGGTGAAATACGAATAGTCGGTGAAGCCGGGGACGGTGAAGTTGTCACCGAGGGTGGTGCCCTGCGCGAAGAACGGACCGCTCTGCGAACCGAACGCTTCGGTGCGGACGTACTTGGCCTCGACGAAGAATTCCGCCGCCGGATCGAACGTGTAGTGCGCAAGCAGATTGGCCGAATAGCGCTTCAGATCCGGCGAAAGCGCAACGAGCTTGCCTTCGCGGCTGGTAGTGCCGTTGCCGCCGACGAAGTTGCCGTTCGGGCCAAGGCCGACGCGCAGGCCGGTCTGCGGCGTGAGCGTGCCATCCGGATTGAAGAGATAGGCGCAGGTGAACGAGGAGCCCACCGAGTCGAGACCGCAGGGCGCGCTTGAAACGTTGGCGTAGCGGATACCCACCTGGCCGCCGAGCGAAATGGTCGTCGAACGAAGGTCCTGATAGAAGACGCGATCGATCACGTCGTCCCGGCCGTTGACCGCCGAGGCGGGGTCGGTGTCGACCACGACGAAGTTGTCGTTCTGACGCAGATTGGGTCGGCCGCTGGCGTAATAGTCCGACTGATGCGCGAACTCGAGATTGACCGCGATGTTGCCCCGGCCTTCGCTGAAGTTCTTGCCGGCGAGCACCGACACATACTGGTTGCCGGCATCGCCATAGGTGCTGATGCCGCTCTGGCCGCGCACCTGAAGGCCGTCATAGTCGCTCTTGAGCACGAAGTTGACCACGCCCGCGACCGCGTCCGAACCATAGACGGCCGAGTTGCCGCCGGTCACCACGTCCACCCGGTCCACCAGGTCGGTGGGGATCGTGTTGACGTCGGGCGAAACCGCGTTGTTGAGAATGTCGCCCGCGACATGGCGGCGACCATTGACGAGCACGAGCGTCCGCTGGCTGCCGAGACCGCGAAGGTCGAGCAGGTTGAGACCGCGCGTGCCGAGGAAGCGAGTCGAGTTCTGCTGGCTGAACGTGCTGCGCAGCTGCGGCAGGTCGTTCAGGACGTCGCCCACGGAGACCTGACCCGTCTGGAAGAACTCGTCGCCCGAGATCACGGTGACCGGCACTGGCGATTCGAGGTTCGGCTGGCGGATGCGCGAGCCGGTGACGACAATCGCTTCGCCCGTCTCAGCCTGGGTCTCGTCGGCCTGCGCCGTATCGGCAGCGGTGTCCGTCGTCTGCGCAAATGCCACCTGCGGAAGCAGGAAGGCAGCGCTCGCAAGCGCGGTTGCAGCGAGAAGTCTACTCGTTTTCATGTTTCAGGGCCCCTTCGGGCGTCATGCCCGATTGAACCCATGAGTTCCCAAGCAGCCCTCGCGAAGCAAGGTCGTTTCTGAACTGCGGATTAATTAACGCGCTCGCTGTTGCAGATATGCTACAGCAAATTACGCAATGTTGCGCAAGGCCAAAACCCTGCGCAACATTCGTACAGAGGCGTGTCAGTTCTATAGCACGGTATGTCTGTCACGTTTCTGTGGTGCGACGAGCCGCGCCAAGGGTGCGACGAACTCAGCGCTCGACGCACATCGCGATGCCCATGCCGCCGCCGATGCACAAAGTGGCGAGGCCCTTCTTCGCGTCGCGCTTCTGCATCTCGTAGATCAGCGTGGTCAGCACGCGCGCGCCCGAGGCGCCGATCGGATGGCCGATGGCGATCGCGCCGCCATTGACGTTGACCTTGTCGGCGTCCCACCCAAGCTCCTTGCCGACCGACAGCGCCTGCGCGGCGAAGGCTTCATTGGCTTCGATCAGGTCGAGATCGGCGATCGTCCAGCCGGCCTTTTCGAGTGCCTTCTTCGATGCCGGGACCGGGCCGATGCCCATGATCGACGGGTCGACGCCGGCGCTTGCCCAGCTCTTGATCGTGGCGAGGATCGGCGCGCCGCGCTTCTCGGCTTCCTCGCGGCTCATCACGACCAGCGCCGCGGCACCGTCATTGAGCCCGGAAGCGTTGGCGGCCGTGACGGTGCCGTCCTTCTTGAACGCGGGGCGCAGGCCCGAGACGCCGTCCACGGTGGCGCCGGCGCGGATATATTCGTCGTCGGCGACGATCGTGTCGCCCTTGCGGCCCTTGATGGTCACCGGGGCGATCTCGTCCTTGAACTTGCCGGAGGCGCGCGCGGCCTCGGCCTTGTTCTGGCTGGCGACGGCGAACGCGTCCTGCTCGCCACGGGTGACCTGATATTGCTCGGCGAGATTTTCGGCGGTGATGCCCATGTGATAGCCGTTGAACACGTCGGTCAGGCCGTCCTTGATCATCGTGTCGACGAGGCTGAGATCGCCCATCTTGGTGCCGGGGCGCAGCGACTGGGCGTGGGTCGACATCGACATGCTCTCCTGCCCGCCGGCAACGACGATCGTCGCGTCGCCGGTGGCGACCGCCTGCGCGGCCAGCGCCACGGCACGAAGCCCCGAGCCGCAGACCTGCTGGACGCCCCAGGCGGGAACTTCCTTGGGCACCCCGGCGGCCATCGACGCCTGGCGGGCGGGGTTCTGGCCCTGCGCCGCGGTGAGCACCTGGCCCATGATCACTTCGCTGACTTCCTCGCCCTTGACCCCGGCCTGCTCGAGCGCGGCCTCGATCGCGATGCGACCGAGCTCGTGCGCGGGGGTGGCGGCGAAGGCGCCGAGGAAGCTGCCGACCGGCGTGCGCTTGGCGGCGGTGATGACGATGTCGGTCATGGTGATCTCCTCAGCGATGATACCGTTCATGCTGAGCCTGTCGAAGCACCGTCCTTCTCCATAGCGAAGAACAGCGGCCCTTCGACAAGCTCAGGGCGAACGGAGGGAAGTGGTTGCGCGCTATCTAGTGGCGGGCAGCGCGGTTAGCCAGTCCGCAAGCGGCTGCCACAGCGCGGCGCGTGCCCGCCCGCCGACGATCATCCCGACATGCCCCATCGCCAGCTCGCGCACGTCGCCGAGGCGCGCGGCGCTGCTGGCGGGGACGATGCGGTCGGTGGTCGAGACGAAGGAGAGGGCGGGGATGTCGAGCGCGGCGGGCTCGACCGGCTTTCCGGCGATCTGCCATCGGCCCCGGCCGGGCAGATCGGCGACGAAGAAATCGTCGAACAATTGCCGCCCCGCGGCAAAGGTCAGCGGTGCGCCGCCATTGGCCCAGTCCTCGAGTGCGACGAAGGCCCGCGCCTCCGGGCTGCCGGACTCTAGGCGCGCGAACCGCTCGAACTTGGCGACGGTACGCCTGGGGTCGAGCTGCCAGAAACCCGTCTGAAGGACTTCCATCGGGACGAGGCCGAGCTGCTCGCACGTGCCGTGCGCCTCGTCCCACAAAGCCGAGATCGGCTCGAGCGCGTCGCCATAGCCGGCGAAGCGCCAGGGCGCGGCGATGGTGACGAGCCCGGCGGCGCGGCTCGCCGCCGCCGCGGCGATCGCCATCGTGCCGCCGAGGCAATAGCCGGCGAGGATCGGCGGCCGGGCGAGTGCGGCGAGCAGCGGCAACAGCATCTGCTCGACATGCGCGGTCACGTCCTGCGCGCGCTCCGCCGGGGTCGGCGTGCCCCAATCGACGAGCAGCGGGCGCACGCCCTGCGTCGCGAGCCAGCCGAGCAGCGAATTGTCCTCGGCGAGGTCGAGCACCAGCGGCGGATTGATCAGCGAGGGGACGAACACCACCGGCGCGCCGCTGCCGCCATAGTCGCGCAAGGTCGCCCGGCCGGCCTGGGCGATGGCGGGGCGGGGCGTGCGCGGGGCGGGGCGGGTCGCCTGCTGATAGGCGCGCAGGCCCGCAAGTGCTGCGGCGCGTCGTTCGGGCGATGCTGCGGTTTCGCTGCGCAGCAGCTCCAGAAACAGCGGCAAGGGGCGAGGCCCTTGTTGCGATGCGGAAAAGGATGATAGGTAGGCTTCATTCACGCGCGGGGGTGTCCATGAAGAAGGCTGCTGCGGGCTCGGGTCCGGTAATCATCAAGAAATACGCCAACCGCCGACTCTACAATACCGAAACCTCGTCCTACATCACGCTCGATCATCTCGC
>Ga0065165_1001163_pt1 | contig 30603 bp, 23 predicted proteins | sample AraplaMF_Cvi_mMF_FD_63813 | JGI IMG/M metagenome (GOLD analysis project Ga0065165, IMG submission 63813) | Arabidopsis root microbial communities from the University of North Carolina, USA - plate scrape MF_Cvi_mMF (version 2) (version 3) | ecosystem: Host-associated > Plants > Roots >... | reverse complement strand
TATCGTGCTGGGTCTGTACTACGCGACCCGCGAAGCCGTCAACGCCAAGGGCGAAGGCATGATGTTCCCGGACGTGTCGGAAGTGATCCGCGCGTACGACAACAAGGAAGTCGAACTGGCGACCCGCATCACCGTGCGTATCGTCGAATTCCCGCGCAATGCGTCGGGTGACTTCGACCAGACCCTGACCCGCTACGAGACCACCGTTGGCCGTGCGATCCTGTCCGAGATCCTGCCGAAAGGCCTGCCGTTCTCGGTGCTGAACCGCGCCCTGAAGAAGAAGGAAATCTCGAAGCTGATCAACACGTCGTTCCGCAAGTGCGGCCTGCGTGCCACCGTCGTCTTCGCCGACAAGCTGATGCAGTCGGGCTTCCGCCTGGCGACCCGCGCCGGTATCTCGATCGCCGTGGACGACATGCTGATCCCGGACGTCAAGAAGTCGATGATCGCGACCGCCGAAGCGGAAGTGAAGCAGATCGAGCAGCAGTACGCATCGGGTCTGGTCACCGCCGGCGAGCGTTACAACAAGGTCGTCGACATCTGGGGCAAGACCTCGGACGAAGTCGGCAAGGCCATGATGGACCAGCTGAAAGTGGAGCCGGTCGTCAAGCGCGACGGCAGCCAGGGCACGCAAGAGTCGTTCAACGCCATTTACATGATGGCCGACTCGGGCGCCCGTGGTTCGGCAGCCCAGATCCGCCAGCTGGCCGGTATGCGCGGCCTGATGGCGAAACCGGACGGTTCGATTATCGAAACGCCGATTACCGCGAACTTCCGCGAAGGCCTGAACGTTCTGCAGTACTTCATCTCGACGCACGGCGCCCGTAAGGGTCTGGCCGACACCGCGCTGAAGACCGCGAACTCGGGTTACCTGACCCGCCGCCTGGTCGACGTGACCCAGGATCTGGTGGTGATCGAGGACGATTGCGGCACCACCAACGGCACGCACATGAAGGCGATGGTCGAAGGCGGTGAAGTGATCGAAGCCCTGCGCGACCGTATCCTGGGCCGCGTGACCGGCCAGGACGTCGTGAATCCGGAAACCCAGGAGACCCTGTACGAAGCCGGCACGCTGCTGGACGAAGACATGGTCGAAGAGATCGAGCGCGTCGGTATCGACGAAGTGAAGGTCCGCACCCCGCTGAACTGCGACACCCGCTACGGCCTGTGCGCGAAGTGCTACGGCCGTGACCTGGGCCGCGGCATGCTGGTGAACAGCGGCGAAGCCGTCGGTGTGGTCGCTGCGCAGTCGATCGGTGAGCCGGGTACCCAGCTGACCATGCGTACCTTCCACATCGGTGGTGCGGCATCGCGTGCGGCAGTGGCATCGTCGGTCGAAGCCAAGTCGAACGGCACGGTCCGCTTCACCGCGACCATGCGTTACGTCACCAACGGCAAGGGCGCGCAGATCGTCATCTCGCGTTCGGGCGAAGTCTTGATTACCGACGACCACGGCCGTGAGCGCGAGCGTCACAAGGTGCCGTACGGCGCGACCCTGACCGTCCACGACGGCGTGACTGTGAAAGCAGGCACCCCGCTGGCAACCTGGGACCCGCTGACCCGTCCGATCATTACCGAGTACGCCGGTACGATCAAGTTCGAAAACGTGGAAGAGGGCGTCACCGTCGCTCGCCAGGTGGACGAAGTGACCGGCCTGTCGACCCTGGTGGCAATCGATCCGAAGCGCCGCGGTTCGGGCAAGGTGAATCGTCCGCAGGTCAAGCTGCTGAACGAAGAAGGCCAGGAAGTGAAGATCGCCGGCACCGAGCACGCCGTGACGATCGGCTTCCAGGTCGGCGCGCTGATCATGGTGAAAGACGGCCAGCAAGTGTCGGTGGGTGAAGTGCTTGCACGTATCCCGACCGAGTCGCAGAAGACCCGTGACATTACCGGTGGTCTGCCGCGCGTTGCCGAGCTGTTCGAAGCCCGTTCGCCGAAAGATGCCGGCATGCTGGCGGAAGTCACCGGTACGGTCGCCTTCGGTAAGGAAACCAAGGGCAAGCAGCGCCTGGAAATCACCGATATGGACGGCAACAAGCACGAGTTCCTGATCACCAAGGACAAGCAAGTGCTGGTGCACGACGGCCAGGTGGTGAACAAGGGCGAGATGATCGTGGACGGCCCGGCCGATCCGCAAGACATCCTGCGCCTGCTGGGTATCGAAGCGCTGGCCCGCTACATCGTCGACGAAGTGCAGGACGTGTACCGTCTGCAGGGTGTGAAGATCAACGACAAGCACATCGAGGTGATCGTTCGCCAGATGCTGCGCCGTGTTCAGATCACCGATGCCGGCGACACCGACTACATCGTCGGCGAGCAGGTGGAGCGTTCGGAGCTGCTGGAAGAGAACGACCGCGTGACCGCAGTCAACAAGCTGCCGGCACAGTACGAAAACGTGCTGCTGGGTATTACCAAGGCATCGCTGTCGACCGATTCGTTCATCTCGGCCGCATCGTTCCAGGAAACCACCCGCGTGCTGACCGAAGCCGCGATCATGGGCAAGCGCGACGGTCTGCGCGGCCTGAAGGAAAACGTGATCGTCGGCCGCCTGATCCCGGGCGGTACCGGCCTGGCATTCCACCGCGCCCGCAAGGAGAAAGAGCAGTGGGAAGCCGAAGAACGCGCAGCGCTGCTGCAGCAGGAGAAGGCCAACATGGCTGCCGAGCTGCAGGCGATGGAAGACCAGCAGCAGGCTGCGGCTTCGCTGGAACAGCATCACGGCGACGGCGAGTGATTTTCGCTTCAGCTTTAGCCGCTTGAACGGCTAAATAGAAAACGGCACCTCCGGGTGCCGTTTTTTTTTTGCCCATTTACAGCGCAATCGCCAGCTTTCCGAAGTGCTTCCTCCCCGCCGCCAGATGCGCGTAAGCGTCCGCGGTCTCCTCGACACCAAACACCCGATCGATCACCGGCACGATCCGGTTCGCCGCGATCGCCCGCACCGCCGCGGACAGATCTGCCACCGACCCCGTGCTGTTGCCGACGATGCGCAGCGCCTTGCCGATCAACTGCATCATGTCGATGTCCGCCGTCGACCCCATGATGAAGCCGACCGTGAACACGGTCCCGCCTGTCGTGGCGGCGCGCAGTGAGCGGGGCAGATTGGCGCCGCCGACGGTCTCCACCACCAGATCGGCGCCGCGGCCGCCCGTGATCTCCAGCACCGCATCCTCCCACGCCGGCGCCTCCGCATAGTTCAGCAGGTGATCGGCGCCAAGCTCGCGGCCGCGCGCCAGCTTTTCGTCGGATGAGGAGGCCAGGATCACGGTTGCGCCGCTCGCCTTGGCGAACTGCAGCGCGAACAGGCTGACGCCGCCGGTGCCGAGGATGACGACCACCGATCCCGGATGCACATTCGCCGAGCGCACCGCGTTCCAGGCGGTCGTGGCCGCGATGGGCAGCGCAGCGCCCTGCACGAAATCGAGGTGCGCCGGCAGCATCACGATGCTGGCGGCCGGCACCGCCACGTATTCGGACAAGGACCCGGGCAAAGTGATCCCGCGCATGGCGCCGATCAGGCGCTGGCGCATCGGGCCGCTGTGCCAATCCGGCATGAAGTGGGGGACAGCCCGATCGCCGACCGCGACTCCCTCCACATCCGCACCCAGTGCCACCACCTCGCCGGCGCCGTCGGCGACCGGGACCAGCGGAAAGCGCGCACCCGGAAACTTGTCCATGGCGATTGCGTAGTCGATGTAGTTCAGCGCAGCGGCGCGCAGGCGGATCAGCACCTCTCCCGGACCAGCCTGCGGATCGGGCAGGGTCGTGGCGCGAAAGGCGCTGAGGGAGGGGGAGGTCAGTACGATGGCTTTCATGTTGGGCTCCGTATGTTGTTCTTTCGAAGAGAGGCCCTCAGTCTGATTCGCAAGCGCAAGGAGATAAACTCGGCTATTGTTGAAGCATCTGTAATCTGGAGTTGTGAATGGATCTGCTGGACAGCATGAAGGTCTACGTCCTGACCGTCGAAAAAGGCAGCATGAGCGCCGCCGCCACGGCCACCGGCATCTCGGCGACCATGGCCGGCAAGCATCTGCGGATGCTGGAACAGCGGCTCGGCATGCAGCTGCTGCAGCGGACCACGCGGCGCCAGCGTCTGACGGCCTTCGGCGAGGATTACTACACGCGCTGCAAGGAGATCCTGCGGCTGGTGGCCGAGACCGATGCGCAGGCGCAGAACATGCGGCTCGCTCCCGCAGGCACCCTGCGCGTCAGCGCGCCGGTCACCTTCGGTGCCGAGGCCTTGACGCCTGCCTTGCCCGACTATCTCGCGCGCTATCCCGAGGTCGACGTCGAACTGGACATGTCCGACCGCGTTGTCGATTTGATGGAAGATGGCTTCGAGGCCGCAATCCGCATCGGCCACCTGCCGCCGGACTCAAGCCTGATCGCCAGGCCGCTGGCGCCTTACCGCCTGATGGTCTGTGCCGCCCCCGATTACCTGGCGCGGCGCGGCATGCCGGCGCAGCCGTCCGACCTTGCTGGACACGACTGCCTGTCCTTCAGCGCCGGCGCAGTGGCGGAATGGCGTTTTACGCGTGAAGATGATGTCTGCCGCGTGCCGGTGGCCAGCCGGGTGAAGGTCAACAATGGGCAGGCGCTGCGTGTCGCCGCCCTGCATGGACTGGGCGTCGTGCTGCAGCCGGCGATCCTGCTGGAGGCGGACGTGCGCGCCGGGCGCCTGGTCCAGCTCTTGCCCGACTACGAATTGCCGAGCCGGCCCATGCAGGTGGTCTTCCTGCCTGACCGTTATCGCTCGCCCAAGCTGCGCAGCTTCATCGATTTCGTCACCGAGCGCTTCGGCGGCGCATTCACCTAGAGAGTCCCATGACCGCACCCACCGCACTGATCATCATCGACATGCAAAAGGGCATGCGCAGCCCGCGCCTGCCGCCCAGGAACAACCCGCAAGCCGAGGACAACATCGCGCGCCTGCTCGCCGCCTGGCGCGAAGCCGGCCAGCCGGTGGTCAACGTCCGCCACATCAGCCGCTCCCCGACGTCGGTGTTCGCACCCGGCCAGGAGGGCGTCGAATTCCAGGAGCGTTTCACCCCGCTGGCGCAGGAGCACGTGGTCGAGAAGAACGTGCCGGATGCCTTCGTCAACACGGGGCTCGAACGCTGGCTGCATGCGCGCGGTATCCGCCGGGTCGTCATCGCCGGCGTCAGCACCGAGAATTCGGTCGAGGCGAGCGCGCGCACGGCCGGCAACATCGGCTTCGAGACCGTGGTGGTGGCGGACGCCTGCTTCACCTTCGACAAGCGCGACTTCGGCGGCAGCTTGCGCAGCGCCGAGGAGGTGCACCTGATGGCGCTGGCCAACCTGCATAGCGAGTACGCCGAGGTACGCGCGACCGCGGACGTCCTGCCGCGCTGACCCCGCCGGGTCTTACAACAGCTGCGGGCCGCTGCCCCGATCCGACAATTCGTCCAGCGGATTGCGCAGCTTGCACGCCTCGATCGACAGGCAGCCGCAGCCAATGCAAGTGTCCAGCTGGTCGCGCAGGCGCGTCAGCTGGCCGATGCGCTCATCCAGTTCCTTGCGCCAGACGCTGGACAGCTGTGCCCAGTCGGACGCTGTCGGCGTACGTCCTTCCGGCAGCGCGGCGAGGGCGTCGCCTATCGATGCCAGCGGAATGCCGATCCGCTGGGCCACCTTGATCACCGCCACCCGGCGCAGCACGTCGCGGCCGTAGCGGCGTTGCTGCCCCGCGCTGCGCACGCTCTTGATCAGGCCCTTGGCCTCATAAAAATGCAGGGCCGAGACGGCGACGCCGCTGCGCCGCGCCACTTCGCCGACGCTCAGGTGCCGCCCGATGTCCGCTGGATCGATTTTCGCCATGATTTCCTCTTGACCTCAAGTTAAATTGAGGTTTTACACTCGTCCGCAAATCTTCACAACCACTTGGAGAAATTCATGAGCACTGCGATGACGACCGTCGACGACAACAAGGCGCTGGTTCGTGCGCTGTACGAAGACTGCATCAACACGAGGAAGCTGGAACAGCTGGACGCCATTATTGCGCCAAACTTCATCGGTGCCCGTGGCGAACAGGGCGTGGACGAATTCCGCACCACGATCGAAACCGTGCTGACCGGTTTTCCTGGCGTCCGCTTCGAGATCCACGACCTGTTCGGCGAAGGCGACAAGGTGGCGGCCCGCTGGACCTTCCGCGCCAGCCACCAGGGACGATTTGCCGGCTTGTCGCCCAGCCAGGTCGAGGTGACGCAAGAGGGCAACGTCATCTACCAGATACGCGGGGGCCGGATCGTGCGGGCTTGGCTGCAGGCGGATCGTCTTGGCGTGTTGCAGCAGATCGGCGCCGTGCCCCGTTCGTTTGCGGCCAGCCGGGCGGAAGGACCACTGTAAGCAATAGGGGGCTCCTTGTTGATAATCCAGTTTACAGGATAATAATATCCAGTATACTGGATTGCCATGGACATCAACCAACTCATCGCCCACCGCCTGCGCGAACTGCGCGACGCCAAGGGACTCTCGCTCGCGCTTCTCGCCGAGCGCAGCGGCGTCAGCAAATCGAATATTTCGCTGATCGAACGCGGCGAAAGCAGCGCTACCGCCACCGTGCTGGACAAGCTGAGCGCAGCCCTCGGCGTTACGGTCGCCTCGTTGTTCGAGAAGCCGGCCGAGGATGCGCCGTCGCCGGTGTCGCGCTTGGAGGACCAGCCGGTGTGGACCGATCCCGGATCGGGCTACGTGCGCCGTAATTTGTCGCCGGTTGTGTACTCGCCGATCCAGCTGGTCGAGGTCAGCTTCCCGGCGGGCCAGCGCGTCGCGTATGAAACCAGTGCGCGCGATGTCGACGTCCACCAGCAGGTGTGGATCATCGCGGGGACGATGGAAGTCACCGTCGGCGCGTCGCAGTGGACGCTCGAGACGGGCGACTGCCTCGTCATGCGCCTCGACCAGCCGATCGCTTATCACAACCCGTCCGATAAACCGGCGCGCTACCTGGTCTCGCTGGTCACGCAAGCGCATAAACCATCACGGAGAGAGCCATGACGAAGGATGTGAGCGTGCGCCGCCTGGGCGCCGACGAAGCCCGCGAGCGTATCGGGCAGCTGGCCGACGTGCTGCTCGATTGCGTCGAAGGCGGTGCTTCGGTCAGCTTCATGCTGCCGACGGCGCGTGATACCGCCCTGCGCTTCTGGCAGGGCGTGGTCGATGGTGTGGAACGCGGCGTGCGTACCCTGGTCGTGGCCGAGGACGAGCAGGGCGTCGTCGGCACTGTCCAGCTGATCACCGATATGCCCGAGAACCAGCCGCACCGGGCGGATGTCGCCAAGCTGCTGGTGCACCGGCGTGCGCGCGGTGCCGGCATCGGCCGGCAGCTGATGGAAGCGGTGGAAGACGCGGCACGCGGGCAGGGCAGAAGCGTACTAGTGCTCGACACGGCGAGCAGCACCGCCGAGCGCTTGTACGAGCGACTGGGCTGGCAGCGGGTGGGCGTGGTGCCGAGTTATGCGTTGCTGCCGGATGGGGAACCGTGCGCGACCGTCTTCTATTACAAGCACGTCTGATTAGTCGAACTAACTCAACGCGACGAACGTGGATCCCCCCTTCGCACCGAAGCGTTAGATTTGCTCGGTCACCGCCCAGCCGCTGAAGTACTCGCAAGGCGTCCTTCTTAGGCACGCGTTAGATGCGCACCTTCGTTTTTGTCGCCTGAGCCATGAATTGTTCATTGTAATGGACAACACGGGGCGCATCGTCAAAAGGGTCAGAAAACGGTGAGGGTGCACATGTCGCGATATATTGCTCGCCCAGGAAAGTCGCTCGCCCGCAATGTGCGATTTATTTTTGAGGATGGCGCAAAACATGCCATCATCGTGCCGGTTCTCAGACCGGCGGCCTTCATAGGAAGCTCGCGAGATTCCGGCAGCTGACCGGTCGTCAGCCTTCAAAATAATAACAAGAAAAATGATAAAGAAAACACCTCGCTGGTACGCTAGTACTCTGTCGCGACTGCAGCGACAACTCAAAGACGCGCATCGCCTTTCGGTGCGCTCCCCGGAGGTTCAGGCCGCTCGCATTAGCCGGATCGAGCTGCGGATCGTGCACCATAAGCTGCGTTGGGGCGAGCTCACACCGCCCGCACGCTAAAGCTATTGTTCCGCAGCGCTTGGACCGCATCTGAACTCTTGGAACGCGCTACATCTGTGGCTCTTGTAACCGCGCTGAGTTGACCAACGTCTCAGCGACGTGAACGATCGAGCACGACCTCTACGAACGTCGGCCAGACATAGCCAAGATAACCGCAGAGTTGCCCGGTAAGATCGAAAAAGCGCCGGAACGCTGGACTCGTGGCGGGCTTTAGATCCGAGTCGAGCATGGGCACGGTCGCAGCCTCGGTTGCAGCTTCCGACACTTTCCTACGGCGGTACAGAAAGTAGAGCGTTCCCGCAACCGCGAGCACGCCAACGGCTACCAACGCGATGCCCGCGTCAGAATGTGAAGGAACCACTGCTGTCGTCGCTCGTCGCTTCGGTGTGCTGCCAGCGCCCAGGTTCGCGAGCTCGAGCAGTTCGCGCACGGGTTTGCCGCGCAGCGGGCCGCCACCCTTTTGCAGGTTGGCATGGTGACCGGGTTTCGACACAACGAGCGCCTCCCTGGCCAAGATCTCGTCGCGCGTGCCTTCACACATCAGCCACATCTGCAGTCGTCCACCAGACGCATCGTACATTTTCTGGATGTGCGGATTCGGATGGGTTCCGCGCGCCGCGGCGTTCTTGTGCTGGCGGAATCTAGACCTCGGCCGCTTGGTCGTGCCGGAATAGTCGTCGAAGCCGAATCCGGGCGAACACTCGGGGTCACGTAAGTGATAAAGGTAATAGCGCTCGTCTTCCATCCGACCATTCTCCTTTGGTGACGATCGCCGGCAGGCGAATCGACCAGCTCGTGCCAGCATACCCAGATATGGAGACTATTGCATTAAATTCAACATGAATTTTGGCCGGCGTGCGGTACACGATGTGAAAGTCGATCGCTCGTCGATATGGCGCCGTCCGTCACTCCCAAGATGCACATAGTGTCTCGAGAGCGGGGTAAATCGCCTGAACAGTAAAGGCGACCGCAACCTTCTCCGACGTTCAGGATGATCGACGTCAAACTGCCCTATCAGCCGTTCCGAAACAATTTCTAACTGCGCACACGTTCGGAACAGCCTGATGCAAATCTACTTACTGATCCTCCTGGTATTTACCCCTACTCTCACCGCTGCCCAGGATCGTCTACAACGGTGCTTGGACACAGCAATAACGCAAGACACGATGAATAGCTGCGCTCGTCATGAAATCGAAACATCAGATGCGGAGCTGAATCGGGTTTATCGCGAACTGCAAGTTCGATACAAGGATGACCCGGACTTCCTCATGAAACTGCGTGCCGCGCAATCGGCATGGATCAAGTTTCGAAATGCTCAACTAGAGATGAAATTTCCTCCCCATCCCAAGGAACGGTACTACTACGGCTCGGTATTTCCAATATGCTCAATGCTTTACCTGCACCAGTTGACAAACGACCGCTTGGATACATTGAGGGAGTGGTTGGCGGGCGGTACGAACGGCGACGTTTGCGTGGGCTCCGTGAAGCTTCCGAAAGAGCTCGGCCATAAAAAGCGGTGATTACCTGCTCGGCGCGCCACCGCTAAGTTTCTGTTTCCGTCACTGCCTGTTCTGGTCATTCAAGCCCATAGCGCCGGACGCGGCGAGCGGCTGCCTTCTCGTTGATACTCGACTTCTCGCGCGTGCTATCCTCCCTACGTCTCGGGGAGCGGAATGTTCGAAAAATACTTCATGTCGGTAATGGAGCGCCTGTACGGCAGGAAGATCTCAACTATCATTGCAGATTCGGGCACCATATCGGAGCGAACGCTCCGCAGCTGGATAGACGGTACGTCCAAGCCCGACCAGCGCCGACTGGACGAGTTCGACGAGCGTGCCTTGGCATGGCTGCATCGCAAAATCAGTGACGGCACGGACTGGCCTGAGGAGCGGCGTGCTGCCTATTTTGAAGAACTTGCGTCCAATATCGGCGCTGCCAGCAGCCTCGTGCATCTACTACACTGGCAAGGGGAGGGCGCGTGTCCCGCTACCCTCGACCTGGCGCGCAGAATCGACACCCTGTCGCTGACTCTGGCGAAGCGGCGTGAAGACAACGACTTGGCGGGGTATCTTGCCCTGTTTGACACGAACTGGTTACTGGACGAACATTTCAACCATCCTGATCAGGATCTGGCGCCAGCAGCCTACCGCGCCAGCGTTACGCAAGCTTCTGCATGGACGGATCTGGCAATGCCGACAGCGGTGCTGTTGGTCAATCTGCAGTTGCAACTGCTGGCAACGCTCGACCACGAGTTCAGCATGCGCTTCCTGCCAACATTCACACCAGTTGCGGTCTTCCAAGGCCTGTTTCCAGATCGCGTCATAGGCCATGGAGGCAGAGCCCGTAGTCGCGGCGCCGTCCGGCTGCCAGCAAGGCGTCTTCTCCACATGCTCGCATGCATGCGCTGCTACCGTAAGCGTGGGCGTTGGCCAGCGAAGGCGCCATCTGTTGACGACGCAGCGAAATGGATGGATGTGCTGCCGCGCGATCTGGCCAAGTGGCGCATGGGTAGAAGATTTACTTTGGATGATTTTTACGGCGTCTGGGAGCGGATGTTTAAGGACTTTCCGGAAAGCACACGCCCTGGCACGCCAACGCCGTTGATGTTTGCCGCCGCCCTGTTGACGCGCATGTTCGTCCAGGGAAGCCGGGAACAGAACAATCTGTCGGTCGCGCGAGGCGGTGCTTCCCTCTACATGGACTGGTGGGAGCGGCAGCGCGCTGCCGCCGAGGCGTATTTCAATAAGCCGCGCGACGGCACCGAAGTATGGATGCCAGGCCTTTTATGACCCTTTGGGGCCAGCGGCCGGGTCTCGCGTTTTCCAGTCTGCGGGGCGCTCGTCGTATCCCCGCGCCTTCCAGAATCGTTCGTTGTTCATGTTTAACTGGAGTTCGCGGTTATGGGTCGTTGCCGCATCGATCGGCAGACTCTTTGGCGTCGGTGCGGGCGAAATAGCAGCGGCTGATTCGCGGCTCGTAGAATTTGTAAATGCCGGCTTCCCGCCAGCGGACGTCAAGGTCAGCGCTTTGCTGACGGCTGCTTTCTGTTTCACGGTTTTTCTCCTCATTTAGCGGCACACGCCGAATGAGGGAAATTGTCGGGGAATCGAAGGCTCGATTAATTCCTATTTTCGGCAAGCAGCCGCGTATCGGCTGGCATTGAAAGGCAAGATCCTACCTGAGAGATCTCACAGGCCACCTCGATTGTGGGAGTGACGGCTCTAGGATGCGCCGGAATTGTGGTGGCCGGCACGCACGGCGTTACGCCCGAGTTCACGCTGGCGGCTCCGCCCAGTTCTGCACCTCTGTCAACCCTCCCCGCGTCGTTCCCTGCGCGTTTTACACTCCCTACTTTCGCACGCGAAAGTAGGGCAGTTGCCGTGTCGGCTTTCTCCGCATTTCTTTAAAGAACGGGACATGCTTCGTAGCCGCGGGGCGGACGGCAGCATGCCGTCCGCCCCTCATCCATTCCCTGTAATACACTAATCCGGCTTCCTCATCCAAACCCTGAAAGGAGACGGTATGAACACCAACACCAAAACCGCCCTGCTGGCCCGCACCCTCGCCGCAGCCGCAATCGCAGCAGCAACAACGGCAAACGCCCAAACGCCAACCCAGGCAGCGATGCCCGGCAACAAGCTACAAGCCCCAATGACCCTGGTCACCGCGGCCGGCACCGGCAAGATGATCGGCACGGTCATGATCACGGAGTCAAGCGAAGGCCTGGTGTTCACGCCCAACCTGACCGATCTGCCGGCCGGCCCGCACGGCTACCACGTGCACGAGAACGGCAGCTGCGGCGTCAACGAGAAGGATGGCAAGAAGGTCGCCGCCGGGGCTGCCGGCAGCCACCTCGACCCGAGCGGCACCAAGCAGCACCTCGGCCCGACGGGCCAGGGGCACCTGGGCGACCTGCCGCCGCTGGTGGTAGGGGGCGATGGCCGCGCGACCGTGCCGGTGACGGCGCCGCGCATGAAGAGCCTGGCCGACGTCAAGGGCAAGGCGCTGATGATCCACGCGGGCGGCGACAACTATGCCGACAAGCCGGCGCCACTGGGCGGTGGCGGTGAGCGCATCGCCTGTGGCGTGATTCAATAAGCAAGAAAGGCAGGGCGGGCAGCGTTAAAAAATGTTCATTACATGCATGCATTAATTTAACAATGCCTGTTATGATCGGAAGCTGAGCCGACCTTCCGGCTCGGTCCTGCCCGTGAACACTATGCCCTGGCCCTTCGATCCTGCCGCACCCGGCGACACGTCGCCACCGAACGTGAGCGAGATGGAACTGCGGATGCGGCGCCATCCCTGGGAGACGACGCCCGTCGGGCCCGTCGCCGGGTGGCCGTTCAGTCTCAAACTGGCGGTGCGCACGCTGCTCGATTGCCAGCTGCCGATGTACCTGGTCTGGGGCGACCAGTTCCTCGAGTTCTTCAACGACGCCTATGTCCCCGTCACCGGCGACAAGAAAGAGGCCCGGATCGGCGGCGACGCCCGCCGCACCTGGGCCGAGATCTGGCCGACCATCGGTCCGATGTTCGAGCGCGTCAGGCGGGGCGAACCCGTGGGCCATCGCGACCTGCCGCTGTCCATCAACCGCTACGGGTACTTCGAAACCTGCTATTTCACCTTCTCGTACAGTCCCGTGTACGAGGAGTCGGGGCGGGTCGGCGGCGTGCTGGCCACCTTCATGGAAACCACCCACACGGTGCTGGCCGAGCGCCGCCAGGCCTTCCAGCTTGGCCTGGCCGACATCCTGCGCCGCGAAACCGAGACCGGGCCGCTGCTGCAGGCCACAGGCCGTCACGTGAGCAGCCACGTCGCCGACGCGGTGGCGATCTTCGCGACGGTCGACCATGCAGCCCAGGCGGCCGTGATACGCGAACAGTGGCGCAACGGCGCGCCGGACGGGGCGCCGGGGCGCACGGTGCCGCTCGAGATGCTCGCCTTCGGACGGGCGGGCCGGCTGTTGCGCGGCGAGAGCGTGAGTGTCGGTGACGTCGCGGGCGAGCCGGATCTTGCGGGTGCGGACGCCTGGCTGGCGCAGGGCGTCGCCGCCGGCATCGTCGTGCCGCTGATGGACGGCGGGCGCGTGGAAGCCGTGATGGCGCTGCATGCGCCCACCGCCCAGCGCTGGGAAACTGCCGAAGTGCTGCTGATGGAGGACGGCGCCCGCCGTACCTGGGAAGCGCTGCGCCGCATCCGCGCCGAACAGGCGCTGCGCGACGAGACCCGCATCCTCGAGCTGATGAAGCACGCCACCGAGCAGCTGGCCTCGACCCTCGACCTCGAACCGCTGATACAGGCGATCACCGACGCCGCCACCCAGCTGACCGGCGCCGAATTCGGCTCCTTCTTCTACAACGCCACCGACGACAACGGCGACGCCTATCTGCTGTACACCCTGAGCGGGGCGCCGCGCGAGAAGTTCGCCAAGCTTGGCCAGCCGCGCGCCACCAAGGTGTTCGGCCCGACCTTCTACGGCAGCGCGCCGATCCGCAGCGACGACATCACCAAGGACCCGCGCTACGGCTCGATGGGGCCGCACCACGGCATGCCGCCGGGTCACCTGCCGGTGCGCAGCTACCTGGCGGCGTCGGTGATCTCGCGCTCGGGCGAGGTGATCGGCGGCCTGTTCTTCGGCCATTCGACGCCGGGCATGTTCAGTACGCGCACCGAGGAGCTGATCGGCACCTTTGCCGGCCAGGCCGCGATCGCGATCGACAATGCGCGCCTGTACGACATGGCGCAGAAGGCGGCGCAGGAGCGCGAGAGCCTGCTGGCCAGCGAGCGCGCCGCGCGTGCCGAGGCCGAGCGCCACAACAAGATGAAGGACGAGTTCCTGGCGATGCTGGCGCACGAGCTGAGGAATCCCTTGGCGCCGATCACCAGCGCGGCCCAGCTGCTGCGCCTGCCCGAGGTGAACGAGGGCCTGCGCCTGAAGGCCAGCAGCATCATCTCGCGCCAGGTGCGCCACATGACGGAGCTGGTCGACGATCTGCTCGACGTCTCGCGCGTCACGCGCGGCCTGGTCAAGCTGGAGAACGAGGTGCTGGACCTGAACAAGGTGGCGATGGCCGCCGTCGAGCAGGCCCGCCCGCACATCGAGGAGCGCCGCCATGCGCTGACGGTCGACCTGCCGGCGGAACAGGTGCCGGTCGAGGGCGACCGCACGCGCCTGATCCAGGTGCTGGTCAACCTGCTCAACAACTCGGCCAAGTACACGCCGGCCGGCGGCAAGATCACGCTGACCGTGACCAGCGACGGCCTGTCGAGCGAAGTGAGCGTGCGCGACAACGGCAGCGGCATCGATCCGCAACTGCTGCCGCACGTGTTCGACCTGTTCACCCAGGCCGACCGCGCGCCCGACCGTTCGCAGGGAGGACTCGGCATCGGCCTGGCGCTGGTCAAGAGCATCGTGCGCATGCATAACGGCAGCGTCTCCGCCTACAGCGCCGGCGCCCAGCAGGGCACGACAATGACGGTCACGCTGCCGCTGGCCCAGACGCTGGCCGGCGAGACCCCGCGCGCGAGCGGCATCGCCAGCGAGACCCGTCCGCTGCGGATCACCATCGTCGACGACAATCTGGACGCCGGCCAGTCGCTCGCGGTGCTGCTGCGCGCCCACGGCCACACGGTGCGGGTCTACGAGGATGCGTCGACCACGCTGCGCGCGCCGGAAGTCGAGGGCACCGAGGTGTTCATCCTCGACATCGGCCTGCCCGACATGACCGGCTACGAACTGGCGCGCCGCCTGCGCCGCCAGCCGGGCCACGTCAGCGCGGTGTTCCTGGCGCTGACCGGCTACGGCCAGGAGCGCGACCGCGAACTGTCGCGCCAGGCGGGCTTCGATCATCATCTGGTAAAACCGGTGGATATAGCGAAGCTGGCGCAGATCCTGGCGCAGGCCGGCGAGGGCAAACCGCTGGCGGCCTGACAGCTGTTGTTGCGGTTGCAGTGATATGTTGACAATTAATTGCCAACCAATCAGTATTCACGGATGTCCCGCAAAAAGAACAGCCGTCAGTGGGCTCGCCTGCGCATCCTGTGCCATGCGGGTCTCGACCTGATGACGATCGTCCCGGACGCCTTCGGGCTGGTGCGGGAGCTCATTCCGAATTCGTCCGCCCACCTGATCCTGCGTCCGCAGCTGCCGGCGCAGCTGGTGCCTGCCCTGGAACCCGGCGAGATGGACACCGTCTTTGCCCAGGTGCTGCCGCCGCCGGAAGGCTACTTCTACAGCGATCACGCAGGCTTCGTCGAGCCGGCATCAAAGCCCGTCCACGTGCTGGAGGTCCCCCTGGAGAGTGGCGGCCGGCGCCGCGGCGAGATCGTCCTGTGGCGCGATGAAGGCACGCCCTTCGACCACCACGACGAGGAAGACCTCGAACGCGTGGCCGGCTACTTCGAACAGGCGCTGCGCAATGCGCCGGAACTGGGTGCGGGCGGCGCCGGCGTGATCGAAGACGAAGCCATGCTGCTGGCCACCAGCGACGGCCAGATCCTCTACCTGAGCGACTCGGCCGGCGCCTTGCTCGACCAGCTGGCGAAGCAGGAGCGCCAGCGCTTCGATCGCCGCACTGTGCCGCCTTTCTGCATGCGCTTGGTGGAATCGGTGGTGCACGGCGACCGCTACCCGTGGCTGCTGCCGCTCGGGACCCTGGCCATGGGCGGCGGCATCCTCGAAGCGCGCGCCCAGTGGATGAGTGTCGGCGGCGCCGCGGCCCTGCATGCGGGCCTCGACGACGCCGCCAGCCGCACGGTCGGCATCTTCATGAAGTTCGTGGTGCCGCTGCCGCTGCGCATCTGGCGCGCGATCGGCTCCGTGGAGCTGTCGCCGCAGCAGGCCGAGGTCGCGTACTGGATGGGTGTCGGCGGTGGGCGCGAATCCGCGCGCGCCAACATGGAAGTGTCCGATGCCGTGCTGCGCGATTGCGTGAAGGCGGTCTACGAGAAATTCGGCTGCTCGTCCGAGGCCGGTTTGCTGGAACAGCTGCGGCCGGCCATCTCGCGCATGTAACCCCACCCATGGGGGTGGGAACTTGTAGCCCCAGCCATTACTATTTTTCCTGAGGGGAAACACGAAAAGGGACTAACCCCGGACCGTGTTTCCCGACGAAATAAAGTTTCAAAAACTCAGGGAAAATGACATGAAATTTCGCCATCTGCTGGCTGTGCTCGCGCTGTTCGCCGCTGTCGACAGCCAGGCCGCGCTGATCCACCAGTACGAGCTGAACGGCAGCCTGGCCGATACCCTGGGTGGTCCGGCCCTGGTGGCGAATGGCGGCACTGTCGGCGCGAATACTTATTCCTTCAAGGCGAACCAGGGCCTGCAGCTGCGTGAAAAACTCGGCGCCGACTACACCATCGACCTGGTCTTCCACTTCGATGCGCTGAACTCCTGGCGCAAGATCATCGACTTCAGCGACCTGAAAAGCGACGCCGGCTTCTATGCGTTTTACAACGATCTGACTTTCTTTGACCTGGGCGGCACGACCGGCAAGGTGAGCGCGGGACAGGACACGCGCCTGACCCTGAGCCGGGGCGCCGATGCCATGCTGAGCATCTACCAGGACGGCAAGCTGGTGCTGGCCAAAAAGGACACGCAGCCCTACAGCGACCTGACCAACACGTATGTGAACTTCTTCCGCGACGACCGCGGCGGCAGCGAAGCCGGACCGGGTGCGGTCGACTTCATCCACATCTACGACAACGCGCTCAGCGCGACCGAGGTGAACCGCCTGGTGAATCCGGCGCCCGAACCGGCGAGCGGCCTGCTGATGGCCTGCGGCCTGGGCTTGCTGATGGCCAGGCATCGCCGCCCGGCTAAGGCAGCGCGCACGATTTCATGGTGAACCCCGCATAACGACAGGAAGGAGGCCTTATCGACGGTGATCAATCTTAGCTAGCTTGCACACATAGACGGGTGTTCCCGCGCAGCTTTTCCGGGCTGTGCGGGAATTCTATTTACGGCTTATCTGGTGCGGGCCTTGGCGAATTGGTCACCGGGCTTCCAGGACGGCATCGCCGGCGCATCGGCCACCATGCGGCCCAGGTTCAGCGTGTACTGGGCCTGCTGCACCATGCCGGACAAGTCCCAGTTCGGATCGTATTCGTCGTCGGCCTGGTGATAGCGCGCGCCGTACGCTTTGCGCTTGGCGTCGTTGGCCTCCTTGTCCTTCAGCCACTCGTGGCCGCCGCCGACCGAGAACGCCGGCACGCCGGCCTTGGCGAAGCTGAAGTGGTCGCTGCGGAAGTAGCCGCCGCCGAGGTCCGGATGCGCCGGCGCCACCGTCAGCTTCATCGCCTTCGCGGTGGCGGCGGCCATCGCGCCCAGGCTGCTGCGTTCGCTGCCCTGCACGCCGATGTCCTTTGCCGCGGTGACGAAGTTCAGGCTGTCCAGGTTGAGCGCGGCCGCGGTTTTATCCAGAGGCCACAGCGGGCGGGCGGCATAGGCGGCGCTGCCCAGCAGGCCTTGTTCTTCGGCCGCGACCCACAGGAACATCTGGCTGCGCTTGGCCGGGTGGCGTACGGCTTCCTGGGCCATCGCCAGCAGGCCGGCGCTGCCCGAGGCATTGTCGACGGCGCCGTTGTAGATGGTGTCGCCTTTGCTCGGGTCGCCCTGCATGCCGAGGTGGTCCCAGTGCGCGCTGTAGATCACCAGTTCGTCCTTCAGCTTCGGGTCCGTGCCCGGCACGATGCCTGCCACGTTGAACTGTTCCAGCTTGCGCACCGCCGCCTTGGCCTGGCCCTGCACGCGGGCGTTCAGCGGCACCGGCTTGAAGGATTTGTCTTCGGCGCTCGCGCGCAGCTTGTCGAGGTCCTGGCCGGCGGCGGCGAACAAGGCGCGTGCGCTGGCGTCGGTCATCCAGCCCTGCATGCCGGTGCCGAGGTCGGCGTCGGCCAGCTGGAAGCGCTCGGCGGTCCAGCTGTTCTGCACCACGCTCCAGCCGTACGAGGCCGACGCATCGGTGTGCACCAGCAGTACGCCGGCGGCGCCGCGGCGCGCAGCCTCTTCGAATTTATAGGTCCAGCGGCCATAGTAGGTCAGGCCTTTGCCATTGAAGCGGTCCGGTTCCGCGCTGGTCGGCGCCGGGTCGTTGACCAGCATGACCAGCACCTTGCCCTTGACGTCGACGCCCTTGTAGTCGTCCCAGCCGCCTTCTTCCGGCGCGTTGATGCCATAGCCGACGAACACCAGTTCGGCGTCCATGTCGTGCACCGGCTGCGCATCGCCCGGCGCCCACACCCAGTCTTTCGCAAAGCTCAGTGCCAGCGGCTTGCCGCCCGCGACCAAGGCCACCGAGCTGTCCTGCGGCAGCGCTTTGACGCCGGCGATGCGCACGCTCTGGCGGTAGCTGCCCTGGTTTGCCGGCAGCAGGCCCACGGCCATGGCCTGGGTTTCCAGGTAGGTGACGGTCAGCTCGCCGCCGCGCTGGCCGGTGCCGCGGCCTTCTAGCGCGTCCGAGGACAGGAAGGCCAGGTGGGCGCGCAGCGGCGCTTCTTGAACAACGGCGGGAGCGTTGGCGGGCGTAGCGGCATGGGCGTTAAAACCGAGTGCGATGCTGGCGGCGATGGCCGAAAGGACGATCTTGTGCATGGATTCCGGTAGCGAGAATGGATAGGGAGCGCGGCCATTCTAGCGGAAGTACAGCACGTCGGCGGAGATCGTGGTGCCGGTCTGCGGCAGCAGCCGGGGCAGCATGCCGGGCGGGCGGCGCGGCAGGTCGCGCTCGGGAAGCCCAGGCATGCGCTCCTGGATGAAGACCAGGAAGGACGGATCGCCGACCAGGTCGAAGGCGAAGTGCAGATCGCGGTCCTGCATGCCGTGCAGGTCGAGCTTCCATCCGCGGTAGCGGCTATCGGTCAGCACGCGGCCGTTGACCGTGGTCCTGAGCGTCCCCGCGCCGACGATGCGCAGCACCAGCGCCGGCGCGCTGTTCTTCGAGCGCAGCAGGAATTCCACGTGGCGCCCGCCGGGGCCGCGCTGGTCCTTCTCGATGATCAGGTAGGGATAGGCGATGCTGTCGTCGCGTTTGGCGGCGGCATACCACACCGGACTGCTGCTGGTGCCGAACAGGTAGGGCAGCAGATCGGGATGCATGGAGTTGGGGAAGATCCGGCGCGTCCAGGCATCCAGCGGGACCGGGGGATACAGCCAGAAAGCCTGCCAGCTCGGGGTGTCCTTGTAGTAGACCAGCTGGTTCGGCGCCGGCAGATCGGGCGGCGTCGGGCTGGCGCGGTGGGCCAGCACCAGGCAGGCCCACACGCCCAGCAGCAGCGGCCGCACCACCAGGCGCGCGCCGACGCCGGCCAGCAGCGGCCCGCACAGGGCCGGCATGCAGCAGGCGAGAAAGGAGGGCAGCACCAGCCAGGCGGGCGACAGGAACAGCAGGCTGTCGCGCGCCGCCGGCAGGATCAGCAAGGCGGCCGGCATCGCGGCCGCCAGCATCAGCGCGACCCGCTGCGCGGCCGTCCATGCCTGCGCGCGCCGCGAGGACAGGACCAGCCACGCAGCCTGCGCCGCCAGCAGGGGCCAGGCCAGCACGTAGCTGGCGCCCGGCGCCAGCCAGCTGGTGCCGAGCAGGGCGATGCCGAGCGTGCACATCGCGCCCAGCTGCGTAGCGGCAGCGCCGATCCTCGCTTGCAGCATGCGCTGCAGGGCGATGAACACGGCGATGGGCAGCAGCGTGAAGGCGAGCAGCTGCCAGCGCACGCCGGCCGCCAATCCCGGTCCGTCGGCCAGCAGCCCGGCATCGTAGCGCGGCGCGAGGCCGGGCTGCAGGTCGCGGCAAATCCAGGCGGCGCTGGTGGCCAGCACCGCCATCATCAGGAAGCCGAAGGCGCCATGCACGATATCGGTACTGTCGACACCCTGGCGGCGGATGGCGCGGTAGCAGGCAGTTGCGCACAGCAGGCAGGCCAGCGCGGCGAGAGGCCACACCAGGGAATAACTGTAGTGCAGGATGCCGAGGCCGGGCAGGCCGAAGAAGACCTGGCCGCGCACGCCGGCCTGGGCCGATTCCGCCGGCAGCTCGGCGTTGCCGAAGTGGCGCAGCAGGGCCAGCATGGTGTCGCCCTCGTGCTGCAGGCTGGCCTGGTCGAGGCGTTCGGGAATGTCCCAGGCGCCGCCACCCAGTGGGCCGGCGAGGGTGGCGAAGTGCAGCACAGCCGCCCCCGGCCCGGCCAGCAGCGCGGCGGCTTCGTGGCCGCGCCGATTCGCGTACAGCTCGCCCATGAAGGACGAGCCCTGCGGATCGGGCGCCAGCCTGGCCCAGGCTTGCATGCTGAAACCGTCGGCGGCGTCGGCGCCGATCAGCTGCAGGGCGCCGCGGTTGCCGGGATTGTCGAAGCGCAGTGCCACGCGCGCGCGCCGCGCCCATGGATGCGACTGCACGAAGCCGCGCGTGCCGAGGGCCTGGCCGGCGTCGCCGTCGGTGAAGACGGCCAGCACGTCGTTGTCGAGCGGTGGACCGGCCTGCAGCACGCGCAGCGTTTCCAGCAGGGCCGCGCTGGAGGCGGCGCCGTCCGCCGCGCCCAGGCTGGCCTGCCCGGAATCGTAGTGCGCCACCGCCAGCACCGCCGGGCGGGCAGCATGCCCCGACACCACGCCCGGCTTCCTCACCACCACGTTGTGGACTTCGGCCATGGTCACGCGCACGTTGGCGGTGAGGTCCGACGATGCCGTCCGCACGATCTCCGTCTGCACCTCGGGTTCGAGGCCGAGGCCGCGCAACTGGGCCAGCAGGTAGTCGCGCGCCTGCACGTTGGCGCGGCTGGCGATCGGCCGTGGCGCCGCCGCCAGCGCCTGCACGTGAAGCCGGGCGTGCGCTGCCGAGAACCTGGCGAAAGAGCGGGCCGCGTCCGGCGCGGGAAGCTGGCGCGGGGCCAGTGCGAGCCAGGCCAGCAGCGCGCCGAGCAGGCATGCGGCGGCGAGACCCTGGATTCCGGCGGCGCCGGGCAGGGCGGATTCGTGGGACATCGAGACTCCAGACGAAAAAAAGCCCGCCAGGCTAGAGGAGAGGGCGGGCTAAAAGGGACGCTTGACGCGCCTGACAAAACTTGCATGGCTGCGTTGCATCGTCTCGCCGTACTAACGTACTGTCTTCGACGATGCGCCTTGCCCTGCAAGCTTTGTCAGGCGCTTTAAATTAGTCGAGCTTCCAGACGTAGGCCAGCTGGGCCCACCCGGCTTCGGCGACGCCATTGCTGGTGGCCGGCTTGAATTTGCACAGGCTGAGCGCGTTCAGGGCGGCGCGGTCCAGCACACGGGAGCCGCTCGACTGCTGGATGCGCGCCGAACTCACGCGGCCGTCCGTGCCGACCAGCAGGGCCAGGGTGGTGGTGCCGGTTTCGCCGTTGCGCGCCGCGGTGGACGGGTAGTCCGGCAGGGCGCAGCTGTTGGCGTCGGCGAACACCGCGCTGCGCATCTGGCCGGGGTTGGTGCTGGGCGTGGTGGCCGGCGGACCCTCGGGCGCCACATTGGCCGGCGTGGACGGCTGCGGCGGCACATTGGATTCCTCGACGCGGGCGCTTACCGTCGGTTCCGGCGTCTGCACAATCGGCACCTCCAGCTTCGGCGTCACGATGTCTGGCAATGCCGCCTGCTGCACCGGCTTGGGCGGTTCGGCCGGCGGCGGCGGTTTCGTCGGCTCCGGCTCGAGCATCACCAGCACCGGCTCCGGCAGGCTGAGTGAAATCTTGCGGGTTTGCATGCTGTGGACCAACAGGGTGCCGACCAGGACGTGCAGGCCGGCGACCAGCATGAATTTGGTGGTTTTGCTGCTGTTACCGTGGTTCGAGTAAGAGAATTGCATGGTCACCCTCCTTCTTCTGGTTGTTGGAATTAATATATGCTAGGTCCTAGCAATGTGTAAAGCGATTTCTTAGCAATTTTTCTTCCATTTGTAACTTACATTGGCTTCGTTGGTCTTGCCGTCCTTGTATGGAATAATTGACCCATTCAAATACCAGGGAATGGCAGGAATGCAGAAAGAGCAAAAGCCGATCCGCGTGATGCTCGCGGACGACCACCCGATCGTGATGACGGGTTTCGCCATGTCGCTGGGGGCGCAGGGAATGGAGGTAGTGGGACAGGCAAAGTCGCCCAGCGAGGCGGTGGCGATGTACGCCGAGCAGAAGCCCGACGTGGCGGTGCTGGACATCCGCTTCGGCACCGAGCTGACCGGCATGGACGCGGCCCAGAACATCCTGAAGGCCGATCCGCGCGCGAAAATCGTGTTCCTCAGCCAGTTCGACCAGGACAGCCTGATCAAGGAAACCTACCGCATGGGCGCGCACGCCTTCGTAACCAAGGACTGCGACCCGGCCGACCTGGCCGAAGCCGTGCGCCAGGCCCACGTGGGCAAGCTGTACTTCCTGCCGCAGATCGCCGAACGCCTGGCCAGCCTGGCCGTGCGCGGCGACGTCTCGCCGCAGTCGCAGCTGGACGAGCGCAGCCTGGAGATCTTCAAGCTGATGGCCGAGGGCCTGACCAACAACGAGATCGCCGAGCGCCTCAACCTGTCGACCAAGACCATCAGCAATATCAGCCAGTCGGTGAAGGAGAAGCTGGGCGTGCACCGCCAGGCTTACATCACCAAGCTGGCGGTGAAGCATGGCCTGATCGAGCCTTGACGATATGCTGAGGAACCTGGCGGCCGGCGTCGTCGCGGCCTTGGTACTGGCCGCAAGCGCCAGAGCCGCCAAACCTGTGCCGGAGCCCGTCCAGGGCTTCCGCTTCCAGATCGTCACCGCCGACGACAGCGCGCTCACCCAGCGCATCGCCGAGGACCTGTACAAGCGCCTGGTGCCGATCTTCTCGGAGTTCCGCACCGAGCTGGCCCAGCGCCGCCGCATGCTGTTCGTGGCGATCGGCCCGGCGGCCCTGCGCGAAGTCGCCTCCAAGCGCTGCGACTGCGTGGTCATCTCGGCCTTCACCTCGAGCCAGGTGTACCGCTCCATCACGACCAAGGCCGCGCATGGCGGCGCGCACCCGGTAGCCACTACCGCCGTGTATGCCGAGCCGGCGCCCGCCGCCCAGCTGCGCCTGGCCGCGCTGCTGTACCGCCGGCCGGTGCGCGTGGCCGCCATCCTCGGCGCCGATACCAGCTTCCTGCGCCCTACGCTGGAGGCCGATAACGTGTCGGTGCTGGACGCCGGCAACGGCGAGGACATCAACCGCCTGCTGAACCAGATCGCCCAGACCGACGTGCTGCTGGCCCTGCCCGACAGTACCGTCTACAGCACCGAAAGCATCCGCAACATCCTGCTCTCGACCTACCGCCACAAGCAGGGCGTGATCGGCTTCTCCGGCGACATGGTCAAGGCCGGCGCCCTGGCCACCACCTATTCCGAGATCGAGGACATCGACGCCCAGGTCGCCGAAATCGCCAGCGCCTACGTGGCCGGCGGCGCACTGGCGCCGCCGCAGTTCCCGCACTACTTCCGCACCATCGTCAACGAAGGCGTGGCGCGCTCGCTCGACCTGCGGGTCGGCAACGAAGTGCGCGGCTTCGTCCGTCTGCCCGCGGGTGCGCAAGCCAGCGCCGGCGCCGCACGCAAGCCATGAAGCGTAGCGCTTCCTCCATCAAGCGGCGCAGTTCCTTCCTGCGGTTCTGGCGCGGCTGGAGCATCGGCCTGCGCATGGCCTTCATCACCATGCTGCCGGTGGTGCTGCTGTTCTCGTCCTTCGTCTCCTATTCCTGGTATTCGCACCGCGCCCAGGTGGATGAGGAACTGGCCGAGCGCGGGCGCATCCTGGCGCGCGCGCTGGCCGAGACCAGCGAATACAACGTCATCTCCGGCAACCTGTCCGACCTGCGCCTGACCATCAACGGCCTGGTGCAGTCGGACCGCAGCATCTACCGCATTGACGTGGTCGACACTGACGGCAGCAACGCCGTCAGCGTCGTCTCCGAACACGATATCCAGGCCGGGCCGCTTTCCTACGAGGTGCCGATCCGCAAGCAGGTGGTGTGGATCAACCTGTTCTCGGACAACGGCACGCCGCACGTGTCAGCCTCCAGCGATACCCGCCCGCCGACCCAGACCGCCGAAGTGGTGGGGCGGGTGCGGGTGACGATGTCGCCGACCAGCCTGATGGCCAAGCAGCTGCGGCGCTTCCGCATCGAGCTGGCGATGGCGGGCCTGGCGCTGGTTGCCAGCGGCCTGCTGGCCTATATCCTGGCGCGCAGCCTGACGGTGCCGCTGCAGGAAGCGATTACGGTGCTGCGCGCGATCCGCGGCGGCGACTACCGCGTCGAGCTGCCCGTCACCACCGGCGGCGAGGTCGGCGAGCTGCAGGCCTCGATCGGCGAGATGTCGGTCGCGCTCGACCGTTCCAAGCAGGACCTCGAGAACAAGGTGGCCGAGCGCACCCGCGACCTGCTGGAGTCGCGCAACGAGGCCCTGCGCGCCGACGCCGACAAGCGCAAGCTCATTCAAAAAGTAAATAGCATCATCGAGGACGAACGCAAGAGCATCGCGGTCGAGATCCACGATGAGCTGAACGCTTCCCTGATTGCGGTGCGGCTGGAATCGCAGACCATCCAGCAGCTGGCCGCCAAGGCCGCGCCGGGCCCGGAAGTCGAGCAGATCGGCGCCAAGGCCCAGGCCATCACCAAGCTGGCGCTCGACCTGTACGCGAATGGCCGCCGCCTGGTGCGCCGCCTGCGCCCGGAAGTGCTGGACATGCTGGGCCTGCACGGCGCCGTGGAGGAGATGGTCAGCCATTACCGTTCCAGCTCCGGCGTCGCCTTCGCCTTCCATTCCGAGGGCGATTTTTCAAGGCTCGGCAACGAGCTGGCGATCTCCGCCTACCGCATCGTGCAGGAAGCGCTGTCCAACATCATGAAGCACGCCCGCGCCACTTCCGCCGACGTCAGCCTGGTGCTGTCGGAAGAGGATGAAGCCCTGCACATCGAGGTCGGCGACGACGGCGAGGGCTTCGATCCGGCCGTGTCCTCGGAGGGCATCGGCATCATCGGCATGCGCGAGCGCGTGTTTGCGGTCGGCGGCACGATCCAGGTGCAATCCCAGCCGGGGCGCGGCACCACGGTGGCGATTACGCTGCCACTCAAGGACGATACTGCGGTATCGTAACGGTCTTCGCATCACCATCCACACACCGTCACCATGTCCAATGAATTGAAGACGCCTTTCGAGAAGGGCAACCAGAACCAGACCACCACCTGGGCCGATTGCATCGCCTGGTACGAGGACCTCGCCAAGCGCTACCCGCAGGTGCTGCGCTTCAGCCAGATCGGCACCTCGGATGCCGGCGTGCCGATCCACGCCGGCGTGGTCAGCGCGGACGGCGTATTCGACCGCTTCGAGATCAAGCGCGACAAGCGCCCGGTGTTCTTCAACAATAACGGCATCCACCCGGGCGAGCCGGAAGGCGTGGACGCCTGCATGGCGCTGGTGCGCGACTTCTGCCAGGAGCCCGAGCGCCTGGCCGCACTCGGCCGCACCGTGTTCATCTTCATCCCGCTGTACAACGTCGACGGCGCCTTCAACCGCCAGAACACCTCGCGCGTGAACCAGGAAGGCCCGGAATCCTTTGGCTTCCGCGGCAACAGCCGCCACCTCGACCTGAACCGCGACTTCGTCAAGTGCGACACCCTCACCGCGCGCGTGTTCAACGAGCACTTCACGGCCTGGGATCCGGACGTGATGGTCGACACCCACACCTCGAACGGCGCCGACTACAGCTACACCATGACCCTGATCCAGACCCAGGCCGACAAGCTGGGCGGAGAACTGGGCGCCTTCCTGCGCGACACCATGCTGCCGGCCATGTACGCCGAGATGGAACAGCGCGGCTGGCCGACCTGCCCCTACGTGAACCCGGTCAAGGACAGCCCGGACGAGGGCATCGCCGACTTCCTCGAGACGCCGCGCTTCTCGACCGGCTACGCGGCCCTGCACCACACGATCGGCTTCATGCCCGAGACCCACATGCTGAAGCCCTTCGCCGACCGCTATCACTCGATGCGCGCGCTGGTCGAGACCGCGCTCGGCTTCACCGTGGCGAACGGCGAAAAGATCGTGCAGCTGCGCCGCGCGGCCAAGGACCAGGGCCGCAGCCGCCGCGAGTGGCCGATCCACTGGGCGATGGACGCGTCGAATCCGTCGAGCTTCCGCTTCAAGGGCTACGAGGCCAAGTACAAGCCGAGCGTGCTCGGTAACTACCAGCGCCTGTGGTACGACCGCAGCGCGCCCTTCGAGAAGGACATCCCCTACTTCAACAGCTTCCCGGCCGACATCGTCGTCTGGGCGCCGCGCGCCTACGTGGTGCCGCAGCAGTGGCGCGAAGTGATCGAGCGCCTGCAGTGGAACGGTGTGCGCATGGAGCGCGTGGAGACGGACCGCGAGCAGGAACTGTCCTGCTACCACGTCCGTTCGGTGAGCTCGCGCCCGCACGCCTACGAAGGCCATATGTTCCACGACGACGTGCAGCTCGAGCGGCGCTGCGCTACCGTGACTTTGCGCGCCGGCGACTACATCGTGCCGCTGGACCAGGACAATGCCCGCTATGCCGTCGAGATGCTGGAGCCGCTGGGCCACGACAGCTTCTTCCGCTGGGGCTTCTTCAACAGCGTGCTGGAAAAGAAGGAAGCGTATTCGGACTATGTGTTCGAGGACGACGCCGAACGGCTGCTGCGCGAAGAGCCGGCGCTGGCCGCGAAGTTCGAGGACTGGAAGCAGGCCAACCCGCAGCTGCTGGAAGACCAGGGCGCGGTGCTGGACTTCATCTTCGCCCACTGCGCGCGCTGGCACGAGCCGGAGTGGCGCCGTTATCCGGTGTTCATGATCGACTGATCGGCGCAGGCAGCTCAATCCATGCACGATTCCCAGGTCCAGGCGGCCTGGGTCAGCACCTTGTTGCGGAAGCTGAGGACGATCGGATCGTCGCAGCCGTCGCCCTGGGTGCGTTTCAGGACCAGGGTGTCGCCGCCGGTGGCCGGCGCGCCGAGGACATCCTCGACCGCGCCGCGCTTGTCGCCGATGTGCAGTCCCAGCGGCAGCGGGTAGCCGGTTCGTGAAATCGTCAGCGAGGCCGGCCAGGGCCCGTTCCTGGCCGACATGGTCGTCAGTGCGATGCCGGGCTGGCGGTAGGTTTTCAGCACCACCATGCCGTTGAAGCCTTGTACGGAGCGGGTGCGCTTCACCGGCGACGAACGCATTAACACCGCGGCCACGCCCTCCCCGAAGCCGTTCAGGTGCGCGTAGCCGTCCGCCATCCGCGCCGCCTGCTCCTGGGCCGACACCGGCAGGGAAGCCAGCATGGCTGTCCCCAGCACGATCCGATACACGCCTTTCATCCGCATCTCCGTCTTCTTGATTGTTCTGGCAATATTGCGCGTATTATTTGGCGGATTCAACAAGGAGAACAATATGCATCGCACCATCCTGGCGTTTCATGCCGCCGCGCTGGCGTGGCTGGCCGCAGGCACTGCGCAGGCGGCACCCTCGGCCGGCCAGACCTACTTCGAGCGCAACTGCGCCAGCTGCCACACCGTCGACGCGAAGATGGGCTCGCGCGCAGGCCCGGGCCTGTACAACGTGGTGGGCCGCAAGGCCGCCGCGGTGGCCGGCTATAACTACACCGACGCGCTGGCCAAGGCCGGCGCCGCCGGCAAGACCTGGACCCGCGAAGAGCTCGACGTCTTCCTGCGCGACCCGACCAGGGACGTGCCGGGCACCGCGATGCCGATCGGGATCGCCGACGCCAAGGCGCGCGGCGCCGTGATCGATTACCTGGCCTCGCAGAGCGGCAAGCCGGCGACGGCAGCCGCGGCGGCACCGAAGACCGCAGGCAGCGATAAAGGCGGCGCCTGGACCGAGGACAAACCTGGCGACCTGCACCACCTCACCGTCGACAAGCTGGTGGCGCCGTTCGCCAGCGAGAGCGCCGGCAACGGCCCGAAAGTCGCCGCGCGCCCGGACAATGCAATGCCGGCTGTGCCGAAAGGTTTCAAGGTCTCGACCTTCGCCGCAGACACCGGCAAGGCGCGCCTGGCGCTGCGCGCGCCGAACGGCGACATCATCCTGGCTGACACGGGCAAGGGCCAGCTGAGCATCCTGCGCGCGAAGGACGGCGACAAGGCGGACAGCACGAGCGTGTTCGCCACCGGCCTGTCGCGCCCCTACGGCCTGGCGCTGTGGCCGTCCGGCCCGAACCCGAAATACCTGTACGTCGCCAACGTGAACTCCGTGGTGCGCTTCCCGTATGCGAACGGCGACCTGAAAGCGAAGGGCGAGCCCGAGACCATCGTCGACAAGCTGAGCGACACCACCGGCGGCCACACCACGCGCACGCTGGCTTTCTCGAAGGACGACAAGACCCTGTTCGTGTCGGTCGGCTCGGCCACCAATATCGCCAGCGGGATCGGCAAGGAGCCGCCGCAGCCGCTGGCGCAGTGGGAAAAGGAGCACGGCCTGGGCGGCGCCTGGGCCGAGGAAGCCGACCGCGCGACGGTGCTGGCCTTCGACCCGGACGGTAAGAACCGCCGCAACTTCGCCAACGGCCTGCGCAACTGCGTCGGCATGCTGGTGCATCCGCAGACGGGCGACCTGTTCTGCAGCGTGAACGAGCGCGACGAACTGGGCGACAACCTGCCGCCCGACTACATCACGCGCGTCAAGCAGGGCGGCTTCTACGGCTGGCCGTGGTACTACCTGGGCGACCACGAAGACCCGCGCCTGAAAGGCATCCGCCCCGACCTGAAGGGCAAGGTGACGGTGCCGGACACCCTGATCCAGGCGCACTCGGCGCCGCTGGGCATGGTGGTCTACCAGGCCCCGGCCGGCGCGAAGCACGCCTTCCCGAAAGAGTACGAAGGCGACATCTTCCTGGCCCTGCACGGCTCCTGGAACCGCGGCATCCGCACCGGCTACAAGGTCATTCGCGTGATGATGAAGAACGGCGCGCCGACCGGCCAGTACCAGGACTTCATGACTGGCATGGTGCTGAGCGACCGCGACGTCTGGGGCCGCCCGGCGGCGGTGACGGTGGCGCAGGATGGGGCGCTGCTGGTGGTCGACGATGCGGGCGGCGTCGTGTGGCGCGTGGCGCCGGAGAAGTGAGTTAGCTCATGCACGTCATTCCCGCGCAGGCGGGGATCCATACTGAGCTGGCTGAAGTTACTCAGCATGGATCCCCGCCTGCGCGGGGACGACGCCAGTTCAGAGCGCGGTTACGCCTGCCTTACCTGGATTCGGCAATCCACCGATCCACCTTCTTCTCCAGCAGTTCCAAAGGCAGCGTCCCTTCACCCAGCACGATCTCATGGAACTTCGGCAGGCTGAACTTGCCGCCCAGCGCCGCTTCCGCACGGCGGCGCAGTTCCTGGATCTTCAGCGAACCGATCTTGTAGCCCAGCGCCTGGCCCGGCCACACCATGTAGCGTTCGATCTGCGCGCGCGATTCTGCCTCGCTGTAGCCCAGCGTGTCGCTGAAGTACTTGATTGCTTGTTCGCGCGACCAGCCCTTCTCGTGCATGCCGGTGTCCACCACCAGGCGCGCGGCGCGCAGCATCTCGTCGTTCAGGTGGCCGAAATAATCTTCCGGCTTGTCGAACAGGCCCATTTCCTTGCCGAGGGTTTCGGCATACAGCGCCCAGCCTTCCGTAAAGGCATTGTTGCCGCCGAACTTGCGGAAGTTCGGCAGATCCAGCTCCTGCATCAGGGCGATGTGGAAGTGGTGGCCCGGCTGGCCCTCGTGCAGGAACAGCGTGACCATGCCGGTGCTGCCGTACTGCGCCGGGTCGTTCACGACGGCCCAGAACACGCCCGGACGCGAACCGTCCACCGCCGGCGGCGTGTAGTGGTCGGATGCGGTAGCGCGCGACAGCTCGGGCTCGAGGCGGATGTCGAGCGGGGTCTTCGGGCGCAGCGAGAACAGCGCCGGCAGCGTCGTTTTCAGCTTGGCGTCGAGCTTGCGGTACACGGCGAGCACTTCCTGCTCGGTCTTGAACGGCTTGTACTTGGCCTGTTGCGCGACCCAGGCGGGCAGGCCGGCGGCCGGGCCGTCATAGCCCATCTGCGGGCCGATGCGGCCGTATTCACCCTGGATGCGCGCCACTTCCTTCAGGCCGATCTGGTGGATCTGCTCGGGTTGCAGGTCGGTCGTGGTCTGGCTGGCCACACGCACCTTGTACCACTCGGCACCCTGCGGCAGGGCGTTCCAGCCGGTGCTGTCGCGGCAGGCGGGGATGTATTCCTTCTCCAGGAAGCTCACCAGGCGCTGCAGGGCGGGGTTCAGCTTGCGCTCGATGACCGCGCGGTAGGCGCCCGCCAGCTTCTTGCCGTCCGGCTGGACAAACGTCGCCGGCATCTTCTTTACCGGCGTGAAGTAGATGCTGTCCTCGGGCTTGGCCGCCACTAACTGCTTGAACTGGGGCAGGGCCGATTGCATGACCGACTTCGGCTGCACCACGCCGCGCTTCATCCCTTCGCGCATGTTGGCGATGGCCTGGTCGA
>Ga0065165_1001161_pt1 | contig 30703 bp, 29 predicted proteins | sample AraplaMF_Cvi_mMF_FD_63813 | JGI IMG/M metagenome (GOLD analysis project Ga0065165, IMG submission 63813) | Arabidopsis root microbial communities from the University of North Carolina, USA - plate scrape MF_Cvi_mMF (version 2) (version 3) | ecosystem: Host-associated > Plants > Roots >... | reverse complement strand
AGACCCCGGAAGTGTCTACGATGCAGAACCAATCCGGAACCGAACGGGAGCTCCCCATGATCGACAGGACCGAACGCTTCATCGCGCTGCACCGCGGCCCGCGCGCCTTCGTGATCGCCAACGCCTTCGACGCCGGCTCGGCGCGCGCGCTGGCCGGTCTCGGCTTCACCGCGCTCGCCACCTCCAGCGGCGCGGCCGCCGCGGTGGCCGGCCGGCGCGACGGCCAGCTGACGCGCGACGAGGCGATCGCGCACGCGCAGGCCATCGTGCAGGCGGTCGACGTGCCGGTGTCGGCCGACCTGGAGAACGGCTTCGGCGCGACGCCGCAGGACGCCGCCGAGACGATCCGCCGCGCCGGCGCGATCGGCCTGGCCGGCGGCTCGATCGAGGACGCGAGCGGCGATGACGCGAAGCCGCTGTACGACCTCGGCCACGCGACCGAGCGCATCGCCGCCGCGGTCGAGGCCGCCCGCGCGGTGCCCGGCGGCTTCGTGCTGACCGCGCGCTCCGAGAACTTCCTGCGCGGCCGACCCGACCTCGACGACACGATCCGCCGGCTGCAGGCCTTCGAACGCGCCGGTGCCGACGTGCTGTTCGCGCCCGGCCTGCCCGACCTCGCCGCGGTGCGCACCGTGTGCAGCGCGCTGACGAAGCCGCTGAACTTCATGGTCGGCATCAAGGGCAAGTCGTTCAGCGTCGCCGAACTCGAGGCCGCCGGCGTGCGCCGCATCAGCCTCGCGACCTCGCTGTACCGCGCCGCGATGCGCGGGCTGCTGGACGCCGCCACCGAGGTCCGCGAACGCGGCACCTTCAGCTACCTGGAGCGCCTGTGAGCACACCGCACGACTACCACGCCGAGGTGCACTGGACGCGCGGCGACCAGCCCTTCGTCGACAACCGCTACAGCCGCCGCCACGACTGGCATTTCGACGGCGGCGCGACGGTGCCCGGTTCGTCGTCGCCGCATTCGGTGCGGGTGCCGATGTCGGACCCGAGCGCGGTCGATCCGGAGGAGGCCTTCGTCGCCTCGATCGCCAGCTGCCACATGCTGTGGTTCCTCGGCCTCGCCGCGAAGGCCGGCTGGGTGATCGACGACTACCGCGATGCGGCGGTCGGCCTGATGGAGCCGAACGCGCAAGGGCAGGTCGCGGTCACCGTCGTCACGCTGCACCCGGCGGTTCGCTACGGCGGCGAGCGCCGGCCCGATGCCACCGAACAGGCGCGGCTGCACCATGAGGCGCATGCCAACTGCTACATCGCGAACTCGGTGAAATCCGAGGTGCGCTGCGAGCCGGTGACGATCGACTGACCCCCCAGGAGCCCCCGATGTACGCCCTCCGTCATTTCGAAGAGACCCGGCCCGAGGTGCTGCACGCGCTGGTGCGCAGCCATCCGTTCGGGCTGCTGGTCACGCAGGACGCGCACGGCGAGCTCGCGGCCAACGCGGTGCCCTTCCTGCTGGAGCACGACGCCGCCGGCCGTGCGGTGCTGCGCGCGCACGTCGCGCGTGCCAACCCGCTGTGGCAGGCCGCGCGGCGCGACATCGATTCGCTGGTCGTGTTCCAGGGGCCGCAGGCCTACATCTCGCCGGGCTGGTACGCGACGAAGGCGGAACACGGCAAGGTGGTGCCGACCTGGAACTACGTGATGGTGCAGGCGCGCGGCCGGCTGCAGGTGCACGAGGACGCGCCGTGGCTGCTGTCGCTGGTGACGCGGCTGACGCAGCGGCACGAGGCCGCGCTGCCGCAGCCGTGGGCGGTGGCCGATGCGCCGGCTGATTTCGTCGACGGCATGCTGCGCGCGATCGTCGGCATCGAGATCCCGGTCGACGCGCTGGTCGGCAAGTGGAAGGTGAGCCAGAACCGGTCGAGCGCCGACCGCGAGGGTGTCGCCGCGGGGCTGCGCGCCCAGGGCGGCGACGATGCGGACAATATGTCCAGGCTGGTACAGCCTGGCGCGTGAGTCACCGGGGGGATACTCGCGCTGCGCCGCCCGAGCGGCACACCGCACGATGAAACCCCTCTTCGCCCTGCTCCTGCTCGTCACCGCCTTCAGCGCGGGAGCCGCGCCGCCGGTTCCCGACACGATCGCGCAGCGCCTGCAGGCCTGCACCGGCTGCCACGGCAAGGAAGGTCGCGCCGCACGCGACGGCTACCACCCGCGCATCGCCGGCAAGCCGGTCGACTACCTCTACCACCAGCTGCAGGGCTTTCGCGACGGCCGCCGCCAGTACGCGCTGATGACCGGGCTGCTCGATCCGCTGAGCGACGCCTACCTGCGCGAGATCGCCGTGTACTTCTCGTCGCTCGACCTGCCGTATTCGCCACCGGCGCCCGGGCCCGCGCTGCCGGCCGAGGCTGCGCGCCGCGGCGAGGCGCTGGCCCGCGACGGCGACGCCGCCCGCCAGCTGCCCGCCTGCGCGCAATGCCACGGCAGCGCGCTGACCGGCGTCGCACCGGCGATCCCCGGGCTGCTCGGGCTGCCGCGCGACTACCTGGTCGCGCAGCTCGGCGCCTGGCGCACCGGCACGCGCCGCGCGCTCGCGCCCGACTGCATGGCCCGGGTGGCGCAGGCGCTGACGGCCGACGAGGTCAGCGCGATCGCGCAGTGGCTGGCGATGCAGCCGGTGCCCGAGCCGGCGCACCCGGCGGCCATGCTGCCCGCCGCGTTGCCGGTCGCCTGCGGCGGCGTGCCCGACGTGACCGGTGGCGCGACGACGAAGGCGGCCCGATGAAGCGCGTGCTGATCGGCCTCGTGCTGCTGCTGGTCGCCGTCGTCGCGCTGGTGCTGGCTCTGAACTTCCGAGACGAAGCGCCGCTGCTGGCCGATGCCGCACCGTTCACCGCGCAGCAGGTTGCGCGCGGCGCGTACCTGGCGCGCGCCGGCAACTGCGCCGGTTGCCACACCGAGCGCGGCGGCGTGCCGTATGCCGGCGGCCGGGGCATCGCGACGCCGTTCGGCACGGTGTTCGCGCCCAACCTGACGCCGCATCCGCAGCACGGCCTGGGCGGCTGGACCTCGGCGCTGTTCTGGCGCGCGATGCACAACGGCCGCTCGGCGGATGGCCGGCTGCTGTACCCGGTGTTCCCGTACACCGAGCTGACGCGCATCACGCGCGAGGATTCGGATGCGCTGTTCGCCTACCTGCGCAGCCTGCCGGTCGCCGACACGCCGAACCGGCCGCATGCGCTGAGCTTTCCATACGACACGCAGGCGGCGCTGGCGGTGTGGCGTGCGGCATTCTTCCGACCCGGCGCGGTCGAGCACGACGACACGCGCTCGGCCGAATGGAACCGCGGTGCCTATCTCGTCGAGGGCCTCGGCCACTGCAATGCCTGTCATTCGAGCCGCAACGCGCTCGGCGCGAGCTCGGGCATCGCGCTCGGCGGCGGGCTGATCCCGATCCAGAACTGGTATGCGCCGTCGCTCAACGATGCGGACGAAGCCGGCGTGGCCGACTGGACGCTGCCGCAGATCGTCACGCTGCTGCAGAGCGGTGTCGGCCACCCATCGCGCGGCGGCAGCGTCACCGGCCCGATGGTGGAGGTGGTGACCGGCAGCCTGCAGCACCTGAGCGCCGACGACCTGCTCGCGATGGCCACCTACCTGAAGGCCTTGCCGCCGCATGACGCGAAGGCCCGGCCGCCGGCCGCGCCGATCTCGGCGGCGGCCAGGGAACAGGGGGACGCGCTGTACCGCCAGCACTGCGCCGGCTGCCATGGCGACCACGGCGAAGGCGCGCCTCCGGCCTATCCGCCGCTGGCCGGCAACCGCGCGGTGACGATGGCGTCGGCCGCGAACCTGGTGCACATCGTGCTGGAGGGTGGCTTTGCGCCGTCGACCGCGGCCAACCCGCGGCCCTACGGCATGCCGCCGTTCGCGACCGTGCTCAGCGATGGCGAGCTGGCCAGCGTGCTGAGCCACGTGCGCAGCGCATGGGGGAACAACGGGCAGGAAGTGTCGCCGCTCGACGTGACGCGGCTCCGCAGCGGCCGCTGAGATGAGTTGACGAGGCCGGTCAGACCAGCGCGCTGACCTGGACCGCGGCCAGCAGGCCGAGTCCGAGCGCCAGCAGCCAGCCCTTGACCTCGCCGCGCCGCTGCGACGGCCGCAGCCGGTGCGGGCGGCTCAGCATCGCGAGCACCACCGACGCGCTGCCCGACACCACGAACAGCACCGCCATCGCGAGGCTCAGGCCGCTGTCGGCCCGCTGCTCGGCCATGCGCATCACGAGCACGCCCATCAGCGCGCCGGCCCCCATCGACATCAGCGAATCGCGCGACGTGGCAACGGAGGAAGGGGACGGACCGGTCGACTGCGGCATGGTGGGCTCTCGGGAAGAAGCCGCCATTGTCCGCAGGACAGCGCCCGGTCGATCGCTGCAATAGGCGGTGAAACCGTGGCGAATCCCGCACCGGCCCCGACTTGCGCGCGCGATTGACGCGTCTTGCGGTCGCGGATAGGCTCGCCCACCGAGAACGATTTCACGACTGGCGATTCCATGAATCGCAGGGGGATCCGCCGATGCCTTTCGGCCATGGCCGTCCGAGTCCGATCGCCGCCGCCTGCGGGCTGCTGTCGCTGCTGGTCGCTCCCGGCGCGCGCGCCGCCGACGCGGCCGACTACCTGAACCAGAAGCTGTGGGTGCAGATCGGCGCGTTCCGCCCGTCCATCAGCTCGCACATCCAGGTCGACCGCTCGAACACCGGCGCCGCCGGCACCGACCTGCACCTCGAAGACGAGCTCGGCCTGCCGGAGCACAAGACGCTGGGCACGCTGCTGGTCGGCGCGCGCTTCGGCGAGCGCTGGCGTGCCGAGTTCGAATACTTCTCGCTGAAGCGCAGCGCCGACAAGACGCTGCTCGAGACGGAGATCGTCGTCGACGACACCACTTTCCCGGTGTCGGCGGCGGTCGACAGCGAGTTCGATTCGAAGGTGGCGCGCGCGAGCGTGGGCTACTCGTTCTACAAGACCGACGAGGCCGAGGCCGGCGTGGTGGCCGGGCTGCACGTCACGCGCTTCAAGTTCAGCGTCGAGGGCCTGGGCCAGATCGACGGCAGCACCGTCGCGGTCCGCCGCGAGGAGGCGGCGCACACCGTGCCGCTGCCGACCATCGGCGCCTACGGCACCTGCGCGTTCGCGCCGCGCTGGCTGGCCTCGGGTCGCGCCGATGCGTTCGCGATCGACTACAAGGGCCACAAGGGCCGGCTGCTGAACCTGCAGGCCAACCTGCAGTACCGCTTCACCGGCAACTTCGCGCTCGGCGTCGGCTACCGCTACGACCAGTACAAGCTCACCGAGACGCGCCGCGACCCGCGCGGCGAGGTGCGCTACACCTTCCAGGGCCCGCAGGTCTTCATCGACGCCGGCTTCTGAACCGCCCCGTGGAGACAACCGCCGCAACGTCCACGCCCGATCCCGCCGTGTTCCTGCACGTGCGGGTGGTGCTCAGCATGGTGGTGAGCCTGAGCATCGCCCGCCTGCTGTCGGGGCTGGCGGTGTTCGTGCAGCACCCGGGCCGGCAGAAGGCGTACTGGGTGCACCTGCTGTGGGTGGCGTCGACCTTGCTGCTGCTGGTGCACTTCTGGTGGTGGGAGTTCCGGCTCGCGCAGCTGCCGGTGTGGCGCTTCGAGCTCTATGCCTACGTGCTGTTCTACGCCGGGCTGAACTACCTGCTGTGCGCGGTGCTGTTCCCGAACGACCTCGCCGAGTACGACGGCTGGCGCGACTACTTCATCTCGCGCCGGCGATGGTTCTTCGCGCTGCTGGCACTGAGCTTCGTGGTGGACCTCGGCGACACCTGGATCAAGGGCAGCACGCTGCTGCCGAAGCTCGGGCTCGAGTACCCGCTGCGCGCCGCCGCCTACGTGCTGCTGTGCGCGGCCGCCGCGATCATCCGCAACCCGGTGTTCCACGGCGTGTTCGCGGTCGGCAACCTGCTGTACCAGGCGTCGTTCATCGTGCGGCTGTATGACGTGATCGCGTGACGCGAGCGCGCGTCGCCGTCAGGGTTTCGACGCGGCCGACGCCGCCGGCGAGGCCGGCACCGGCACGATCACGCCGGGCGCGAGCGAGATCTCGTCCTGCACGCGCACGTTGGTGATGTAGTAGCGGGTCTCGCCGAAGCAGCTGCCCGGCAGGCCGACCTTCTGCTCGTAGTGCAGCGCGACGCGCTTGCCCATCACCGCATTGACCTTGGCGGCCGCCTCGTCGTCCCAGATCGTGAAGCGGAACTTCTCCGGCGTGCTGCCGGGCAGCGACACCAGCGCCAGCTCGCCTTCCCAGGTCTTGCAGATCCAGCCCTTGTGCGACAGCTGCTGCACCCAGCCGGCGCGCTCGCCGTCGGAGTAGCTCCACTTCATCACGCCGAAGAAATAAAGCACCACCAGGGCCACCAGGACCACGGGCACCAGCAACCATTTCATCGCGCGCATCGGGCTTCCTCCGGGAGACAGGGCGGCCGCGCGTCATTCGCGCGGCTCGGTTCTGCTGCGCCGGGAGTCTACCGTCAGCGAGCCAGCCTGGCCGCGATCTCGGCGACGTGGCGCCCCTGGAAGCGCGCGCCTTCGAGTTCGTTGGCCGAGGGCTGGCGGGAACCGTCGCTGGCGGAGATGGTCGTCGCGCCGTACGGGCTGCCGCCGGTCACCTCGTCGAGCTTCATCTGGCCCTGCCAGGCGTACGGCAGGCCGACGATCACCATGCCCTGGTGCAGCAGCACGGTGTGCGTGCTGAGGATGGTGCTTTCCTGGCCGCCGTGCTGCGTGGCGGTGCTGGCGAACACCGAGCCGACCTTGCCGATCAGCTTGCCGGCGAACCACAGCGGGCCGGTCTGGTCGAGGAAGTTCTTCATCTGCGCGGCCATGTTGCCGAAGCGGGTCGGCACGCCGAAGATGATCGCGTCGTAGTTCGGCAGCTCGTCGACGGTCGCGATCGGCGCAGCCTGGTCGAGCTTGAAGTGCGAGGCCTTCGCGACCGCCTCGGGCACGATTTCAGGCACGCGCTTGATGTCGACGCTGGCGCCGGTGCCGCGCGCACCTTCGGCGACCGCCTGGGCCATGGTCTCGATGTGACCGTAGCTGCTGTAGTAGAGGACGAGAACCTTGGCTGCCATGGCTTGCTCCTGGTTGATGGGCTGAGCGCATTCTGGGCGCCGGCCGCCGGTGCGGATTGCACCGGAACGAACACAGGCTTCAAAACGGCTGAATGGCGGGTGCCGCCCGGCGTCGGGCGGCACCTTGCCTTACCGCGCCATCAACGCATCGCGGTGCAGGCGCAGGAACTCGTCCACGTCGCAGGCACGCCGGCCGCAGAGCGCTTCGAAGTCATCGCTTCGGCGCGCCATCGCACCCTGGCCGAGGCCTTCGTCGATGGCCGACAGCAGGCGCGCCATCGCCGGCGGCATGCCCCCTGCGGTGAAGTGCGCCTCCAGGTCCGCGCGGGTCGCGTCGACATGGACGATCGCCGTTCCCAGCACCGTGTTGACGCGCTCCACGAGTTGCGCCGACGTCAATGCCGACGGCCCGGTGATGTCCAGCCGGCGCCGGCCGTCGAAGCCGTCGCGCAGCGCGGCGGCATCGGCGATGGCGCAGTCGGACCGCGTCACGTAGGCCACGCCCGCCTGCCCGCTGGCCGACAGCAGCCGGCCGCTGGCGATGGCGGCGGGCAGCGTCGACAGCAGCATCTCCATGTAGAACGCGTGGCGCAGCACGGTGAAGCCGGTCGAGCCCTGCGCGAGCAAGGCCTCAGTGGCGGCATGGTCGGCGGCCAGCGCGGTCAGCGGCGACGTGTCCGCGTCGAGGAACGAGGTGTAGGCGACATGCCGCACGCCGGCCTGCGCGCACGCGTGCAGGGCCGCGCGGTGCTGCGCCACCCGGCGCGGGCCGGCATTCGCAGCGCCGGTGCTGATCAGCAGCAGCCGGTCGGCGCCTTCGAAGGCCGCCGCCAAGCCGCCGGGTTCGTCGAAGTCCGCGTGGCGCAGTTGCAAGCCGCGTCGCGCCAGGTCGCCCAGCCGCTGCGGCGTGCGGCTGGTGCCGATGACCGATGCGCCCGCGCTGTCGCGAAGCAGGTGGTCGGCCACGCGACGGCCGAGTTGCCCGCCCACGCCGGTGAGCAGAAGTGAAAGCTGAGTTGTCATGGAACGGTCTTTCCTGAAGGGCCTCGTGGTCGAGGCCGGTCGTTGGCAGGCACGGCAGCCGCAGGGGCACCGTGGAGCACGTGGGAAGCGCCACTGCGGGCGCTCCGGGATCAGGAAAGGACGATTCGCACGCGATCGATGTTAGCAATGGCCGAGCCGCGCAAGAAAAAAGCCCCCTGCTCCGGAGCAGGGGCCTTGGGCGACACGACGGTGCCGGCGGGATTCAGAACGGGATGTCGTCGTCCATGTCGTCGAAGCCGGTCGACGACTTCGCGGCCGGCTTGGTGGCTGCCGGGCGCGAGGCCGGTGCGGGGCGTTCGGCCCGTTCGGCGCGCTCCGGCCGATCGCCACCACCACCACCGCCGCCCGAGGCGCCACGGCTGTAGCCGCCACCGCCGCCGCCTTCGTCACCGCCGCCACCGTCGCGGCCGCCCAGCAACTGCATGTTGTCGGCAATGATCTCGGTGGTGTACTTCTCGACGCCGTCCTTGTCCTGCCACTTGCGGGTCTTCAGGCGGCCTTCGACATAGCACGAGCGGCCCTTCTTCAGGTACTCGCCGGCGATCTCGGCCAGGCGGTCGTAGAACACCACGCGGTGCCATTCGGTTTCTTCCATCTTCTCGCCGGAGGTCTTGTCCTTCCAGTTGCGCGAGGTCGCGAGGGTCACGTTGCAGATCGCCGAACCGTTGGCGGAGTAGCGCACTTCGGGGTCGCGGCCCAGGTTGCCGATGAGGATGACTTTGTTGATCGAGGCCATGGAAGCGGCTCCTGAAAAGGTGGAACAGGGGAAAGAGGGGTACGGCGAGGGGAATGCCCCGATTATCAGCGATGCATCTGGTCACGCCCGGGCAACGAAACTTCACACGAACCAGGGTCAACGACGCTGCGGCGCTGCCGTTGTCGCTACAGGGTCGCGCCACTCTCCACCCACCACCCTGAACCGGAGTTCCACCATGAAGCTCAACATCCTGATCACCTCGATGATGCTGGCCGCCAGCGCCGGCGCCTTCGCCCAATCCACCACCGCCGGCAGCGTCCAGCGCGACGTGAACCAGCAGGAACGCATCCAGCAGGGCCTGCAAAGCGGCCAGCTCAGCACCAAGGAGGCCGGCAAGCTCGAACGCGAGGAAAGCAAGGTCGAGCAGCTGCAGGCGCAGTCGCTGAAGGACGGCAAGCTCTCCAACGACGAGAAGCTGCGCCTGAACGCCGCGCAGAACAAGGTCAGCAGCGACATCGCCACCGCAAAGCACAACGACGTGAAGGGCAACCCGACGTCGGCATCGTCCGAACGCATGCAGGCCGACGTGCAGCGCAACATCAACCAGCAGAAGCGCGTCGAAGCCGGCGTGCAGAACGGCTCGCTGACGAACCGCGAGGCGGCCAAGCTGGAACGCGGCCAGGCGCACGTCGACCGCAAGGAAGCGGCCGCCGCCCGTGACGGCCACGTCGGCGCAGCCGAGGAGCGCGGCATCCAGCGCAGCGAGAACCGCCAGAGCCGCAAGATCCACCGCCAGAAGACCGACGCGCAGGTCCGCAAGGGCTGATCAGGGCTCGCCATCCCAGTATTCGAGATCCGTGTCGGCCCGGTGCATCCGCCCGAAGCCGAACGGATCGCCGTCGCGCGTCGCGGTCGCCAGGTACTTGCCCGAATCGGGGTACTCCACCACCTCCGGGCTGTCCTTCGTGCTGATCGACAGGTACTTCAACGGCGCATCCGAGGTGTTGATGATCTGGTGCGGGTACGCCGGCCCCGGCGGGATGAAGACCACGTCGCCGGCGGTCAGCGCCAGTTGCTCGCCGGCCACGCGCAGCGTGCCATCGCCTTCGAGCACGATGAACATCTCCTCCTGCGCGTAGTGGAAGTGATACGGGCAGCTGCGCTTGCCCGGCGGCACCACGTCGATGCTGGCCCCCAGCTTGAGCGCTGCGGTGCCCTTCGCGAGACGGGCGGTCATCGAGTCGTACAGCGGTTCGCGCACATCGCGGGTGCGCGGGGCGCTCTCGAAGTTGCGGATCAACAGTTGCCGCAGCTGCTCGGCGCGCGGCGTGTGGAGGTCGGTCATCGGCAGTCTCCTGGTGAAGGCGCAAGCCTGCCAGAAACCGGCGCGGAATGTGCCGGACAACGCCCCGAGTAACATCGCGGCCTCATCCCGGTCCTTCCCCCTGCCCGCCCGCTCCACGTGACCCTCGAAGCCTCCACCGCACCGCTGCAGATCCTGCAGGAGGTGTTCGGCTACACCGCATTCCGCGGCGCCCAGGAATCCATCGTCGACCACGTCAACGCCGACGGCGATGCGCTGGTGCTGATGCCCACCGGCGGCGGCAAGAGCCTGTGCTACCAGGTGCCGGCGATCGCGCGGCATCGGGCCGGCCGCGGCGTGGCGCTGGTGGTCAGCCCGCTGATCGCGCTGATGCACGACCAGGTCGGCGCACTCGAAGAGGCCGGCGTGCACGCCAGCTTCCTGAACTCGACGCTGACGCTCGACGAGACGCAGAAGATCGAGCGCGAGATGATGAGCGGCCGCCTCGTGATGCTGTACGCAGCGCCGGAGCGCATCACGACGCCGCGCTTCCTCGCGCAGCTCGATTCGCTGCACGAGCGCGGGCTGCTGAGCCTGTTCGCGATCGACGAGGCGCATTGCGTGAGCCAGTGGGGCCACGACTTCCGCGAGGATTACCTCTCGCTGAACGTGCTGCACGAGCGCTATCCCGGCGTGCCGCGCATCGCGCTGACCGCCACCGCCGACGACCTGACCCGCGCCGACATCATCGAGCGGCTGCAGCTGCAGGACGCTCGCGTCTTCATCAGCAGCTTCGACCGGCCGAACATCCGCTACGGCATCGTCGAGAAGGACAACGCACGCGCCCAGCTGCTGCGCTTCATCACCGACGAGCACGAGGGCGACGCCGGCGTCGTCTACTGCCAGTCGCGCAAGAAGGTCGACGAGACCGCCGACTGGCTGAAGACCGAAGGCATCAACGCGCTGCCGTACCACGCCGGCATGGACGCCGACGTGCGCAAGCGCCACCAGGACCGCTTCCTGCGCGAAGAGGGCGTCGTGATGGTCGCGACCGTCGCGTTCGGCATGGGCATCGACAAGCCCGACGTGCGCTTCGTCGCCCACCTCGACCTGCCGAAGAACATCGAGGGCTACTACCAGGAGACCGGCCGAGCCGGCCGCGACGGGCTGCCGGCCGACGCCTGGATGGCCTACGGCCTGGCCGACGTGGTGAACCAGCGCCGCATGATCGACGAGAGCCCGGCCGGCGAGGAGTTCAAGCGCGGCCAGCGCGCCAAGCTCGACGCGCTGCTGGCGCTCGCCGAGGCGCACGATTGCCGCCGCGTGCGGCTGCTCGCCTATTTCGGCGAAGCGAGCGAGCCCTGCGGCAACTGCGACAACTGCCTGCACCCGCCGGCCACCTGGGATGCGACCGAGGCCTCGCGCAAGGCGCTGAGTTGCATCTACCGCTTCCACCAGAACAACGGCCAGCGCTTCGGTGCCGGCCACCTGATCGACGTGCTGCGCGGCAAGACCACCGACAAGGTGACGCAATACCGCCACCAGTCGCTGTCGACCTTCGGGGTCGGCGCCGACCTGAGCGAGGTGCAGTGGCGCGCGGTGCTGCGCCAGCTGATCGCGCTCGGCCACCTGCGCACCGAAGGCGAATACAACACGCTGGAGCTGACCGCGAGCGCGCGCGAGGTGCTGCGCGGCGAGGTGCCGCTGCTGCTGCGCGAGGCGAGCGAGGCGCCGAAGGGCCGCCGCGGCAGCAGCAAGGGCAAGGGCAGCGGCACGAAGGGCGGGCGCGACAAGCCGCCGCCGGTGCCGCTGGACGACGACGGCCTGCAGCGCTTCGCCGCGCTGAAGGCCTGGCGCGCCGAGGTGGCCCGCGAGCACGGACTGCCGGCCTACGTGATCTTCCACGACGCGACGCTGGCCGAGATGGCGCGCGCGCAGCCGTCGTCGCTGGGCGAGCTCGGCCACATCAGCGGCGTCGGCGCGAAGAAGCTGGAGGCGTACGGCAGCGAGATCCTGCGCGTGCTCGGCGAATGAGCGGCCGCAGTCCCGAAACCCTGCCGTACGGGCTGGGCGCCGCGATCCTGACGGTGCTGTCCTTCGTGCTGCTGGAGATGCTGCTCGGCGGCCTGCTGGCGGACCTGCAGGACACCCTCGGCATCACCGACGCGCAGCTCGGCGAACTGGCGCGCGTGCTGGCCACCGGCCTCGTCGTGTCGACGCTGCTCGGCTGGCGCGGCCTGACGCATGCGCAGATGCTGCACGACGCGCCGTCGCCGCCGCTGCGCACGCTGCTGCTGACCGCCGCGCCGCTGCTCGCGCTGTTGCCGCTGCTGTGGTCGGTCAACGGCTGGATGGACTGGCTGCTGCAGGCGCTGCTGCCGCTGTCGGCCTGGGAGGCGGAGTGGTTCTCGCATGCGGTCGACGGCACGTTCGCGTCGACGCTGTCGGCCTGCGTGCTGGCGCCGGTGCTCGAGGAGATGCTGTTCCGCGGGCTGATCCTGCGCGGGCTGCTGCTGCGCTACCCGCCGGCCACCGCGATCGTGCATTCGGCCGCGCTGTTCGGGCTGGCGCACTTCAACGTCTACCAGTTCTTCGTCGGCTTCAGCACCGGGCTGGTGCTCGGGCTGGCCTACCAGCGCACGCGCTCGCTGTGGCCCTGCGTGCTGCTGCACGCCGCGTTCAACGCCGGCGTGCTGTGGATGGCGAGCAGCGACGGCCAGGCGCTGTCCGACGCGATCGGGCAACCGCTGTGGCTGCCGGTGTCGCTGGCGCTGTTCGCGTGGGGCCTGCGCCGCGTGCTGAGCCTGCCGTCGAAAGCGTAGGCCGCTTCAGGGCTCGGCCGACTGGCCGGCCACCAGCACCGGCGGCAACCACAGCTCGATCACGCCGGGGCGCGGCACCGCCGAGCGCCGCCGCTCGCGGATCCACACGCCGTCGATGCGCGTCGGCGTGACCCACGGTTCGCCGATGAAGCGCGACAGCGCGAGCGCGCATTCGCGGCTGGCCGGGTCGTGCAGCACGAAGGTCGGCACGGGCCACGGCACCGGGCGGCGCTGCTGGCGCAGCTCGGCATTGCGCGCCGCGTTGTCGATCGGCGCCACCTGCACCAGCACGTCGGCCTCTTGCTGGATCGCCTGGCGCAGCGCGCTGGCCGCCTCGCGCGAGGCCTCGTCGTAGATCTCGATGTACAGCGTGCTGCGTTCGTCGCCCTGGCGGCAGGCGCCCAGGCTCGCCCGCTGCGGCGAATCGGCCTGCGGCGCCGACGGCGGCGGCGGCACCGGCAGGTTCCCCTGCGCCGCGCTCGCCAGCTGCGATGCGCGGCCGGTCAGCGCGAGCCAGATGCGGCGCGCCGCCACCGCCTGCTCGTCGGGCGAGGTGCCAGGGTGCCAGTAGCTGAATGCGGTGTTCTCGGTCGGCGGCTTCTGCACCACCGCGCACAGGTCGTTGCGCAGCCGCTGGCTGGCGGCCACGCAGTCGGCGCTCGGGTCGGCGTCCTTGCGGCATTCGTCGGCGATGCGGCCGGCCAGCCGCTCGACGCCGGCACGCTCCAGCGGGCGCATCGCCGGGCTGCCGCGCAGGTCGAACAGCAGCGAGGCCTGGGTCACCACGTGCTCGGCCACCTTCGGGCAGCGGCCGTTGAAGTCCTGCAAGGCCTTCGACACCTCCGTGAACAGCGCGCGCGCCTCGGTCTGCTGGTCGACGCGGTTGCGCTGCAATTGCTCCTGCACCTGCCAGACCGACAGCAGCAACGTGCCCGAGGCACCCACCCCGATCGTCGTCGTGATCGCGGTGGCCTTCGCGGCACGGCGCCACAGCGGCTCGGCCTTCGCGCCGGCCGCCGCGTCGTCGGCCGCGCTGCGCAGCCGCGCGGCCACGCGCAGCCCGTGCCGCGCCGGGCTGCGCCAGCCGGGCAGCTGCGCGAGCCAGGTGTCGTGCAGCGCGCGGCCGAAGTCTTCGCCGAGCCGGTGGTAGCTCTCCCACTGCGCCTCGTCGAAGGACTGGTCGCCGGTCGATTCGTGCGGAAAGCGCTCGTGCTGGCGCGCATACGCCAGCAGGTCGACGTCGAGCGCGTCGTGCAGGTTGGGCTTGACCACCAGCAGCGTCGCCTCGGGCCGCCACGGCCCGCGCGGGCCGACGCGCTCGCGGTAGCGCACGCGCGCCAGCAGCACGCCGCGGCTCGAATGGTTGTCGGCCATTTGCTCCGGCGACAGCACGGTCAGGTCGCTGCCGGCCAGGCTGAACAGGTGCTGGGCCTCTTCGCGGGTGTAGAAGTCGATCTCGGCGCCGAAGTCGATGCGCGCCTTGCGCACCAGGTTCTCGATGTCGCCGAAGCTGTAGTCGCCGTCGCAGCTGGCGTCGGCCAGCACCATGAAGTCGGTCTCGCGCTTCAGCAGCGGGTAGATGCCGCTGTTCTCGAAGTGCCCGCCGTCCGACAGGTACCACCACGGCCGCTCGACGCCGTAGAAGGTGGCCGAGGCCTCGCTCGCCAGCATCAGCGGCTTCGGCGCGAAGCGCCAGGCGAGGCGGCTGAGCCAGCGCAGCTGCACCGATTCGCGCGGCGCGCGCACCCAGTGGCCGAGCCGCACGCCGAGGAAGTACACCAGCAGCGCGAGCCCGCGCGAGGTATACGAGCCGGCCCCCGGCGAGGCCGCCGCGCCGGACACCGCGATCCAGCGGCCCAGCGTGCCGGTGTCGTCGCCCGGCTGCAGCGCGACGAACTCGGCCGGGCCGATCTCCAGCCCGCGCCAGGTCGCCGTCACCGCGGTGCCCTTGCGGTCGGCGTTGTAGAGGCCGCTCTGGTCGTCGCGCGTCTGGTTCAGGCAGGTGCCGACCAGGTGGATCGGGCCGCCGCGCGTTTCGGGGCGGTAGCTGTCGAGCGCGCTGTCGTCGCCGTCGACGACGCTGGTGACGTCGTGGGTGGCCTGGCGGGTGCCGTCGCCGCGCGGCAGCGGCCCGCCGGCCAGCCCGCGCCGCGGGTTGCCGACCGCCAGGTAGGCCCGCGTCAGCCGCGCCCGGTAGAAGCTGTGCAGCGACGAGGTGTTCGCCATCTGCGCATTGCCGGCGGTGAGCACGATCCAGCCCAGCCACAGCCCACCGACCAGCAGCGCGCGCATCCAGGCCGGTACCTCGCGCAGCGCGCTGAAGGTGTCGGGCGCGAACACGAACCACTGCAGCACCACCAGCCAGGCCGTCACCAGCGCGAGCAGGCCGACCAGCGAGCCGACGTCCATCAGCCGCGGCAACCAGCCGCGCGCGCGGGCGCCGGCCTCGGCCGCCATCTGCTGCAGCGGCTGCGCGAGCCGGCGCAGCACCAGCACCACCAGGCCGCCGAAGCCGACGCCGCCCCACAGCCACTGGTTGCCCGATTGCAGTTCTTCCAGCACCCACCAGCTCGCGCGATCGAGCGCGCCCAGCCCGCCGACCGCGACGACCACCAGCGTGGCCGCCTTCAGCCAGCGCGTCAGCTGGTTGCGCAGCCGCGCGACCGCCAGCGCATGCGGCTCGCGGCCGAGCGCCAGCCGCGCCTGCACGAACAGCTGGCCGACCACGATGGACAGCAGCGCGAGCAACGCGGCGGTGGCCCAGTCGAGCGCGTCGTGCACCGGGTTCACCGTGTCGCCGCTGCGCAGCGCGCGCAGCAGCAGCCAGGCCGCGATGGCCATCGCGGCGACGAACACCATGTCGCGCCAGCCCGGGCCGACCGCGCGCGCATTGGGGTCGTGGCTGTCGCGCGCCGCCCAGTAGCCGGCCACCAGCCCGGGCGCGGTCGCTGCCCACAGCGACAGCGCGACCGGCCACCAGGGCGTGAACCAGCGCTCCCAGCCCTGCGGGTCGAGCAGCTGCGTGCTGTGCTGCGCCAGATGCGGCGCGATCACCAGCAGGCCGAGCAGCATGCAGGCGAACATGAATTCGGTGTGGATCGCAAGCCAGGCGCGCAGGTAGGTGACGACCGCGATGCCGATGTCGCGCGAGCCGGCCGGCGACAGGTAGCGGCCGTTGCGGCGCAGCCATTGCAGCACCGGTGAATCGCTGCGCGCGAGCAGCGCCTGCGCCTGCGGCAGCCCGAACGCCTGCACGAGCCGGCCGAACATCGCGCCGGTGTAGCCGCCGCCGGAGACGGTCGACAGGTAGTCGACGCGGCCCAGCATGCCGTCGGCCACCAGCGAGCGGTCGGCCGGGTCGGGGCGTTCGCTGTTCGGCTGGCCGTGCTGTTGCCCACGGTTCTGCGCGAGACCGCGCAGCAGCCCGAGCGCGAAGGTCGCGCTGCGCACGCCGCCGCCGGACAGCGCGAGGCCGACGGTGGGCAGCGCAAGCGCCGGGTGCTCGGCGTCGTCGGCCAGGCCGAGCGCGCTGCGGCGCCGCGCCTGCAGCGCAAGCCGCTCGGCCTGGTGCAGCGCCTGCCAGTCGTCGGGCAGCGTCGATGGAGTTGAAGTGGCGGATGTCGGTGCGTCGTCGGGCTTCATGGGCCGTGTCCCTTGCGGGCCGTTCGCGTGGCGGCCTCGGCGCGACTGTAGGACCGCTCTCGAGGCTTGTCAGCCGCCGCCTGACCGGCGATCTAGGGGGACGCCTGACAGACCGTGTCAGCCCGGTGAAACCCAGCTGTAACCACCGGCACGAACGTCAACAAATGCCGTGTTCTTGTGCGCAGACAGCCGTCAGGGTCCGAAACGATGGCTTCGTGCGAACGCAGTGGCGTCGAAAAGAAGGAGCACAGACAGACCTGTTCGAAAGCCGCCCATGTTCCTGCCCCGCCTCTCCAACGCTGCACGCCTTTGCGCCCTGGTCGGCCTGGCCGTGGCGGCATTCACTCCCGCGGCATCGGCCGAGAGCTGGGGCCTGCACATCGCGAGCAAGCACATCCCGGCGAAGCGCTACAACAACTCGAACCCCGGTGCCTACTACCGCAGCGACGACAACTGGACGATCGGCGCCTATCACAACTCGCTGCGCCGCAACAGCGTCTACGCCGGCTACACGCTGGAGCACGGCCGCTTCGGCGTGACGATGGGCGGCGTGACCGGCTACGACCATGCGGTGCAGCCGCTGTTCGTGCCGACGGTGTCGCTGTTCACCGTGCAAGGCGTGACGGCGCGCATCGCGTTCATTCCGCGCGTCGAAAAACGCATCGGCTCGCACGTGCTGCACCTGATGCTGGAGTTCTGATCAGGGCACGCGCTGCTCGCTGTGCCACGGCGTCCAGATCAGCGCCGCCGCGAAGCTCGCGGTGCTGCTGCGCTCGAAAAGCGGGCTCGCGCGATTGGCTGCGCCGCCGTGCTGGTTCAGCGAAGCCCCGAGGCTCAGCACGGTGTCGGTTGCGATGCGCCGTGACCACCACGCACGCAGGCCGCTGCCGAAGTAGCCGGCCGTCGCGTCGTAGCTCGGCCTCTGTGCGGTCGCGTAGCGTGGATCCACCTGGTAGAAGTAGTCGTGCAGCGCTTCGCTGGCCCAGGTGCTGACGACGCTGAGCTGCACCTGGCTCTCGCTGTCGGGCCAACCGCGTCGCTGCCAGCGCAGCTCGGGTTCGACGACGCTGCCATGGCGGTCGATGCGGCGGCCGTCGGTCGAGAACACCGCGCGTGCCTTCAGGTGGGCGCTGACCTGCTGCCCGTCGTCCAGCGGCAGGCGCCAGCGCAGCTGCGGGCCCAGTTCGAACAGGTAGTCGAGGCCGGGCATGCCGCGCCGCGCGTCGTTGTCGCGTGCATTGAAGGCGGCCGCGCCGGACAGGTCGAGTTCGAGCCGCCCGCCGGCGAACAGCCGGCTGCGCACGCCGTCTTCGTCGACGCGCAGGCGCTCGCCGCGGTACACGAAGATCGGCACCGGCGCGACGCGCGAATGGCGCGTGCCGGCCGCCGGGTAGTCGGGGCCGTTGACCGCGACGCCGCCGACGCCGATCTCCCACAGCGGCTTGCCGCTCGGCGTGGCCTCGACCTTCGCGGGCGGCGCATCGGCCTGCTGCGCGTGAGCTAACGAGGCGGCCAGGATCAGGAGGATGGAGAGGACCCGCGACAGCCGGCGCATCAGGGCGTCACGTCCAGGCTCAGCACGCTGCTGTCGGCGGCATGGCCATGGTTGTCGACCGCCCGCGCATAGACGCGCACCGTGCTGCGGCCGTCGGTCGGGCCGGTCAGCGTCCATTCGTACGGCGGGAAACTGTCGCCGCCCAGCAGCACCGCGCGGCTGCCGTCGAGGCGGTAGAAGCGCACCTCGTCGATGCCGCTCTGGTCGCTGGCCGCGGCCGACAGCTGCACCGAGCCGCCGGCCTGCACCGAGGTCGACGACGCGACGAGCTGCACGCTCGGCGGGCCGTCGCTGTCGAAGCCGTCGCTCCATTCGACATAGAAGCCGCCGCCGCAGGCGGTCAGCAGGGTGGCGGATGCAGCGGACAGAAGGGCAGATCGTCGCATCCGCGGATGCTACCCCGCTCGTCGCGCGCGCGGCACCGCGCCGGCCGACGACCTCACACCGCGGTCCACCAGCGCTGGCCGGGGTGCGGCGCGTCCAGCGACAGCCGCTCGCCCATCTCCGGCGTGGCCAGCCGCACGCCGTGCGCCGCGGCCAGGTCGAGGATGCGGTCGAACGGCTCGTGCCACGGGTGCATCGCAAGGTCGAAGGTGCCGTTGTGCACCGGCATCAGCCAGCGCCCGCGCAGGTCGAGGTGGGCCTGCAGCGTCTCTTCGGGCTGCATGTGCACCTCGGGCCACTGCTGGTCATAGGCACCGGTCTCCAGCAGCGTCACGTCGAACGGACCGAAGCGGTCGCCGATGGTCTTGAAGTCGGCGTGGTAGCCGGTGTCGCCGCTGAAGAACAGGCGCAGGTCGCCGGCGACGATCACCCACGAGGCCCACAGCGTGCTGTCGCCGTCGCGCAGGCTGCGGCCCGAGAAATGCTGCGCCGGCGTGGCGACGAGTTGCACACCGTGCACGCTGGTCTGCTGCCACCAGTCGAGCTGGCGCACCTTCGCGGCATCGATGCCCCAGGCGGTCAGCCGGTCGCCGACGCCCAGCGGCGTGACGAACACCTCCACCTTCGGCGCGAGCTGCAGGATCGCGTCGTGGTCGAGGTGGTCGAAGTGGTCGTGCGACAGGATCACGCCCTTGATCGGCGGCAGCCCGTCGATGTCGATCGGCGGCGCATGGAAGCGCTTCGGGCCGGCCCACTGCACCGGCGACGCGCGCTCGGAGAACACCGGGTCGGTGAGCCAGAACTCGCCGGCCAGCTTCAGCAGCAGCGTCGAATGGCCGAGCCGGAACAGGCTGGCATCGGGCGCGTCGGCGAGCGCCGCGGCGCTGAGCGCCTGCACCGGGATCGGCGCGCGCGGCACCGTGGTGTCGGGCTTGCTCGTCAGCACGCGCCAGGCGATGCCGAGCGTCTTCAGGAAGCCGGGCGATTGCCGGGGCACGACGTTGCGGAACTTGCCGTCGCGGTGCTGCGGCGACGTCGTGTGGTCGGCCGCTGCGGTGCGGCGGGGGCAGAGGGTGGCGGAACTCATGACGGGATCACTCCGGTGAAGGAAACAGCGTGGGCGCTCAGCGGCGCGCCGGCGCGGCGACGGGTACGCGGCACACCAGCCGGATCGCGACGCGCATGCGCTCGCGGTACTCGGCGGTGCTGCGGGCGTGGTGCTTGATGCCGTGCGATGCGGCGGACAGGTGCAGCGCCAGGTCCTTCGCGCTGACACCGGCGTCTTTCCAGGAGGCGGCGACACCGCTCGACGTCAACGCGCGCGACAGGTCGGCGACCATCGCCTGCTCCAGCTCGTCGAGCACCGGGCCGACCAGTTGGGTGGCCGTCGCGAACAGCTCGGCCAGGTGCTCCTGCGGCAGCTCGGTACCGTCGGCCTGCGACTTCAGCGCCATGAAGGCGACCAGCAGCCGCTCCTCGATCGGCAGCTCGTCGCGCGCCAGCGCCGCGCGCATCGTGGCGCGGCTCTGGCCGATCAGCTGCACGACCACCTCCTTGAACAGCGCCTCCTTGTTGGCGAAGTGCAGGTACAGGCCCTGGCGCGACAGGTCGGCGGCGCGCGCCAGGTCGTCCATCGAGGTCTTGCGGTAGCCGTAGCGCAGGAAGACGCCGGCCGCGGCCTGCAGCAGGGCTTCGCGGCGCGCGCTGGTCGGCTCAAGGGTCTCGGGGGGCATGACGCAGTCGATGCAAGTTGATCGGTTGCATCAACTTTACATCATGTGCACATATTGTCAAGTACGCTTCAGCTTCGCCAGCTCATCCCCCACCAGCTTCACGACCAGCCGGTCCAGCGTCTGCACCGAGTACTGCTTCACGTCGTGCGTCGTCTGCGTGCCGGGTCCGCTGGCCGGGTCGGCGCCGTCGCGGTAGGTCAGGAACACGAAGCGCCCGGCGGTGTACTGCGCGATCTGCCGGTAGATGTACTCGCCGACCGGATCGAGCCCGCTCGCACCGACCGCGAACAGCTTGATGCCCTTTGCGAGCGCGGCCTGCATGTCGGTGTCGTACTGCGGGCCGCCGTAGTCCAGGTGCGGCGGCGCGTCGGCCACCAGCACCACCATGCGGGCCGCGTCGCGCCGCCAGCTCAGGCCGTGCACCACCTCGTGCAGCGCTTCGTTCAGCGCCTCCGGCGTGTCGCCGCCGCCATCCGCCTGCAGCTGGCCGAGCACCTGCTGGAAGCCGCGCAGGTCGTCGGTGAAGTCCTGCGTGCGCGTCAGGAACGCATCGCCGCGGTCGCGGTAGGCCACCAGTCCCCAGCAGACGTCGGGCTGCAGCGGCAGCTGCGCGATCTGCTGCGCCATCGCGTGCATCGAGTGCTTCAGCTTCGCGATCTCGTCGCCCATCGAGCCGGTCGCGTCGACCATGAAGACCAGGTCGAGCCGCGGACGCTGCGCGGCCACCGGCTGGCCGAGCCGCACCTGCACCGCGCTGGCCTGGCCGCGTTGCAGCTGGGCGCGGCCGAGCACGCCGTTCTTGCGCACCGCGATACCGAGCACCCGGTCGCCCTGCCCGCCCTGGCCGTCGCGGGGAAGGAAGGCCCGGGGGTGCAGCCACACGCGGCCGGCGGTGTCGGTCCGCGCCCACATCAGCGGCTGCGCGACGCCGGCGCGCTGGACCGCGACCTCGGCGTCGTGCACCGGATCGCCCTGCGCATCGGTCACCTCGAGCAGGTAACGCTCGCTGATGTCGCGCTCGCGCACCGGCAGGCCGGCGTTGCGCTGCCGGTACGCGAGGTACTCGCCGAAGTCGGCGTTGTCGTCGACCATGCCGGCGGTGACGGTCTCGCGCGCCGGACGCGGCATCGTCGGTTGCGGTGCGGGCGGGGCCGGCCAGGGCTCCGGCGCGAACGACGTGCTCGCGTCCCCGGAGGGCCGTGCAGCGGGTGCGACCGCGGCCGGCGCCCGCTCGCGCAGCGCATCGGCCACCGAACCGGCCGCCATCGCCGGCGCGTCGCGCCGCTCCGGCGCGGCCTTCGCTTCAGCCCTCGAATCGCTCTTCATCGCATCGCGCTCGAGGCGTTCGGCGCGGCCCAGGTGCCGGTTGCCGGATTGGCCGGCACCGCCGGGCACTTCGCGCATCGCCGGCAGGCGGTGGCAGCTGGTCGCGGACGGCGGCGTGAAGGCGGGCGGCGCGTCGTCGAGCGGCGGTGCGGCGTCCTGCCAGACCGGCGGCCAGGGTTCGGCGGCTTGCGCGACATTGCCGTCCAGGCTGCCGGCGCAGGCGGCCAGCAGCAGCGAGGCGATCAGCACCGAGGTCAGCGTGCGGCGCGGGGTCTTCATCGTGTCCATGCGGGTCTCCAGGGTTGTCGGAACGTGACCCGGACTGACACGCGGCAGGCGGTGCGACGGGGTGAACCGCCTGCGATTCTTTTGGCGGCGCCGCCCTTTCTCCTCCGTTTCACCCCGTTGCCTGCTGCCGCGCGTAACACCGTCGGTATCAGGCAGACTGCCATGCCATGCAACCCGGCCCCGACACCATCGACGACGATCATCTGATGAGTGCCTATGCGCGCGGCGACGCGGCCGCCTTCGAAGCCCTGTACAGCCGCCACCAGGCCGGGCTGTACCGCTTCGTGCGCCGGCTGCTCGGCAGCGCGCTCGCAGCGCAGGCCGACGAGGTCTTCCAGGACACCTGGCTGCGCGTCGTCAACGCCCGCGCCAGCTGGCAACCGCAGGGCGCGAGCTTTCGCACCTGGTTGTTCACGCTGGCGCACCACCGCGTGATCGACGTGTGGCGGCGCAGCGGCCGCGAGGTGTCGATCACGACCGATGACGACGACGCGCCTTGGGAGCCCGACGCGGCGAACGGCGTGCCGTGGCAGCAGTGGCCGGCGCCGCAGGGTGAGGACATCGCGTTCTGGCGCCGCGCCGGCGAGCGCCTGCTGGCCTGCCTGGAGGAGCTGCCGCTGCCGCAGCGCAGCGCCTTCCTGCTGCACCACGACGACGAGCTGCCGCTGGCCGACGTGGCACGCACGCTGGAGGTCGGCTTCGAGACCGCGAAGACGCGGCTGCGCTATGCGATGAGCAAGCTGCGCAGTTGCATGGGCGCGTACCTCGCGCCGCTGAACGGCACGGAGGCTTCGCGATGAGCGACCCGGCAGGCACCGAGCACGACGTCGAACGCGACCGCCACCTGCGGCAGGCGCTGCGCCATGCGCCGGATGCCGACGCCGCGGCGCCGGCGGCGCTGCGCGACCTGATCCTGCGCGAGGCGCAGGCGAAGGCGCGCGAGGGCCGCCAGGCGGCGGCAGCGGCACCGTCGTGGCCACGGCGGCTGTGGCAGTGGATCGGCAGCCCGCGCTTTGCCGGTGCGCTGGCCGGTGTCGTGGTGATCGGTTTCGCCGGCCTGCTGTGGCGCGAGCGCCCGCCGGAAGAGGCCCTGCCGCCGCGCGCCGCGGTGCAGGCGCCGGCCGCACCGGCCGCTGAGCCGGCATCCCCGGCGCTGGAGAAGAAGAAGGACGCCGACGCATCGATCGCGGGGGCGGCCGCGCCGGCACCCGCGCCATCGGTGCGCACCGAAAAGCCGAAGCAGCCGCCCGCAGCGCCACGGCAGGCGCAAGACGCCCCGCGTCGCGACACGGCCACCGACCCGCGCATCGTGGCCGAGGAATCGACGCTGCAGATGCCGCGACCGACGGCGCCAGCACCGGCACCCGCGCCGGCCGCAGCCCCGCCTGCGCCGCCGCCTGCCGCCGCGGCCGGCGCCCTGAGCGAACGCAGCCGCAACGAGAGCCGCGAGCGCAGCGACGACACCGCCGATCGCCGGGTGCGCGTCGCCCCGGCCAAGGCGGCCGCACCGGCCTCGCTGGCCGTGGTCCCCGACGCGGCCGCGCCGGCCGGCTTGAAGGCCGGCGCGGCCGGCGGTCCGGCCATCGCGCAGTTGCGCCAGCAGATCGCCGGCGACGCGACGCACTGGTACTGGCAGCGCCCCGGCGGCCCGCAGCACCCGTTCGACAACGCCGTGAGCCAGTGGCTCGGCCGCCTGGACGCCGCATCGCGAGGACGCTGGCAGAGCCTCGGCAACGTCCGCCCGGCGCCGGGCACCGAGCTGCAGCTGCTGCGCGACGGCGAGGTCACGCAACGCCTGCAGATCGCCGACGATGCGTTGGTGTGGGAGCGGCGCGATGTCGGCGAGACATGGCACGCGCCGCTGGATGCGGCGACGCTCGCAGCGCTGCGGCAGGCGCTGGAAGCGGCGACGCCCTGACGGGCGGCAGATCTGCCCGCATCCCCGGATCGGCGGTGAACCTGGACCACCGCATGAAACCTTGGGCCTTTATGATGTCCGGTTTCGTGCCTGCGACCCGATGCCCGCGCCCCGACCTCCCGCTCCTCCTGTTCCGGCCACTCCTGCCGCGACCACGCTCCCCACGGACGCCTCGATCGAGCAGCCGCTGATCCGCGTGCGCGGCGCCCGCACGCACAACCTGAAGAACATCGACCTCGACATCCCGCGCAACAAGCTGGTGGTGATCACCGGGCTGAGCGGCTCGGGCAAGTCGAGCCTCGCGTTCGACACGCTGTATGCCGAGGGCCACCGGCGCTACGTCGAGAGCCTGAGCGCCTATGCGCGCCAGTTCCTGCAGCTGATGGACAAGCCCGACGTCGACGTGATCGAGGGGCTGAGCCCGGCGATCAGCATCGAGCAGAAGGCGACCAGCCACAACCCGCGCTCCACCGTCGGCACCGTCACCGAGATCCACGACTACCTGCGCCTGCTGTATGCGCGCGCCGGCACGCCGTTCTGCCCCGACCACCACGTGCCGCTGCAGGCGCAGAGCGTCAGCCAGATGGTCGACACCGTGCTCGCGCTGCCCGAAGAGACCAGGCTGATGGTGCTGGCGCCGGTGGTGCGCGACCGCAAGGGCGAGTTCACCGACCTGTTCGCCGAGATGCAGGCCCAGGGCTACGTGCGCTTCCGCATCGACGGCCAGACGCACGAGGCCGCCGAGCTGCCGAAGCTGAAGAAGGCCGAGAAGCACGACATCGACGTCGTGATCGACCGCGTGAAGGTGCAGCCCGACGCCGCCGCCAGCGGGCTGCGCCAGCGCCTGGCCGAAAGCTTCGAGGCCGCGCTGCGCATCGCGCAGGGCCGCGCGATGGCACTCGAGATGGACCATGGCCGCGAGCACCTGTTCTCCAGCAAGTTCGCCTGCCCGATCTGCAGCTACTCGCTGAGCGAGCTGGAGCCGCGGCTGTTCTCGTTCAACTCGCCGGTCGGCGCGTGCCCGAGCTGCGACGGGCTGGGCCTGGTGACCGCGTTCGACCCGGAGCGCGTCGTCGCCTTCCCGTCGCTGAGCCTGGCCAGCGGCGCGGTCAAGGGCTGGGACCGCCGCAACGGCTACACCTTCTCCCTGCTCGAGAGCGTCGCCAAGCACTACAAGTTCGACATCGACCAGCCGTTCGAGGACCTGCCGAAACAGGGGCAGCAGGTGCTGCTGTACGGCTCCGGCGACGAGGACATCGCGTTCGTCTACGAAGGCGAAGGCAGCGGCAGCGCGAAGGGCAAGCCGCGCAGCGTCAAGCGCATGCACCCGTTCGAAGGGATCATCCCGACCTTCGAGCGGCGCTACAAGGAAACCGACTCCGCCGCGGTGCGCGAGGACCTGGCCCGCTACCAAGCCGCCCGCCCCTGCCCCGACTGCGAAGGCACGCGGCTGCGGCGCGAGGCGCGCAACGTGTTCCTGCAGGGTGAAGACGACCACGCGGGCAGCGACGCCGGCAACAAGAAGGGCGAGCCGATCTACCGCGTCGAGCACTTCACGCTGCGCGAATGCCTGCACTACTTCGGCAGCCTGCGGCTGCGCGGAGCCAAGGCCGAGATCGCCGACAAGGTGGTGCGCGAGATCCGCTCGCGGCTGAAGTTCCTGAACGACGTCGGGCTGAACTACCTGAGCCTGGACCGCAGCGCCGACACCTTGTCGGGCGGCGAGGCGCAGCGCATCCGGCTGGCCAGTCAGATCGGCTCGGGGCTGACCGGCGTGATGTACGTGCTCGACGAGCCGAGCATCGGCCTGCACCAGCGCGACAACGACCGCCTGATCGGAACGCTGCGCCACCTGCGCGACATCGGCAACAGCGTGCTGGTGGTCGAGCATGACGAAGACGCGATCCGCGCCGCCGACCACGTGATCGACATGGGCCCGGGCGCCGGCGTGCACGGCGGCCACGTGATCGCGCAGGGCACGCCCGACGCGGTGGCGGCCAGCGCCGATTCGCTGACCGGCCGCTACCTGTCGCGCACGCTGCGCATCGCGGTGCCCGCCAGGCGCCACCGGTTGCAGGACCGCAAGGACGACGACGCCGGGCCGCAGTCGCTGCGCATCGTCAACGCGCGCGGCAACAACCTCAAGGGCGTGACGGTCGAGATCCCGGTCGGGTTGCTGACCTGCGTGACCGGCGTGTCCGGCTCGGGCAAGAGCACGCTGGTCAACGACACCTTGTATGCCGCGGTCGCGCGCAAGCTGTACGGCAGCCATGCCGAGCCGGAGGCGCACGACAGCATCGACGGGCTCGACGTGTTCGACAAGGTCATCAATGTCGACCAGAGCCCGATCGGCCGCACGCCGCGCAGCAACCCGGCCACCTACACCGGGTTGTTCACGCCGATCCGCGAGCTGTTCGCCGAAATGAACACCGCGAAGGAGCGCGGCTACGGCGCCGGTCGCTTCAGCTTCAACGTGGCCGGCGGCCGCTGCGAGGCCTGCCAGGGCGACGGCGTGCTGAAGGTCGAGATGCACTTCCTGCCCGACGTCTACGTGCCCTGCGACGTGTGCCACGGCAAGCGCTACAACCGCGAGACGCTGGAGGTGCTCTACAAGGGCCGCAACATCACCGAGGTGCTGGAGATGACGGTGGAGGACGCGCATGCGTACTTCAACGCGGTGCCCAACATCGCGCGCAAGCTGCAGACGCTGCTCGACGTCGGCCTCGCCTACGTGCGGCTCGGCCAGAGCGCAACCACGCTGTCGGGCGGCGAGGCGCAACGCGTCAAGCTGGCGCTGGAGCTGTCCAAGCGCGACACCGGTCGCACGCTGTACATCCTCGACGAGCCGACCACCGGGCTGCATTTCGCCGACATCGACCTGCTGCTGCGGGTGCTGCACCAGTTGCGCGACGCCGGCAACACCATCGTCGTGATCGAGCACAACCTGGACGTCATCAAGACCGCCGACTGGCTCATCGACATGGGTCCCGAGGGCGGCGCCGGCGGCGGCACGGTGGTGGCGAGCGGCACGCCGGAAGACATAGCAGCAAACCCGGCCAGCTTCACCGGGCAGTACCTGAAGCCCCTGCTGGCCGAGTGACGGGAACACCCGCAGCAACGGCGTCACCGGACGTGGCTAGACTGCAGCCCTTCCCGAGGAGCCTGCCGTGAGCCTGACTGTCGACTACTACCTGTCCCCGCACTCGCCCTACACCTACCTGGGCCACCAGCGCTTCTGCGAGATCGCGGCGGCCGCGGGTGCCAAGGTCAACGTGCTGCCGGTCGACCTGGGCGGCAAGGTGTTCCCGGTGTCGGGCGGCCTGCCGCTCGCCAAGCGGGCACCGCAGCGCCAGGCGTACCGCCTGGTCGAGCTGAAGCGCTTCAGCGCCTGGCTGAACCAGCCGATCAACCTGCAGCCGAAGTACTTCCCGGTCAACAGCGACGATGCCTCGCAGTTGATCATCGCGGTCGACATGAAGGACGGCACGGAGGCGGCGTTGCGCATCACGACGGCGGTGCTGCGGGCGGTGTGGGTCGAGGAGCGCAACATCGCCGACCTGGCAGTGCTGCAGGCGATCGTGAACGAGCAGGGCCTGCCGGCGCAGCGCATGGACGATGCGCACTCGCAGGCGGTGCACGAACGCTACGAACAGGATTCGGAAGCGGCGATCAATGCCGGCGTGTTCGGTGCGCCGAGCTACGTGATCGACGGCGAGATTTTCTGGGGACAGGACCGGCTCGATTTCGTGCAGCGGCGGCTCCAGCAGGGCTGAGCGTCCGTCAGGCGTGCGCGGGCCGAGCGCCGGACCGCTCCCGAGCAGGCCCGCCGTTCCCTCGGGGACCGCCCGGCGTACCCGCCGGGCGAGGGGTCGTCATTGACGGACCGCGCTGCCTTCGGCGTCCGACGCATCGGTGACCCAGTTGCCCTGGATCAACTCCTCGACGTTCGGCTGCAGCAGCAGCGCGATCAACGCGACCAGGAGACCGACCGCCGTGACGACGGTGATGGTTGCAGCGATGAAGAAGCTCATGGCGGGGGTCTCCGGTCCACGGGATCACATGTTGTACTTGGCCTTCGCGCTGTTCACGCAAGCCGTCTTCGCGTCGCCGGCCAGCGAGTCGCACTTCTCGGCTTCAGCCTTGTAGGCCGCCGTCTTCTTGTCGTCGGTGGCTTCGGCGTTGGCCTTCTTGGTGTCGCGCTCGGCCTTCGCATCGGCCTTGGCCTTGGTCTCGGCGGCCTTGGCTTCCTTCACGCAGACGTCCTTCTCGTTGCCGGCCTTGTCGTCGCAGCGTTCCTTCGCGAGCTTGTACTCGGCCTCGGCGATGTCTTCCTTCGCCTTGTAGGTCGCCTTCGCGGTGCCCTTGTAGTCGGCCTCGGCCATCGCCTCGGTCTTCACGCGGGCCGCCTTCGCTTCGGCCACGCAGATGTCCTTGGCGTTGCCCGACATCGATTCGCACTGCTTGTGCGCCGCTTCATAAGTCGATTTCGCCGAGGCCTTGGCCTGGTCGTAGGCGGTCTTGTCGGCGGCGAAGGCGCCGGTGCCGAACACCAGGGCGGCGACGGCGGCGGTGATGCACGACAGCGATTGTTGCTTGGTCATCTTGATATCTCCTCGACAGGGAATGGCCTGAAGCCGGTGCCGCAAGCTTAGGCAGGGCGCCCTCCGCGGTCTGCCGGACAAACCAAGATGCGGGTGTGGGAGATGCCCTACAGCCGTGCACGAGGGTGGCGTGACAAGCTGCCGACGATGGCGCCGCGCGGGTTGACGCGGCTTGAGTGCCGCACGGCGCTGCCCGACAATCCCGGCCATGCACCCTCCTTCGCCCGACATGGAGCGCGCGCGCCTGCTGGATTTCGCGCGCGCCTCGGGCGATTGGATGTGGGAGACCGATGCGCAGTTGCGCTACACCTGGGTCTCGGGTGCGTTCGAGGCCATCACCGGGCTGCCGCCGCAGTCGATCATCGGCCAGCAGATCGCCGATTCGCCGCTGCTCGACGAGCTCGCCCACCCGCTGCCCGGCGGTCGCAGCTTTCACCAGCTGCTGCAGGAGCACCGGCCGATCACCCGCGTGCTGACCGACAAGCACACCGGCCGCGGCGTGCTGCAGATCTCGCGCAGCGCAGTGCCGGTGTTCGACGCGCAGGGGCAGTTCTCCGGCTACCGCGGCACCGCACGCGACGTGTCGATGCACATCGCCGCCGAGCGCCAGGCGCATGCGCAGGCCGAGCTGCTGCGCAAGCTGTCGTCGCAGGTGCCGGGCGTGATCTTCCAGTTCCAGCTGCACCCCGACGGCACGGTCAGCTACCCCTACGCGAGCGATGCCTCGCGCGAGCTGTTCGGCGTGGAGCCGCCGCACGACGGCAATGGCGGCGACCCGACCGTGCCGTTCCGGCTGCTGCACCCGGACGACCAGCGCGGCTATCTCGACAGCATCGAGGCCTCGGCACGCACGTTGTCGCCCTGGCAGCGCAGCTACCGCATCGTGCGCGACGACGGCAGCGTGCGCTGGATGGAGACGCGCGCGACGCCCGAGCGGCTGGCCGACGGCTCGACGCTGTGGCACGGCTTCACCGCCGACACCACCGCGCAGAAGCAGGCCGAGATCGCGCTGCGCGGCAGCGAGGAGCGCTGGAGCATGGCCGCCGAGGCAGCGGGCATCGGCGTGGCGCAGTACGCGCTGGCGAGCGGCGAAGTCAGCTTCGACCGGCGCGCCTGCGCGAACCACGGCCAGCCGTGGCCGCTGGCGCACTACACGCTGCGCGATTTCATGGCCGCGGTGCACCCCGACGACCGGGCGGCGACCGAGGCCGCAGTGCAGCGCGCGCTGGCCACCGACGGCCGGCTGGAGACCCGCTACAGGCTGCTGCGGCCCGACGGGTTGCCGGCCACGCTCGAGCTCTTCGCGCGCTGCACGCACGATGCCGCCGGCCGCGTCGACGGGCTGGTCGGCACCTGCCGCGACATCACGCAGCAGGCCGCGCTGGAACAACTGCGCCGCGACAAGCAGGCCGCCGAGCAGGCGAACCGCGCGAAGAGCGAGTTCCTGTCGCGCGTGAGCCATGAGCTGCGCACGCCGCTGAACGGCATCCTCGGCTTCGCGCAGCTGATGTCGCTGGACCGGCTGCACCCGCTCGCGCCCGACCAGCGGCGCCGCATCGACAGCGTGATGCACGCCGGCCGCCACCTGCTGGAACTGATCAACGACGTGCTGAACCTGGCGCGCATCGAGCAGGAGGATTTCTCGCTGAAGCCGGCGCCGGTCGACCTCGTCGCCGCGGCCGGCAGCTGCCTCGCGATGATCCAGCCGCTGGCCGACAACGCCGGCATCCGGCTGCTCGCACCGCAGTGTCCGGGCGGCTGCTGGGCGACCGCCGATGCGCGCGCGGTCGAGCAGGTGCTGTTGAACCTGCTGTCGAACGCGATCAAGTACAACCGCCCCGGCGGCACCGTGGAGCTCGCGCTGCAGCACGACGGCGAACGCGTCGCGGTGGCGGTGCGCGACGAGGGCGAGGGGCTGTCGACCGCGCAGCAGCTGCAGCTGTTCCAGCCGTTCAACCGGCTCGGCGCCGATCAGCGCCGCATCGAAGGCAGCGGCCTGGGCCTCGTGATCGCACGCACGCTGGCGGCCGCGATGCAGGGCGAGCTGCTGTTGCGCAGCACGCCGGGCGAGGGCTCGACCTTCACGCTGCTGCTGCCGGCCGGCCGTGCCATGCCGGGGCCCGGTGCCGCCGCGCCGCCGGCCACGCCCGCGGCGGCACCCGCCGCGGCGCAGAAGCACGTGCTGTACATCGAGGACGAGCCGCTGAACGTGATGCTGATGCAGGAGGTCTTCAAGGGCCGCCCGCAGTGGCGGCTGAGCGTCGCCAACGACGGCGCCG
>Ga0065165_1001159_pt1 | contig 30735 bp, 32 predicted proteins | sample AraplaMF_Cvi_mMF_FD_63813 | JGI IMG/M metagenome (GOLD analysis project Ga0065165, IMG submission 63813) | Arabidopsis root microbial communities from the University of North Carolina, USA - plate scrape MF_Cvi_mMF (version 2) (version 3) | ecosystem: Host-associated > Plants > Roots >... | reverse complement strand
GCCATGGCCTCGCCGACCATCAGCAGCGCCGGGCCCTTCAGGCCCTCGGCGGCGACGGCCAGGCCGGCCAGGGTGGTCAGGATGCGGCGCTCGTCGGCGCGGCTGGCGTTCTCGACGACCAGGGCCGGGGTCGCGCCGGCCCGGCCCGCGGCGGTCAGGCGCTCGGCGATCAGGCTGGCGGTCGAGACGCCCATATAGACGACGACGGTCTGGTTCGGGCGGGCCAGGGCGGTCCAGTCCAGGTCCGGCTCTCCCGTCTCTCCATTTTGGGAGGCCCCGTGGCCGGTGACGAAGGTCACGGCCTGGGCGCTGCCGCGATGGGTCAGGGGCGCGCCGGCCCCGGCCGAGGCGGCCAGGGCGGCGGTGACGCCGGGCACGACCGCGCAATCGACGCCCGCCGCCCGGCAGGCGGCCAGCTCTTCGCCGCCGCGGCCGAACAGGAACGGATCGCCGCCCTTCAGCCGCACGACCGTCAGGCCTTCCAGGGCCAGGGCCACGATCAGCTGGTTGATATCGTCCTGCGGCAGGGTGTGGCGCGACTTGCGCTTGGCGACGTCGATCCGCCGCGCCGCGACGGGCGCCAGGTCGAGGATCTCGTCGGAGACCAGGCCGTCATGGACGACCACGTCGGCGGCCTGCAAGGCCTTCAGCGCCTTGATCGTCAGCAGCTCCGGATCGCCGGGACCGGCGCCGACCAGGGTCACGCGGCCGGGAACGCGCGCGCCCGCCCCGCCGCCGAGGGCGACGAGACCGGCCTTTGGCCGCGAAACGGATCGGACCGTGGGCCGAGCCATGCGATTCAGGTCCTCTATAAGCCAGACGCCACGCCCGACACGCCGGACCGGCGACCTCGCCAAACCGGTTACGCGCAAAGCATTGCGGGGCGAACCCTAGGGTCCGCCCCGCTCGCGTTCACCGACGAAAAGGGCCATCTCCGTCAGCGAACGCTTGCAAATTGGGCGGCGACGGGCCAATTCGCAAACAAGGTCTTCTGCCGGGGCGTTCAGTAAAACTCATGGAAAGACAGTCCGAACGGCGCCGCCTTCCGCCCTTGAACGCCCTGCGTGCGTTCGAGGCGGCTGCGCGTCACCTGAACTTCAGCCGCGCCGCCGACGAGCTGTCGGTGACGCCCGGCGCTGTGAGCCAGCAGATCCAGAACCTGGAGGACTATGTCGGCGCGGCGCTGTTCAAGCGCACGCCCAAGGGCCTGCTGCTGACCGACGCGGCCCAGACCGCCCTGCCCGCCCTGCGCGAGGCCTTCGACCGCCTGGCCGAGGCCGCGTCCCTGCTGACCGCCGCCGTAGACGGCCGCCGCCTGACCCTGACCGCCGCCCCCTCGTTCGCCGCCAAATGGCTGGTGCCGCGCCTGGGCAAGTTCGAGCAGGCCCAGCCCCAGGTCGACGTCTGGTTGTCGGCCGGCATGGAGGTCGTCGACTTCGCGGCCGGCGAGGTCGACCTGGCCATCCGCTACGGCTCGGGCCGCTATCCGGGGCTGGAGGTCATCCGCCTGCTCAGCGAGACGGTGATCCCCGTCGCCTCGCCGGAGCTCCTGGCGTCCAACCCCTTGGAATCGCCCGAGGATCTGGCCCGCCATATCCTGCTGCACGACGGCTCGCCCGACGCCGACGACAGCTGCCCGGACTGGGCCATGTGGCTGGCCGCGCGGGGCATCAAGTCGGTCGACGGGGCGCGCGGCCCGCGCTTCAACCAGTCCAGCCTGGTGATCGAGGCGGCCGCCAACGGCCGCGGCATCGCCCTGGCCAAGCAGACCCTGGCCCAGGCCGATCTCGACGCCGGCCGGCTGGTGATTCCGTTCGAGATCCCGACCGCCGTCGACTTCGCCTATTACGTCGTCCACCCCAAGGCCAAGGGCCGCCTGCCGCAGGTCAAGGCCTTCGTCGCCTGGCTCAAGGAAGAGGCCGCCGCCCATGAAGCGGCGCTGCTGACCATGGACAACGGCGCGGGCATCTAGGCCCGCTCAAGCTCAGAGCCGCGGTCAGGTTTGGGATGGCCCCGGCCGCTCAAACCGGCTTAAAGGGGCGCATGATCAAGACGACTCTCGAGGTCGACGCGCGCCTCGCCCCCGCCGACTGCCAGACCATGCCCGACGTTCGCCAGGGTGTGGACGCCCTGGATCGGGCGCTGGTGGCGCTGCTGGCCGAGCGCCAGGGCTACATGGACGCCGCCGCCCGCATCAAGGCCGACCGCTCCAAGGTGTTCGACCGCGCGCGGATCGAGGACGTGGTCGACAAGGTCAAGGCCGCCGCGCGCGAATCGGGCCTGTCGGAAGCCATCGCCGAGCCGGTCTGGCGCACCCTGATCGACCGCTGCATTGCGTACGAGTACGACAGCTGGGACCGGACGAAGGGCTGAGAAAGCCCTGTTGCTTCCTTCCCTCCCCTTCATGGGGAGGGACAAAGATGATCAGTTCCCGTCGATTAGGTTGCCGATCTGCCCCAGGATCGAGCCCTCGCCGCGATTGCCGCCGCCGCCCTGCGCCGCCGCCAGCATCCGTCCCGCCAGGCGCGAGAACGGCAGCGACTGGATCCACACCTTGCCCGGTCCACGCAGCCGCGCGAAGAACAGGCCCTCGCCGCCGAACAGCACGCTGCGCACGCCGCCGGCCGTGATCAGGTCGAAGTCGACGCCGGGCGTGTAGGCGGCCAGGCAGCCGGTGTCGACGTGCAGCTCCTCGCCGGCCTTCAGCTCGCGCTCGACGATCGTGCCGCCCATCTGGACGAACACCCAGCCGTCGCCGTCCAGGCGCTGCATGATGAAGCCCTCGCCGCCGAACAGGCCGGTCATCACCCGCTTCTGGAACTGGATGCCGATCGACACGCCGCGCGCGGCGGCCAGGAAGCTGTCCTTCTGGCAGATCAGGGTCCCGCCCAGCTGGCCCAGGTTGATCGGCAGGATCGCGCCCGGCGTCGGCGAGGCGAAGGCCACGCGGGCCTTGCCCGAACCGGTGTGGGTGAAGACCGTGGTGAACAGGCTCTCGCCGGTGACCAGGCGCTTGCCCGCCCCCAGCAGCTTGCCCATGAAGCCGCCGCCAGTGTCGCCCGAACCGTCGCCGAACACCGTGGTCATCTGGATGCTGGCGTCCTTCCAGACGAACGCCCCGGCCTCGGCCACGGCGCTTTCGCCCGGATCGAGCTCGATCTCCAGGAACTGCAGCTCCTGGCCCTTGATCTCGAAATCGACGTCGTCGGCGACGCTGGCGCTGCGCTGGTGCGACCAGGGGCTGTTGGTCATGGGATAGAGGCTCCGATTGAGGTGGGCGCAGCCTAGGCGAGCGGCGCGCATCGGGCCAATTACAGGTTCGTAAGTTGATGCGGCGCGCCCCAGCCCTACCCCTTCAGCGACCGCAGCGCCCGCTCGTGCGCATAGGCGGCGATGTCCAGCAGCGCCGCGTCGAGGGCGGTGCGCACCTCGCCCAGGCTCCGGGTCCCGGCCTCCGCTCCGGCGCAGACGTCGCCCAGGGCGAAAGCCCCGACGCCCCGCGCCGCGCCCTTGACCGTATGGACCGCGTCCATCCAGCCCGGATGGCTCTTGTCGAGCATCGGCGTCCACAGCGCGGCCTGTTCGCGGAACAGGGCCAGCACCTCGTCGATCACCGTGGAATCGTCCATCGCGAACCCTTCCAGATAGGCGAAATCCACGGCTCCGCTGATATCTCGTCTAGCCAAAAAATAGTCCCTTGCGTTCCAAGATTCTTTGCGTATGTTCCGCGCCTCGCCGCCGGGGCAAACCACTGCTTCGGGCCGAGCGGGCGCATAGCTCAGTTGGTAGAGCAGCTGACTCTTAATCAGCGGGTCGTAGGTTCGAATCCTACTGCGCCCACCATTTCCTCCCGAAAACCGATCCTCCAGACACTCCCCTCCGGGGATCCCGTCGCTTGCGGCGCGGAGGACGATAGCTCAATCCGTCGCGACTGACGCCCCTCGAAATCGCGTCCATCCCTAGGTTTTCGCCGGGAAGGTGGGATCGGCGATCTCGCGCAGGGTCAGGCGCTTGAAGGTCTCGACCAGCGCCGGCAGCTTCGAAGTCTATCGCCCGCACCGCGACCACCGGCGTCTGGAGCGCCTGAACAGACCGGCGCGGGGCCTTCCCGATCGGCCGAACAGGGACCTTGCGCGCAAGCGGCGGCGGGATCCTGGACTGGCGGCCCTGAACCCCTGGGGTGGGGCGGCGTTTCCCTTTCCGAAGGAACCCGTCCATGTCCCGCCGCATCCCGTCGCGCCGCCGCCTGTCGAACGCCGTGCTCTTGGTCCTGACCCTGGGCGGACTGACGTTGGGGGCCTGCGCCTATCATCGCCTCGGCGAGGCGGGCTACGCCTGGAACTACATGAACAGCGCCGAGGAAGGCCCCAAGCTGGCTTATGGCCGGCCTGACAGCGACGACGTGGTGCTGATGCTGGCCTGCGCGCCCCGCGCCCCGGCCGTGACCCTGACGGCGACGGGTCTGGCGGGCGACCGGATCGCCCTGGCCTCCGGCCGCTCGGTCAGTCGCCTGGCCGCCCAGGCCGCGCCCTCGGCCATGGGCGACGGCGTGCTGGAAGCCCGCACGACGGTGGACGCCTCGGCGCTGCGCGCCTTTCGCCGCACAGGGCGCCTCGACCTGTTGACGGCCGACGCGCGCCACAGCCTCGACGCCGTCCCCACCGACCAGGGGAAGGTGAAGGCGTTCTTCAAGGCGTGTTCGGTCTAGGGCATGCCCCGGACCGTCAGGCCCGCCGCCCCGCCGCGCTGACATTGTCGACGCCCAGGGCCGCGAGACAGCCGCGCAGGACGCCCTCGGCGTCGAGGCCGGCCTGGGCGTACATGGCGTCGGGCTTGTCCTGGTCCTGGAAGACGTCGGGCAGCACCAGGGTGCGGATCTTCAGGCCGCGGTCCAGGGCCCCGTGTTCGGCCAGGGCCTGCAGCACGAAGGCGCCGAAGCCGCCCATGGCGCCCTCCTCCACCGTGATGATCGCCTCGTGCTCGCGCGCCAGGCGCAGCAGCAGGTCGATGTCCAGCGGCTTGGCGAAGCGGGCGTCGGCGACGGTCGCCGAGAGACCGCGCGCGGCCAGCAGGTCGGCCGCCTTCAGGCACTCGGCCAGGCGCGTGCCCAGCGAGACGATTGCGACGCTGGTCCCTTCGCGGACGATGCGGCCCTTGCCGATCTCCAGCGGGGCGGCCAGGTCGGGGATGGTCAGGCCCAGGCCCTCGCCGCGCGGATAGCGGAAGGCGCTGGGGCGGTCGTCGATGGCCACGGCGGTCGAGACCATGTGGGCCAGCTCCACCTCGTCGGCGGCGGCCATCAGCACCATGCCGGGCAGCGCCCCCATGAAGCCGATGTCGAACGTGCCCGCGTGGGTCGGGCCGTCGGCGCCGACCAGGCCGGCGCGGTCCATGGCGAAGCGCACCGGCAGGCGCTGGATGGCCACGTCGTGGACCACCTGGTCGTAGCCGCGCTGCAGGAAGGTGGAATAGATCGCCGCGAACGGCTTCATGCCGTCGGCGGCCAGGCCGGCGGCGAAGGTCACCGCGTGCTGCTCGGCGATGCCGACGTCGAAGGTGCGGTCCGGGAAGGCCTTGCCGAACAGATCCAGCCCCGTGCCCGAGGGCATGGCGGCGGTGATGGCCACAATCTTGTCGTCGATCGCGGCGTGCTTGATCAGCTCCTGGGCGAAGACCTTGGTGTAGCTGGGCGGGCCGGCCGCCGGCTTCTGCTGCTGGCCGGTGACCACGTCGAACTTGACCACCGCGTGCAGCTTGTCGTCGGCGCCCTCGGCCGGGGCGTAGCCCTTGCCCTTCTGGGTGACGACATGGACCAGCACCGGCTTTTCGTCGAAGTTTTTGGCGTTGCTGAGCACGCTGACCAGGGCGTCCATGTCGTGGCCGTCGATCGGGCCGACATAGTGGAAACCCAGCTCCTCGAAGAAGGTGCCGCCGGTGACCATGCCGCGGGCGTATTCCTCGGCCTTGCGGGCCGCGTCGCGGATCGGGGTCGGCAGCTTCTCGACCACCGTCTTGCCCAGCTTGCGCGCCTTGCGATACGCGCCGCCCGAGACGAGGTTGGCCAGGTAGGCGCTCATGCCGCCCACCGGCGGGGCGATCGACATGTCGTTGTCGTTGAGGATGACGATCAGCCGCCTGGTGGTGTCGGTGGCCGCGTTCATCGCCTCGTAGGCCATGCCGGCGCTCATCGAACCGTCGCCGATCACGGCGATGACGCTGTTGTCCTCGCCCTTGGCGTCGCGCGCGGCGCAGAAGCCCAGGGCGGCCGAGATCGAGGTGGCCGCGTGGGCCGCGCCGAACGGGTCGTATTCGCTCTCGGCGCGCTTGGTGAAGCCCGACAGCCCGCCGCCCTGGCGCAGGGTGCGGATGCGGTCGCGGCGGCCGGTCAGGATCTTGTGCGGATAGGCCTGGTGGCCGACGTCCCAGATGACGATGTCCTTGGGCGTCTCGAACACGTGGTGCAGGGCGACGGTCAGCTCGACCACGCCCAGGCCCGCGCCCAGGTGCCCGCCGGTCACCGAGACGGCGTCGATGGTCTCGGCTCGCACCTCGTTGGCCAGTTGCTTCAGTTCGGCCACGCTGAGGCCGCGGGTGTCGGCCGGTGACGAGATGGTGTCGAGGAGAGGGGTCAAAGCAGGCATATCCGAAGAAAGCGCGGTCAGTTGCGGCGGTCCAGCACGAAATCCACGCTACGACGCAGATGTTCGGCCCGTTCGCCGAAAATATCGAGATGTGACCGGGTTTGAGCGGCCAGGAGGTTGACTCGTTCCTTGGCGGCCTCGAGGCCCAGCAGGGTGACGTAGTTGGCCTTGCCCTTGGCGGCGTCCTTGCCGCCGGCCGCCTTGCCCAGCACCGCTTCGTCGCCCTCGGCGTCGAGGATGTCGTCGACGATCTGGTAGGCCAGGCCGAGGTCCTGGGCGAATCCCATCAAGGCCGCCCGCTCCTCGGCCTTGGACCGCGCGATGATCAGCGGGATCTCGAAGGCGAAGGCGATCAGGGCGCCGGTCTTCAGGCGCTGCATGCGGGCCACGGCGCCCAGGTCGTCGCGGACGCCCAGCAGGTCGATCATCTGGCCGCCGCACATGCCCCTGGCGCCCGAGGCGATCGCCAGCTTGCGCACCAGCTCGGCGCGGACGTGGCCGTCGTCGTGGGTGTCGGGATGGGCCATGATCTCGAAGGCGGCGGTCTGCAGGGCGTCGCCGGCCAGGATCGCGGTGGCCTCGTCGTACTGCACGTGCACGGTCGGACGGCCGCGGCGCATGTCGTCGTCGTCCATGGCCGGCAGATCGTCGTGCACCAGGCTGTAGGCGTGGATGCATTCCAGGGCGCAGGCGGCGCGCAGGACCGGCCGCTCGGGCAGGTCGAACATCTTACCCGTCTCCAGGGCGAAGAACGGCCGCAGCCGCTTGCCCGGGCCCAGGGCCGCGTAGCGCATGGCCTCGGTCAGCCGGCTCTCGGGACCGTCGGCCCGGGGCAGCAGCTCGTCGAGCGCCACGGTGACGATGTCGGCGGCCTGGACGATGCGCTTTTCGAGGTCGATCAAAACAGCTTCCCCCCATTGGGAACGTCACGGTCCACGTCGACCAGCACCACGCCGCCCTCGGCGTCCGGAAAGCCCAGGCACAGGACCTCGGACTTCATCGGACCGATCTGGCGCGGCGGAAAATTGACCACGGCGGCCACGCGACGACCGATCAGTTCGCCCAGGCCGTAGTGCTTGGTCACCTGGGCCGAGGATTTCTTGACGCCGATCTCGGGGCCGAAATCGATGGTCAGCTTGTAGGCCGGCTTGCGCGCCTCCGGAAACGGCGTGGCCTCGATCACCGTGCCGATACGAATATCGACCCGTTCGAAGTCCTCGTAGCCGATCTGCGGCGACGCCTGACCCATCAGTTGAACTCGGCCGGTTCGGCGTTCACGGCTCCACCCTGACCCAGCACGATCTTCTCAACCTTCAGGCGAGCCGCCTCGAGCTTTTTCTCGCAGTGGGCCTTGAGGGCCGCACCGTCCTCGTAGATCTCGATCGAGCGCTCGAGCTCGGCCTTGCCGGACTCCAGTTCGCCGACGATCTGCTCCAGACGGGCCAGGGCCTGCTCGAAGCTCATGCCTTCAAGATCCTGTGGACTGATCATTTCTACTCCGGAGCGAATGGGCGCACCCTAGTGGCGGGCCGCGGCGCGGGCAACGCCGTTGGCGGGGCTTTTGGTGAACAGGGTCCGGGAGCTGGGGTCCCGGACGCTCGCGAAGGCGCCTAGAGCCGCTCGAAGCGCTTCACGCACCAGTACTGGAAACCCTGGTCCTGCGTCTTCTTCAGGCCGCGCTTCTGCAGCGACAGGCCGATCATGGTGTTGAAGAAGCCGTGGGCCACCAGCAACACCTCCTGGCCGTTCTTGGACAGGTCGATCAGCAGGTCGGCGGCCTGGTCGGCGCGCAGCTCGGCCTGCGCACGGCTTTCCTGGCCGGCGTGGTGATCGAAGAACCACCACCAGAACCGGGCGAAGAAGCCCCAGTGCTTGGGCGACATCTTGATCCAGCGCGGCCAGGGCGGCGGCGGCAGGGGCGCCTCGATGAACAGCGGGTCGGTGGCGAAGGCCTTGCCGTCGGCCACGGCCGCGGCGGTCTCGATCGAGCGGCGGCGGGTCGAGGCGATCATCGCCCCGGCCCGCCTGGCCGTGGCCTTCAACGAGTCCGGCGGGGTCTGGCCGGGCAGCAGGCCGCCTTCCTCATAGCGCGCCCACCATTCGCCGTAGGCCGGGGCGTTGAAGCGGACCTTGCGCGACAGGGCCGGCTCGCCGTGGCGGGCCAGGGTGATGGCGCCGGGCCGGACGCCAACGGCTCCGGAGGTCGCCGGTTCGGATTCCGGGGAGGAAAAGCGGTCGGCGGATTCGTCGGCCATAGATCTTGGAGGTCCGGCTTGTCGCCACCGGCGACTGATATCTGGACCTCTCACCCCTCCTGCAACGCTTTGACATGCGCCGCCGCCGAGCGGCCGAGCGCCTCTAGGTCGTAGCCGCCCTCGAGCGAGGAAACAATACGCCCGCCGCAACGGTGGTTGGCGACCGAGGCGATCGCCCGCGTCGCCCAGGCGAAATCCTCGGCCTCCAGGCTCTGGGCGGCCAGCGGATCGCGGACATGGGCGTCGAAGCCGGCCGAGACCAGGACCAGCTCGGGGGCGAATCCGTCGACCCTGTCCATCAGCCCCTCGAAGCGCCGCCGCCAGGTTTCGCGGGGCGCATGCGGCGCGACCGTGGCGTTGGCGATGTTGCCGACCCCGGTCTCGGACGGATCGCCGGTGCCGGGATACAGCGGCGACTGGTGGATCGAAGCGAAGAACACCGTCGGATCGTTCTCGAACGTCGCTTGGGTGCCGTTGCCGTGGTGGACGTCGAAATCGACGATCGCCACCCGCTTCAGCCCGAAGGCCTGGGCGGCCCGGGCCGCCACGGCGATGTTGGAGAACACGCAGAAACCCATCGCGGCGCTCGGCTCGGCGTGATGCCCCGGCGGCCGCACCGCGCAGAAGGCCCGCGTCCCCCGCCCGCCTGCCACCGCCCGGGTCGCGGCGACCACCGCCCCGGCGGCGCGCCGCGCGGCGGTCAGGCTGCCGGGCGACAGGATGGTGTCCGGGTCCAGGGCCCGGCGACCGCTGCCGGGCGCGGCGTCCAGCACGCCGTCGATGAAGCCCTGCGGATGCACCCGGGCCAGGTCGGCCAGCTCGACCAGCGGGGCGTCGAAGCGTTCCAGGTCCAGCGTCGCGTCGTCGTCCAGCGCGTCGACCACCGCCCGCAAACGCTCCGGCCGCTCGGCGTGGTTGTCTCCGGGCCGGTGGTCGAGCATATCCAGGTGGGTATAGAGCGCGACAGCCATGCCAGGATCGTATCCGTTGAACACCGCCCCGACCATCCTCTCCCCGACGCTCCGGCGCGCCACCGTCGACGACGCCGGCGCCGTGTCCAGCCTGGGCGCCCGCACCTTCACCGAGACCTTCGCCCACCTCTATCCAACACAGGACCTGGAGACCTTCCTGGCCTACGCCTACGGCTTGGAGCGCACGCGGCGCGACCTGGCGGATCCGGACAAGGCGACCTGGCTGCTGGAGCTGGACGACGAGGCGATCGGCTACGCCACGGCCGGCCCCTGCGGCCTGCCGCACGACGCCGTGAAGCCGGGCGACGGCGAGCTGTATCGGATCTACGTGCTCAAGGCCTTCCAGGGCGGCGGGCGCGGCAGCCTGCTGCTGAAGACGGCCCTGGACTGGCTGGAGAAGGACGGCCCGCGCCCCCTGTGGATCGGCGTGTGGTCCGAGAACTTCGGGGCGCAGAAGCTGTACGAGAGCAAGGGCTTCGAAAAGGTCGGGGAGTACCATTTCCCGGTCGGCGAGACGCGGGACCTGGAGTTCATCCTGCGGCGGGGGTGACCCCCTCAGTCGGCTTCGCCGACAGCTCCCCCAAAGGGGGAGGTGGCCCGGAGGGCCGGAGGGGGCCGTTGCGCAACACGCCATAAACCGCCATCCTTCGAACAACCGTTCGAAAGCCCGCCATGTTCCTGCGCTTCTTCTCCGAGCTCCGCGCCGCCAAGATCCCGGTGTCCCTGCGTGAATACCTCCAGCTCATGGAGGCCCTGGACAAGGACGTCATCGACCGGCGGATCGAAGACTTCTACTTCCTGTCGCGCGCCAGCCTGGTGAAGGACGAGAAGAACCTCGACAAGTTCGACCGGGTGTTCGGCCACGTATTCAAGGGGCTGGAGACCGTCGAGGAGGGCCTCACCGCCGACATACCGGCCGAGTGGCTGAAGGCCCTGACCGAGAAGTTCCTGACCGAGGAAGAGAAGGCCCAGATCGAGGCCATGGGCGGCTTCGAGAAGCTGATGGAGACCCTGCAGGAGCGCCTGAGGGAGCAGAAGGAGCGCCACGAGGGCGGCTCCAAGTGGATCGGCTCGGGCGGGACCAGCCCGTTCGGCAACAACGGCTACAATCCCGAAGGCGTGCGCATCGGCCAGGACAAGAGCCGCCACGGCCGGGCCGTGAAGGTCTGGGACAAGCGCGAATACAAGAACCTCGACGACTCGGTCGAGCTGGGCACCCGCAACATCAAGGTGGCGCTGCGCCGCCTGCGCAAGTTCGCCCGCCAGGGGGCCCTGGACGAGCTGGACCTGAACGGCACGATCCGCGGCACCGCCGAGAAGGGCTATCTGGACATCCAGATGCGCCCCGAGCGGCGCAACACCATCAAGGTGCTGCTGTTCTTCGACATCGGCGGCTCGATGGACGGCCACATCAAGCTCTGCGAGGAGCTGTTCAGCGCCGCCCGGACCGAATTCAAGCACCTGGAGTTCTTCTACTTCCACAACTGCCTGTACGAAGCGGTGTGGAAGGACAATCGCCGCCGCCAGGTCGAGAAGATCCCGACCTGGGACGTGCTCCACAAGTTCCCGCACGACTACAAGGTGATCTTCGTGGGCGACGCGACGATGAGCCCCTATGAGATCACCTATCCGGGCGGCAGCGTCGAGCACTGGAACGAGGAGCCCGGGGCCATCTGGATGAGCCGGGTCACCGACATCTATCAGAGCGCCGTCTGGCTGAACCCCACGCCCGAGCGGCATTGGGACTACACCCAGTCGATCGGGGTGATGAAGCAGTTGATGAACGACCGGATGTTCCCCTTGACCCTGGACGGGCTGGACAAGGCGATGCGGGAACTGGTGCGGGGCTGACCCCCCTCCGGCCCTCCGGGCCACCTCCCCCGGAGGCGGAGGGTCTTGGGCCGCGCTAGATGCTCCCCCTTTGGGGAGCTGTCGCGAAGCGACTGAGGGAGCTACAGCCTGGGCAGCCACATCCCCACGACCGCTCCGAACACGCCGAGCCCAGTCGCCAGCGCCGCCGCCCCGATCAGCCCCGCCATCCCCAGCTTCGCCGCCGCCCCGCCCCGGTCCCGGACCCACTGGTGCAGCTCCAGCACCGCCAGCGGCAGCAGGTAGCAACCGTACGCCCAGAACACGTCGAACGGGCCGTCGAAGCTGTCGGTGTGGCCTGCCGGTCCTCGGTTGACCAGGAACCAGGCCATCAGCCCGACGCGGTAGAACCACACCCCGCTGGCGACCATGAAGGTCCGCATGGCCCAGCGCCGGTGGCTGTCGATCCGGCGGGCCAGGGCCTGACGCCAGGCCATGGCCGCGCAGGCCAGGATCAGCACCCCGTCCAGGCTGATGGCGACGCTCATGATCGACCCGGCGATCGTGCCGCGTTTGGCCACCAGGTAGAAGGCCGCCAGGCTGGCCCCGATCGCCGTCACCACGTAGGCGCGACCGTTCCAGCGATGGAAGCCGATGAACCGCGCCCGGACCCAGGGGACCAGTTGCAGCGGGCCGCCGACGGTGACGATCCCGGCCAGCAGCAGGTGCAGCCCCAGGAACAGGTTGCTCGCCGGCTGGCCGGGGGTCACCCCATGGCCGCCCAGGACCTCGTTCCAGCGCTGGACGTCGCCCAGCACGGCCGCGCGCCAGTAGAAGGCGACGATGTAGGCGGCGAACGCCCCCTGCCCCAGGGCCGCGACCAGGAACCAGGCCGCGCCGGCCCGCTTCAGAATCCTGTCCGCCCCGGCGCCGGCCTCGACGCGCCGGCTCAAGATCGTCTCGCTCACGCTGATCATCCCCCGACTGAGGGCGTCAGCTTGACGTCCCGCGCGGCGCAACGACATGTCCGCCGAGGCCAGAGTCTTGGCCGAACGCGACAGAGGAAACGGGATGTCCGAGCCCACGGTGTCGGCGGGCTACGCCAGGGCGCTGCTGGCGTTCGCGGTCTCGAAGGGCGCGTCCCGCGAGGCGCTGCTCGGCCGCGCCGGCCTGCGGGCCGAGGACCTGGAAGACCAGGACGCCCGCGTGCCGATGAGCCGCTACATCGCCCTGATGACCGCCGGCCGGGACCTGTGCGCCGCCCCCGCCCTGGCCCTGGAGTTCTGCGGGGGCACCCGGTTCGAGGAGTTCTCGGTGGTCGGCCTGATCTGCCAGTCGGCCGACACCATGGGCGAGGCCCTGGCCGAACTGAATCGTTTCCGGCGCCTGGTCATCGAGATCGACGGCCTGGCGCCCGGCGAGCGCTTCAAGCTGACCCCGCGTGACGACGGCCTGTGGCTGGAGGATCAGCGGCCGCCCGACAACTTCCCCGAACTGACCGAACTCGCCTTCGGCCGCTTCATCTGCGAGGTGGCGCGGCACTATCCGGGTACGCCGTTCGTCAAGCAATTGCTCGTCACCCATGCCGCGCCGGCCCATGCCGAGGCCTACGACCGCATCCTCCAGGTCCCGGTGACCTTCGGCGCCGACCGCAACGCCATGCGGATCGACCCCAGCTGGCTGAGCCTGAAGATCCACAAGCCCAACCCGTATGTGTTCGGCGTGCTCAGCGCCCACGCCGCCGCGCTGCTGGAGGAGCTCCAGGCCAGCCGGACGATGCGGGGGCGGGTCGAGCGCCTGATCCTGCCGCTGCTGCACAAGGGCGACACCGTCGGCAAGGCCTTCGTGGCGCGCGAGCTGGGGGTCAGCGGCCAGACCCTCTATCGCAAGCTGAAGGCCGAGGGCGTCAGCTTCGAGCAGCTGCTCGACGACCTGCGCCACCGCCTGGCCGTGCACTATCTGGACGGCCGGAAGGTGTCGGTCAGCGAGACCGCCTATCTGGTGGGCTTCGCCGACGCCAGCGCCTTCTCGAAGGCGTTCAAGCGCTGGACCGGCGCCAGTCCGCGCGGCCGCAAGGCCTAGATCCTAGTGCGCCGGCCGCGGCTCGAACGAGCGCTTCTCCGGCGTCTTCAGGCACTCGGCGTCAGACTGCCGGCCGTGCTGCGGCGTGGGCTCGGGATGCGGCAGGTGGCCGCCGCCCTGGGGCGCCTGTTGCTGGAACGGTTTCATCATAGCGTCTTCCTCCCGAAACCTGTTGTCTTTCTTATCACGCCGCCGCCTCAAGGGCATCGAGCAAACGCACCTCGACCCTGACGCTCAGATGGGTCTCGCCGGGCTCGCCGATGATCGTGCCCGACACCGGCCGGGCTTCGCCCGGGGTGCGGGTGGCGGCCACCCGGATCAGGTCGGGCGACTCCGCCAAGCCGTTGGTCGGGTCGAACTCGGTCCAGCCCAGGTCGGGCAGGAACACCTCGCACCAGGCGTGGGTCGCCCCCGCCCCGCGAATGGTCGCGCCGGGGCTGTGGACGTAGCCGGTGGCGAACACCGCCGCATAGCCCAGCCGCCGCAGGGCCTCGACCATCAACCAGGCGAAGTCGCGGCACGTGCCGGCGCCCAGGGCGATGGTCTCGGCGGGCGTCTGGACGCCCGCCGCCTCGCGCGGGACGTAGTCGAACTGGTCGTGGATCGTACGGTTCATCCGCAGCAGGAAGTCGATCGCCGGCTCGTCGGGACGCTCCATCTGGCCGCGCAGCCAGCGCAGCAACACCCGGTCCTCGTCCTCGGTGGCCGGGGTGATGAACGGATTGAGCACCGCCCGGTCCTCGCGAGCGTAGACGATCGGCGAGACGGTGTGCGGGTCGTCGATGTGCAGGCTGGTCAGGGGCGCGGGAAAGCGGTCGATGACCAGCCGGCTGGTGATGGTCAGGCTGTCGGCCTCGCCCTGGGGCGTGAACCAGCAGACGCAGTTGCCGGCGGCGTCGTAGGTCCACCGGGTCGCGCCCGGCAGCGAGGTCTGCAGCGAGGCCTCGCTGATGCGGATGGCGTGGCTGTCGCGCGGCCGGATCAGCAGGCGATGCGCCCCGAAGCCGACCGGCCGGGCGTAGCTGTACCGCGTTTCGTGAAGGATGCCGAGCCGCGCCATAGGTCTACCATAACCCCAACGGAGCCGCGTTGTTCCGTCACAGGCGGGTGATCGGGCTGGAGGGAACCCGCCTCGCGCCGCAGCCATTCCGACCAGATCGGAAACGCCCGGAACCGCACCGAAACCATGGTCGCCGTCCATCCCGCCAAGCCCTCCGCCCGCGCGCCCAGGCCCGCCAGGCGGCGAGCGCGCGACGGGTCGCTCGGCGAGAGCGACCTGGTCGACCTGGAGGCCGTGGCCGCCGGGATCCAGGCCTGCCGCCGCTGCGACCTGTGGCGCGACGCCACCCAGGGCGTGCCGGGCCTGGGGCCGGCCGGGGCCGCGCTGATGATCGTCGGCGAGCAGCCGGGCGACCATGAGGATCTGCAGGGCGTTCCCTTCGTCGGACCGGCCGGCCGGCTGCTGGACCGGGCGATGGCCGAGGCCGGCGTGGCGCGCGACCGGGTCTTCGTCACCAACGCCGTCAAGCACTTCAAGCACGAGCCGCGCGGCAAGCGGCGTCTGCACAAGACCCCGGACCGGGGCGAGGTCCAGGCCTGCCGCTGGTGGCTGGACGCCGAGCGCCGGCTGGTCCGGCCCAAGGTGGTCCTGGCTCTCGGCGCGACGGCCGTGCGGGCGGTGTTCGGCAAGGCGCTGCCGATCGGCAAGACCCGCGGCCAGCGTCAGGCCCTGGACGGCGGCGAGCAGGGCCTGGTCAGCTGGCACCCGTCCTTCCTGCTGCGCATTCCCGATCCCGACGCCAGGGACCGCGCCTACGCCGAACTGGTCGCGGACCTGAAGCAGGCGTGGAGGATGGCGGGTTAGGCGGCCGCCCGCCTAAATCTCCGACGCCCCGCCCTCGCCCTGCGCTTCTTCAGCCAGATCACCACGCCGGTCACGCTGAGCGCCGCCACGACCACCCCGGTCAGAGAGATCAGGATCCGTCCCGGAACGCCCAGGATGCGCCCCGAGTGCAGCGGGAACTGGGCCTGGACGAAGATGTCGGCGGCCGTGCCCTTCCACGGCTGGGAGACGCCCACCAGGCCGCCGGTCCTGCCGTCGTAATAGAGGTAGGGCGGGCCGACGCCGGCCGCGCCGTGGTCGCCGCCGGGCTCGTGGAAGGCCACGCCGTAGATCCCGTAGTCTGGCGAATAGAAGGCCCCGCCAGCCGGCGCCCGCCAGCCGCGCCTGGCCGCCTCGGCCCGGGCGCTGTCCAGCACCTGGGCGTAGGTGCGGGCGGCGATGATCGGCGCATGATGGTCGGCCGGCTTGCGCAGGTCGAACGGGCCGGGCGTCACCTTCGAGACCTTGGACATGACCGGATAGAACACCTCGCTGTAGAGGTTCAGCGAGAAGGCGGTAAAGGCCACGGTGAACAGCACGCCCCAGAGCCACAGGCCGAACGCGCGGTGGATGTCGAAATTGATCCGGTAGGCGCTGGCCGAGGTCTTGATCATCCAGGCCGGCTTCCAGCGCGCCCAAAACCCCTTGGCCGGCTTGGCGCCGCGCGCCCCGGCCGCCGCCTTCTGGCGCGGCGGCAGGGTCAGGTAGAAACCGATGAAGCAGTCCAGCGTCCACAGGATCGCCACGCCGCCCAGCAGCCAGATCCCCCAGCGGTCGATCCCCCACATCGCCGGGATGTGCAGGCTGTAGTGCAGCACGTAGAGGAACGAGACGAAGGTCTCGCGGGTGATCGGCCAGACCGCGCCCCACTCGCGCCGCCCCTGCTCGGCCCCGGTCGCCGGATCGATGAACACCTGGTTGTAGTGCGGCTCGAACAGCTTGCCGGTGGCGGGGTTGCGCTTGGGCGCGACGCCGAACGCCAGGGTCCCGCCCGGCTCGGCCGCCAGGGGCAGGTAGGTCACCTGCACGCGCGGGTCGCGGGCCTCGATCCGGCGCGCCAGGTCCAACGGCGACAAGGCGGGACCGCCCTTCGACCGGGCGAACATCAGGTGCGGATTGAGCACGTCGTCCAGTTCGTGGTCCCACGAGATCACCGCCCCGGTGACGCCCGACACGAACAGGAATCCAGCGATGAACAGCCCCACCCAGCGATGGAGGAAGGTCAGGACGGGCCGAAGGCTGGACGGCGCGAACCGGGCGGCTCCCGAACGCGCGGGCGCGGGTCCGGCGTAGGGAGGAACCGGGGCGAGATCCTGGGTTCGCGCGTCCATGTCCGTCCTCAGAAGCTGTAGGTCAGGCGCAGCGACGCGCTGCGCGGCGCGGCGTAGTACGACTGGGTCCACATCAGGCTGGTCAGGTACGTCTTGTCGGCCGCGTTATCGACGTTGAGCGTGGCGCGCACCTTGTCGGTCAGGTCGACGCCGGCCATCAGGTCGACGACGCCGTAGGCCTTCTGCTCGACCGGCGCGATGTCGACCATCGACACCGCGCTCTGCCAGCGCACCGCGGCCCCGACCGTCAGGTTGCGCAGTTCGGGGAAGGTATAGGTGGTGGTGGCCTTGAAGGTCTTGCGCGGCAGGTACTCGCGATCCTGGCCGTTCTCGCCCTCGATCTTCAGCTGGGTCCAGCCGGCGCTGAGCGTCCATTGGTCGGTCAGGGCGCCGGTGGCTTCCAGCTCGTAGCCGGTCACCTTGGTGTCGAGACCGTCATAGACGGTCCGGGTTCCGTCCATGCCGACGGCGAAGGCCAGGTCCTTCTGCTCCGACTGGAACACCGCGCCGGTCAGATAGAGGCGATGGTCGAACCACTCGCTCTTGACGCCCGCCTCATAGGCCTGGCCATGGGCGGCGGGCAGGTTCTGGTTGTTCGCGTCCCGCTCGGACTGCGGATTGAAGATGTCGGTGTAGCTGGCGTAGAGCGAGACGTTCGGCGTCAGGTCGTAGACCGCGCCGACATAGGGGCTGACCTTCTTCTCGTCGCGCGGCGTGTCGGCGCCGTAGGAATAGCCCTTCGACTTCAGCTTCAGGGCGTTGAAGCCGGCCACGACCTTGAATGGGTCGGTCACGCTGAAGTGGGCGGCGGCGTAGAAGCGCGACAGGCGGTCGGTCTGGTCCGAGGCCTGGTACGCGCCGGGATAGGTCGGCTCGGCGACCTGCTGCGAGCCCCACAGGCCGACGGCCGGATAGAGGATCGTGTCGCCTGAGAAGTTCTCCCACTCCTTGCCGGTCGACTTGGAGGTCTGGCCGCCCACCACCAGCTGGTGCGTGCGGCCGAACAGCTGGAACGGGCCCGACGCGTAGGCGTCGAGGATGAAGTTCTCGTACTTCGACGGATAGACGCCGCTCATGCCCTTGACGCCCAGGCCGGTGGCCGGGTCGGGGTTGTCGTAGGCGTAGAGCAGCTTGGCGTTCTCGTTGAAGCGCTTGTAGGTGCCGGTGGCCTTGACCTGCCAGCCGTTGTCGAACCTGTAGTCCAGCTCGGTGAAGGCCGTCTGGTCCTTGACGTTCCAGTAGGTCCAGTCGGCCGAAGTGGAGGCCGAACGCGGATAGTCGACCCGCGTCCCGTCCGAATAGAGCAGCGGCAGGGCGCCCCACAGCACGCCGCGCGAGCGGTTGTCCTGCAACGCGTAGCCGGCGGTGGCGGTCAGCTTGGGCGTGACGTCCCAGGCCAGCAGGCCCGAATAGACGTTCCGGTTGACGTGGTAGTGATCCAGATAGGACCCCCTGTCCTCGTTGGCGTAGATCAGCCTGCCGCGCACAGCTCCCGCGGCGTCGAGCGGGCCCGAGACGTCGGCCTCCAGGCGGTAGTTCTCCCACGAGCCGTACTGCAGCGCGGCGCTGGCCTGGAAGCTGTCGGTCGGGCGCTTGCGCACGTAGTTGACCGTAGCCGACGGGTTGCCGGTGCCGGTCATCATGCTGTTGGCGCCGCGCACCACCTCGACGCGATCGAACAGCACGGTGTCCAGATCGCCGAACTGGATGCCCCAGATCAGCGGCAGGCCGATCCCGTCCACCTGGAAGTTGGTGATGTCGAAGCCGCGCGAGTTGTAATAGGTGCGGTCGGTCTCGACCTTCTCGACATTGACGCCGGTCACCTGGGCCAGCAGGTCGTTGACCGTGGTCAGGCCGAAGCTCCGGATCCGCGCCTGATCGAGGATCGTCACCGACTGCGGCGTTTCGCGCAGGCTCATGTCCAGGCCCGTCACCGCCGAGGTGCGAGTGCGGGCCCCTGTGACGACCACGCCGTCCACCTGGTTCTCGGCCACGCCGGCCTCGGCGGCGGGCGCGGTCTCCGCGGCTCGAGCGACGGCGCCGGAAGACAGGGCCAGGACGGCGGCGCCGGCCATCAGCAGGGCGCGCGGGGAGACGATCATGGGACAGGGCTCGCTTGCGAACAATAATGAGTCGCAAATGCAATAGGAGGTAAGGGCGCGGCCTGTCAAACCGCGAGGACGGCTTTACGCGACATTTGTCGGATCAGGGCGCGGGTGTGGGCTCAGACGGCCAGGCGTCCGAAGGCCCGGCTTCAACCAAGGTTGTCGTCCCGGAAAGCGCGCACCGCTTGTCCGGGCTCCGGGGGCGGCTGCACCGTGCTTGCCCAGTCCCCTGGGTCCCGGACAGCCTCTACGAGGCTTCCGGGATGACAACGGCATGACTCTCCGAGCGGCTTCCTTCGGAACGCGATCGGCCCCTAAGCCGAAAACCCCGCCTCGGCGAAGGCCAGCATGCGGCCCAGCAGGGCCTCGACGTCGGCTTCGCTGGTCGCGCCTTCCGACAGCACGTTCAGGCGGTCGAACTCGGCGAAGCGGTTGTTGTGCAGCATGCCCAGGGTGAAGTGCAGCCGCCAGTAGATCTCCTCGGACGGCAGGTCCGGCCGCGCCTTGAGCAGGGCGTCCGAGAAGCGCCGCAGGTGGGTGACGTCGGTCTGCAGCACCTTGCGGATCTCGTCGGTGCCTTCGCTGCGGGCGCGGATCAGGAACTGCAGCGAGATGCGGCGCTCGTGGTCCGGCGCCAGCCACTTCAGCGGCGGGGTCAGCAGGGCGGCCAGGATCTCGCGCACCGGCGGATTGCCCGCATGGCGGTCGGTCGCCTCGTGCAGCTTCTTGGCCCGCTCGCGGTTCAGCTCGACCGTGCGCCGCCGGAAGATCTCGTACAGCAGCGCGTCCTTGGAGCCGAAGTGATAGTTCACCGAGGCCAGGTTGACGCCCGCCGCGGCGGTGATGTCGCGCACCGACACGTTCTGGAAGCCGTGCAGCGCGAACAGCCGCTCGGCGGCGACGAACACCAGGTTCTTGGTGACGGCTTCGTTGTCGACGCCCTCGACATCGGTTTCTGGCGCGGTGATGACGGTCGCGCCGTCGCTCTTCGGACTCACTACGGTATCCCCTTTACCTGTGGGGAAGTCTTACGGCCGTTCGAATTTGGCGCAAGCGTCAAGATGGAACGCGGACGGAGGAATTCTGCAAGCGGGGCCAGGCCGCCATGAAGGCGGGCGCCCCGCGCGCCTGAAAGCAGATCGATGCGCGCCCGCGCTCTCAGCCCCTGGAACGCCGGCCGCCCTTGGAATGTCCCGTCGTCATCGGGTCGGGCTTGGCGGGCGGAACCCAGCCCCTGGGCGGAACATGGCGGGGCTGGTCGGTCCCCAGCCCCATCTTCCCCGGTTCCTGGCGACGAAGATAGGAAGCCTGGGGCGCGTCGGCGCCGGGCTGCTCCATGATCCGCTGGTCGCGCCGGATCTGGTCGATCTGGTCGCGCAGGGCCGAGGCGGTTTCGAAATCCTCGGAGGCGACGGCCTGGGCCATCTCCTCCTCCAGTTCGGACAGATGGGTTTCCTGAGTCATCGCGGGCTCCCGGCGGGTGCATGCATGATAACGCGCGAGACGCCCGATCGGGCCGCGGCTTGAGATCGCCGGCCGACAGGCGTAAGCCGCCCGTCGTGTCGACCGATCAGCCCGCCCCTTCGCCAGACCCGTCGGTTCTTGGAACCCGGCTGATCTCGCTGGCCGTGGCCAGCGCCCTGCTGATGGAGTTCATCGACTCCACAGCTCTGTCGACCGCCCTGCCCACCCTGGCCCACGCCTTTCGCGTCGACCCGATCCACCTGAAGCTGGCCCTGACCTCGTACATCCTGGCCCTGGCGGTGTTCACCCCGGCCAGCGGCTGGGCGGCGGAAAGGTTCGGCGCGCGGCGGGTGTTCCTGACGGCGATGATCGTGTTCCTGACCGGCTCGGCCCTGTGCGGCCTGTCGCGGAACCTGGAGGCCCTGGTCGCTTCCCGGATCCTGCAGGGGATCGGCGGGGCGATGATGACCCCGGTGGCCCGGCTGATCGTGGTCGGTTCGACGCCCAAGGACAAGCTGATCCGAGCCATGGGCTGGTTCACCATGCCCGCCCTGGTCGGCCCGCTGATCGGCCCGCCCCTGGCCGGCTTGGTGCTCAGCGTCGCCGACTGGCCGTGGATCTTCTATCTGAACCTGCCGATCGGCCTGCTGGGCATGACAGCGGTGATGCGCTTCGTGCCCAAGAGCCAGCCCAACAAGGAAATGGGCCGATTCGACACCCTGGGCTTCCTGCTGTCGGCGATCGCCATCAGCGGCCTGGTGGTGGTGGCCGAGACGGCGGGGCTGTCCTTGCTGCCGCCCTGGGCCCAGGCCGCCGTGCTGGCCCTGTCGCTGGGCGCGGGCTGGCTCTATCTGCGCAAGGCCAAGGTCACGCCCAGGCCGATCCTCGATCTGGCCCTGCTCAAGTATCGCACCTACCGCGCCAGCCTGCTGGGCGGGGCGTTCGTGCGGCTGGGCATCGGGGCCAGTCCGTTCCTGCTGCCGCTGCTGCTGCAGGTCGCCCTGGGCTGGAGCCCGCTGAAGGCCAGCGCGGTCACCCTGGGGACCGGGGTCGGCACGCTGATCGCCCGGCCGTTCGCGGCGGCGGGCCTCAAGCGCTTCGGCTTCCGCACCTCGCTGGCGGTGTTCGTGATCGCCACGGCGGTCCTGACGGCCGCGCCCGGCTTCTTCACCCTGGCGACGCCGATGGCGGTGATGGCCGGCGCCCTGTTTCTGGCCGGCTTCGCGCGCTCCAACCAGTTCATCGCCACCAACACCATCGCCTATGCCGACGTGCCCCAGCCCCGGGTGGCCGCCGCCTCGACCCTGGCGGCCGTGGCGCAGCAGGTCGGGCTGGCCCTGGGCGTCAGCTTCGGCGGCCTGATGCTGCACCTGGCGCGCGGCCACCAGGCCCACCTGACCCCGGACCGCTTCACCTGGCCGTTCGTGGCGATCGGCCTGGTGACGCTGCTGGCCCTGCCGGTCTACCTGCGGCTGGACCGGGACGCGGGGGCGGAGATTTCGGGACGGGTCCGCGCGACGGATCCCCTCGCCCAAAGGTCTTCAGACCGGTGACATCGGTGACGGGTGTTTGGAGGCATCCGTGACGGTTGAGACGATCATATCGGCGCCGTGAGCTTCACCGAGAATTTCAGGAGGCGTCTGGCGTCCCCGTCCAGCGAGCCCATATCCCCGGTTCAACTTGGGAGTCGCTCGCTCGTGCCTATCCACACCCTGCGCAATCTCGGTCTGGCGGGACTTCTCGTCCTGGCGACAGGAGTCTCCGCCGATCCGCTTCAGGCCCAGCCTGCCCGATCGGCCGTCGCACCTGCTGTCTTGGCCGCACCCGCGCACGACATCACCCGTTTCAAAATTGGAGCACTCGAGGCGGCGGCCCTGTTCGACGGGACCATCACCGTCGCGAACGACGGGAAGACTTTCGGCGTTGGCCGTTCGCCAGCCGAAGTGGCGGCGGTGCTCAAGACGAACGGGCTGCGGCAGGACCAGTTGGAGCTCGGGATCCAGCCGCTCCTGGTGCGTAGCGCCAGCCGGATCCTGCTCTTCGACACCGGGGCCGGCGACGCCAGCTTCGCCCGCGGAGACGCTCTCCAGGCCTCCCTGCGAGCGGTCGGCGTGAACCCCGCCCAGGTCACGGACATCTTCATCTCGCACGCCCATCCCGATCACGTGGGCGGACTTCTCGGTCCGCGCGGCGGCCTGGCCTTTCCCAACGCCGCCATTCACCTCTCCGCGCCGGAATGGGCGGCCATGAGGGACAACAAGGACCAAAGCGTGCTTGCAGCCGCCATCGCGCCCAAGGTCGTCACCTTTGTCCCCGGCGCCGTCGTCTTGCCGGGCCTGGTCACGGCCGTGCCGGTGAACGGGCACACCCCAGGTCACAGCGCCTACGAAGTCGCGTCGGGGCGAGATCGCCTGCTCTACATCGGCGACAGCGCGCATCACTCGGTGGTTTCGGTGCAGAAGCCGGACTGGACCGTGGAGTTCGACGGCGACGCGGCGACCGCTCAGGCCAGCCGCCGGGCGCTGCTGCGGCGCGCGGCCGATGAGAACCTGCGGCTCTACGCCGTCCACTTCCCTTACCCCGGCCTTGGCCGTGTGAAGGCGCAGGGCGACGGGTTCGTCTGGATCCCGGAGACGCGTTAGAACAAGCCGGGGCTATATCAGGATCCCGGGCTCCGTCCATCACGCCGGTTGGTTCAGATCTGCATCGCCCGCCATACGTCGCGCGGGCCCGCCCACTTCCATGGGAAAGGGCGGGTCAGGAACGCGCCGCCGCGATGCGCGCGCGGGCGATCTCGTCGGCGACCAGGTTTGCGGGGCGCTGGTCGACCAGCGAGTGGTCCAGCACCTCGCCCAGGGTCTGGGCCAGGCGGTCCAGCTTGGCCGCCACCCAGTCCGGATCGAAGGCCGCGCCGGCCTCCAGGGCCCGGATCTCGCCGGCCACGTTGATGATGCCGCCGCCGTTGATCACATAGTCGGGGGCGTAGAGGATGCCGCGCTCGAACACCGCCTGGCCGATGGTCTTGTCGGCCAGTTGGTTGTTGGCCCCGCCGGCGATCACCTTGACCTTCAGGCGCGGCAGGGTCGTGGCCGAGATCGCGCCGCCCAGGGCGCAGGGGGCGAAGACGTCGGCTTCGACGTCGAAAATGGCGTCGGTCGAGACGATCCGGGCGCCGGTCCTGGTCGCCACCTCGTCGAGGGCTTGCGGGTTGACGTCGGCGATGACCAGCCTGGCGCCGGCGGCGTGCAGCTTCTCGGCCAGATAGGCGCCGACATGGCCCACGCCCTGGATGGCGACGGTGACGCCGTTCAGGTCGCGGTTCAGGGCCCGCTGGACGCACAGGCGTACGCCGCGGAACACGCCCTCGGCGGTGACCGGCGACGGATCGCCCGAGGCGGCCGCGTGGCCTTCCAGCCCGGCGACATAGCGGGTGGTCCGGCGCGTGGCGACCAGGTCGGCCGGCGAGACGCCGACGTCCTCGGCCGTCCAGTACCTGCCGGCCAAGCTGTCGACGGCGCGGCCGAAGGCCTCGAACAGCTCCGGGCTCTTCTGGCTGCGGGCGTCGCCGATGATCACGGCCTTGCCGCCGCCGAAGTCCAGGTCGGCCATGGCGTTCTTGTACGACATGCCGCGCGACAGCCTCAGGGCGTCGGTCACGGCGGCGTCGGCGCTGGAATAGTCCCACATCCGGCAGCCGCCGGCGGCCGGACCGCGGGCGGTGGAGTGGACGGCGATGATCGACTTCAGGCCGGTTTTTTCGTCAAAGAACGCGTGAACGCCTTCGTGTCCCTCGAAATCCGGGGAATCGAACAAGGTCATGCCGTCAGTCCTGCCCTAGGTCAGAAAGTTTGCGCGCGGGTGTACGCTGGCGGGGGCTGGGTCACAAGGCCTCACCTCGCCGCACCCAAAAACCCCGCTCATCCCGCGAACGCCGGGATGAGCGGAGGAACTATTGTTTTGAGATCTGCGAGCGCACCACGTTCGGCGCGGTCGGCGCGCCGGGGATCGGCGGGGCGCCGGACGGCAGGTCGGCCTGCGGGTCCTTCAGGAACGAGGCCGCGTCGGTCCACACCACCTGGGCCTGGTTGTCGACCAGCAGCAGGTGCCAGCCGTTGGCGTAATAGGCCGAGCGGTCGTCGGGCTTGAGCCGGCGGACCGCCTCCATGGTCGGCTCCTTGGGGATGATATGGTCGTTGGCCCCGTAGAAATAGGCGACCGGAACCTGAACCTTGCCCAGCGACGCCCAGGCCTTCTCCATCAGCCCGACTAGGCCGTAGAGGGTGTCGGAGCGCGCGCCCCAGATCATCAGCGGGTCGCGGCCCATGCGCCGCAGCTCGTCGATATTGTCGGTGGGCTGGACGTTCCTGACCAGCCATTCCGGCGGCTTGACCACCCAGCCGCGGGTGGTGTGAGCGGTGATCCACAGGCTGGTCTTGTAGGGCAGCGGCTGGTTCGACCAGCCCCAGACGGCCGGGGCGAACAGCAGCACGCGGTCGGCGGCGGGCGGCCGATCCGAGGCCATGGCGACGATGGCCAGGGCCCCGCCCATGCTCTCGCCGGCCAGGGCGACCTTGGCCTCGGGATGGGCCTCGCGGACCAGGGCGACGGCGGTGCGGATGTCTTCGATCACCAGGTCCGGCGGCGCCCAGACGCCGCGGTCGGGCGAACGGCCGAAGCCCCGGATGTCGATGGCGTAGGTGGCGATCCCCTGTCCGGCCCAGAACGGTCCGGACAGGTGGAAGGCGTTGGAATAGTCGTTCATGCCGTGCAGGGCGACGATCACGTGGGTGACCGGCCGCCCCTCGGGCGGCAGCCACTTCATCAGGCCCAGCCTCGTCCCGTCGAAGCTGAACAGGCCGTCCTCGTCCAGCCGGGGGCCGCGATAGCCCAGCTCGCCCGGGCCGGGATGCTGGGTGACCGGGGCGCAGGCGGCCAGGCTGGCCGCGCTGGCCGCCCCGAGAAGAAGAGTCCGACGGTTCATGACGCCAGAATGCCCGCCACTCGGCGGCGAAGATAGGGCGCGACCTCGGCCTCGAACCACGGGTTGCGCTTGAACCAGCCGGTGTTGCGCCACGACGGGTGCGGCAGGGGCAGGACGCCCGCGTCGATATGGTCGCGCCAGGCGGCGACGGTGTCGGTCATGCTGGCCTTCATCCGTTCCCCCAACGCCCAGGCCTGGGCATGGCTCCCGACCAGCAGGGTCAGCTCGACCCTGGGCAAGGCGGCCAGCAGCTGAGGCCGCCACAGGGCGGCGCAGCGGGCCGGCGGCGGATAGTCGCCGCCCTTGGGGTTGGTCCCGGGAAAGCAGAAGGCCATGGCCGCCACGCCGATCTCCTGGCGGCCGTAGAAGGTCTCGCGGTCGATCCCCATCCAGTCGCGCAGGCGGTTTCCGGACGGGTCGTTGAACGGCAGGCCGGTCTCGTGCACCAGCCGGCCCGGCGCCTGGCCGCAGATCAGCAGGCGGGTCGCCGGGCTGACCCGCACCACCGGCCTGGGCGCATGCGGCAGGTACGGCGCGCAGGCCCGGCAGGCGGCGATGTCGGCGAGGAGAGCATCCAGCGGCATGGCGTGCAGTTAGGAGGCCCGCCGCCGCCCGACAAGCGCGACCAAGCGCGGCGCCTAGGCGGCCAGCAGGCGTTTTTCCCTGGCGATCAGTCCGGCGAACGACGGCCGGGCCAGGATCGCCTCGGCATAGGCCCGGGTCCGAGGCCAGGCCGACAGGTCGAAGCCCAGGTGGCCGAGATTGGCGAACGGGCTGGCCACGGCGATGTCCGCCAGGGTGATGCGGTCCTCCAGCAGGAAGCCGCCGCCGTCGGGAACCGTGCGTTCGAGATAGTCCAGCAGCGGCGGGATCGTCTCGCGCTCGGCCTTCAGGCAGACGCCCTCGTCGCCGGTCTTGCCCATGAAGCGCGGGCCGACGATGCGGTTGAAGAACAGCGGCCCGGCGGCGGCGACCACGAGGGTGTCGGCGAACTCCTCGAACCACACCGCCCGCGCCCGGTTGCGCGGGTCCGGCGGGATCAGGTTCGGCTCGGGGTGCAGAGCTTCCAGATAGGTGATGATCGCCGAGGAGTCCGAGATCAGGAAGTCGCCGTCCTTGAACCCGGGAATCTTGCGGAACGGACTGCAGGCCAGGAAGTCGGGATCCGGCTCGCCAGGCCGCGAGACCTTGTTCTCCAGCGTCAGCCCCTTCTCGGCCCCGAAGGCTAGGGTCTTGCGCACATAGGGCGACAACGACGAGCCGTAGACGATCATGGCGGACCCTCCCTTATGAGTTCCCCTCATAGGTCCACGGGTTGGGTTTTAATTCAAGACTTAGGTGACCGGGGCTATTCCTCGCCGCCCTCGTCCGCCGCCTCCTCGAAGCTGGTCGGATCGCCTTCCTGGCGCAGGCGCAGCCGGTAGACGCCGCGGAACTTCTCCGGATTCACCGGCTTGTTGTGGCGCAGAATGACGATCTTGCCCTCGCGGGCCAGCTCGACGGCGTTGGTCCGCACGTGGCCCAGCACGCGCTGCCAGCGCTCGGGCTCGATGGCCTTGGCGACCGACATCGGATCGATGGACTTGCCGGCGGCCACGGCGGCCAGTTGCGAGAGGATGGTGTCTTGGATCGGGGTGGTCATGGTTTTCGCTCGAGCACCGACCAGACGCCGTCGTGACGGATGAACATGGTCGTGGAGATGATTTCGGGGTCGCCGGCGATTTGATCGACGAACATCGCGACGCGTTCCAGCCGGTCCTTATCCCCGCCGTCGGCCAGCAGCAAGAGATTGCGCTGCGAGAAGACGGCGACCGGATCGCCGGTCATGGTCACGCCGTGGATCTTCCAGGTCTCGGGCTGGGTGACGAAGTTTAAAGCCAGACTGCTCTCGTTGGTGATCGTCCAGACCCCGGGCTCCAGGGTCTCGATCTCCATGCGTCCCATCTTGGCGCGCGTGTTGGCCTCGGCCCGCGCCCAGGCCGCCGCCACGTCGGGGAACAGCGGCATGATCTTGTCGGCGGGCGTCATCGTGAAGGTTTCCTCCCCGTCGACGGCGACGATCTCGATGAAGTCGCCCGCGAACGGCCGCGTCAGCAGCTTGAAGTTCTCGGCGCCGGGCTGGGTCACGTAGTCCATGGGCCGGATCAGCACGACCAGGCTTTCCGGGGTGACCGCAGCCAGATCGTTGTCGCCCAGCGCCGACCGCGCCATCTGGCCGACGATGGTCTCCAGTTGCTCGGGCTTGTTCAGATAGCGCTGATAGGCGTTGCCGATGAACAATGAGACCCCGTCGTCGGGCTTGGATCCAGGCGGAAAGACGCGCAGCGTGTCGTCGCCGACCATCTCGATCCTGGCCTTCGGCGACATCCGGTGGATGGCGTCGCGCAGCTCCAGCCGGAACTCGAACGGCGACATCACGCCGGCCCAGGCCGGACCCGCCAGCATCAGCGCGACGATCCCCGCCGCGATCCGCGCCATCCACTTTCCAACCGCCATGAGCCCCTCCCGCCGAGTCGCCCGGACTGTGCACGGCGCACCTACGGATCGTCACGCCGATTGTTGCTGACAGCGCCTGGTCCGCGCCGACTTGCGCGCTTCGCCGCCGGGCCTTAGGTCCTCAAAGACAACGAAGGGGCGGAACATGGACGGCGGCAACGAGATCTGGGACGGGCCCAAGCTGGTGACCGACGGCGAATGGGCCGGCTGGCGCACCTGGGCGGGCATGGACGCCTTCGAGGACCAGACCGGGCCGTTCTACTTTCGGGAGGAAAACGGCGTGATCCGCAACGCCTTCCGCGCCGAAACCCGCCACATGAACGGCGGCGGCTTCATGCATGGCGGCTGCATGATGACCTTCGCCGACTATTCGCTGTTCTCGATTTCGTGGGCGCACCTGAAGGACGTGCGGGCCGTGACCGTCAGCCTGAACGGCGAGTTCCTGGGTCCGGCCAAGGCCGGCGACCTGGTGGAATCGACCGGCGAGGTCACCAAGGCCGGCGGCTCGTTGCTGTTCGTGCGCGGGCTGGTGTCGACAGGCGGATCGCCAATGCTGAACTTTTCCGGGGTGATCAAGAAGATCAGGCCGCGCTGACCTACACCCCCGCCTTCGCCGCCGGCCGGGCCATCATGCCCTCCAGCCAGCGCTTGACGTTGACCAGCTCCGGATCCGGGCGGAACCGCGCCATGCGGGCGAAATCGAGACCGGTCGCCGCCAGGATATCGGCGATGGTCAGCCGCTCGCAGGCGATGAATTCGCTGTCGGCCAGGCTACGGTCGAGCATCTTCAAGCCCTTCTCGGCCATGGCCCGGTTGGCGGCGGCGATCTCGGGGAGCTGGGTCTCGATGGCCGCCAGGGCCGGGTGGCTGTGGCGCACCAGCATCATCAGCGGGGTGGCGACCATCATCTCGGCGCGGCGCGTCCACATCTCGATCACCGCGGACTCGCAAGGATCCTCGCCGAACAGGTTGGGCTCGGGATAGAGCGCTTCCAGGTAGCGGCAGATGGCCACCGACTCGGTGATGGTCCGGCCGTCGTCCATCTCCAGGGCGGGCACGTTGGGCAGGCCGGCCTTGGCCAGGTATTCGGACGTGCGGTGCTGGCCGCCGAAGATGTCGATGTCGACGACCTCGATGTCCTCGATCCCCTTCTCGGCCATGAACCAGCGCACGCGGCGGGGATTGGGCGCGCGGCGGCTGTCGTAGAGCTTCAAAAGGAAATCCTCCCGGCTTTTGACCGGGAGGATGCTTCGGTTCCGCGGCGGAAGAAAAGGTGTTTAGAGCCCGAACCAGGCCCGCGGCATCAGGCCGATCAGCGAACCGGTCAGGCAGGTGGCCAGGAAGCCGGCCATCATCGCCTTCCAGACCAGGCCCAGCACCTCCTGCCGGCGGTTGGGCACCAGCACCGAGAAGCCGGCGACGTTCATGCCCACCGAGCCGATGTTGGCGAAGCCGCACAGGGCGTAGGTCATGATGATCCGGGTGCGCGGGTCCAGCAGCTCCGGGCCGGTCTTGGCCATCTGGATGAAGGCGGTGAACTCGGTCAGGATCAGCTTGACGCCCAGCAGGCCGCCGGCCGCGCCGGCTTCCTTCCAAGGCACGCCCATCGCCCAGGCCAGCGGCGAGAAGATCACGCCCAGGATGCGGGCGATGCTCAGGTGTTCGCCGCCCACCATCGGCAGGGCGAACAGGATCTTGTCGACCATGGTGGCCAGGGCGATGAACACGATCAGGGTGGCGCCGACGTTGAGGGCGATCTGCAGGCCGTCGGTGGTGCCCTTCATGACCGCGTCGATCGAGCTGCCATAGGTCTTGTCGCCCTCGGCCAGGTCCAGGTCGTCGGACTTCTCGCTGGGGTCGCCGGGCACCATGATCCGGGCCAGCAGCACCCCGGCCGGGGCCGAGATCAGCGAGGCGGCCAGCACGTGGGCGGCGGCGTTGGGCAGCACGTCGTGCAGGATGGTGGCGTAGGCCACCATGGTCGAGCCGGAGACGCAGGCCATGCCGACCGCGATCAGCATGAACAGCTCCGAGCGGGTCAGGCGTTCCAGATAGGCGCGGATGAAGATCGGCCCCTCGATCTGGCCCATGAAGATGGTGGCGGCGGTCGCGAGAGCGGGCGGGCCGCGCAGGCCCAGGGTCTTCTGGAACAGGAAGCCCAGCCCCTTGGCCAGCCACTTCAGGATGCCCCAGTGCCACAGCAGGGCCGACAGGGCGCAGACCACCAGGATCACCGGCATGACACGGAAGGCGAACAGGAAGCCGGCCCCCGGATTGGTCTCGGCATAGGGCGGCGTGGTGCCCGACAGGTAGCCGAACACGAAGTTGGTGCCCGCCTGGGTCGACGAGGCCAGCCCCTCGACAGCGCCGTTCACGCCCTGCAGGGCGTCGCGCATGGCCGGCAGCCGGAACAGCACGAAGACCAGGATCAGCTGGATGGCGATCGCGCAGACGGCCAGCACCAGCGGGAAGCGCTTGCGGTTCTCGGACACCAGCCAGCAAAGGCCGAGGATCAGCGCCACGCCCGCCAGGGCCTGGACGTTCTCGGGAAGGAAGATCAAGACGGAAGGACCCCAAATGAGCGACGCGCCCCCGCGACGCAGCCAAGGGACCAAATGACTATGAATGGGGGGCGCGACGCAAGCGCCTTGCGACGATCCGGATCGTCGGGCCGCCGATGGCCCCTGCTTGGGCGCCTTACTCCGATTTAACTTGGCC
>Ga0065165_1001158_pt1 | contig 30746 bp, 32 predicted proteins | sample AraplaMF_Cvi_mMF_FD_63813 | JGI IMG/M metagenome (GOLD analysis project Ga0065165, IMG submission 63813) | Arabidopsis root microbial communities from the University of North Carolina, USA - plate scrape MF_Cvi_mMF (version 2) (version 3) | ecosystem: Host-associated > Plants > Roots >... | reverse complement strand
GCCTTCCCAGCCGAGCCCGGCCAGCCCGCGGATCTCGATCAGCAGCTCGGAGCGCTCCTGCATGATCCGCGCGCCGACATTCTTCATGATCGACGTCGCGGCGGACGGCCCCTGGTTCGATTTCGCCTCCAGCGCGGCGCGGCGCAGCGTCAGCATGAAGGCGCGCAGGTCCATCTCGTGCCGCACGATCCGGGTCCGCAAATCGGCATCGGCGATCCGGCCCTGCTCGTCCACGCCGACATATTTCTTGGCGAGTTGCCCGAGCGGCGCGCCGGCGAACATCCGCCCCGCGGTCGATCCGCCGCCCGACAGGCTGCTGCGCTCGTGCTGGAGCAGGCGCTTGCCGATCGTCCAGCCCTGCCCTTCCTCGCCGACGCGGTTGGTCTTCGGCACCTTCACGTCGGTGAAGAAGGTCTCGCAGAACGGCGAAGAGCCCGAGATCAGCCGGATCGGCTTCACCTCGACGCCCGGCGTGTCCATGTCGCAGAGCAGGAAGGTGATGCCCTCGTGCTTTTTGGTCTTGTCCGTACGGACAAGCATGAAGCATTTGTCGGCCCATTGCCCGCCGCTGGTCCAGGTCTTCTGGCCATTGACGACATAATGATCGCCGCGATCCTCGGCGAAGCATTGCAGGCTGGCGAGATCCGATCCCGCGCCGGGCTCCGAATAGCCCTGGCACCAGCGTACCGTCCCCTTGGCGATCGCCGGGATATGCTCCTGCTTCTGCGCCTCGCTGCCATATTCGAGCAGGGTCGGGCCGAACATCATCACGCCCATCCCGCCGATCGGGTTCCATGCGCCGATCCGCGCCATTTCCTCCTGCAGCACGCGCGCCTCGGCGCGGCTCAGCCCGCCGCCGCCATATTCCTTCGGCCAGGTCGGCACGCCCCAGCCCTTCTCGCCCATCGCCGCCTGCCAGGCATCCTCCTCGGGCGAGTTCTCGTGCGGCCCCTCGACCGCCGACATTGCATTGTCCTTGCCCTTCAGCGAAGGCGGGAAATGCGCCGCCAGCCATTCGCGGGCGTGTGCGCGAAACGCCTCCAGCGGGTCCGCCGGCGCATCGATCTCGGCTGTGGTCGCCATCATCCTCTCCCTGGCCGTTCGGCTCGATTCGAAAATGCGGTATGGAATGCGGGGCGTCAAGCGGGCTTGCAACAGGGTTGCACGCTACCCCTTCCCGTCACCCCGGCCTTGTGCCGGGGTCCACTTCGCCGAAAACGAGAAGCGCGACGCGAAGAGTCTCCGCTCGCCGCGTGGTCGACCCCGGCCCAAGGCCGGGGTGATGTTTGAGCCTTTGACGTACTCCTATTGTTCCGCCACAATCGCCGCAAAGGGGAGACACCGATGCAATTCCATCACCGCGCGGTGCCGATCGTGCTGTCGGCGATCCTGATCGATTCGATCGGCTTCGGCATCGTCATGCCGGTGCTGCCCCGGCTGATCGTCGAGCTCGCGCATGTCAGCCTCGAGGATGCCGCCCGGATCGGCGGCTACATGCTCGCCGCTTATGCCGTGACCCAATTCTTCGCCGGGCCGATCCTCGGCACGCTGGGCGACAGCTTCGGGCGGCGGCCGGTGCTGCTGTTCTCGATGCTCGCCTTCGCCGCCGATTACGCCTTCATGGCCGCCGCGCCGAGCATCGCCTGGCTGTTCGTCGGCCGGATGATCGCCGGAATCGCCGGCGCCTCCTATGGCCCCGCCAACGCGGTGCTCGCCGACGTCACGCCGCCCGAGAAGCGCGGCGCCACCTTCGGGCTGATGGGCGCGGCGTTCGGCATCGGCTTCATCCTCGGCCCGGCGCTGGGCGGGATCATCGCCGGGCTCGGGCTGCGCGCGCCGTTCATCGCCGCTGCAGTCCTCGCCGGGCTCAACGCTTTGTGGATCCTCGTCGCCTTGCCGGAGACGATGCTGCCCGAGCGCCGCCGCGCGTTCCGCTGGGGCAACGCCCATGTCTTCGCCGCCTTCAAGCCGCTCTTCCACGCCGGCAATGCCGGCTGGCTGCTGCTCGCCGCCTTTCTCTGGCAGTTCGCGCATATGGTCTATCCCTCGACCTGGGCGTTCTGGAGCGAGATCGCGCTCGGCTGGGACGAGCAGGCGATCGGCTGGTCGCTCGCCGCCTCGGGGCTCGCCATGGCGCTCGTCCAGACCCTCGTCACCGGCCGCGCGATCAAGCGCTGGGGCGAAGCGCGCACGGTGGTACTCGGCATGCTCGCCGGCGGCCTCGTCTTCTGCGGCTACGTCTTCGTCCATCAGGGCTGGATGGTCTATGCGCTGATCCCGATCGGCGCCTTCCAGGCGCTCGCCTATCCGTCGATCAATGCCCTGCTCTCGCGGATGACCGATGCGCAGCACCAGGGCGCGCTGCAGGGCGGGATGGCCAGCCTCAACAGCGTCGCCTTGATCCTCGCGCCGCTGACCCTCAGCCAGGTCCTCGCCTTCGGCGCCGAGCGCGGCTTCCCGGCCGGCAATTTCGTGCTCGCCGGCGCCCTCGCGCTCACCGCGCTGCTGATCGTGGTGCTCCGCGTCGTGCCCAGGGTCCGGCCGGCCTCGGCGACCCCGGCCGCGTAGTTTTCGAAACTTGCGTATGGCTTTCCGGGCAGCGCTCGACTAGCGTCCGCGGCATGGGGGACACTGACGATACCGCCGCGGCGATGCTGGCGAGCGACTTCGCGACGCTTGCCGATCTGATCCGCGCGCACGCCCGCGAGCACGGCGCCAAGCCCGCGATCCATTTCGGCGACCGGACGGTCACTTACGCCGAGCTCGACCGGACGATGGACCGGATCGCCTTCTCGCTCCAGCAGGCCGGGGCGAAGCAGGGCGACGCGATCGCGATCCTCGGGCCCTCCTCGCTCGAATATGCCCTGGTGTTCCTCGGCGCGCTCCGGGCCGGCTGCGTCGCCGCGCCGCTTGCGCCCTCGGCCACCCCCGAGCAGCTCGCCGCGATGGTCGCCGATTGCGGCGCGCCGATCCTGTTCCACCACGCCGCGCACGACCTCGACGTGCCGGTGCCCAAGGTCGCGCTCGAGCAGCTCGACGCCTGGCTTGCCGACGGCGTGCCCGCGCCCGTGACGGTCGGCGCGCAGGATCCGTTCAACATCATCTATTCCTCGGGCACCACCGGCACGCCCAAGGGCATCGTCCAGCCGCACGCGATGCGCTGGGTGCATATCGCCCACGCGCCCGCCGGGTTCGGCGAGGCAGTGACGATGGTCGCCACGCCGCTCTACTCGAACACCACCCTGGTCAGCTTCCTGCCGACGCTCGGCTGGGGCGGCACCGTCGTGCTGATGGCCAGGTTCGATGCCCGCGAATATCTCACCCTCGCCGAGAAGCATCGCGGCAGCGTCACCATGCTGGTGCCGGTCCAGTACCAGCGGCTGCTGGCCGATCCCGAGTTCGACCGGTTCGACCTGTCGAGCTTCACGCTCAAGACCTGCACCAGCGCGCCCTTCTCCGCCGTGCTCAAGGCCGAGGTCCTCGCCCGCTGGCCGGGGCTGCTCGTCGAATATTACGGCATGACCGAGGGCGGCGGCACCACGGTCCTGGTCTGCAACGCGCATCCCGACAAGCTCCACACCGTCGGCAAGCCGATCGAAGGGCACGACATCCGCCTGATCGACGAGGACGGCCGCGAGGTCGCGCAAGGCGAGGTCGGCGAAGTCGTCGGCCGCTCGGGCGCGATGATGAGCGGCTATCACCGCCGCCGCGACGCCACCGACGAAGCGAGCTGGGTCGATGCCGAGGGCAACCGCTTCATCCGCCACGGCGATATCGGCCGCTTCGACGAAGACGGCTTCCTCACCCTGCTCGATCGCAAGAAGGACCTGATCATCTCGGGCGGCTTCAACGTCTATCCCTCGGACCTCGAAGCGGTCCTCGCCGCGCACCCCGAGGTCGCCGACTGCAGCGTCATCGGCGTGCCGTCCGAGCAATGGGGCGAGACCCCGGTCGCCTTCTATGTTGGCGCCGCCGAGCCCGGAGACGTGCTTGCCTGGGCCAATGCCCGGCTCGGCAAGACCCAGCGCCTCGCCGACCTGCGCCGCATCGACGCGCTGCCGCGCAGCGCGATCGGCAAGGTGCTCAAGCGCGAACTGCGCGACCTGTATCGATGACGCCGATCGCCGACATCCTCGCCGCCGCCACGCGCACCGACACCGGCCTCCGCACCGCGATCCCCGCCGACTGGATGCAGGGCCGCACCGCTTATGGCGGGCTCTCGGCGGCACTGGCGCTGCAGGCGGCGCTCGAAGCCGAGCCCGACCTGCCGCCGCTGCGCTCGGCGCAAGTCGCGTTCATCGGCCCGCTCGCCGGCGAGGTGTCGGTGACCGCGACCAAGCTCCGCCGCGGCCGCAACGCCGCCTTCCTCCAGTCCGACGTGACCTCCGAGGCGGGGCTCGGCCTGCGCGCGACCTTCGTGTTCATGGCCGAACTGCCCTCGGCAATCGCCCATGACGAAGCCCCGCGCGGCGCGATCGCCCCGCCCGCGCCCGACGCCGAGCTCTACACCGGCCCCGAAACCTTCTTCACCGGCAACTTCAACTTCTGGGATTCGAAGGCCGATCTCGGCCCGACCGAATGGCTGCGCTGGGCGCGGCTGCGCGGCCGCGACGGCCTGCACCCGATGGTCGAGCTGATCGCGATCGGCGACGGCCTGCCCCCCGGCGCGTTCAAGCTCGCCGCCCAGCGCCAGACCCCGCTCAGCTCGCTCAACTGGCAGATCAACTTCCTGACCCCCGAGCCGAGGACCGAAGACGGCTGGTGGCTGCTCCACGCCCGCGCCGACACCGCGCATCACGGCTATTCGAGCCAGCGCATGGCGATCTGGAACGCCGCCGGCGAGCCGGTCGCCGAGGCGATGCAGGGCGTCGCGATCTTCGGCTGATCCGTCATCCCGGCGCAGGCCGGGATCTCAGGCGAGGGTGCGCCGGGCCCGTGGCACGCGATCCCGACCTTCGCCGCGACAATTTGCGACAACTTCCCCCCAGCCTGACAAATCCCTGCGACAGCCTCCCGCCAAAAGGCACCCCAGTCGCGGCACGAGCCGCCCCCATGCTGGAGTTTGTGCCATGACCAAGACCCTCGCCGCCGCCATCCTCGGCGCCTCGCTACTCGCCGGCAGCGCGGTCGCCGCGCCGCAGGGCCATGATCTGTTTGCCAAGGCGGACGCCAATAATGACGGCACGATCACCAAGGCCGAGTTCCTCGCCGATGCCGATGCGCGCTTCGCCAGGCTCGATGCCAACAAGGACGGCAAGATCGCCAAGGACGAGCGTCCCGGCGGCGGCGAAGGCCGCGGCGGCCGCATGATGGGCCGCGCCGACACCGACGGCGACGGCGCGATCTCGCTCGCCGAGCAGCGCGCGCAGGCCACCAAGCGCTTCGATCGCCTCGACGCCAATGCCGACGGCAAGATCGACAAGGCCGAGGCCGATGCCGCGCGCGAGCGCATGCGCGGGATGATGGAGCGCCGCGGCGGCGCGGCCCCCGACGCCCAATAAGCTTCCCCTGTGCCGGGCGGCACCCCTCCTCTCGCCGCCCGGCACTTCTTTTCATGCCCGGAGTTGTTACGGTCGCAGCATGTCCGATCTTCCCCATCTCCTCCTCGTCGACGACGAGCGCTCGATCCGCGAGCCGCTCGCGCAATATCTGACCAAGCAGGGGTTCCGCGTGACCCAGGCAGGCGATGCCGAGGGCGCGCGGGCGCGGATGGCCGCCTATGCGATCGACCTCGTCGTGCTCGACATCATGATGCCCGGCGAGGACGGCCTCAGCCTGTGCCGCCATATCCGCGAGACCAGCGAGACCCCGGTGATCCTGCTCACTGCGCGCAGCGAGGAGACCGACCGCATCGTCGGGCTCGAAATGGGCGCCGACGATTATGTGGTGAAGCCCTTCTCGCCCCGCGAGCTCGCCGCCCGGATCAAGGTCGTCCTGCGCCGCATGGCCGCCGGCGGTGCCAAGCAGCACGCCCCCGAGACCGGCAGCTTCGCCTTTGCCGGCTGGGTGCTTAAGACCGGCGAGCGCGCCTTGGTCGACCGCGAAGGCGTGTCGGTCCCGCTGTCCACCGGCGAGTACAACCTCCTCCACGCTCTGGTCACCCGGCCGCGCCAAGTCCTCACCCGCGACCAGCTGCTCGACTTGACGCAGGGCCGCGAGGCCGCCGCGTTCGACCGCGCGATCGACAACCAAGTCAGCCGCCTGCGCAAGAAGATCGAGCCCGACGCCAAGAACCCGGCGCTGATCAAGACCGTCTGGGGCGGCGGCTACACCCTCGCCGCCGAGGTGACCCGGCTGTGACTGCGTCGACAGTGGCGGCACCTTCAATCTGGTCCTCCCTCGCGCAGCGGGGGAGGTGGCAGGCGCAGCCTGACGGAGGGGGTCCATCCGCGAGGGACAATGTTCGCGGCGAAGCCCCCTCCACCACGCCCTTCGGGCGCGGTCCCCCTTCCCCGCTTCGCGGGGGAGGTACGATGTCCGCATGAAGCGCCTCCTCCCCCGCTCGCTCGCCGGCCAGATGGCGCTGCTCATCGCGATCGCCCTGTTCGCGGCGCAGGCGCTCAACTTCGGGATCGCGATCCGCGACCGCGCCCAATATCGGCTCGCCCAGGCGACGCGCCCCGCGGTCACCCGCATCGTCGACGCGCTCGAGCGCGAACGCAGCAACGGCCGCGCGCTCGCGCCGGATCGCGGCCGCGTCCGCCGCGTCGCCGCCAATCCGATCGCGCCCGCGCTCGAACGCCGCAGCGAAGTCGCCGAGGAATTGCGCGGCCAGCTCACCGAAGCCGGCATTCCCTTCGCCCGCATCGACACCGGCATCCGCATGACGAGCCCCGACGAGAATCGCGACCGCCGCCGGCCCGGCTCGGTAATCGTCATCGCGATCGAGCAGCCGGGGCATGGCTGGCTCACCGTCAACGCGCCGTGGAGCCGACCCGACCGCCGCCTGATCGCCGCGCTGATCTTCCAGACGCTGATCCTCTACGTCATCATCCTGCTGCCGGTGATGTGGATCGTGCGTCGCATCTCCAAGCCGCTCCGCTCGCTTGCCGGCGCCGCGCGCGACTTCCGCCCCGGCGACGATGCCGCCCCGCTCGAGGAACGCGGCCCCAGCGACGTGCGCGCGGTGGTCGCCGCCTACAATGCGATGAGCTTGCGGGTGAACGCGATGCTCGACGAGAAGGATCGCATGCTCGGCGCGATCGGGCACGACCTGCGCACCCCGCTCGCCGCGCTGCGCGTCCGCATCGAATCGGTCGAGGACGACGACGATCGCAATCGGATGGCCGACACGATCGACGAGATGAACCGCACGCTCGACGACATCCTCAGCCTCGCCCGGCTCGGCCGGCCGAGCGAGCCGCCGACCGATGTCGACCTGTCGGCGCTGATCGATGCGGTGGTCGACGATTTCCGCGAGCTCGATCACCCGGTCGAGTTCGAGGAGTCGCCGCGGCTCAAGATGCATCTGCGCCCCTCGCTGATGCGCCGCGCGGTGCGCAACCTGATCGAGAACGCCGTCAAATATGGCGGCGGCGCACAGGTCCGCCTGCTGCCCGGCGACCGCAATGTCGCGATCGAGGTCGCCGATCGCGGCCCCGGCATCCCTGCCGACAAGCTGGCTGCGGTGTTCGCGCCGTTCACCCGCCTCGAGACCTCGCGCAACCGCGAGACCGGCGGGATCGGTCTCGGCCTCGCGCTCGCCCGGGCGATCGTCCAGGATGCCGGCGGCGACATCCGGCTCGCCAACCGCGACGGCGGCGGCCTGACCGCGACGATCACCTTGCCACGCTGATGTCCCCTGCACCGTAGGTCGTCACCCCGGCGAAGGCCGGGGTCTCAGGCAGCAAGCGTATCGCAGGTTGCACAAGATCCCGGCCTTCGCCGGGATGACGCGCGATATCCTCGACAGGGCTAGGAAATCTGGCGCGCCACCTCAGCCAGCAGGATCCGCGCGACCGGCCGGTGGCGTTCGTCCTCGACATCGAGGCAGCCGTGCAGCTCGATCGGCGGGTGACGGTGGCGGGTATGCAGCATCGCGCGCGCCGCGGAATGCGCACCGGCCAGCGCCGCGCGCAGATCCGGAAACTCGCCGCCCTCCGCCTGATGGAGGATCGCGTTGCGAGTATTCAGGCGAAAGAAGAACTGCGGCATGCATGCTGGAATGCGCGAGATTTCAGTCGGTTGCGCCGATAAATCCAGATTAGGACGAATCTCGCGTCGCCATCGTCACGGGGCCGCGCAAACGCAAAACGCCGGCAGGGCGCGAACCCCACCGGCGTTGTCGATTTGCTGCGTCCCCCTTGCGGGCGACGAACGATCAGCCGACGATTTCTTCCGGCTTGAAGAAGTATGCGATCTCGATCGCGGCGTTCTCGTCCGAGTCCGAACCGTGCACCGAGTTCGCCTCGATCGACTCCGCCAGTTCCTTGCGGATCGTGCCGGCATCGGCATTGGCGGGGTTGGTCGCGCCCATGATGTCGCGGTTGCGCTGCATTGCGTTCTCGCCCTCGAGCACCTGCACGACGACCGGGCCCGAGATCATGAACTCGACCAGGTCATTGAAGAACGGGCGCTCCTTGTGGACCGCGTAGAAGCCTTCGGCCTGCTCGCGGGTCATCTGGATGCGCTTCGAGGCGACGACGCGCAGGCCGCCGTCCTCGAGCATCTTGGTGACCGCGCCGGTGAGGTTGCGGCGGGTGGCATCGGGCTTGATGATCGAAAAGGTCCGGGTCGCGGCCATGGCCGTGCGGCTCCTGTTATTGGTGTTGCGGAAAGTCGCGGCTCCCTAGTCCCGGGGCGCGCGCGATGCAAGCCGGGCGGCTTGCAATGTAGGAAAGCGCATGCTCGCGTCAGGCGGTCGGCGCGCGCCGGCGGCCGCTCTTTGCCATTGTGAGCCGGCAGCGTTTCGGGATGCCTCGCGGCACCGCGGAAAGCAACGGATAGTGTGACCCTAGTGTGAACTTCCGCCGCGTCGTTACCTATTCTCCTGCGATCAGGCCGCCTTCTCCCAACGTCCGTTCTCGTTCTGCTTCCAGTAATTGCGAGTCACCCCCTCGCGCTCTGCCAGCCCCTTCCACGCGATTCGCGCCTCGCCGATCCGCTCCTCGTCGAAGAAGTGAAAGGCCCGCTCGAAGCCCAGCGCCGCCTCGCGCCAGACCCCGTCGACCAGCGCGATGTTGCGCGCGCCATTGGCCGCCTCGGGCCCCTCGGCGATCAGCACCGGCTGGCGCGCATCGTCCGCGCCGCCCGCCTGGCCGTGCGGCAGGAAGCTCTCCGCCGAATAGCTCCACAGCATCTGGTCGAGCTTGGCCCGCTGCGCCGCCTCGCCGGCGACGATCACCAGCCGCCCGCCGCTGGCGAGCACTTTCTCGGCGATTTGCGGCAGCGCGCGTTCGAGCGGCAGGCGCGTGAGGTGGTAGAAGTCGACTTGCATGGCTCCTGTTAGCGGTTCCGTGCGTTCGGGCCAACGCACGTGACGTTGCGATGCCGCAACCGCTGCGATAGGGCGGACGGTGCCGCGTGCCCGGGAGTGAAGTCAAAGGTGGGAATCGTCGTTACGCGCAAGCTCTTGCTGCTGTCGGCCGCGCTGGGTCTGTGTCTCGCCGCAGAGGCGCGGGCGCAGCAGATCGGCGATCCGCCCGAACAGCAGGGGCCTGTGGTCATCCCGCCTGCGCCCGTCGACGTGCCGGCGCAGAACCTGCAGGACCGCAACGTCACCCCGCCGCCGCCCTCGACCGATACGACCTCGGCGAATCCGGACGAGGTCCAGTTCAACGCCGACCAGCTCGACTATGACTATGAGAACGACGTGGTCACTGCGAGCGGCGAGGTCCGCCTCTATCGCCGCAGCGATCGGCTGCGCGCCGACAGGATCGTCTGGGACCGCAAGACCGGCAAGGTCAGCGCCGAGGGCAATATCGTCATCGTCAATCCCGAGGGGGACGCCGCTTATGGCGACCGCATCGAGCTGACCGACACCCTCAAGGACGGCGCGATCGACAACATGCTCGTCGTGCTCGAAGCCGGTGGGCGCATCGCTGCGCAGCGCGGACGGCGCGACAACGGCATCATCACGGTCGAGAACGCCGCTTATACCGCCTGCTCGGTGGTCGACAGCGACGGCTGCCCCAAGGAGCCGTCGTGGAAGATCACCGCGCGGCGGGTGGTCTATGATCCGAACAAGAAGCGCATCCGCTACACCGGCGCGCGGATCTCGGTGTTCGGATTTGCCTCGATCCCGCTGCCGGCCTTCTCGCATCCCGCCGGCGGCACCAGCGACGACGGCTTCCTGACGCCCGATCTGCGCTACGATCGCACCAACGGCTTCCAGATCGCGCTGCCTTATTATTTCAGCTTCGCGCCCAATCGCGACCTCACGATCACCCCGCGCGTGTTCACCGACACCTTGCCGATGCTGCAGGGCGAGTACCGCGCGCTTGAGAGCTTCGGCGCCTATCGCGTCACTGCTTACGGCACCTACAGCCGTCGCGCCGACGATCTCACCGTCCCGGTAACCCCGGCGACGTCGAGCAACAATTTCCGCGGCTATCTCGACGCGGTCGGCAGGTTCCAGCTGTCGCCCAATTGGAGCGCGAGTACGTCGCTGCGCCTGACCTCGGACCGCACCTTCCTGCGCCGCTACGACATTTCGCGCGACGACCGGCTGCGCAACAATGTCCGCGTCGAGCGGATCGACGACGACAGCTATTTCTCGATCAACGCCTGGGCGGTGCAGACGCTGCGCGTCGGCGAGCGCCAGGGGATGCAGCCGATCGTGCTTCCCGAGCTCGAATATCGCCGGCGAATGGACGACGGGCTGCTCGGCGGACGGCTCGAATTCCAGCTCAACACGCTCGCGATCGGGCGCTCGGACGGCCAGGATTCGCAGCGCGCCTTCGCCAGCGCGCGCTGGGACCTGCGCAAGCTCACGCCCTGGGGCCAGGAAGTCACCTTCACCGCTTATGGCCGCGCCGACGCCTATAATACCGACGACACCCTCTCGACCCTGGTCCCGAGCTATCGCGGCGACGAGGGCTTTCAGTTCCGCGGGATCGCCGCGGCTGCGATCGACGTGAAATGGCCGCTGATCGGCGATTTCCTCGGCGGCACCCAGAAGATCACGCCGCGCGTCCAGGTCGTCGCCGCGCCCAAGCTCGAGAATCTCGCCGTTCCCAACGAGGACGCCCGCGCGGTCGACCTCGAGGATTCGAACCTGTTCGCGCTCAATCGCTTTCCCGGCTACGATCGGTTCGAGGATTCGACGCGCTTCACCTGGGGCGTCGATTATTCGCTGTATCTGCCCGGAATCAGCGTCGAGGCCAATGTCGGCCAGAGCTATCGCCTTACATCGCGCCCGACAATCTTCCCCGACGGCACCGGCCTCACCGACCGCGTCTCAGACATCGTCGGCCGCACCGTGATCCGTTTCCGCGATTTCGTCGCGTTCACCCATCGCTACCGGCTCGACAAGGACGGGCTCGCCGTCCGCCGCAACGAGATCGACGCGACCGTCGGCTCGCGCAGCACCTATGTCCAGCTCGGCTATCTCCGGCTCAACCGCAACATCAGCGGAACGCTCGAGGATCTGCAGGATCGCGAGGAGGCACGGATCGGCGCCCGCGTCCAGATCGCGCGCTTCTGGTCGGTCTCGGGCGCCGCGCTGATCGACCTCACCAACCGCGACGAGGACGTCCTCTCGCAGGCCGACGGATTCGAGCCGCTGCGCCACCGGCTGGGCGTCACCTATGAGGACGACTGCCTCCGCTTGGGCCTGACGTGGAAGCGCTATTACTCCACCACCGGCGACGCGCAGCGTGGCAACTCGTATCTTTTGTCGCTGGCGTTCAAGAATCTGGGGCGCTAGCTTGCCCCGCGACGGGGCGTAACCGAATCCCGTCAAGCCTTGGTTCAGGCACAATTGGCGAGTATGCGCCACGATCTCCCCGAGATGATGAGGGTACGGCTTCACGTGAACATGGGCGTTGCAAAGGCGGTCCGCTTCGGCCGCAAGACTGTTTTGGCGTTCGGCATGGCCGGCGTGGCGTCGATCGCGCTCGCCCAGACCGTTGCCGATCAGCAGGTGCCGCAGACCGGCCTCAACCTCCCGGCGAACTTCCAGCTGTTCGGCAAGGGGGACCCCAACGTCCGCAAGCCGACCGCGATCGTCAACGATGCAGTGATCACCGGCACCGATGTCGATCAGCGTGTCGCGATGGTCGCCGCGATCAGCAAGCTCAACCTGAAGCCCGAGGAGCGCGACCAGCTCAAGCTGCAGATGCTGCGCCAGCTGATCGACGAATCGCTGCAGATCCAAGAGGCCAAGGCCAACGAGATCACCGTCGATCCCAAGGAGATCGAGCAGAGCTTCAACCGCGTCTCCAAGAACTTCCAGCGCACGCCCGAGCAGATGCGCGCCTGGCTGAAGGAAGTCGGCGCCTCCGAGCGCACGCTGCGCCGCCAGATCGAAGCCGACATGGCCTGGAACCGCCTGCTCCGAAAGCGCGTCAACATCAACGTCGGCGAAGCCGAAGTGAAGGCGATGATCGATCGCATGAAGGCCGCCAAGGGCAGCGACGAGTTCCACGTCTACGAAATCTACATGAACGCGACGCCGGATCGTGCCGAGGAAGTCCATACGGGCATGCAGAAGATGATCCAGCAGATGCGCGAAGGCGCCCCGTTCGATTATCTCGCCAAGACCTATTCGGAAGCGTCGACCAAGTCGGTCGGCGGCGATCTGGGCTGGGTCCGCCCGTCGATGCTGCCCGACGCGCTCGCCACGGCAGCGCAGGAGATGCAGCCCGGCCAGGTCGCAGGTCCGATCCAGCTGCCCACCGGTTTCTCGATCCTGTACCTTGCCGAGAAGCGCAAGGTGCTGACGGCCGATCCGCGCGACGCCAAGCTGAGCCTGCGTCAGGTCGCAATCACCTTCCCCAAGGGCACCACCGAGGCGCAGGCCAGCGCGCGCGCCGGCGAATTTGCGACGGCAACGCGCGCGATCAAGGGCTGCGGCGACGTCACCAATGTCGCCAAGGCACAGAACGCCGAGACGATCGACCGCGACGGCATCCAGATCAAGGAACTGCCGCCCGCGCTGCAGAACATGATCCTGCCGCTGCAGGTCGGCCAGGTCACCCAGCCGTTCGGCTCGGTCGAGGACGGCGTCCGCGTGCTCGTGCTGTGCGGCCGCGACGAGCCCACCGACAGCAGCGACCCTTCGGTCGAGCAGGTCCAGGCCAAGCTCGAGGACGAACGCACCAATCTGCGCGCCCAGCGCATGCTGCGCGACCTGCGCCGCGACGCGCTGGTCGAATATCGCTGAGGTCCGCGGCGCGCGGATGATGCCGCTCGCCATCTCCTTGGGGGATTCCGCCGGGATCGGCCCGGAAATCGCCGCCAAGGCATGGGCTGCCCGCGACCTGCATTCGCTGCCGCCGTTCTTCGCGGTGGGTGACGCGCGCGCGGTCGAGAAGGTCTGGGACGGCCCGCTCGCCCGGATCAGCGACCCTGCCGAGGTCGAGCGTGCCTTCGCGCAGGCTCTGCCGCTTCTCTCGGTCGGCGATGCCGGGGGCGAAATCGTGCCCGGCAGCCCCGATGTCGAGAGCGCGCGCAGTGCACTTCACGCGCTCGAAGTCGCGGCCGGCCTGACGCGCTCGGGCGCAGCGAGCGCGCTGGTCACCGGGCCGGTTTCGAAGGCGCAGCTCTATCGGATCGGGTTCACCTATCCGGGGCAGACCGAGTTCGTTTCCGAGCGCTGCGGCGTTGCCAGCGACAATACGGTGATGATGCTCGCCGGCCCGACCCTTCGGGTAGTGCCGATCACCGTCCATGTCGCGCTCGCCGACGTGCCTTCGCTGATCTCGCAGGAACTGATCGTCGCCAAGGCACGGGTAACGGCGCGGGGGCTGCACCGCAATTTCGGGATCGAGAAGCCGCGGCTCGCTTTTGCCGGGCTCAATCCGCATGCCGGCGAGAGCGGCGCGATCGGCCGCGAGGAGATCGACATCCTGATGCCGGCGATCGAGCAATTGCGCGCGGAGGGGATCGACGCAGTCGGGCCGTTCGCCGCCGACACGATGTTCCACGCCCGCGCCCGCGCCGGCTATGACGCCGCACTCTGCCTGTATCACGATCAGGCGCTGATCCCGATCAAGACGCTGCACTTCGACGACGGGGTCAACACCACGCTCGGCCTGCCGATCGTCCGGACCTCGCCCGACCACGGGACTGCCTTCGGCATCGCGGGACGCGACGAGGCGCACCCGGGCGCGATGATCGCGGCGATCCGCATGGCGGCCGCCCAGGCCGAGCGCCGCGCCGAGGTCGCGCTCGCCCAGTGACCAAGCTTCCGCCGCTTCGCGATACCATCAAGAAATACGGTCTCAACGCAAGCAAGGCGCTGGGTCAGAATTTCCTGTTCGATCACCAGCTTCTCGCCCGGATCGCCAGGGTGCCCGGCGATCTCGATGGCGCCGAAGTGTTCGAGGTCGGGCCCGGCCCGGGCGGGCTGACCCGGGCCTTGCTCCAGGCCGGCGCCAGGGTGACCGCGGTCGAACGCGATCGGCGCTGCATTCCCGCGCTGGAAGAGCTCGGCGGTTATTTCGCCGATCGGCTTCACGTGATCGAGGGCGATGCACTCGAAGTCGACGCACCGGCGCTGTTCGCGGGCAAGCCGCATATCGTCGCCAACCTGCCCTACAATGTCGGCACCGCCTTGCTGGTGGGCTGGCTGTCCGCCGCGTGGGAGCCGTGGTGGGCGAGCCTGACCCTGATGTTCCAGAAGGAAGTCGCCGAGCGGATCGTCGCCGCGCCGGGGACCGAGGCCTATGGCCGTCTCGCGGTGCTGGCCCAGTGGCGCTCGACGCCGCGGATCGCGATGGGGGTGCACCGCTCGGCCTTCACCCCGCCGCCCAAGGTCATGTCGGCAGTGGTCCATATCGTCGCCGCGCCGCAGCCCGAGGGTGTGCAGCTGAAGACGCTCGAGAAGCTGACTGCCGGCGCATTCGGGCAACGCCGGAAAATGCTCCGACAAAGCCTCAAGGGCGTGCCGGGCGCGATCGAGGCGATGGAGACCCTGGGCATGGATTCGAGCCGCCGCGCCGAGACGGTGACGGTCGAAGAGTTCGTCGCGCTGGCGCGGGTGCTCGGCTAGGGCTCATGCTCCTGCGAGAGCAGGAGCACTAGCGGACGAACATATTCAGAGCGACGGAGGCTTCTGCCTATGGCAGCAGGCGAAACGCCGTCAGGGCTTGGCGGGCGCCGGCTTGGCGGGTTCGGCCTGCGCGGTGGCGGTCACGGGCGGCCCCTTGGCGATCGACGCGGCCAGGACCGTGGCGTCGTTGCATTCGCCGCTACAGATCGTCTTGATCCGCGCGAGATTGTCCTTCGCCTTGGCCGTCGCGCCCTTGGCGACCAGCGCCTCGCCCTGCCCGCGCAATGCCGCGAGATCGTTGGGCTCGAGCGCCAGCGCCTCGCCATAGAAGCGGATTGCCTTGCCCGGCAGCCCGCGTCCGCGGGCGATCTCGGCGAGGACGATGAATGCCTCGCGGTTGCGCGGGTCGACGGCCAGCGCACTCTCCAGAGCGTCCTGCGCGCCGTCGAGATTGCCCGCCGCCTTGGCGGTGCGGCCTTCCTGGAGCAATGCGAGCGACTTCGGATCGATCTGATCGTCGGGGCGCTGCGCCATCAGTGAAGAGGAAATCGAAAGCACCATCAGCGCTGCGGCGGCCGAAATCGCAGTGATCCGCATGAAAATCTCCGGAAACGAGGCGCGTAGGGCTAGCATGGTCGTGTCATCTTCGCGACAAAAAAGCCGTCGGTCGAGTCCTTCAGCGGGGTGAGCCGACGCCCGGGACCGCGCGGCGTACCCGCGCCGATCGCAAGCGGCGCCGCGGTCCAGCCGGGATGCCGCGCCAGGAACGCCTCGGCCTGCCCTGCCCCCTCCGCATCGAGCAGCGAGCACACGACATGAACGAGCGCGCCGCCGGGGCGGACCAGATCGGCGGCGATGTCGAGCAGCGCCGCCTGGGTGGCGACATAGCGATCGAGCCGCTGCGGGGTGAGCCGCCACCGCGCCTCGGGGTTGCGCCGCCACGTCCCGGTGCCCGAGCAAGGCGCATCGACCAGCACCAGATCGGCACGGCCGGCTTCGTCGGCGAGCATCTCGTTCTCGTGCCCCGGATTGAGCAGGCGGGTCCCGGCGATCGCCACCCCTGCCCGCTCGGCACGCGGCATCAAGCGAGACAGCCGCGGACGGTCGACGTCGCAGGCGAGGATCGAGCCTTGGTTCGCCATCGCTGCGGCGAGCGCGAGCGTCTTGCCGCCGCCGCCGGCGCAGAGATCGACGACGTGCTGGCCGGGCGCCGCACCGGCAGCGAGGCTGACCAGCTGGCTGCCGGCATCCTGGACCTCGAACTGGCCGTCCTTGAAGGCGGGGAGCTGCTCGACCGCGGTATCGGGCGGCAGGCGTAGCCCGGCGGGCAGATTGGCGAGCGGCGTGGCGCCGGGGATCGCGCCGATGATCGTGGCGGGATCGGCCTTGCCAAGATTGACGCGGATGTCGAGCGGGGCGCGATCGAGCAAGGCGGCCTGCTCGTCGCGATCGAGTCCCGAGGCTTTGAAGGCATTGGCAAGCCAGCCGGGCAGCACCCCGGCTTCGGCGACGGGCTCGTCGGCGGCGATCGGCGCTGGGCCATAAAACGAGCCGTCGAACAAGGCGGCCAGTTCGGGCCGCCGCTCAGCGAGCGCGAGCATCGCGGCACGGCCGCTCTCGGGACGCTCGCCGAGCATTCGGATCGCATCATAGACGAGCTCGCGGACCGCGCGGCGGTCCTTCGAGCCGGCATAGCGCCGCTCGGCGAACCAGCGCGCGATGATCGTGTCCGCCGATCCGCCTTGGTCGCGCGCGGCGACAATGATCTTGTCGAGCAGATCGATCGCGGCCTGGAGGCGTGCCGAAGGGTTCATGCCGGGGACGAAGCAGAACAGATCCCATTTTGATAGTGAAATCGGCTGCGCTGGGCCCTCTATCCCTTCTCTCGCCCCGGCCCGAGGCCGGGGTCACGGTGTGCGCGGAGCGCGTCGGGTGATGGACAACCGCGCGATATCGTTTCACTGACGCGCCGTTCCCAATCACGGCAAGGCAAGCACATGGCGTTCACGGCGAAGATCCTGCTTCTCGGCTCGGGCGAGCTGGGCCGCGAGTTCGTCATCTCGGCAAAGCGGCTCGGCGCTCATGTCATCGCCTGCGACAGCTATGACGGCGCGCCGGCGATGCAGGTTGCCGATGCGCGGGAGATATTCTCGATGCTGGACGGCGACCTGCTGCGCGCCGCGGTGGAGAAGCATCGGCCCGATTTCGTCGTGCCTGAAGTCGAGGCGATCCGCACCGAAGTGCTCGCCGAACTCGAACGCGAAGGCTTCACGATCACACCCTCGGCGCGGGCGACGCAGATGACGATGAACCGCGACGGCATCCGCGAGGTCGCCGCGGTCGAGCTGGGGCTGCGGACTTCGCGCTATCGCTATGCCGAGAGCCTGGACGAAGTGCTGGCGGGTGCGGCGCATACCGGCCTGCCCTGCGTGATCAAGCCAGTGATGTCCTCTTCGGGCAAGGGACAGAGCACGGTCCGCGACGACGGCGATCTCGAAGCCGCCTGGGACTATGCCGTCGCGAATATGCGGGGGGATCGGCGGCGGGTGATTGTCGAGGAGTTTGTCGATTTCGATTACGAGATCACGCTGCTGACGATCCGCACCCGCGACGGCGTATTGTTCTGCCCGCCGATCGGGCACCGCCAGGAGCGCGGCGACTATCAGGAGAGCTGGCAGCCCGCGGCGATGTCGACCCAGGCGATCGCCGACGCGCAGGACATGGCGCGGAAAGTGGTCGACGATCTCGGCGGCTACGGCATCTTCGGAGTCGAATTCTTCGTGAAGGGCGAGGAGGTGATCTTCTCCGAGCTGTCGCCGCGGCCGCACGACACCGGCATGGTGACGCTGATCTCGCAGAATCTCAGCGAGTTCGACCTGCATGCCCGCGCGGTGCTGGGGCTGCCGATCCCGGCGATCACCTTGCGCGGCCCTTCGGCCTCGGCCGTGATCCTCGCGGACCGCGAATCCACCACCCTGGCCTATGCCGGCGTCGCGGAGGCACTGGCGGTACCGGGCGGCGAGATCGACCTGCGCATCTTCGGCAAGCCGAATTCGCGGCCCTATCGGCGAATGGGGGTCGCGCTGGCGACCGCCGGCAGCACCGACGAAGCCCGGCGGATCGCGGCCGAGGCGGCAGGCAAGGTGCGGATCAGCTACGAAGGCTGAGCGGGGGCGGCCCGGTCAGCCGCCGTGTGCGTGGATGATCGGCTCGAACTGGTCCGGATCGGCGCGCAGCCGCTCGAACTCCTCGGCGCTGATCGCGAAGGTGCGATCGTTGCCCGCCATGTCGCCGGTGGCATATTCGAGGCTGTAGCCGTCGGCGGTCCGCCAGGCGTGCCAGGCCGGGCCCCAGATATTGTCGGCATCGTTCTCGCGCTGCACCGGCTCGGGAACGACCTTCTCTCCGAAAACGAGCTTCATCGTCAGTCTCCCAGCTTGACCGGCGTATAGGGCGTGTTGGCGGGGAGGTCCACGACCGCCTCCGGGACGCCCTTGCCGGTGAAGCCGCCCGGTACCCACAGGCCGTCCCAGGCGCCGCGCTCGTTGCCGCTCGGCACGCGCAGGTTCTGGAGGTCCTTGGGCTCGATGTAGGCGATCACGGTGTTGCCGCTGGTCAGCTCGCCGGGGCGGAGCTGGAGCTTGTCCTCGACCTTGGCAAGATCGCCGCCGGTCTCCTCGATCAGCTGCTCGAACTCGCGGCGCGAGACGACGAAGCCGCCATCGGGCGGGCCGAGCGTGCCGTAATCGTCGAGCGTCTTCTTGGGCGTGAACTTGATCGCGCCGGTTTCCTCGAACGGCTTGAGATGCGCGGCGATCTGCTCGCTGGACAGATAGGTCGACGGCGCCGGCCGGTTGGGCTTGGGCGTGTCGACGATCTCGCGGACCTTGGCCTCGGGGATGCCGGTGCGTTCGGCGGTGCGGGCGAGCGTCTCGGCGGGGACGCCGTTGGCGCTGGGCAGCGGATCGGGCTTGGGTGCCTTGGCATCGACACGCGCCGCGTCGGCAGCATTGCTCTCGACCTTGACCGCGGTCTCGGCGACTTCGTCCGAATTGCGCACGACCGCCTTGCCGACATCGACGCCGGCTTCGGCGAGGTTGCCGCCGCCGCGGATCGCCGCCCTGGCCGCATCGCCGATCCCCGGCACCCAGCCGACGAGCGAGGCGCCGAGGTTGAGCCAGCCGCCTTCCTCGCCGCGCAGCACCTGGCCGACCGAGGCGATGGTGTCGCGCGCATCGGCGATCTGGCCGACCACGGGAATGAAGCCGACCACGACCTGGCCGCCGGTGGCCGACCAGCTGTGATTGTCGCTGAAATTGCCGAGCACCGCGCCTTCGAGGAACGAGCCGACGCCCTCGCCGTCCTTGGCGGGCTCGGGCGTCGCGGCGGAGGTGCGTGTGTCGTTGGCGGGGGCCGGCGTGCTGCCGTAGAGCTGGCGGTCGAGCTCGGCGCCGATCGTGGCGGGATCGCGCGTGCCGAGCCGTGCGGCGGCGCCGTCGAACGCCTCGCGATAGCCCGAGCCGGCGGGCTGCTCGCCCCAGTCGCGGGTGGGCGGCGCGCTGTCGGACGTGCCCGAGAAGACCTGGCCCTCGGCGACGCGGAGCCGGCCGGCGGCGACGTCACCCTGCTGGACGGGATCGAGACGGGGCTGCGGCGGCTCCGACCCGCCCGACAAGGGGGGGGTCTGCGCCTGCACGGCACCCGACGTTGCTCCGACGGTCATCCAACTTCCTCCGTTCCGGTCGACGGAAGAAGTAGGGGAATGGCCCGCGACAGGCTGTAATCGGATCGATTACCGGCGGCTGGACGCCTCAGCGCGTCGGGTAATTGGGCGCCTCGCGGGTGATGGTCACGTCGTGGACATGGCTTTCCTTGAGCCCGGCATTGGTGATGCGGACGAAGCGCGCCTTCTTCTGGAACTCGGGGATCGTCGGGGCACCGACATAGCCCATCGCCGCCTTCACGCCACCGACCAGCTGGTGGACGACGTCGCGGGCGCTGCCCTTGAACGGGACCTGGCCCTCGATGCCTTCGGGGACGAGCTTCAACTGGTCCTTGATGTCCTGCTGGAAATAGCGGTCGGCCGAGCCGCGCGCCATCGCGCCGACCGAGCCCATGCCGCGATAGGATTTGTAGGCGCGGCCCTGGTAGAGGAAGGTCTCGCCGGGGGCTTCCTCGGTGCCGGCGAGCAGCGAGCCGACCATGCAGGTCGAGGCGCCGGCGGCAAGCGCCTTGGCGAGATCGCCCGAGGTGCGCAGGCCGCCATCGGCGATCACTGGCACGCCCGACTTGGCGGCTTCGGAGGCGGCTTCCATCACTGCGGTGAGCTGGGGGACGCCGACGCCGGCGACGACGCGGGTGGTGCAGATCGAGCCCGGGCCGATGCCGACCTTGAGCCCGTCGGCGCCGGCATCGATCAGCGCCTTCGCGGCCTCGGCGGTGGCGATGTTGCCGGCGACGACCTGGACGCGGTTCGACAGCTTCTTCACTCGCTCGACTGCCCGGCCGACATCCTTGTTATGGCCGTGCGCGGTATCGATGACGATCAGGTCGACTTCGGCGTCGACCAGAGCCTCGGTGCGCGCGAAGCCCTTGTCGCCCACCGTGGTCGCGGCGGCGACGCAGAGCCGTCCGGCGGGGTCCTTGGTCGCGTTGGGGAAATTGACGGCCTTTTCGATGTCCTTGACCGTGATCAGCCCGACGCAGCGATAGTCGGCATCGACGACGAGCAGCTTCTCGATCCGGCGGGCATGGAGCAGTCGGCGCGCCTCGTCCTTGCCGACTCCGGCGGCGACGGTGGCGAGGTTGTCGTGGGTCATCAGCTCGGAGACCGGCTGGTTGGGGTTCTCGGCGAAGCGGACGTCGCGGTTGGTCACGATGCCGACGAGCCGGCCGCTCGCCTCGACCACCGGGATGCCGCTGATCTTGTGGCGCTGCATCAGCGCGCGGGCCTCGCCCAGCGTACCATCGGGCGCCATCGTGATCGGATTGACCACCATCCCGCTCTCGTAGCGCTTGACCGCGCGGACCGCCTCGACCTGCTCCTCGACATCGAGATTGCGGTGGAGCACGCCGATGCCGCCGAGCTGCGCCATGACGATCGCCATGTCGGCTTCGGTGACGGTGTCCATTGCCGAGGACAAGATCGGGATGTTGAGCGCGAGCCCGCGAGTCACCTGGGTGCGGGTATCGGCCATGCTCGGCAGGACCTCGGACTCGCCCGGATAGAGCAGGACGTCGTCGAAGGTGAGGCCGAGAGGGATATCCATGGGGTGCGCCGCTGTCCTGAGTCGGAGGTTGGCGGCCCATGTAACCGCGGTCAGCCCAAACCGCTAGTGCCCCGCGCGGCGATCGCCCTTGCGGCGCTCCTCGCCCTGATAATCGGGTGCATTGTTCTGCCGGCGATCGGCGCGTTCGCGGCGTTCGTTCGACTGGTCTTCGGTGCGACGGTCCATCAGATGTCTCCCAACATCTGCAACTTCGCGCGATGATCTTCAATTCGTGTGGAAAAACGGGGTTTGCGCGACGTTAACCTTCGGCATCCTGCAGATGCGGGTAGAGCGTGGCCTTCTCGGCCTCGATCTGCGCGCGCATCGTGCGGCGCAGCGCGGCCGACGCCTGGCAATAGCCCGGCCAGTTCTTCACCACCTCGCGCAGGCTCCACGTGCTGATATGCTCCGAGGATGCCGTCATGGCGGCGGTGTTGGCTTCGTGCAGGGTCTCGATGGCCGCGGCATCGCTACCCGACAGCGCTGGCTTGAGCGCGGTGCACAGCGTGTCGACCTGCTGGCGCCGCGCGCGACTGGTGCGCGTGAGGCGATAACGCAGGCTCGCCAGCGCAGCCTCGTCGGGTGCCGGACGCGACGTCAGTTCCTCTAGTTCGTCCAGCATCTGAAGCAGTTGGACGTGGAGATCGTGGAGTTCGGACAAGGGTCATCCTCTACGGAGCCGTGCTCGCGACGCGCCATAGCCGCGAGCGAAACCCGGCACATCGCCGGGAAGTTCCGGAGTTCAGCCGCGATGGCGGGCGAGCAATGCCTCGGCCTGGGCAACATGCATCGCCTCGATCATCCGGTCGCCGAAGCGCTCGGCACCGCCGGTCGCCGCCGCGATGAGTGCGCGTGCGTCGGCGAGTTCCTGCGCGGTGGGGCCGAACGCTTCGGCGGCGATCGCGATCTGGTTCGGGTGGATCAGCGACTTGCCGTCGAAGCCGAGCGCGCGGCCGTGGCGGCTCTCGGCGGCAAGGCCCTCGGCATCGTCGAGCGCATTGAACACGCCGTCGATCGCCCAGATGCCGTGCGCGCGCGCCGCCAGCACGATCGTCTGCAGCGCGAGCGACAGGCCTTCGCGTCCGCCCTTGGCGGGTATGCCGAGCGTGGCGCGCAGGTCGTTGACCCCTGCCAGCAGCCCGGCGACGCCTGGGACCGCGGCGATCGCGGCGGCGGCGAGCACGCCCGCCGGCGTCTCGATCATCGCAAGCACCGGCTTTGGCGCCGTCGGCACGTCACCGGCGCGCTCGACCTTGGGAATGACGATGAAGTCGCAGGCCGAGCCGGCCACGGCGGCAAGATCGGCGGCGTGCTCGGGCGAGTCCACGCCGTTGACACGGATCGCGCAGAGCCGGTCGCCGAACCCCTCGCCGGCCGCCGCGACCGCCGCGGCGCGCGCCTCGGCCTTGACGTCGTCGCGCACGGCGTCCTCGAGATCGAGGATCACCATGTCTGCATCGAGCCCGCGCGCCTTGGCGATGGCGCGCGGATTGGAGGCAGGCAGGAACAGCGCGGTGCGCGGTGCGAGGCGGGCTGTGGTCATGGCCTGAGTCTATGCTAGCAAGGCGCAACGAATGCGAGGGGGAGTCGAACGATGGCCGTGCTGAATATCTTTCTCATCGTGGTGGTGGCAGTGGTGCTGCTCTACCTCTTTTCGAGTGTGAAGATCGTCACCCAGGGCTATCAATACACGATCGAATATTTCGGCCGGTTCACCGCCGTGGCCTCGCCGGGCCTCAATTTCTACCCCGCCTTCTTCTACCGGGTCGGGCGGAAAGTGAACATGATGGAGCAGGTGATCGACATTCCGGGCCAGGAAATCATCACCAAGGACAATGCGATGATCTCCACCGACGGCGTGGTGTTCTTCCAGGTCCTCGATGCCGCGAAAGCGGCCTATGAAGTCTCCGACCTTTATCTGGCGCTGCTCCAGCTCACCACGACCAATCTGCGCACGGTGATGGGCTCGATGGACCTCGACGAGACGCTGTCGAAGCGCGACGAGATCAACGCCCGGCTGCTCAACGTCGTCGACCACGCGACCACGCCCTGGGGCGTCAAGATCACCCGCGTCGAGATCAAGGACATCCGCCCGCCCGCCGACATCGTCAATGCGATGGGCCGCCAGATGAAGGCCGAGCGCGAGAAGCGCGCCAACATCCTCGAAGCCGAAGGCACCCGCGCCTCCGAGATCCTGCGCGCCGAGGGGCAGAAGCAGTCGAAGATCCTCGAGGCCGAAGGGCGCCGCGAGGCCGCGTTCCGCGACGCCGAGGCCCGCGAGCGTGCCGCCGAGGCCGAGGCCAAGGCGACGCAGCTCGTCTCGGACGCGATCGAGCAGGGCTCGTCGCAGTCGCTCAACTATTTCATCGCGCAGAAATATGTCGAGGCGGTCGGCAAGTTCGCGACCTCGCCCAATGCCAAGACGATCCTGTTCCCGGTCGAGGCGACCCAGCTGATCGGCACGCTGGGCGGGATCGGCGAGCTGGCTAAGGACGCGCTCGGGCCCGGGCCGCGTCCCCCTGCCCCGCCGGCGCCGCCGGCACGGCCCGCTCCGTTCGGTTCGCGGGAGGGCTGAATCATGGACGCGCTCCTCGCCACCCCGGGGCTCGCATGGCTGATCCTCGCGGCGCTGCTCGCGATCACCGAATTGCTGGTGCCCGGCATTTTCCTCGTCTTCGTCGCGGCGGGCGCGGCGGTGACCGGTCTGGTGACCTTGATCATCCCCGAGTTCGCTTTGCTGTTCCAGGTCGCGGTGTTCATCGCCGCAACGTCGGCGGCAGTGGCGATCGGGCGGCGCTGGTATCTCAAGAACCCGGTGGCGAGCGCCGATCCGCTGCTCAACGATCGCGTCGCGCGGCTGATCGGCCAGGTGGTGACGGTGGTCGAGCCGATCGCGGCGGGCAAGGGCAAGGTGCGCGTCGGCGACGGCGAATGGCTCGCCTCCGGGCCCGACACGCCGGTGGGCAGCCATGTCCGGATCATCGGCGCGAGCGGCACCTCGCTCATCGTTGAGCCCGTCATCGCCTGATTTTCGAAGCCTGAATTCCTGGGAGTGAACATGCGTACGACCCGTCGCCAGCTGTTGCTGGGCACCGCCGGCACTTTCGCGGCGGGGGCGCTGCCGCGGCCGGCGGCGGCGCTGTTCGCCGATGGCGACGCGCGCGCCGACGCGCTGCTGACCCGCACCGCCGAGACCTTCCTCCAGCTCTATCCCGAGACCGCCACGTCGCTCGGCGTCGACAAGGACAAGCGCGCCGAGCTCAAGCACCGCCTCGCCGACCGCTCGATCGGCGGACAGCGCAAGATCGCCGCCAGCCTGCGCCAGACGCTCGCCGATCTGGGCAAGCTCGACACCGCGTCGCTGAGCCCGGTGATGCGGACCAATGTCGAGGTCGTCCAGGCCTCGTACGGCACTGCGCTCGACGGCTTCGCCTTTCCCTATGGCGACGTCGCGGTGGGGAGCTGGCGCAACACCCCCTATGTCGTCGCGCAGAATGTCGGGGCGTGGATCGACGTGCCGCGGATGCTCGACACCGATCACCAGGTGAAGACGCCCGAGGATGCCGAAGCCTATCTCGACCGGCTCGAATCCTATGCCGAGCAGCTCGACGGCGAGACCGAGCGGCTCAAGGTCGCGGCGGCGAACGGCGTGATCGCGCCCGATTTCCTGCTCGACAAGAATCTGAAGCAAGTCAGGCTCGCGCGCGGCGGCAATACCGCGGGCTGGGGCCTGGTGACTTCGCTCGCCAATCGCAGCGCCGGGATGGAAGGTGATTTCGGCAACAGCGCCTGGCTGCTCGCCAACGACAAGATCGTGCCGGCGCTCGACCGCCAGATCGCCGAGCTCGAACGCCACCGCAAGCGCGCGACCTCGGATGCCGGGGTGTGGAAGTTCAAGGACGGCGACGCTTATTATGCCTGGGCGCTGCGCGCGGGCACCACCACGACGATGCGCCCGGAGGAAGTTCACCAGATGGGGCTCGACCAGCTCCGCGCGATCCAGGCCGAGATGGACACGATCCTCAAGAAGGAGGGCTACAGCCAGGGCAGCGTCGGCGCGCGGATGGAGGCGCTGGCCAAGGACCCGCGCTTCACCTTCGCCGAGGGCGACCCGGGACGCGTCGAGATCATGAAGTTCCTCAACGCGCGGATCACCGACATTCGCGCACGGATGCCGCAGGCGTTCAACACCCTGGTAAAAGGCAATGTCGAGGTACGGCGGCTGCCACCCGAGGAAGAGCCCGGCGCCCCCGGCGCCTATGGCGGCCCCGGCTCGATCGACGGGACGGTGCCGGGCAAGTTCTGGATCAATTTGCGCACAACCAGCCTGCACACGCGCTTCAGCCTGCCCGACCTCGCTTATCACGAGGCGATCCCCGGGCATGTCTGGCAGGGCGAATATGCCTTCAAGCTGCCGCTGATCCGCAGCGTGCTCCAGTTCAATGCCTATTCGGAAGGCTGGGCGCTCTATGCCGAGCAGCTCGCCGAGGAACTGGGCGTCTATGCCGACAATCCCGCGGAGAAGCTCGGCTATCTCCAGTCGCTCGGCTTCCGCGCGTGCCGGCTGGTGGTCGACACAGGGCTCCACGCCAAGCGCTGGACGCGCAAGCAGGCAATCGACTGGTTCGTCCAGGCGAATGGCTCGTCGGTCGAGGAAGTGTCGGGCGAAGTCGACCGCTATTGCTCGTGGCCGGGACAAGCGTGCGGCTACAAGGTCGGCCATAGCGAGATCAACCGGCTGCGCGACCGGGCCAAGGCGGCGCTGGGCGCGGGCTACGACTTCAAGGCGTTCAACGATGCGGTGGTGCTGGGCGGCAACGTGCCGATGACGGTGCTCGGCCATGTCGTCGACCGGCATATCGCGGAGCGCAAGGGCTGAGTCGCCTTGCCTGGTCGCCGCGCCACGCTCTGGCCGCGGCGGTGCTGCTCGCAGTCGAGATCCTGATCGCGCTCAATGTGCGCGATCGCTTCGTGCGGCCCTATCTCGGCGACGTGCTCGCGGTGATGCTGGTCTATTGCGGCCTGCGCGCGGTGCTGCCGCTCGCGCGGTGGCAGGCGGCGGCGATCGCCTTCGCCATCGCGGCGGCGATCGAGATCGGTCAGGCGATCGGAATCCTCGACCTGCTGGGATGGCGCGGCAATGCGATCGCGCGCACCGTGCTGGGCACGGGATTCGAGTGGAAGGACTTTCTGGCATATGCCGCAGGCGCGGCGCTGCCGCTGGCTGTGGAGGGACGGAAATGATCTTGCGACGCTGGCGCGGCGTAATCCGCACGCATCAACGGAACGCCTATCGCGACTATATCGCGGCGACCGGCGGCACCGACTATCGCGCGACGCCGGGCAATCTAGGCTTCCAGATGCTGTTCCGCGATCTGGGCGACGGCACCACCGAAGTGACGACGCTGAGCTGGTGGCAGAGCCTCTATGCGATCCGCGGCTTCGCCGGCGCGGACATCGACATCGCGCGCTATTATCCCGAGGACGACGATTACCTGCTCGAGCGGCCGGTGCACGTCGAGCATCACGACGTGGTCGCAGGCGACGGACTGGCCTAGCCGCTGCTCCGCGCGACGCGGAGCGGCTCAGCCCTGGGCGACGGCAGTGATCGCGTCGGTGACTTCAGCAACGGTCGAGCCGACCACGACTTCATGCGTCTTGTCGAAGCCGATCACGCCCATTTCCACTCCGGCGAGATCGATCGACGAGACGGTGCGGACGGCGGTGACGTTGACGAGGATCGGCTCGCCGTTGATCGCCTTGAGGGTAATGAACTTCAAGGGAATATCCTCACGCTGATGATCCTACCCTTATAGGGCGGACCACCGGCGCGCGGTGCCGAACGGCGCGAAATGCACGGTCAGCTCTTGCCGAAAATCCCCGAAGCGAGACCACCGAGCTTGCCCAGCGCGCCTTCGCCCTGGACCAGTTGCGCGAAATGGCCGAGCGCGCCCTCTCCGCCGATATGGCCGATGATCTCCTGGATCTTGTCGACAGGAAGCCCGGTCGCCGACGCGGCGCCCTCGGCAGTATCGCCTTCCATCGGATGGAATTTGGCGAGCGCCTGAACCGCCGATTCGACGTGCTCGGGCGACAGACCGACCTTGTTGGCGAGATTGGCGATGTCCGTGTTCTGAGTGACTTGCCCGAGAATGCCGTCAAGAATGCTCATGATCGCCTCCACGCGTTACCGAAAGGATGCAGCGAGGCTAGCACGTCTCGGGCAAGGGCGCACGATCGGGCGGCACGAAGCCGCGGCGCGCGGGCACGGAGAAGAGCAATTCGCGGCTGTAGAACCCGAGCGGCCAGTCGCGACGCCCCATCGGCGAGACGAGCAAGGCGTTGACGCGCTCGGCAAGGCTGCCCTTGGGATGGGCACCGAGGAACAGCCGGACCCCGGCGATATAAACCCGGGTGATCGTGTCGTGATAGCCGCCGGCGTCATCGTTCACGCCGCCGACGCTCTCGTTGAAACGCGAGATCAGACCGGCGATCTCGGCGTCGACGTCCACGTCCGGGCGCTCGGCGAGCAGATAGAGGCAGGCAGCGAGATGCGCCTCGTGCGTCCAGTCTTCGCGGGCGAGGCTGCAGGCAAGCAGCCCCTCGCCGAGACGGACGATCTCAGCATCGGAGGCGAACAGGCGGGGCGGAAGGTCGGTCATCGATCGGGCTCCTAGGCGCCCGATCGATGACCGGGCAAGTTCAGACGGGTTGCGACGTGCGCGGCGCCGATTGTCGGACGCCCTCATCGACGTGATCGGCGAATTGCGCGAAATTGGCGTTGAACAAGTCGACCAGCTTCGCCGCGGTGGCGTCGTAGAGCGGCTTGTTCGACCAGCTCGCGCGCGGATCGAGCACCGCCGCGTCCACCCCGGCGACGCTGACCGGCACCTTGAACCCGAAATTGGGATCGACGCGGAACTCGGCATGCTTGAGGCTGCCGTCGAGCGCGGCGTTGAGCAGCGCGCGGGTGAGCTTGATCGGCATGCGCTTGATCCCGGGATCGGTGGCCATGCCCCCCGCCCAGCCGGTGTTGACCAGCCAGCAATCGACGCCGCCCTCGGCGATCCGCGTCTTGAGCAGATTGCCGTATTCGGAGGGGTGGCGCGGCATGAAGGCGGCACCGAAGCAGGTCGAGAAGGTCGCCTCGGGCTCGGTCACCCCGATCTCGGTGCCGGCGACCTTGGCGGTATAGCCCGACAGGAAATGGTACATCGCCTGTTCGGGGGTGAGCCTGGCGATCGGCGGCATGATCCCGAAGGCGTCCGCGGTGAGAAAGATGATGTTCTTCGGGACCGGGCCGAGATTGCGCGTCGACGTGTTCGGGATGAAGTCGATCGGATAGGCGCCGCGGCTGTTCTCGGCGAGGCTCGCGTCGTCGAGGTCGAGGGTGCGGCTGTCGGGGTCCATCACGACATTTTCGAGCACCGTGCCGAAGCGCCTGGTCGTCGCGAAGATCTCGGGCTCGGCCTCGGCCGAGAGGCGGATCATCTTGGCGTAGCAGCCGCCCTCGAAGTTGAACACCGCGCTGTCCGACCAGCCATGCTCATCATCGCCGATCAAAATGCGGCTGGCATCGGCCGAGAGCGTGGTCTTGCCGGTGCCCGACAGGCCGAAGAACACCGCGGTGTCGCCGTTCGGGCCGATATTGGCCGAGCAGTGCATCGGCATCACGCCCTTGGGCGGAAGCAGATAGTTGAGCAGCCCGAACACGCTCTTCTTCATCTCGCCGGCATAGGCCGTGCCGCCGATCAGGATCAGCTTCTCGCTGAGGCTGACCGCGATCACCGTCTCGCTGCGCGTGCCGTGGCGCGCGGGATCGGCGCGGAAGCTCGGCAGGTCGATGATCGTATATTCGGGGACGAAGCCTTCGAGCGCCTCCGCTTCGGGGCGGACCAGCATCGTGCGGATGAACAGGCTGTGCCAGGCGAGCTCGTTGATCACGCGGACGTTGACCCGATGCTCGGGCTGCGAGCCGCCATGGAGATCCTGGACGTACAGCGTGTCGCGCGCGGCGATCTCGGCGAGGAAATCGGCCTTGAGCGCGGCGAAGTGCGCCGGCGTCATCGCCTTGTTGGTCTTGCCCCACCAGACACTGGCGCCGCTTTCGGCGTCGCAGACAATGAACTTGTCGTTGGCCGAACGGCCGGTGTGCCTGCCGGTGGTGACGACGAGCGGCCCGTCCTTGGCCAGCCTGCCCTCGCCGCGGCGAACCGCGTGCTCGACGAGCGGCGCGGTCTCCAGATTCCAGAATAGCTCAGCGCCGGTCCCGATGCTCTGCGCATCGAGACCGTGGCGCGAAATGCGCGTGGTCGACATCCATACCTCCAAGGTCGCTAACCCCTTCCCGAAGGCGGGGCCGCGTTATCAATGACATGCGGCTTAGGCAGCGCTGCCGGACAGCGTCAATCCGGGTAAGCGTTGTCAGCCGATTGAGCCGGCCGCGACTTTGCTTTAACCGTGGCGGTGATGCTTCAAAGCCACGCACGCTGCCCGGCATGACCGCGACGATCGCGCTGGTCGATGACGACCGCAACATCCTGACCTCGGTCTCGATCGCGCTCCAGACCGAGGGGTTCCTGACCCGCGTCTATTCCGACGGCGAAAGCGCGCTCAAGGCGCTGATCGAGAATCCCCCCGATCTCGCGGTGCTCGACATCAAAATGCCCAAGATGGACGGGCTCGAACTGCTCCGCCGGCTGCGCGAGAAGAGCGCGATCCCGGTGATCTTCCTGACCAGCAAGGACGACGAGCTCGACGAGGCGCTCGGGCTGGCGATGGGCGCCGACGATTATATCGCCAAGCCGTTCAGCCAGCGGCTGCTGATCGCCCGCATCCGCGCGATCCTGCGTCGCACCGAGGCGGCGCAGCCCAGCGCCGAGGGCGGCGAAGCGGTGCCTGCCGAGATCCTCGAGCGCGGGCGGCTGACGATGGATCCGGCGCGCCATCGCGTCACCTGGGGCGGGACCAACGTGACGCTGACCGTCACCGAATTCCTGATCTTGGAGACGCTGGCGCAGCGGCCGGGGATCGTGAAGACGCGCAACCAACTGATGGATGCCGCCTATCAGGACGACATCTATGTCGACGACCGCACGATAGACAGTCACATCAAGCGCGTGCGGCGCAAATTCCGGCAGGTCGATTCCGAGTTCGATGCTATCGAAACCCTCTATGGCGCCGGTTATCGCTTCTCGGACGAATAGCGAGCGCGACCTCGCGCTCAGATGGTCGAACCGCGTCAGCCTCACGCCGCGGATTCTGGCGGTCAACATCTTCGCGCTGATCCTGCTCGGCAGCGGCTTCTTCTATCTCGATTCCTA
>Ga0065165_1001156_pt1 | contig 30809 bp, 37 predicted proteins | sample AraplaMF_Cvi_mMF_FD_63813 | JGI IMG/M metagenome (GOLD analysis project Ga0065165, IMG submission 63813) | Arabidopsis root microbial communities from the University of North Carolina, USA - plate scrape MF_Cvi_mMF (version 2) (version 3) | ecosystem: Host-associated > Plants > Roots >... | reverse complement strand
CCTTCCTGCGCACGCCGGAAGCGGTGGCGGCGATCGGTGAATACGCCCGCGAGCCGGACCGTTGGAAGGGCTCGGGCAAGGTCCACGACACCGACCGCGACGCCGCCCACTTCCTCGACATCGACGACGAGGGCCGGATGTATGGCGGCCCGAAGTTCACGCTGGAGACCCTGCCGGCCACTCGCGCCGACTACGAGAAGTCGCTGGCCGCGGTCGGCCACGACAGCTGGAACGCCGGCTACCTGCCGTATTCGATCATCGACGGCTATCAGCAACTGGTGAAGGACTTCACCTACTGGCGCATCCTGCAATCGGTCTCCGCGACCGAGAAGGACGCGACCCGGAAGGCCTATTACGTCGCCGACCTGAAGCGGCGCGAGGAGCTGCTGGTCCGCGACCTCGGCGTCTGGGCCCATTATGTCGGCGACGCCAGCCAGCCGCTGCATCTGAGCGTGCACTACAACGGCTGGGGCGATTATCCCAATCCCAACGGCTACACCCAGAGCAAGGCCACCCACGGGAACTTCGAGGGGCCGCTGGTCAAGGCCGTGGCCGTCGACGCCGACGTCAAGGCGCTGGTGCCGGCCTACAAGGACTGCGCCTGCACGATCGAGGCGCGGACGGTGACCTATCTCAGCACGACGGTCAGTTTCGTCGAGCCGCTGTACAAGCTGGAGAAGGAGGGCGGCCTGGTGGCCGCCGACCCGCGGGCCAAGGCCTTCGTCGACGAGCGCCTGGCGGCCGGGGCGACCCAGCTGCGCGACATGGTGGTCGACGCCTGGAAGGCCAGCGCCACGGGCAAGATCGGCTACCGTCCGGAAATCACCGTCGACGACGTGATCTCCGGCAAGGCCGATCCGTGGAACGACCTGTACGGCAAGGACTGATCCCGTGCAGGCGTTCGACGCGCCCGAGCCGGGCCTGGAGTACAAGCACCGCTGGGCCGCTTTCGGCATCGCCGAGGGGGCCGACGGGACGATCGCGTTGGTCGAGGTCCGCAAGCCGGGCCGGGCGCCCTATTTCGACCTGCCGGGCGGCGCGGTCGACGGCGACGAGGACGAGCACGCCGCCATCGTCCGCGAGTTCGGCGAGGAGACCGGCCTGGTCGTCGAGGTGGAGCGGCGGGTGATCGAAGTCAGTCAGCCGTTCCTGAAGTCCAACGGCCAGCCGGTGTGCAACAACGGCGGCATCTATGTCGTGCGGGTCACCGGCGAGCGACCCGAGCTGAAGGTCGAGGACGACCATACCCTGGTCTGGCTGGACCCTCGCGATGCGGTCGTGGCCCTGCGCCACGACGCCCACGCCTGGGCCGTGGCGGCCTGGCTGCGGCGGGGCTGAAGCCTCTCCCGTTGGGAGAGGGCTATTTCGCCAGCAGCGCCTTGGCCTTCTCCGGCGCGACCTGGTCGAAGATCATCCGCAGGTGCTGGTCCTTGGCGTGGTCGTTGTGCAGGTCCCAGGCCAGGGAGACCGGCAGGCGCAGGCGGCGACCGTCGGCCAGCTTGGCGACCAGCACCCGCCAGGAGAAGCCGTCGCCGGGGTCGCCCAGCGGGTCCTTGAACTCCAGCGGCGCGGGATCGCGCAGACGAAACAGGCGGCCCTCGTGCGCCGTGAACCAGGCCAGGTCGGCCTGGGCGACCGGATCGGCGCGGGACGGGTCGGCCGTCGCCACCAGCTTGCCCACCAGATTGTTGGCCATGTCGAGCCTCCTGCCTTGATCCTGGGGTCTCTACCGCCTTTGGCCCGTCCTCGCCATCGACCCTTTCGATAAATATACCCGGATAATATTGACTCCATAAAATACCCGGGTAAAAAGCCGCCCATGGAAACGACGAACAACCGGCGCGCCCTGGTGCGCGATTACAAGGACCGCGCGGTCCAGGCGGGGATCTATGCCGTGCGCTGCGCGACGACCGGCGAGGTCTGGATCGGTGGCACGCCCGACCTGTCGACCCGCCAGAACGGCGTCTGGTTCGCCCTGCGCACCGGCGGCCACACCAGCCCGACCCTGCAACAGGCCTGGAACGCCCACGGCGAGGCGGCCTTCGGCTTCGAGGTGCTGGAGGTCCTCGACGACAAGGGGCTGGAGCGGTTGGGCCGGGCCTCGCTGCTGGTCGAGCGCCGCGAACACTGGCGCGCGACCCTGCACGCCGAGGGGCTGCGGCGATGAGCGGTCCAATGGCGCCCTATGTGGTGTTCGAGGGCGAGCGGCGGATCGCGGCCGGTCCCAAGCTGGACGTGGCGATGGCCGCCCAGGCCCGCCTGGCCGAAGCGCCAGAAGCTTCACTGCTGATCTTCGACTCCGAGGGGCGCCAGGTGGATTTCGACCTGCGCGGCGGGCCGTGGGACATCGCGTTGCGGCTAGGGGAGGGCGAGACCGTCCCGCGCGGCCGCGGCCGGCCCAAGCTGGGCGTCACGGCCCGCGAGGTGACCCTGCTGCCGCGCCACTGGGAGTGGCTGGGCGCCCAGCCGGGCGGGGCGTCGGTCGCCCTGCGCAAGCTGGTCGAGGCCGCTCGCCGCGAGAGCGAGGGGCCCGACCGCCGCCGCGCCGCCCGCGACGCCGCCTACCGCTTCGCCTCGGCCATGGCCGGCGACCGCCCGGGCTTCGAGGCCATGAGCCGGGCGCTGTTCGCGGGCGACTCGGCGGGATTCGAGGCGCGGATCGTCGAATGGCCGAGCGATGTCGCCGAGCATCTGCGAGGGTTGGCGGCGGAAGCCTTTACGGAAACCCTCTCCCATGGGGAGAGGGAGGGACCCGCCGCGTAGCGGTGGGAGGGTGAGGGGGTTCCGAGGTTGTCGGCGCGCCGGCGGAGCATCGTGTGAAAACGGTGAGGGCGTAATCCCTCACCCTCCCACGACTTCGTCGCGGGCCCCTCCCTCTCCCGCCGGGAGAGGGTTCTATCTAGCTCCGCCCTTGGCCAGCACGTCCGCCAGCACCGCCTTGTAGGCCGTGTCGAACGGGGCGCGGTCGCTGTCGGGCTTGGCCGGATAGACCGTGCGCAGGTCGGCGATGCGCTGGGCGGTCGCCGTCTGCCAGGCCGGGTCCATCTTCAGCAGGCGGCCGATGATCGCCTTGTCGTCGCGGCCGGCGGGAGCCGGCTCGTAGGCCAGCAGCGCCTTCACCTGCCACAGGAACTGGCGCAGCGTGTCGGGGCTGGCCCCGCCGTCGGTGCGCCGACCCGTCCATTTGACCGCCTCGACGATCTGCTTGCGGAAGCGCGGATCGTCCCAGGTCGAGGGCGTGTGGCCCAGGTTGGTGAAGAACAGCCGGCCCTGGCCGATCTGGCGCGCCCAGGCGACCGGCACGGCGTAGGGCCGCTTCAGCGGCGTGCCGGCGAAGTCCAGCATCTGCAGCACGCGCACCCTGGCCGGGTCGAAGTCGCTGTGCTGGTAGATCTCCTCGGCGTAGTCGAAGCTAACCGGCCACATGCCGACCAGGGCCCGGTCAGGGTCCAGGGTCTCGACGCGGATCGGCGTGCCTTGCGTCCACGGGTGGCCGGCGAACTTGCCGTTGATGAAGCGGGTGTAGGTCTCGCCGGGGCCGTCATAGGGCCAGCCGGTGTCGGTGGCGCTGTGGATGCCGACGAAGCCCAGCTTGCCGGCCGACACCCGCTGCTGCACCGCGGTCCAGGCCTGCGGCGACAGGGGCAGGGCGCCGGTGGTGTAGAACACCAGCACGTCGACGGTCGCCAGCCGTTCCGGCGTGATCTCGCGGGCGTCCTGGGTGACCTCGGCGGTGAAGGCGCCGCTGTCCCGACCGATGGCCTGCATCGCCGTCTCCGACAGAGCCAGGCCGCCGCCCTCCGGCCGGGCGACCGGCGCGTGCTTCCAGCCGACCGACTGGTCCAGATAGAGCACCCGCAGCGGCGCCGGCTTGGCCAGGGCGGGAGCGGCGGCCAGGGCCGCGAACGCGACCAGGGGGGCGACCAGCAGGAGGGGGAGGATGCGACGCAGGGAGGAGAGCATGGAGGATCAGGCCTTGGTCTTGGGCTGCAGCAGGTCCCAGCGGTTGCCGTAGAGGTCTTCGAACACCGCCACGCTGCCATAGGCCTCGTGGCGGGGCGCCTCGAGGAACTTCACCCCGGCGGCGCTCAGCCGGGCGTGGTCGGCCTCGAAGGCGTCGGTGTGCAGGAACAGCCAGACCCGGCCGCCGCCCTGGCCGCCGATCATCGCCTTCTGCTGGTCGTCGCTGGCCTTGGCCAGCAGGAACCGCGTGCCGACCGCGCCCGGCGCGACCACCACCCAGCGCTTGCCGCCGCCCAGCTCGCTGTCCTCGACCAGGGAAAACCCCATCTTGCCGACATAGAAGGCCAGGGCTTCATCGTAATCGCGGACGAGCAGGGACAGGAGGGCGAGGTGCTGGGCCATGGCGACTCACTCGGTGATAGTCTTGCTTAGCACGCCGACGCGACACGTGATCTGCGGGCGGTCCGTCCCGGAGCATCGCCCGGCGCGCGATTGAAGCATACTGCCCGGGCCGCCCCTTCTGGAGAAGCCGCCATGCTCCCGCGTTCGCCCTTCGCTCCAGCCGTCGTGCTGGCCTTGGCCCTGACGGCCGGACCTGCGGCGGCCCAAGGTCCCGACAGCCAGGTGACGCCCGTCGAGGCCGCCGACCTGCCGCCGGCCGTGGTCGCGGTGGTCACCGCCGCCGCGCCGGGCCTAAAGATCAAGGCGGCCGAGCTGAAGCACCGCGCGGATCGCCGCTACTACGACGTCGAGGGCGCGTTGCCGGACGGCGGCGAGATCGAGTTCGATCTGCTGGAAACCGGCGGCCGGTGGAAGATCGTCGAGACGCAGCGCGACATCGCCTGGACCGCCACGCCCCAGCCGGTGCGCGACGCCGCCGTCAAGGCCGCCCCTAAGATCGCGCCGGTCCGGGTGATCGAGAGCACCCAGGACGACGGCGCGGTGATCTACGAGCTGTTCGCCGAGGGCCAGCCCAAGGCGCCGGCCCTGGAGGTCAGCTGGACGGGCGGCAAGGCCAGGGTGCTGACCGAGGCCTGGCCGCACTAGGGGCGTCCGATCTCATCCCCCGCTGTACCCGCCGATGATCGGCAGCACCTCGCCGGTGATGTAGCTGGACGTCTGGGGCGAGGCCAGGAACACGTAGGCGGGGGCGATCTCCTCGGGCTGGGCCGGGCGTTTCATCGGCGTCTTGGCGCCGAACTGGGCCACCTGAGGGCCTAGCTTGTCGGCCGGGTTCAGGGGCGTCCAGACCGGCCCCGGGGCCACGGCGTTGACCCGGACGCCCTTGTCGACCAGGTGGGCGGCCAGCGAGCGGGTGAAGGCGTGGATGCCGCCCTTGGTCAGGGAGTAGTCCAGCAGGTCCTTGTTGCCGAGCATGCCGGTGACCGAGCCGGTGTTGATGATCGCCCCGCCCGGCGGAATGACCTTCACCGCCGCCTGGGCCATGTGGAAATAGCCGTAGAGGTTGGTCTTCAGCGTGCGGTCGAGGTGCTCGGCGGTCAGGTCCTCGAAGTCCAGAACGTGCTCCTGGAAGGCGGCGTTGTTGACCAGGATGTCCAGCTTGCCCAGTTCCTCGACGGTGCGCTGGACGGCGGCCCGGGCGTAGGCGGGGTCGGCGACGTCGCCGGGCAGCAGGATGGCGCGGCGGCCTTCCCGCTCGACGGCGGCGCGGGTTTCGGCCGCGTCCAGCTCCTCGTCGAGATAGGCGATGGCGACGTCGGCCCCCTCGCGGGCGAACAGCACCGCCACGGCCCGGCCGATGCCGCTGTCGGCCCCGGTGATCAGGGCGACCTTGCCCTCCAGCTTGCCCGAGCCCTTGTAGAACGGGGCGTCGTACATCGGGGCCGGATCGAGCCTGGCCTCGATCCCCGGCTTGGCCTGGTGCTGCTCGGGGAAGGGCGGGGCGGGGTAGGGACGGGCCCCGGCCTGCATGGCGGGGCTTTGCTTTTCCTCGTCCTTGAATGAGCGTTTCTCCTTGGCGTCCAGCGGGGCCTGGATGTCGCGCTCGGCCTGGGACGCGCGCTCGGCGGCGGGTTCGAATTGCGGGGTTTCGACGTCGGGCATGGCGGACCTCCTGCGGCTGGAGACGGCGAAACCGGCGGGCGGCGGGGATGTTCCAAGCACAACCATCGGAAGCGGGGTTGCCCAAAGCGTGAGCATCGGTCACCTTCCCGGCCTCTTTGAAAGGCCCAACCGATGTCGCGTTCCGCGGCCGCGCCGGCTCCCCGCCCTGGGAAGCCGCACGGCGTCATTGTCTCCGATCTGATCGAACTGCTGCGCCTGGCCGGGCCCGTGGTGCTGTCGCGCCTGGGCATCATGGTCATGGGCCTGACCGACGCCATCGTCGTCGGCCACTTCTCGGCCCGGCAACTGGGCTTCCACGCCATGGCCTGGGCCCCGACCTCGATCTTCGTGACCGTGACGGTCGGCCTGCTGGTCGGGACCCAGGTGATGGGCTCGCGCGCCATGGGGGCGGGGCGGCCGCACGAGGCGGGGGCGGTGCTGCGCCGGGGCGTGGTCTACGCCGCCTGGCTGGGCCTGGCGGGCTCGGTGCTGTTGGTCCTGGCGGGGCCGCCGCTGCTGCACCATGTGGGCATCGAGGCCGCCCTGGCCCGGGGCGCGACCGCGCCGCTGATCGTGTTTTCCCTGTCGCTGACGCCCTACGCGGTCAGCGTGGCCCTGAGCTTCTGGCTGGAGGGGCTGGGACGGCCCGGCCTGGTCACGGTCAACATGTGGGTCGCCAACCTGGTGAACCTGGCCGTCAACCTGCTGCTGGTGCCGGGGACGTTCGGCCTGCCGGCCCTGGGCGCGGTGGGCGCGGCCTGGTCGACCTTCGTGGCCCGCAGCGTCTTCGCCCTGATGCTGGCGGTGGTGATCGTGCGCCTGAAGGACGCCCGGGCCATGGGCGTGTTCGACAAGCCCGCCCGCGACATCGCCGCCGCGAAGGAACAGCGGCGGGTCGGCTACGGGGCGGGGACCTCGAACCTGTTCGAGGTCTCGGCCTTCGCCGGCATGAGCCTGGTGGCCGGCTGGTTGGGCGGGCTGAACGTGGCCGCCTGGGCGGTGGTGCTGAACGTGGCGGCGGTGATCTTCATGGTCCCGCTGGGCCTGTCGACCGCCACGGCCGTACAGGTGGGACGGGCCTTTGGCGCGCGCGACTCCAAGGGCATGAGCCGGGCGGGCTGGATCGCCTTCGCGGTCACCGCGGTCTTCGCCCTGGTGGTGGCGGTGCTGCTCTATCCGCTGCGCCACCTGGTGGGCGGGGCCTATACCAGCGACCCGGCCGCCCTGGCCCTGATCGCCCCGGCCCTGGCCCTGACCTGCCTGTTCCTGGTGCCGGACGCCGTGCAGGTGGTCTGCGCCCAGGCCCTGCGGGCGCGCGGCGAGGTGTGGATCCCGGCCGGCACCCACATGATCAGCTATGCCCTGATCATGGGCCCCCTGGCCTGGTGGCTGGCCTTGCCGATGAAGCTGGGCGTGAACGGCATCGTGGTGTCGGTGATCGTCACCAGCTTCGTGGCGGCGGCGTTCCTGCTGGGGCGCTACCGGATGCTGGACGTGAAGGAGCGGTGACCGCTTCCTTCTCCCGCAAGGGGAGAAGGATCAGATCCCAGCCCCCAGGATCCAGCCCTCTTCGGTCTGCGCATCGACCACCAGATCCGCCGGCGCGTCCTTGCTCGGCCCGAACAGGGCGGCCAGCTTGCCGGCCTCGTCCAGCTTGGCGAAGTGCTCGGCCAGGGCGCGCACCTGGGCGGCGTCCTTGATCTCGCCGGGGGCGGGGACAGCCTTGACCAGCGAGGGGTAGACCTCGGCGATCACCACCTGCACGCCCTCGAGATCCGCCTCGGTCAGGGCCTTGAAGCCGGTCTCGAACGGCCAGACGCGGACGGCGTCGCCGCGCGCGTCCTTCAGCCGGCGGGCGGCCGGGATGCCGACGATCGCCTGGCCGCCGACCGAGCCGTTGTAGTAGAGCTTCCAGATCGAGGCCGCGCCCTTGGCGGCCAGGTCCGCGTGACGGAACTCCGGAAGGTCTCCGGGGCCATGCTCGCGGGTGCGCTTGGGCTGCAGGGTGGTCAGGGCGTCCTTGGGCGGGCAGCCCCAGAACGGGAACGGCCCGCCGGTCAGCCGGCGGTTCAGCTCCGAGCCGACGCCGAAGCGGTTGTTGGTGTTGTCGGCCTTGTCCTTGACCATCTTGGCCAGCTGGTCCCAGACCGCGCGCCAGGGATGCTCGCCCTTCAGCGCCAGGGCCGCGGTGACGCCGCGGGGGAAGCCCAGCGGGAAGTCGAAGCCGACCAGGGCCCGCTCGTTGCGCTTCTTCAGATCGTCGAGAATCGTCGCCAGCTTGGCCTCGGCCTCCTGGCGGGTGGGCGGGTTGAAGCTCTCGAAGGTCAGCCGGAACCGCACGTCGCGCTTCATCACGCCGATCCACACGGAATCCGCCCCCGTGGTCGGCTTGGCCGCCGCGCTCCAGTCGACGATCACATAGGCGCTGAAGAGGCGCGACACGGGGGACGCTCCGTTTGGATTGAACGAAGCGCGCTTCTACTCCGGCCGGGCGGAAGCGGCCACCCTTAAGCGATGAAAGTCGCGATCGGCGTCCGGCCGACGGGCCTTCAGGCGGCGTTGCGCTCCGCCGCCTGGTCGGCGGCCAGGACCGGGGCCGGCTGGCGGCTGAACCAGCGGGCCGGCGGTTCGCAGGCCGGGCCCAGGGCGGCGCGGACGATGGCCGGAGGGCGGCGCTCTTCCGGGGTCATGAACAGGCCGTTCGACTTGACGCCCAGGCCGGCGATCTTGTGAGCGCCCAGCATGGTCAGCGGCACGGCCAGGATCAGGCCGGCCAGGATCGGCATCGTCGCGGTCAAGAGGTCGGGCGTGAACCAGAAGGCCACGGCCAGCACCAGGCCGGTGACGCTGATCCAGCCCATGGCGGCGAAGGCCTCCCTGCCAGTGACCTTGTCGGCGTCGCGACGCTGGGTCGCCCAGCCGCCGACCTTGCCGGCCAGGATTTCGACCAGGGCGCGGGTCTGGGTGAGCATCAGCATCGGGGCGACCAGGGCCGAGAGCAGCATCTCGACGCCCAGGCCGGCCAGGATCCGGCGGCGGCCGCCGAAGCCCTTGATCTCGTGCTTGCGCGAGAACACCAGGATCGAGCCCAGGATCTTGGGGCCGAACAGCAGGACGAAGGTGATGATCATCGCCCAGGCGGTGGCCTGGATCTCGCGCCAGTCGATCAGGGCGTGGGCCGCGGCCTGCAGGTCGGCCATGGTGAAGGCGGCCTTCTTCAGCTCGGGCATCAGCATGCGCGAGATGATCCCCGACGACAGGGCCACGAACCACAGGGGCGACAGCACGTAGCTCAGCACGCCGATCACCAGGTGCAGGCGGCTCATCCAGTGCAGGCCGGGCAGGCCGATCAGCGGGACGTGCTGCACGTTGCCCCGGCACCAGCGGCGGTCGCGGGTGGCGAAGTCCAGCAGGTTGGAGGGGCTCTCCTCGTAGGAGCCGCCCAGATACGGAGCCAGGTGCACGCCCCAGCCGCCGCGGCGCAGCAGGGCGCTTTCCAGGGCGTCGTGGCTCATCACCTCGCCGCCGAACGGCTTGGGGCCGTTCAGTTCGGGCAGGCCGCAGGTCTCGGCGAAGGCCCGGGTGCGGACGATGGCGTTGTGGCCCCAGAAGCTGCTTTCCGAACCCGACCACCAGGCCAGGCCGGTCCAGGCGACGCGGCCGTACAGGCGCGTGGCGAACTGCAGGGTGCGGGCGAAGATCGTCTGGCCGTTGATGATCATCGGCATGGTCTGGATCAGGCCGACGCGCGGGTGACGCTCCATGGCGTCGGCCAGGCGGACCATGGCCTCGCCGGTCATCAGGCTGTCGGCGTCCAGCACCAGCATGTGCTCGTAGTCGCCGCCCCAGCGGGCCACCCAGTCAGCGATGTTGCCGGCCTTGCGGCCCGTGTTCTGGGTGCGCTTGCGATAGAAGACGTGGCTGCTGGCCTCGCGGCGGAAGCGGGCGAAGCAGGCCTGCTCGGCCAGGGCCACGGCGGCGTCGCGGGTGTCGCTGAGGATGAAGATGTCGAAGGCGCGGCTGTTTCCGGTCTCGGCGATCGAGGCGTCCATGGCGCGCAGGCGGGCGAACACTTCGGCGGCGTCCTCGTTGTGCACCGGCATCAGGATCGCCGTGCGGGCCTTGGGTCGGGGCATGGGCGAGGATGCGCTGTCGTCGATGCCCAGCGGGTCCCGGGGCTTGCCCAGCAGCACCACGAAGCCGACGACGGCGGTGCAGAACCACAGGGCCAGGGCCAGAAACAGCGGGGCCAGCAGGGTCAGGACGACGGCTTCCAGGCGGGTGACGCCGCCCAGGGCGATGGTATCGTAGGTGGCCCGCCAGCCGGCGAAGGCCATGATCGCCGTGGCGACGAACACGCCCCAGCGGCGCAGGACCAGGTTTTCCCAGATCGTGTTCTGGGGGGCGGTGGCGACCGGCCTGGCCCCGCCTTGCCAGAAGGCCAGCGGCTGGACCGGCATGGCCAGGGGCGCGTCGACGGGGATCTCGACCCGATCGCTCGTGGAGATCACCGTGTCGTAGGCGACGCTCCGCGAGGAGGTCAGGTCGAAGAAAGCGCCGCGTTCGCTCATCAGGTCCATCGTCTCGGGCTGTCCGGTTCGGATGGTCCGAGGGCCGGGCCTCTCCGAAAGGGCTCGAGAGGCGCAAGGCCGGCTTTCGCGGGACGCGCCGTGGTCGCTAGGGATGGTGTCCGCTAGGATTGGCGCGCTCGGTTCGGGCGGTCTGCGTGGTCTCGACGACCGGCGTGGAGAGCCGCCGGTCTCTCTAGAGTAAAACTTCGATCACAAAATCGCTACCACAATCGCCGCCCTTTTCGCACTTGCGGTAAAAAACCTTGTATGAAGGACGTGTTCGGATTGATCCGCTGAATTGTGAATTCTGCTAATATCATGAAAATAAAGACAATATCGGCAATTTTCCTGGTTGGTGCTCTCGCGGCCTGCGGTCCGGGCAAGCCGGCGAAACCGGCGTCCGAGGCTCCGGCGACCGCGCCGGCCGCGCTTCCGACGGGTCCGGAATACGACTCGACGGGCGTGATCGCCGTCCTCGAGGGCCAGACGGTAACGCTCGATCACGAGGGCGCGAGCGCGGCCAAGCTGGCCGCGGGGCGCACCGCCTTCCAGGCCTATGGCGACATCCTGGCCGAGGCGCCGCTGACGCCCGGCGCGCGCGTGGCGTTCAGGTTCCACAAGGCCGGCGACGCCTGGGAGCTGACCGAGCTGAAGGCGCGCTAGGCGGCTTCACCGCCAACGATCGCCGGACGCTTTCGCGCCCGGCGATCTTCTAGCCCTTCACGCAAACGACCTGGCGCAGCGTGTGGACGATGTCCACCAGGTCGCTCTGCGCGGCCATGACGGCGTCGATGTCCTTGTAGGCCATCGGCGTTTCGTCGATCACATCGGCGTCCTTACGGCACTCGACGCCGGCGGTGGCGGCCACGTGGTCGGCGATCGTGAACCGCCGCTTGGCCTCGTTGCGGCTCATCGCCCGTCCGGCCCCGTGCGAGCACGTGCAGAACGAGTCCGGGTTGCCCCGGCCGCGCACGATGAACGACTTGGCGCCCATCGAGCCCGGGATGATCCCCAGCTCTCCGTCCTTGGCCGAGACCGCGCCCTTGCGGGTCAGGTACACGTCCTTGCCGAAGTGCTTTTCCCGCGACACGTAGTTGTGGTGGCAGTTCACCGCTTCCTGCGTGACCATCAGGTCGGGGAAGGTGTTCCGAAGCACGGCCAGCACCTGCTCCATCATCACCTCACGATTGGCCCGGGCGTACTTCTGCGCCCAGGACACCGCCCGGACGTAGTCGATGAACCCCTCGCTGCCTTCGGCGAAGTAGGCCAGGTCCTGGTCGGGCAGGTTGATGTACCAGCGCTTCATCTCGTGCTTGGCGCGTTCGATGAAGTAGGTCCCGAACCGGTTGCCGACGCCGCGCGAGCCCGAGTGCAGCATCACCCAGACGTCGCCGGCCTCGTCGAGGCACAGCTCGACGAAGTGGTTGCCGGTGCCCAGCGTGCCCAGGTGGCCGAAGCCGCGCGGGTGGGCCGCCTTGGGATGCCGGGCCACGACGTCGTCGTAGCCGGCCTGCAGTCCGGCCCACCTGTCGGCCGCGGCCGCCGGCGGCTCGACCTGCCAGGCGCCCTTGTCGTTGCGCCCGCCGTTGTCGGTCCGGCCGTGCGGCACCGCCGCCTCGATGTCCGAGCGGATCCCGAACAGGTTGTCGGGCAGGTGCTCGGCGCGGATCGAGGTGCGCACCGCCATCATGCCGCAGCCGATGTCGACGCCCACGGCGGCCGGGATGATCGCGCCCAGGGTGGGAATGACCGAACCGACCGTCGCGCCCATCCCCCAGTGCACGTCGGGCATCACCGCCACGTGCTTGTGGATGAAGGGCAGGGCGGCGACGTTGCGCAGCTGCTTGAGGGCCGCGTCCTCGATGGGCACGCCCTGGGTCCACGCCTTGATCGGCGCGCCGTCGCTTTCGATGTGTGTGAAGCCGCTCATGGGCTTCTCCTTTTCCAAACCGCCCCTCCTGGCGACTTGGTCGAAAGAACTTCCCGCACAAAACGAAGAAACCCCTCCGGCCAGGCCAGGAGGGGTTTCCTTTCGAACATCCCGAGTTCAGACGAACCCTAGACCGGAACCCCTACCGACGCGCGCACGCCCATCCGTTCGACCTGGCGGTCGAGCAGATTGCTTGCGGGCTTATAGGTCGGGGCTTTGTGCGCCATGGTCCTCATCCTTCGGGAGGCGGGCGAGTACAGTGTTCGCCGAGGCGAGGGAAGGGGGACGCGGCGAAGATCGCACCGGTGTGTCGCCAAGGCCACGGTTGCGCTCCAGGCGGTCCCTAGGCTCGTTCCGCCGCGCCGAGCCTCTCCTCCAGCCGGCGCAGCGCCGCCTTCAGTTCCTCTTGCTCGGCGTGGCTGAACTCGTTGTGGTCCGTGATGCAGCGCGAGCAGATGTTGCCGATCAGCAGCGGCAGGATGAAGAGCAGGGTCACGTGCATCAGCACCGCGGCGGCGATCCGCCCTCCGGCCGTGGCGGGATACATGTCGCCGTAGCCGACGGTGGTGGCGGTGACGCAGGCCCACCAGAGCGCGTCGAGGAACGGCTTGTGCTCGAAGACGGCGTAGGCGCCGGCGCCGGCCGCCAGCATCACCGCGTAGAGCGCCAACAGTTCCTTGATGCTGTCGACATATTTGAGCATGGACCCCTCCCGAGAGAGGCCGACCTTAGCCAAGCCGCGGGGAGGCGGTCCAGCGCCAACTCAATCCTCGGTGGTCGATCCTAATGCTCGGCGGGCGGGGCCTGGCCGGTGGTCGCCGGATGGGTCTTCATGCGCGCCATGCCCGCCTTCAGCTCCTCGAGCGAGATCTTGCCGTCGCCGTCGGTGTCGGCCTTGGCAAAGCGCGCCTCCTTGCGGCCGGCGGCGATCCACTCGTCCTTGTCGATCCCGCCGTCGCCGTTCTTGTCCCAGGCCTTGAGGATCTTCTCGGGCGAAGGCGCGGCCAGGGCGGAGCCGGCGGCGAAGGCGGCCAGCGTGGCCAGGGCGAGGGCGGCGATCTTGCGGCGCATGGGGTGTCCTTCGAGCTGCGTCCCTTGGCGATCATCAAGGCGGGACCTTGCGGCTGTATTGCGGCGAGGCCGGTCGATCACCGGCGAGCGGCGGGTTTCGGGTCCCCGCGCTGGGTGTCCAGTTCCACCCGACGCCAGCCGCCCGCGTTGATCCGGTCCATCACCGCTTTGAAATCCGCGTGCGAGCCCTCGACGTTCTCGTGCAGCAGAATCCGCTGCAGCTCCTTGTCGGGGTTGTCGGCCCGGTCGACGATGTCGCCGACCAGCCTGTCGAGGCTGGATGGCTTGTCGCCCACCCACAGCGCGCCGTCGCGGTTGATGTAGACGTCGACGGGTTTCGGCTCGACCGGCGCGGCCGGTCTGGGCGCTTCGGCCGGCGGAAAGTCGACCTTGATCGACACGGTCCGCGAAATCTTGGCGAAGAACAGTCCCCAGATCAGCAGCGCCAGGGCGACCGACGCCAAGGCTAGGCCGAGCGCACGCTTCCAGCCCAAGCCTAGTGCTTCCCGCGGTCGCGGCCGAAGTTCGGCTCGGCGCTTTCCTGGCCGGCGGCGACGATGCCGCGGCGGATGGCGCGGGTGCGGGTGAAGTGGGCGTGCAGGGTGTCGGCGTCGCCCCAGCGGATGGCGCGGCTCATGGCCTGCAGGTCCTCGGTGAACCGGCCCAGCATCTCCAGCACCGCATCCTTGTTGGCCACGAAGATGTCGCGCCACATGGTCGGGTCGCTGGCGGCGATGCGGGTGAAGTCGCGGAAGCCCGAGGCCGAGAACTTGATCACCTCGCTCTCGGTGACGTTCTCCAGGTCGGCGGCGCTGCCGACGATGGTGTAGGCGATCAGGTGGGGCAGGTGGCTGACCACGGCCAGCACCAGGTCGTGGTGCTTTTCGTCCATCAGCTCGACCTGGGCGCCGAAGGTCCGCCAGAAGGCCGACAGCTTGGCGACGGCGGCGGCGTAGGCCTCGTCGTCGCTCTCGGCCGGGGTCAGGATGGTCCAGCGGTTCTCGAACAGCTCGGCGAAGCCGGCGTCGGGGCCCGACTGCTCGGTGCCGGCGATCGGGTGGCCCGGGATGACGAAGACCTTGGACAGGTCCAGGGCCTTGAACGCTTCGACCACGTTGGCCTTGGTCGAGCCGACGTCGGTCAGGGTGGCGCCGGGCTTCAGGTGCGGGGCCAGGGCGGCCGCCACCTCGGGCGTCGACAGCACCGGCGTGGCGATCACCACCAGGTCGGCGTCCCGGACGGCCTCGCCAATGTCGCCGGTCACGTGCTCGGCCAGGCCCAGTTCGCTGACCCGGGCGCGGTGCGCCTCGCTGGCGTCGGCGACCGTGACCTGGCCGACCACGCCGTGCTCGCGGGCCGCGCGTATGATCGAGCCGCCGATCAGGCCGCAGCCGATCACGGTCATCTTCGGGTACAGGACGCCGGGGTGGCTCATCGGGCCAGGAACTCGCGCAGCAGCTCGACCACGGTCCGGTTGTGCTTTTCCAGCCCCACGGTGATGCGGATGGCGTTGGGCAGGCCGTAGTTGCCCACGGCGCGGACCAGATAGCCCTTCGAGGCCAGGAACGCCTCGGCCTCCAGCGCGGTCTTGCCGGGCGTGGCCGGGAAGTTGATCAGCACGAAATTGGCCGCCGACGGCGTGACCTCCAGGCCCAGGCCGCCGATCTGCTGGGTCAGCCAGGGACGCCATTGCTCGACCAGGGCGACCGAGCGCTGCTGGAACTCCGTATCGGCCAGGGCGGCGATGGCCGCGTCCTGGGCCGGGATCGAGGTGTTGAACGGCGGGCGGATGCGCTCCAGCGGCTCGATGATCCCCGCCGGGCCATAGGCCCAGCCCACGCGCAGGGCGGCCAGGCCGTGCAGCTTGGAGAAGGTGTGGGTGACGATGACGTTCTCGGCCGTGCGGGCCAGATCCAGCCCGTCCTCGAAGCGCGGATCGGTGCAGAACTCGGCATAGGCCCCGTCCAGCACCAGCACCACCGACGGCGGCAGGGCCGCGTGCAGGGCGCGGATCTCCTCGCCGGTCAGCCAGGTGCCGGTCGGGTTGGCGGGGTTGGCGATGAACACCAGGCGGGTGCGTTCGTCCACGCACTTGACGATCTCGTCGACGGCGACGCGCTGGCCCGGTTCCTTGGCGAAGCGCACCTCGCCCTGGCAGGCGCGGGCCCCGATGGCGTAGGCGGCGAAGCCGTGCTCGCCCTGGACGATGTTGTCGCCGGGCTCCAGATAGACCTGGTTCAGCAGGGCGAAGATCTCGTCCGAGCCGTCGCCCAGCGTGATGCGCTCGACTTCCAGGCGGTAGTGGGCGGCGATGGCGGCGCGCAGGGCCGAACCCTTGCCGTCCGGATAGATGTGCATCCGGTCGACGGCGTCGCGATAGGCGGCCTTGGCCTTGTCGCTGCTGCCCAGGATGTTCTCGTTGCTCGACAGCTTCACCGGATGGGCGACGCCCTCGATCTTCGACTTGCCGCCCACATAGGCGGCGATGTCGAGGATGCCCGGCTTGGGCATGGGGCGCGGCGCGGCGAAGCGGTCGGTGGTCGGAGCGGTCATCTGGCGAACTCGGGCGGCGAAGGCGGTCTTCTTACACGTCGAACTGGGTGGGCGCAGCCCCGATGACGCCCGTAAGCGAGCCCGGGGCGCGGGCCAGGCGCTCGTCGCCGGCCTGGTAGAAGCCCGACAGCGAGAACAGCTTCAGCCCGCCGGCCTCGGCCACCAGCTCGCCGGCCACGCCGTCGGCCGACAGCGCCTCGACGACGGCGCCGGCGGCCTTGGGGCTGTCGGTGACCCAGAAGGTCTGATCGCCGCCGGTCGGCTCGACCTCGACCTCGGCCACGGCGAAGGCCACCTGCGGGCCCCAGCGCTCCAGGCAGGGCAGGGCGGCGAAGATCTTCAGACGCGGCTCGGCCAGCAGCCGGCCCCACCAGGCGTTGTCGGGAACCAGGCCCAGCACGCCGACGCCCCACGGGGTCTTGGCGGCGGCCAGGGCTTCCCTGTCGGTGGCGACCACCGTCATCGGCGGGGCGACGCCGAACCGCAGGCGGGCCAGCTCGACGGCGCGAGCGGGATGGGAGCCGCCCCAGACGGCCAGGTGATAGGGGCCCTGGCGCGCCAGGCTGTCGGACATCAGCTCGCGCCAGAGGCGGATGACCAGGGCGTCGCTGGCGGCCTTGCGGGGCGCTTCGACCAGCTTGCGGACGATCAGGGCCTCGCGGCCGGGGCGCAGGCCGAAGCCAGTGTCGCCGGCCGCTTTCTTGGCGGTGGCCACGGCGCGCGCCAAGCCGGCCCGCTCGTCCAGCAGGGCCAGAAGCTCACCGTCGATGGCGTCGATACGCCATCGGACCTCGTCCAGCGAAGGCGTCGCATCGCCCGCGTCGCTACCCATGATTTATCCCCGAAATTGGAGGCCGGACCATAGACTTTGCCGCCGGAGGCGCAATAGGGCGCGATGGCGGGAATAAAGTTGCGTGGCGAGTTTGTACGCGCGGAGGACGCCCCCTCCGTCACGATGCGTATTCGCATCGCGCCACCTCCCCCGCGATGCGGGGGAGGAGAAATCGGCGCGTCTTCTCCTCCCCCGTGAAACGGGGGAGGTGGCGCGTCGCGAAGCGGCGTGACGGAGGGGGCGTCTGCAGATCAATAGACCCGCGGCGCCGGCCCCGTGTCGAACAGGCCCAGCCGCGTGCGGCCCTTTTCGAACTTCAGCGTCGCCGACAGGGTCGGGTCGCGGCCCAGGGCCTGGGCCACGGCCGCGGCGGCGGCTTCGGGACTCTTCAGCGACTGGCCGGAAGAGGGAATCTCGCGGACGGTGACGTCCAGCGCCCCTTGCAGGCGGCCGTCCTCGTCCACCGTCAGGGCGCCGGACTTGGCGTCCAGCAGCGCCTCGCCGGCGTTCAGCTTGCCCTGCTGGACGGTCAGGGCCCCGCCGGCCTTGGACCAGTCGCTGACCGCGTCGGACCAACTGGCCCCGTGCAGGGCGCTGATCCTGCTGACCTTGGAATCCCAGATCAGGTCGGCGGTGCGGTCGGCGGCGATGCGGCCCATCAGGCCGGTGAAGCGGGCCTTGGCGCCCTTGGCCTCGAAGAAGATCGCGCCCTGGTCGTCGGGGCCGGGCCGCACGTGCAGCTGCAGGCCGGCCGTCGACAGCAGCGGGAACGGCGCGGCCCCGGCGACCGGGGTGAAGACCAGGTTCGCGCCCTCGACCGAGATCCGGGGCGGATACCGGTCGAAGCCCGCGAAGCTGGCGCGCAGGGCCTGGCCGGTGATCTCCACGTCGCCGTTGATCGGGCGGGTCATGACCACGCCCCGGGGCGCGACGATCACCCAGTGGCCGATGTCGTAGGCGTTGGCCTCGCCGTTCAGCTCCGGCGCCCGCACGGCCCAGCCCGAAGGCTCGGCGACCCGGGCGTTGACCAGCCTGACGTCCATGCGGAACGGATAGCCGCTGAAGGTGCGGGTCTCCCACGACAGGTCGTAGCCGCGCGATTTCAGCGACACGGCCGTGGCGTCCATCCGCTGCTCGGCCTGGCCGCGCAGCCACAGCCAGCCAACGCTCCAGCCGACGGCGACGATCGCCAGAATGACGAAGGGCGCCAGCAGACCACGACGCCGGGGCTTGCGGGACGGGGCGGCGGCGTTATGGGTCATGGAATGGGCGGCTCCGGTCGGGAACGGTAGATGAGCGTTGTAGACGAGGTGGCGGGCGGCGAAGACCGCTGGGTGTTCGGATATGGATCGCTGATGTGGCGGCCTGGGTTCCCGTTCATAGAGCGAAGAACGGCGTTGCTCCATGGGCGCCGCCGCGCCTTCTGCATCTATTCGGTCCACCATCGGGGCACCTACGAGCGGCCGGGCCTGGTGCTGGGTCTGGCCCCCGGCGGTGCGGTGCGCGGCGTGGCCTATCGGGTGGCCGGCGGGCGATGGCCCGAGGTCTACGCCTATCTACGCGAGCGCGAGCAGCCGACCGAAACCTATTTCGAGGCCTGGTCCGAGCTGAAGATCGACGGGAACGGCAGGGTCAGATCGCTGGTGTTCCTGTCCGACATGAAGCACGGCCAGTGGGCGGGGGCGCTGACCCTGGACCAGCAGGCCGAGCTAATCGCCGGCGCCCGGGGCCTGTCGGGCCGCAACATCGACTATCTGCGCGACCTGGTCATGCACCTGCGCGAGGACGGCGTGCGCGACCATGCCATGGAGTCGCTGCTGAAGATGGTCGAGGCCCGGGAAGCGGCGACGGTTTAGGGGCGATCCGTCGAGCGATGAAAAGATGGCGGGGACCGTCCACGATCGGTTGTCATTGTGCGGCCCGCATCGCCTCCAGCCGCTGATACGCCGGGCCCAACCGTCGCGTGCAGATCGCCCGCAGCGCCGGGGTCGCCGCCTGCTGCTTGTCCTGGACGTCCGGCGCGAAGGCCTGTTCGGGGGCCTTGGCGTCGCGGACCGTCGCGGCGCGCATGGCCTGGACCTCGGCCGCCGACGCCGTCACCCCGAAGTACGGCAGGATCTCCGTGAACAGGGCCTCGGGCAGCTGTCGGTAGTTGACCAGCCTGCCGCCGCCGAGCGGGTGGTGACGCGCCGCGCCCTCGCACAGCGCGGCCAGCACGCGGGCGCAGTAGTCGGCGTCCGGGACGGCGGGCATGTCCAGGCCCAGGCGCGCGGGCGGGACCAGTTCGGGAATCATCTGCACGCCGCGCCGGCGCAGGTGCGAGACCAGCACCTCGACCGGTTCGCGATAGAGGAAGACCCAGGGCGCGTCCGGGAAGGCGCGCCGGAACAGGGGCAGGTCGCGCACGTGCCAGCAGTCGAGCTTGAGGAACAGGCGACGCTCGCCGTAGCGCACCTGGCCCAGGGCCGCGACCATGGCCCGCAGGACCGAGACCTTGGCGTCGTCGTCGACCGGAAGCCGCAGCACCGCGTCGATCGGCGCGGCCTCAGAGATCACCGCATGGGCCGGCGGGGCCGCCAGCATCCGGGCCGCCAGGGTCGAGCCGCAGCGCGACATGTGGAAGACCAGGCCGTCGGGGGCGCGGGCGGGGCGGGCGTCCGGGCCGGGCAAGGGTGTGCGCAGGCCGACCAGGCGGTTGAGGGGACGATATCCGGCCCGCGTCAGGTCGTCGGCGTAAAAGGACCCGACCAGCCGTCGCCGCCCGAACCATCGCCAGCTCACGACCGGCTGTCCGCCCAGGTCCGAGACCTCGGCCGGCAGCCAGCCCGGCTGGGCGGACGCGCGCCTGGCCGGCGGGACCGAAGCGGCCTGAATCGCCGCGCGGATCTCGGCCGCCTCGACCGCGAATCCCGCCGCCCGCGCCGCTTCGACCGCCCGCGCGGCGAAGGCGTCGTAATCGTGGATCGCGTCGAGGGCTTCGGCCAGGCCGGCGTCGTCGAGGATCAGGTCGCGCAGCGCCTCCAGCCCCGTCGTCGTCATCGCCCGTCTGATCCCGCTTGCGGCGCCGCTCGCCGCCTCATAGCGTCACTGAATGGCCTACCCGGACAGATTGCAACTGCCGTTCAGCTTCGACCCGGGCCTGCTGCAGCGTGACCTGGACGCCCTGGCCGCCGCGCCCTGGACCGCCCACTTCGTGCGCCAGAACTACGAGGGCGACTGGAGCGTGATCCCCCTGCGCTGCGCGGCGGGCGAGACCCATCCGATCCGGATGATCTATTCCGACCCGGCGGCCACGGAGTTCGTCGACACCCCGTTCCTGGAGCCCTGTCCCTATTTCCGCGACGTGATCGCCGCCTTCGCCTGCGAGGTGCGCAGCGTGCGCTTGATGCGGCTGACGTCCGGCTCGGTGATCAAGGAGCACACCGACCTCGATCTGGGCGTCGAGACCGGCGCGGCCCGGATCCACGTGCCGGTGACCACCAATCCCGACGTCGAGTTCCTGCTCAACCGCACGCGGGTGGAGATGGGGGAGGGCCAGGCCTGGTACCTGCGCCTGGGCGATCCGCACGCGGTGGCCAACCGCGGGACCAGCGACCGCGTGCACCTGGTGCTGGACCTCGTGGCCGACGATTGGCTGATGGGGTTTTTCGAGGCGGCGGCGGTCGTCGATGAAGTTTGAAGCGCCCGCTAGTTGGCCAGCCACCAGATTCGGGCGCGCGCTTCGGCCTCGGCGGATTCGACGGAGTCGTAGAGACCGCAGTCAGGACCTGACGCCTTCCACCGGCCCGAGGCGCTGTCCATCGTTTGGCGGCGGTACGTCGCCAGACCGTCGGCGCGTATGACGATCAACGCGCGCTCCAACCCGTCGGAACGGGTCAAGGTTCCGGCGATTTCCTCCACAACTACAGCCCCTCGTCCTCCAGCGCCTTGGTCGCGGTGTTGATCCGGGTCTGCAGCTCGCGCATGAACTCGCCGCGCTTGAGGCCGGCGGGGATGGGGGGCAGGTATTCGAAGACGATCCTGCCCGGCGGGCGCAGGAAGCCCTTGGGCCAGTGGACGCCGCAGTTCAGGGCCAGGGGCGTGACCGGCAGGTTCAGCTCGCGATAGAGCGCGGCGATGCCGGGCTTGTAGTCGCCGGGAACCCCGACCTCGCCGCGTGTGCCCTCGGGGAAGATCACGACCTGGCGGGTCTCCTTCATGCGGTCGACGGCGTCGCGGACAAGCTTCTTCAGCGCCGCGGAATGGCCCTCGCGGTCGACGACGATCATGCCCGCCTTCAGCCCGTGCCAGCCGAACAGCGGCACCATCAGCAGTTCCTTCTTCATCACGAAGCAGGCGTCGGGCAGCAGGGCGAACTGGCTGAAAACGTCGAACATCGACTGGTGCTTGGCCGCGACCAGGGCCGGCCCGGTGGGCCTGAACTGTTCGCCGCGCACCTCGACCCTGATGCCGGCCAGCCAGCGCAGGGCCCAGATCAGCCCCTTGGACCAGGTCGACAGCGACCAGGTGTTGAACTGGCGGGGCAGAGGATAGGTCACGATCATGCCAATGGCCCAGACCACCGACCACAGCCAGAAGAACAGCTGGAACAGGAACGAACGCAGATAGATCAAGACGATTCCTTCGCCGGCTTCTGGGCGGCCTTGTCCTGGGGGCCCAGCTTGAGGAACGCTTCGCGGCCCAGGATCGCCAGGTACTTGCAGTATTCCACGATCATCCGCCGGGCGCTCGTGCCGCCTTTCCACCAGCGGTGGGCGTTCAGGCTTTCGGTCACCACGGGATAGGGATGCAGGGTCACCCCGGGCATGGCCGCGCGCAGCTCCAGCATCGAGCGGGGCATGTGATAGTCGGCGGTGACCACGATCAGGCTGTGATAGTCCTTGGCCTTGGCCCACTCGGCGCTCTCGCTGGCGTTGCCGATGGTGTCGGCGGCCGCGTAGCCCAGGTCGATGCAGCATTCGTAGATCGGCCGCACGGCCTTGGTCACGCCCAGCACGTCCTCGCGCGAGGCCTCGCGGTTGACGCCCGAGATCAGCAGGCGCTTGCCCTTGCCGGCTTCCAGCAGCTTGGTCGCCGCCTCCAGCCGCACGTTCGAGGCGCCGGTCAGCACCACCACCCCGTCCGACACCGGAGGCTCCTGGGCCGGCGTCGACTGGTCGACCCGGCTGGTGAAGGCCAGCAGGCCCACGAACCAGACCATCACCAGGATCAGCAGCGCGGCGAAGCTTCTCACGGCATGCCTCTCAACAGGCGCAGAGACGCGGCTCGGGCCGCGATCCCGGCCACCAACGCCGCCACCAGCGGACAGGGCAGGGGCGCCAGCAGATCGGTCCAGGCCAGCGGCAGGACCGGCGTCAGGCCCTGGCCGCCCCCCACCAGCCGCGCCGCCGCCCCGATCATGGCCGCGCCCACCCCGCCCAGCAAGCCGGCGAAGAAGGCCATGCCGGCGAAGCGGTTCTGGAACAGGTTGGCGATGAAGCCGTCCTCGGCTCCCGACAGGTGCAGCACCTCGACGATGTCGTGGCGGGCGGTCAGGGCGGCGCGGGTGGCGAAGATGATCACGGCCGCCGCCGCCGTGGCGATCAGGCCGAACACGCCGATGGCGGCCCAGCCGGCCAGGCGCGCCGCGCGCTCGATGTCGGCGATCCAGCGGCTGTGGTCGTCGACCACGGCGTCGACATTGGCGTCCTTCAACGCCTTGTTCAGCGTGGCGGCGGTGGCGGGAGCCCTGGGATCCAGGTCCAGGGTCACCAGGCGCGGCACGGGCAGGTCGGCGATCAGGGCCTCGCGGCCGATCCACGGCTCCAGCAGGGCCTCGGCCTTGTCCTTGGGCAGGGCGCGGGCCTCGGTCACGCCCCGCACGCCCGCCAGGGTCTCGGCGGCGCGGGCCGCGGCGCTGTCGGGGCTTTCGCTGGCGCGGGGGCGGACCACCACCGTGGCCGAGCCGGTCAGCTGGGCGGTCCAGCCGGTGGCGGCGCGGGTCGAGGCCAGGGCCGCCAGGGCCGTCAGGCAGGCCAGGAAGCACAGCACCGCGACCACGAACACCAGCGAGCCGTCCCGCGCGTCGCGCGGCGGCAGCAGCTGGCCCGGCTTCCAGCGGGCGACGGAGAAGCGGTCGCTCACCCTTCGTCCTCCTCGTAGCCGTCGTCGTAGCCGGGGTCGGGTCCGTCGTCGGCGACGTCGACCAGGCGGCCGTTCTCCAGGTGCAGGGTGGGGCGGTTGGCGCGGGCGACCAGGTCCTCGTCGTGGGTGGCGATCAGCACCGTGGTGCCCAGGCGGTTCAGCTCGACGAACAGTCGCAGCAGGCGCAACGACATGGCCGGATCGACATTGCCGGTCGGCTCGTCGGCCAGCAGCACGTCGGGGCGGTCGACCACGGCGCGGGCGATGGCCAGGCGCTGCTTCTCGCCGCCCGACAGGGTGGCGGGCAGGGCGTGCATGCGGTCGCCCAGCCCGACCCACTGCAGCAGCTCGGCCACGTCATCGCGATAGCTGGCCGGCTTGCGGCCGGCGATGCGCAGCGGCAGGGCGGCGTTGTCGAACACCGGCAGGTGGTCCAGCAGGCGAAAGTCCTGGAACACCACCCCGATCCGGCGGCGCACGAACGGCAGGTCCTCGGGCCGGGTCAGGCTGATGTCGCGGCCGAACAGCTCGACGCGACCCCGTGACGCACGGTGCGCCAGATAGATCAGCTTCAGCAGCGAACTCTTTCCCGCGCCCGACGGGCCGGTGAGGAAATGGAAAGACCCTGGGTGTAGGGTGAACCTGAGATCGCTGAGCGTTTCCGGCCCCCGTCCATACCGCATCGAGACCCCCTCGAAGCGCACGACGGGGACGGCGCCGCCATCCTGGACGTCATCGGTGCGCAAGGGTGTGTCGCTGGGTCGTGTGGACATGGTTGGCAAAATCGGCGACCTCGTGTGTAGGAGCGGGGAGCGTCCGATTCGCGGCCATGATACTGACCTGTCCCGAGTGCGCCAGCCGCTATTTCGTCGATGACTCCAAGGTCGGCGCGGCTGGTCGTGTCGTGCGTTGCGCGGCCTGCGGGACCCGCTGGACGGCCCGCAACGAAGAGGCCCTGGATCTGTTCGAAGAACCCTCGGTCGCCGACCTGGCGGGCGAGCCGAACCTGACCGCGCTGGACGGCGCGTCCAATCCCGCCGACGATCCGCAGACCCCCGTCGACCAGCTGCCGGGCGAGGAGCTGCCCAAGGTGTTCCGGGCCCGGGCCGACGCCGAGCGCCGCCTGAAGGAGGCCAAGACCACGGGCGTCATCTGGGGCGGCATGGTGGCCGTCATGCTGGTGATCCTGGGCTGCGCCTATGTCTTCAACATGAACGTGGCCCGGCTGTTGCCCAGCACGGCCGGGGCCTATGCGTTCGTCAATCGGCCGGTCAACACCGTCGGCCTGACGGTCGAGGATCTGAAGGCCGAGCCGACCATGCAGGATGGCCACGCCGCCATCACCATCACTGGCGTGCTGCGCAACATCACCGACCACGCGGTGACCACCCCGCCGCTGCGGGTGGCCCTGCTGAACAAGCACGAGAAGCGGGTGGCCGGGAAGCTGGCCGCCGCCGCCGATCCGCTGATCCCGCCCAGCCAGACCCGGCATTTCTCGGTGACCCTGCTGGATCCGCCGCGCACGGCCAACACCCTGGAGATCGGCTTCGCCCTGGAGCCGGGCGCGGCCAGGCATGCCGGTCCCGCGGCCCATGTCGAGAAGGCGGCCGACCCCGAGGCTCCGTCGCTGCGCGGCGCCCAGGACCAGCCGGCCGAGCTGGCGGCGGGCGCGCCGCCGCCGGTCGACGAGACGCAAGGGGCTGGACAGGAGCCCCCAGGTCATGAGACCGGAGCGGTCGACCCGGCCCCGGCCGACCATCATTGACCCAGAAAACTTGACATGACCGAGCGCTCCGCCCCCGAAGTTCTGATTTCCCAGGAAGAAATCGCCGAGCGGGTGGAAGCCCTGGCCCAGGCCATCGCCCCGCGCATCGACAACGACACCGTCGCCGTCTGCCTGCTGACCGGCGGCCTGTGGTTCGCCGCCGACCTGACGCGGGCCCTGTGGCGGGCCGGTCGCGACGTGCGCTTCGACGCCCTGTGGCTGGCCTCCTACCATGACGAGCGCAAGAGCTCGGGCCGCTGCGAGGTCCGCGCCGACCTGCAGCGCCCGCTGATCGGCCGCCGCGCCCTGGTGGTGGACGACGTGCTCGACACCGGCCTGTCGCTGGGCGAGGCCGCCAAGCTGGTCAAGGACGCTGGCGCCAGCGAGGTCCTGACCGCGGTCTTCGCCCGCAAGCCCTGGGACAAGCCGCGCATCGAGCCCGACTTCGTCGCCTGGGAAGCGCCCGCGCGCTACCTGGTCGGCTACGGCCTGGACGACGAGGGCAAGAGCCGCGGGCTGCCGTACATCGGGGCGCTGGACTGAATCATCTATGTGAGGGGGCCACACTTGCCCCCACCTGACCGCTTCGCGGTCTATCCGCCCCCATAGGGGGCGGAGCCTCGCGCTTTAGGCTCTTCCCCCTTTGGGGAAGACGGTCGCCAAGCGACCCGTAGGGGGCAGGTGTTAGCCGCCTAAACCCAGTCCGGCGGCACGTCCCGGGCCAGCATCTCCTCATACGACGGCCGCGCGCGGATCACCGCGAACCGGTCGCCGTCCACCAGCACCTCGGGCACCAGCGGCCGGGTATTGTACTCGCTGGCCATGGCCGCGCCGTAGGCCCCGGCCGACATGAAGGCCACCAGGTCCCCCGGCCCGAACGGCGGCAGGGCGCGGTCGCGGGTGAAGGTGTCGCCGGTCTCGCAGATCGGGCCGACGACGTCGTAGCTGGTTTCCCCGGCGCGCTTGATCACCGGCCGGATGTCGTGGAAGGCGTCGTACATGGCCGGGCGGATCAGGTCGTTCATCGCCGCGTCGATGACCAGGAAGCGCTTGCCCTCCGGCCGCTCGTGGACGTGGATCACCTCGCTGACCAGCACCCCGGCGTTGGCGGCGATCACCCGGCCCGGCTCGAAGGCCAGCTTCACCGGCAGGTCCTGGATCGCCTCGGCGACCATGACCGCGAACTCGGCCGGCGAGGGCGGTTCGGGCATGTCGAAATAGGGCACGCCCAGGCCGCCGCCGAGATCGAGGCGCTCGACGTGCAGGCCCTCGCCCAGCAGCTGTTCGACCAGGCCGCGCATCTTGCCGAAGGCCTGGCGCATCGGCGTCAGGTCGGTGATCTGGCTGCCGATGTGGCAGGCCACGCCGATCGGCTCGAGGTGGGCGTGGTTGCTGGCGTTGGCGTAGAGCCGCGCGGCCTCGGCGAACGACACGCCGAACTTGTTCTCGGACTTGCCGGTGGCGATCTTGGCGTGGCCGCCGGCCGCGACGTCGGGATTGACCCGGAACGCCACCTTGGCCTTGACGCCCAGCTCGGCGGCGACGGCGGCGATCAGGTTCAGCTCGGGCTCGGACTCGACATTGATCTCGGCGACGCCGGCCTTCAGCGCGAAGGCGATCTCGCCGCGCTTCTTGCCCACGCCCGAGAACACGATCCGCTCGCCAGGGATGCCGGCGGCCAGGGCGCGGCGCACCTCGCCCTCCGACACCGTGTCGGCCCCGGCCCCCAGCTTGCCCAGCACCTTCAGCACCGCGACGTTGGAATTGGCCTTCACCGCATAGGCGATCAGCGGGTCGACGATCCCGGCCCCGACCAGGGCGTCGCGGAACACGGTGAAGTGCCGCTCCAGGGTGGCGCGGGAATAGACATAGACCGGCGTGCCGACGTCGCCGGCGATCCTGGCCAGCGGGACGCCTTCGCAGGCCAGGCCCTCGGGGCCGTACTCGAAATGGTTCACGTCGTCAGTTGCCCTGGGCGCTGGGGAAGCCGGCGCCGGAGGGGCCGCCGAACGGGTCGTGCGCGCCGCTCAGCGGCGCGGCGCGGGTCGTGCGGTTGCTCGACGCGGGGTCAATGTTCTCCTGCGTGCCGTTGGCGCGCGCGGGCTGGTTGGCGGTGGCCGAGCCGCGGCGCCGTTCGGCCTCGTAGGCGGCCTTCTTCTGGGCGTTCCACAGCGGGGCGGGGCGCTCCAGCTCGGCCTGCTTGCCGCAGGCGGCGGCGGTCAGGGCCAGGGCGGCGATCGTGAGCAGGGTGAGGGGACGGATCATCCGAGCAGTTCCTTCCAACGCGCGATCTGGGCGCGGACCTGGGCGGGAGCGGTCCCGCCGTAACTCGTGCGGCTGGCCGCCGAGGCGGCGGGCGTGAGCACGGTGTAGATTTCAGAAGTGATGCGCGGCTCGATCGCTTGCAAGTCGGCCAGCGCCAGTTCCGCCAGATCCACGCCCTTGCCCTCCGCCGCCTTCACGGCCGAGCCTGTCACGTGGTGGGCGTCGCGGAAAGGCATGTTCAGCTCGCGGACCAGCCAGTCGGCGAGATCCGTAGCCGTCGAGAACCCCGCGCCGGCGGCGGCGGCCATCTTCTCGGTGTTGGGCGTCAAGTCCGACACCATGCCGGCCATGGCCAGAAGGCTCAGCTCCAGGGCGTCGAAGGCTTCGAAGGTCGGGACCTTGTCCTCCTGCATGTCCTTGGAATAGGCCAGGGGCAGGCCCTTCATGACCACGGTCAGGGTGGTCAGCGAGCCCAGGATCCGGCCGACCTTGGCGCGGATCAGCTCGGCCGCGTCCGGGTTCTTCTTCTGCGGCATGATCGAGCTGCCGGTGGTGAAGGCGTCGGTCAGCTTGACGAAGCCGAACATCGGCGTCGTCCACAGCACGATCTCCTCGGCCAGGCGCGACAGGTGGGTGGCGGTGATCGAGGCGGCCGACAGGGCTTCCAGCGCGAAGTCGCGGGCCGAGACGCTGTCCAGCGAATTGGCGGTCGGGCGGTCGAAGCCCAGCGACGCGGCGGTCTGGCGGCGGTCGATCGGGAAGGGCGAGCCGGCCAGGGCGGCGGCGCCCAGCGGGCACTCGTTCATCCGGGCGCGGGCGTCGCGGAACCGCGAGGCGTCGCGGCCGAACATCTCGACATAGGCCATCAGGTGGTGGCCGAAGGTCACCGGCTGGGCCGGCTGCAGGTGGGTGAAGCCCGGCATCAGGGCGTCGGCGTGGGTTTCGGCCTGGGCGACCAGGGCGCGCTGCAGGCCGTCCAGCTGGGCGGCCGAGCGGTCGCAGGCCTCGCGCACCCACAGGCGGAAGTCGACGGCCACCTGGTCGTTGCGCGAGCGGGCGGTGTGCAGGCGGCCGGCCGTCGGGCCGATCAGCTCGCGCAGCCGCGCCTCGATGTTCATGTGGATGTCTTCGTATTCGTCGCGGAACGGGAAGGTCCCGGCCGTGATCTCGCCCTCGACGGCGTCCAGGCCCTTGAGGATTTCCTCGCCGTCGGCGCTTGCAATCACGCCTTGGCTGATCAACATCCGCGCATGGGCGCGGGAGCCCGCCAGGTCCTGCGCCCACAGGCGCTTGTCGAAGCCGATGCTGACATTGATCGCCTGCATCAGCTCCGCCGGCTTGGCCGAGAACCTGCCGCCCCACATGGCTTGGCCCTGGCCGTTCGCGGCGGGCTTATCGGAGGCGTCGTCGGTCATATGAGCGAAATCCAGTCGGGCAAGGATCAGGCCGCGCGCAAGCTCGGCCCGCTGAAATGGGCGATCGGCGCCGTTCTGCTGATCGGCGTCGCGGCGGTTCTATACGTCATCGCTCAGGCTTCGTTCAAACCCGCAGGCGGCCTCGACCTCAAGGAATTCAAGAAAGCGTCCTTAGAGAAGCTGGACGTGCCGGCCCAGCCGCGCGCCGCGCCGGCCACGGTGTTCGCCGACGCGGCCGGAAAGCCGCGCACCCTGGCCGATTTCAAGGGCCAGGTGGTGGTGATGAACCTGTGGGCCACCTGGTGCGCGCCCTGCAAGAAGGAGATGCCCACCCTGGCCAGGCTGCAGGCCGCCTATGCGACCCAGCCGCTGAAGGTGCTGCCGATCAGCGTCGACCGCGACAGCGACCTGAACCTGATCCAGGCGGAAATGGCCGCCAACCCGCCGCTGCAGGTCTATCGCGACAAGAACTACAAGATGTCGTTCGAGCTGGAGCCGCGCGCCGCCGGCTATCCGACCACGGTCCTCTACGACAAGCAGGGGCGCGAGCGGGCGCGGATGTCGGGCGAGGCCGACTGGTCCAGTCCGGAGGCCCGCGCCCTGGTCGAGGCGCTTCTCCGCGAGCCTTGAGCCAAAGCAGAGCGAGAAAGAGCGGCGCGCGCGCTTAAGGATATCGCCGTTTTTTGAATTGACCCCTCAACGAGGGCGTGTCCACTCTGGCCCGCAATCCTGGATTTGGGCCTGCGAATGCTACCCGGACAACTGAGATTGTTACCCGCCCGCTTGTCCGGGCATCGGATCGGCCTTCTCTAGGAGACACTCCATGGCGACCGGCGTAGTGAAATGGTTCAACGGCACCAAGGGCTTCGGCTTCATCCAGCCCGATGACGGCGGCAAGGACGTGTTCGTCCACATCAGCGCCGTCGAGCGCGCGGGCCTGCGCAGCCTGGACGAGGGGCAGAAGGTCAGCTTCGACACCGCCGAGGAGCGCGGCAAGATCGCGGCGGCCAATCTGAAGCCGCTCTAGGCCGCCGTTCCTCGTTCGATACGCGAAATTGACGGGCGCCGGTTCCAACGAACCGGCGCCCGCCTGCTATGGAAGACCCGATGACCGTCGATCCCCGTCTTCTCGAAATCGTCGCCGATCGGGCCTGGCCGGCGCGCCAGAGCGGAGCCCTGGGCGGCTGGCGGCTGAACGCCTCGGACGGCTGGTCGCTGCGAATCAACGCCTGCTGGCCGCTGGGCGAGCCCGACCGGCCGATCGACGAGGCCATCGCCGCGGCCGAGGCCTTCTACGCCGCGCGCGGCCTGCCCGCCCGCTTCAAGCTGTCGGACGGGGCGGTGGTCCCGGCCAATCTGTCCGAGCACCTGCGGGCCCGCGGCTACAGGCCCACCCACGGCACGGTGGTGATGGTGGGCGAGGCCTCGGGGATGATCGCGGCGATGGCGGACATCGCCGTGACCCTGTCCGACGCGCCGGACCCGGCCTTCGAGGCGGTGCTGACCGCCAGCGCCGCCGGCAACGCCGCCGACGCCCGCGAGCGCCTGGACGCCCTGGGCCGCATCCCCGCGCCGGCCCGCTTCGCCCGGCTGGAGATCGACGGCGAGGTCGCGGCCCTGGGCGCCAGCGCCGTGGACGGCGAATGGGCGGGGATCTTCGGCATGCGCACCCTGCCGAGCCACCGCCGCAAGGGCCTGGCCCGCCGGATCCTGGCGGCCCTGCTGCACGAGGCCCGGACCCTGGGCGCCCGCCGCGCCTACCTGCAGGTCGAGACCGACAACGCCCCGGCCATCGCCCTCTACAGCGGCCTGGGGTTCGTGCCGGCCTATGGCTACCGGTACTGGGTGGTGGAGTAGGGAAGGGGACGCGCACTCACGGCGGTGCGCCGGCCGGTTTGCAGGGCGTTCAGTGTGAGTGCGTGTCCCCGGCTGAACGGCCGCCAAGTCGCTGATATCCCTGACCTAAAACTTTATGCCCCGCACCCTCTCGGACCGGCCGTATCCTGGTCTCACCTCGACGCAGGGAAAGGGCGCATGGCCAGCGACCAGTTGCGGCGGCGGGGGGCGATCGAGCGGGAAGCTCCATCGGCGGTCCTTTTGGACCAAACCTCGCGTCTCCAGGGCCGGCCGGGCATGGAACACTAAAACGGCGTGACGTGAGGGCTGGCGGATCAGCAGGCGGGCGGTGACAGGCCCGCGGTCCGGGACCAGGGTTCGTTGACCTGGCCCGCCCGTCGGAGGCTTCAAGGCGGCGAGG
>Ga0065165_1001154_pt1 | contig 30829 bp, 34 predicted proteins | sample AraplaMF_Cvi_mMF_FD_63813 | JGI IMG/M metagenome (GOLD analysis project Ga0065165, IMG submission 63813) | Arabidopsis root microbial communities from the University of North Carolina, USA - plate scrape MF_Cvi_mMF (version 2) (version 3) | ecosystem: Host-associated > Plants > Roots >... | reverse complement strand
ACTCCAGCGGGCCGCCTAAACCGGCGCCCAAAGCCGATGCTTGCCTGCAAAAGAAGACGCCCCGCACTCCCATACAGGTCGCACCGTCGAAAGCTTCACAAGCTCTCAGGGTGACGGTGAGATATTCTCGCCTGTCGGGCGATCAGCTATCGAGAAACGGATCGACGATGGTGAGCCCGTCGATGCTGCGGCCGTGCTGCATGTCTTCGCTATAGAGGATGTCGCATCCGGCCTCGATTGCCGCCGCCACGATCAGAGCGTCGTAAAAGGCCAGCGTGTGCTCGCGGGCCAGCGCAAGCGCTGCAGCATGCGTGTCGGCCGTGAGCGGCGCGACGTCCGGAAAGCGAAACCGAATCGACTGCACCGCAGCCTCTATGACGGGCCAATCCTGCCGCTGCTTCTTGCGAAGCACGTTGGTGAATTCGTTCAGCACCTGCGCGCTGATGACGCCGCCGCCGGCAATTGTGGTTAGCGCCCGCTCGCGCCGGGTATCGGTTGAAAAAGCATAGACCAGGATGTTGCTGTCAAAGAACGCGCTCACCGCTCGTTCGCCTCGTCGCGGTCGAATTTATAATCCTCGGGCAGGGGAATTCGGAACTGCTCCGCCTGCTTGAGAAACTCCGCCCGCCTGTCGACCTTCTCCACCGCGATCTGGCCTGTCGAGGCCTCCACGACTTTCAGTTCGTCGCCGGGCGAAAGGTTCAAGGCCTCAACGAGTGTCTTGGGAAGGCGGACCGCGAGGCTGTTACCCCATTTGGAGACCAGCATGGTATGCTCCATGATATACAATTTATCCGTATATCATATATAGGATATCATTCAATTCAAGAGGCCCGCAAGCAGCGATCAGTATTGAACGGCTCGTTCTGGCTGGATGAGGCCCCGCTAGCGCCGCAGAAAGATCGGGGACAACACTATCTCGGTTCGGCAGCATACGTGGTCGGCGTCATGAGGAGTGCATGATCAAGCGGCGGGGCTATCTCGAACATCTGTGCGCGGTTGCGAAAGTGAAATACACGCCGGATCCGATATCGATCGCCTGTCTCCGCAGCAACATCGATTTCCCGCTTGGTGAGCCAAAATGCAGTGCGTTCGTGTCCGCAGGTCGTCTTGATCTCCAGTAGCCGCTCTTGGCCGTCAGGCTCAAACGATCGAATGTCGTAGCCATAGCCATCACCGTCGAGATCGGAAATCCAACGAACATCATTGGCAAGGTCTTCGCGGCCAGCACGCCGTAAACGGTCCCGCTTGAACGCTACTACGAATTTCTCTCCGGCTTTCCCTAACTCGCGATTTCTCGCATCTCGCTCGGCAGGGTCGAACTTTCCGACGAGGCGTCGGACCGCGGGCGTCAGTGTCTTGTCGAAGTCCACGACAGGCGGCGGAGCAATGAAAACCGCATCGTCGTTGAGCGACAGCGGCCGATTGTCAGCATTCGCGGGATAAAGGAAATCAGGCGCCTGTCCGACGCTGCGCTCGACGGCAGCCACCAAGGCGTCCTGATAGTGCGCCAATGGTTTGTAGCCGTTGATCCACTGCGTTCCAAGCATATCGAGAACGGCAGAGATATTTTGAAGCTTGCGTTCGATCGAGCCTTCAGACCGATGCACGATCGTCATGAGTTGGCGTCGATTCTGGGCCTTGCTGTAAGTTGTCCCTGCTCGTTCAGAAGCCAACATCCGAAAATAGCTGTCGACCACGGCGGAGATCTCGCTCTCCGTCCAGGGTGTTCCAGCGATTGCTTCAGGATGCTCCCGGTCCAACTCTCAGCCTCTTGGACTTCGAGAGTATCAGGGAAGATGCTGGGTGCAACGGCGGCACCTAAAGTACTGGAAAGAGCGCTCTGTCGTGAGCGACTAAAGCGTCCCTACTTCACCGCGCCAAACCGGCTGTCGAACGAGTTCGACGACACCACCGGCGCGGCGCCCATGATCTGTGTCGCTTCACCGGCGCCATCCGACACCGATGGCTTCAACGCCGGGCGTGTGGCGGCGAGGCGGGTGTCGGGCTTTGCCGGCTCGGCGGGCTTGGCGGCAGCCACGGCGGGCTTCGGCATGTCCTTGGCGGCATCTTTGGACTTGTCGTGGCCCGGCACGAACCGCGTCACGGCGGCCTTCAGCCGCGATGCTGCGGTCGGCGGCGTGGTGGACGTCGTGGCCGGGGCCGCGGCGGCTTGCGGCGGGGGCGTGGTCGCCGTGGTGTCGGCGGTGCCGAAGCCCATCTTGCGGCCGAGACCGGAGAAGAAGCCGCCGCCTTCAGATTTCTCTTGGGATTTTTCAGCAGGTTGGGCCGAGGCGACGCGGGTGCTGGTCGCGGGCGCGCTGACGGCGACGACCGGCTCCTGGCTCGCGGGTGCGGCTGTGACGGCGTCGAGATTCGGCTTGGGCGGATTGACGTGGCCGGGGATCGTGCCCGGGGCCTTCGCCATCGCCAGCATCTGGAGCGTCGAGCCTTCGGCTTCTTCCGACAGGCCGGTCGAGCCTTCCGGAATCTTCGCGGCAAAAATCTTGTTCATGCCGCCGTCGATGCCGGTGTTCATGCGCGCCATCGGCGTGCCCTTGGCGACGAGCTTGGCATAGGCAGCCTCGTCCTGCTGCTGCTTCTCGCGCACGGCGCTCGCGATGTCTTCGGGGATCACATAGGCCGGACATTTTGCGGACGCGTCGAACACCGGATCGCGCTTGGCGTCCGCCGGCTTCGCTGCGTCGAACACGTATTTCTTCTCGCAGAAATCGACCTTCGGCTCCTGCCGCGTTACCTCGAAATGATCATAGCCTTCCTTGATCATCTTCCAGAACGGCATGTTCGGATTGTTCCGGTGCTTGGCCATGTTCACCGGCGTCATCTTGAACGGGTAGGCTTGGAGCTGGAACGCCTTCTGGCCGCCGAAGAAGGACTCGCGGCCGAGCGAATAGATCTCCGCGATCTGCTCGTCGGTCATGGCGTAGCAGCCGCGCGAGGAGCAATCGCCATGCACCATCAGTTGCGAGCCGCTGCGTCCCAAAGCCTTGTCGAACGCGTTCGGGTAACCCGTGTTGAAGGACAGGTAATAGGCCGATTGCGGATTCATCTGGCTCGGATTGATCGAATAGAATCCTTCCGGCGCCTGGCGGTCGCCTTCGCGCACCTTGGGGCCGAGATCGCCGGACCAGCGGCAGATCGGATAGGTCTTGAGCAGCGCGAATTGGCCATTGCGGGTCTGCTTCCAGACCTCGAGCTCGGCCTCCTGCTTGAACAGGCGCACCAGGATCGGCGATTGCAGGTCCATGTCCTTCTCGGCCATCGCGGCGAGAAGTTTCGGAGGTACCGGCTGGTTGGCCTTGGCGTTGGTCGCGAGCGAAACCTGGTCGGTATCGCAGCCGGCCAGCAGAACGCTGGCCGTCATCAGCGCAACCGAAGCCAAGAGCGCGCGAGCAAGCGAACGAGAAATCAAGATGGACCCCACACCGTGCCGGGCATCGCGCCAACCCCGATTTCGAAGCATGATCCGACCGGACATCCGGACCCGTCGTGACGGGTTTTTTCAGACCACGCTCCAGCGCTTATGCCCTGAAGCCATTGATTAAAATTCTAACCTCTGGGTCATGTGGTCGCAACCCAAGCGGGGATCACGAGCCCGTTGGCCCAGTGGCATGGTCAACGAACACTAAATGGACGCGACTTTGGGCCTTAACTTGGGCCTTCGGCCCAAACAGCTACTGAGATCGCCGATTTGGGCAAAAAAAGGGTTAACGCGGGGTTACCGGGGTGGGCTCTTCACCTCCCCCGCTTGCGGGGGAGGCCGGGAGGGGGCTCGTTCCGCATCGGGAGCATCGCGTGGGGAAATACCCTCTCCCCGACCCTCCCGCAGGCGGGGGAGGGAGCGCACCGTCGTTGAGGCATCAAAACCCGGCGAATCAGCCCAGTTTCCGGCCGATATCGAGGAATTTCTGCCGCCGCTGCTTGCGGATGGCATCGCCGTCCAGGCCCCGGAGCTCGTCGAAGGCCTTGGCGATGGCGTCGCCCGTGGTGGCGATCATGGCGGCGGGGTCGCGGTGGGCGCCGCCGACCGGCTCCTTCAGGATGCTGTCGATCACCCCGAAGCGGAGCATGTCCTGGGCGGTGATCTTCATGTTGTTAGCGGCTTCCTGGGCTTTGGAGCCGTCGCGCCAGAGGATCGAGGACGCCGCTTCCGGCGAGATCACGCTGTAGATCGCGTGCTCCAGCATCAGCACCTTGTTGGCTGTGGTGATGGCAATGGCGCCGCCCGACATGCCCTCGCCCGTGATGATGGCGACGTTCGGCACGGTCAGCGCCATGCAGGCGTCGGTCGAGCGCGCGATCGCCTCGGCCTGGCCCCGCTCCTCGGCGCCAATGCCGGGATAGGCGCCGGCGGAATCGGCGAGCGACAGCACGGGCAAGCCGAACCGCTCGGCCATCTCCATCAGCCGCACGCATTTGCGATAGCCCTCGGGCCGCGCCATGCCAAAGTTGTGTCGGATGCGGCTCTCGGTGGAATCGCCCTTTTCCTGGCCCATCACGCAGATCGCCTCGCCGCGGAAGCGGCCGAAGCCTGCGACCAGCGCCTCGTCCTCGCCGAACTTGCGGTCGCCGGCGAGCGGGGTGAACTCGGTGATCAGGCCCTTGATGAAATCGTTGAAATGCGGCCGCTGCGGGTGCCGCGCGACCAGCGTCTTCTGCCACGGCGTCAGGTTCAGATAGAGGTCGGCCAGCGCCTGCGCCGCCTTGTCCTCGATCCGGCCGATCTCTTCGGCGATGTCGGTGCCGGAGGCCGCCAGCGTCCTGAGCTCGTCGACCTTGGAGTCGAGCTCGGCGACGGGCTTTTCGAAGTCGAGATAGCTGCGCATCTGATCTGGCATCAACTCAATATAGGGGGACGGGACGAGAGAGCGAAGCGAGGTTGGGGTCTGGATAAGAAGTGTAGCTTCTTCAATGAGTTGGCTTGTGTGCTGCCGTGAGCCCGCCAAATCATCCGTGAGGCTTCGGCTCTTTCTGCGGAGATGTGGCCGAAGTCAAGGCGGTTTCGTCGGTCGCCCGTGGCGCGGATGGAGCAGCTATTTCTCCGCCAGCGGGTGCAGGTCGCGCACCAGGCTCTTCAGCCGCTCCTCCACCACGTGGGTGTAGATCTGCGTCGTGGAGATATCGGTGTGACCGAGCAGGGTCTGCACGATGCGCAAATCGGCACCATTGTGCAGGAGGTGGCTCGCAAACGCGTGCCGCAGCACGTGCGGCGACACCAGCCTTGCCTGTAGCCCAGAGGCGACCGCGAGCTCCTTCAGGTCGCGGGCAAAATGCTGCCGCGTCAGGTGCCCGCTCTCGCCGAACGAGGGGAACAGCCATTTCGATGCGGCGAGGCTGTCTTTCTTCTTCTCGGTCTTCGCGGCGTCCATTGCGCCGAGATAATCCGCCATCGCCTGCCGCGAGGCTTCATTCAGCGGCACCAGCCGTTCCTTGTTGCCCTTGCCGCGCACCACGATCATGCGCGCATCGCGCTTGGCGGCCGTGCGCGGCAGCGCCACCAGCTCGGAGACGCGCAGGCCCGTGGCGTAGAGCACCTCGAGCAGGCAATAGAGCCGCAAAGCGCGCAGCCGTTTCGACGGCGAGGCCTCCGCCGCCTCGCTCAATTCCTTGGCGCGGCGGAGCATGCGATCGACATCCGAAATCGACAGCACCTTCGGCAGACCGCGGCCGCGCTTGGGGCCGGACAGGATCGCGGCGGGATCCTCGGTGCGGATGCGCTCGTTCAGCAGAAACCGGTAGAGATGCCGCATCGCCGACAGCCGCCGCGCGACGCTGGTGGATTTGAAGCCGCGGGTGTCGAGATCGGCGAGGTAGTCGCGCAGCGTCTGGGTCTCGGCGTCTGCGAACGTACGGCCGGCCCGGCCCAGAAATTCCGAGAAATCGGTGAGGTCGCGGCGATAGGCGTCGAGCGTGTTCGGCCCGGCGCCTTGTTCCGCCGCGAGCATGTCGAGGAACAGGCCGGTGAGCTTGGCGTCTGAGGGCTTGGTGCGCATGCCCTGGAGGCTAGCTCCTATTTCTTGAGAAACTTATCCGGCGGGATCGTCACCGTCATTTCCCGCGACTTCGGGCTCACGAAATTCGCCAGCGCGAACACCACACCATAGACGATGCCGGCGATCACGGCGACGACCGTCAGGAAGCGGAACAGGCTGGGCATCGGCAGGGTCTCGGGCGAGCAAATTAACCAATGAAATCATCCAACATGTTCGCCGTTTCGTGGCAAGAGTCCACTGGCGAGGCCCCCTTTGGGGTCGTATAGGTGGCCAAAGGATGCCGCCTTTGGCGGCAGGTTGAGCGAGAGCCAGAGCGAGATCCATGTCCGACGCCGCGTTGCCGATCCCCGCTTCGCCTGAGGCCGACATCCTGTCGGCGCTCGGGACGCGCTCGATCGTGCTCGTCGGCATGATGGGGGTGGGCAAATCCACCATCGGCCGCCGCATGGCCCTCAGGCTCAAGCTGCCCTTCGTCGATGCCGACACCGAGATCGAGACATCGGCCCAAATGAGCATTCCGGAGATCTTCGAGCGCCACGGCGAACAGTATTTCCGCGACGGCGAGGCAAGGGTGATCGCGCGCCTGCTCGATGGCGGGCCGATCGTGCTGGCGACCGGCGGCGGCGCCTTCATGCGCGAGGAGACGCGCGCGCGGATCGCGGCCAAGGCGGTCTCGATCTGGCTCAGGGCGGACCACGACGTCATCATGCGCCGCGTCCGCCGCCGCGCCGACCGGCCGCTGCTCCAGACCGCCGACCCCGAGGGAACCGTGACGCGCCTGCTCACCGAGCGCGAACCGATCTACGGCCATGCCGACCTCACCATCGCCTCGCGCGACGTTCCGCACGACAGGATCGTCGACGAATGCATCGAGACGCTGCGCGCCCATCTCTGCGGCGAGCAGGCCGCCCAACCTCCAGCCGACGTCGCGAGTGCGTTAAGATGACTGCGCCCTTGAAACATTCCGATCCCGTCAATGTCGGGGTCGCGCTTGGCGATCGCGCCTATGACATCGTCATTGGCCGCGGCGTGCTGGCTTCGCTCGGCGAACGGATCGCAGCGTTGCGCCCCGGCGTGCGCACGGCGATCGTCACGGATCGCACCGTCGCCAAATACTGGCTCGAACCGACCGAAGCCTCGCTCGCGGCCAGCGGCATTCCGACCTCCCGCGTCGTCGTCGAGGAAGGCGAGATCTCGAAAACCTATGCCGGCCTGGAAAAGGTCAGCGAAGCCCTGATCGCCGCCAGGATCGAGCGCAACGATCTCGTCATCGCGCTCGGCGGCGGCGTGGTCGGCGATCTCGCCGGCTTTGCCGCCGCGATCCTGCGGCGCGGCGTCGATTTCGTGCAGGTGCCGACCTCGTTGCTGGCGCAGGTCGATTCCTCCGTCGGCGGCAAGACCGGCATCAACTCGCCGCAGGGCAAGAACCTGCTTGGCGCCTTCCACCAGCCGGTGCTGGTGATTGCCGACACCGCCGTGCTCGACACGCTGTCGCCGCGGCAATTCCGCGCCGGCTATGCCGAGGTCGCCAAATACGGCGTGCTCGGGGACGAAGCGTTCTTCACCTGGCTGGAGAAGAACCATTCCGGCATCTTCAAGGGCGGCTCCGCGCGCGAGCACGCGATCGCGACCTCCTGCCGCGCCAAGGCGGGCGTCGTCTCGCGTGACGAGCGCGAGACCGGGGAACGCGCGCTGCTCAATCTCGGCCACACTTTTGGTCACGCGCTGGAGGCCGCGACCGGCTTCTCCGATCGCCTGTTCCACGGCGAGGGCGTGTCGATCGGCATGACGCTGGCGGCGCAGTTTTCCGCGAAACTCGGCATGATCGGCGAGGCCGACGCGGCGCGCGTCGAGCGGCATCTGATCGAGGCCGGCCTGCCGACGCGCTTGCAGGATATCGCGGGCTTCGCGCAGGAGGGGCTGGCGGACGCCGACGCACTGATGGCGCTGATGGCACAGGACAAGAAGGTCCAGCGCGGCAAGCTCACCTTCATCCTGCTGGAGGCGGTGGGCCGCGCCGTCATTGCGAAGGATGTCGAGCCGGCGCCGGTGCGCGATTTCCTGAAAGACAAGCTCGCGCAGAAAGCGTGAGCGTTCCGTTGAGTGGTGCATGGACTGGCTCGGCTTCACCATCGTCATCCTCTGCCTGCTCGTCTCGGGCTTCTTCGCCGCGAGCGAGACGGCGCTGACCGGCGCCTCGCGCGCCAGCATGCTGCGGCTGTCCAAGCAGGGTAATCGCGACGCCGACGTGGTGTCGCAACTGCTCGACATGCGCGAGCGCCTGATCGGCGCGCTGCTGCTCGGCAACAACATCGCCAATATCAGCGCCTCCGCGCTCGCCACCTCCATCTTCACCGCCTGGTTCGGCGATGTCGGCGTGCTCTACGCCACCGGCGTGATGACCGCGCTGGTGGTGATTTTCGCGGAAGTGCTGCCCAAGACCATCGCCATCAACGCGCCCGATCGCATGGCGCTGGCGGTCGCGCGCCCGATGCGGATCACGATGTACGTGCTGGGGCCGCTGTTGAGGATCGTCGAAGTCATCGTCCGCCTGTTGCTGCGCCTGTTCGGCCTCGCCGGTGAGCACCAGGCGATCCTGTCGCCGACCGAGCGCCTCCGCGGCGCGGTCGACCTGCTGCATCACGAGGGCAAGTTCGAGAAGCAGGACCGCGACATGCTCGGGGGCCTGCTGGATCTGCGCGAGCTCCAGGTCTCCGACGTCATGATCCATCGCACCGAGATGATGATGATCAACGCCGACCTGCCGCCGGAAGAGCTGGTGCGCGAGGTGCTGGCGACCGAATACACCCGCATTCCGCTATGGCGCGAGAAGCCGGAAAACATCATCGGCGTGCTCCACGCCAAGGATCTCTTGCGCGCCATCCGTGCCTCCGACGGCGACACCTCGCGTATCGACGTCTCCACCATCGCGCTGCCGCCCTGGTTCGTGCCGGAGATGCGGCCCGTGTCCGAGCAGCTCAAGGCGTTCCGGCGCCGCAAGACCCATTTCGCGCTGGTCGTCGACGAATATGGCGAAGTCGAAGGGCTCGTGACGCTGGAAGATATTCTGGAGGAAATCGTCGGCGACATCTCCGATGAGCACGACGTCGTGGTCGCCGGCGTGCGCGCCCAGCCGGACGGCTCGGTCGTGGTCGACGGCTCGGTGCCGATCCGCGATCTCAACCGCGCCATGGACTGGCACCTGCCCGATGAAGAGGCAACCACGGTCGCCGGCCTCGTCATTCACGAGGCGCGCTCGATCCCCGACCGCGGCCAGAGCTTTACCTTCCACGGCTTCCGCTTCCGCGTCCTCCGCCGCGAACGCAACCGCATCACCGCGCTCCGTATTTCACCGGTGCCGCGTGACGCAGAGCTGGAAGAGGCCAAGCCGAGACGGGCCGGAACGTCGTTTTGACACATGGTAGGTGTCATCGCCCGCGAAGGCGGGCGATCCAGTACTCCGCGGCGGAAATTGCGTGAGCCAACTGCAGCCGCGGAGTACTGGATGCCCCGCCTTCGCGGGTCATGACAGCGGAATTCGTCGCCGCTACCCTTCCCCCGGCGCCTGTGCGTGGATCGCCAGCGCGTGCACGCTGCCGGCGAGTTCCGCGGCCAGCGCCGCATTTATCATGCGATGGCGGTCGACCCGGCTCTTCCCTTTGAAGGCGGCAGACACGATATAGACGCGGAAGTGCGTCTCGCCGCTCGGCCGATGGCCGGCATGGCCCTCATGCAAATGTGACTCGTCGACGACTTGCAGGCTTTCCGGCGTGAAAGCTTCCTGCAACTTGTTGCTGATAGTGTCTTTCATAACCATGAGTGCCATTAAGGGACGCGATCGCACCCCGTCAACACCCGGGGTGATCAGCTAATTGCAATGTCAAGACTTGAAGGTTTTTGCATTGCGTAGTCAAAGTCAGCCATGCCGATCGATTCATCAAAGTTCTTCGACTCCATCCGCGTCAAGCCGCGAGGCAAGCAGCCGGAAGTGAAGCCGCGCGACACCGCGGTCGGCTGCGAGTGGGCCGGGTGCCAGAACAAGGGCGCGCACCGCGCGCCGAAGGGCCGCGAGAACCAGCGTGAGTACTGGCACTTCTGCCTGAACCACGTGCGCGAATACAATCAGAACTACAATTTCTTCTCCGGCATGAATGCCGACGCCGTCGCGCGCTACCAGAAGGATGCGCTCACCGGCCACCGTCCGACCTGGAAGATGGGCGCCAATGGCGGCGTGAAGAAGGGATCCGAAGCCGAGATCGACGGCGCCTTCGATCCGTTCAGCATGTTCCAGGAGCTCAACGGCCGCGCCGGCTGGCGGAAGGGTCCGGAGGCAACCCAGCCCAAGGCCGAAACGCGCAAGGTGATGAACGCCGAGCGCAAGGCGCTCCAGGTCATGGGCCTTGGTCCCAGCGCCACGCTCGCCGACGTCAAGAGCAAGTACAAGGCGCTGGTCAAGCAGCACCACCCCGACGCCAATGGCGGCGACCGCTCGACCGAAGATCGCCTGATCGAGATCATCAAGGCGTATAATTATCTGAAGACGGTGGTGCGGGAGGCCTGAGCCTCGCGCGGCCATAATGCCAAACCCTCGGTGTCGTCCCGGACAAGCGGAGCGCAAATCCGGGACCCATAGCCACCGGAAGAGGTTTGGCGAAAGCTCGCAGTGAAGACGTGTTGCCGCGGGACTTCCACCTTCGACTATTGATGAGTCAGGCGGTATGGCTCCCTGCTTTCGCGTTGCTTTCGCTGGGACGACAGCGGAGTGCCGTAACCCGGATGGAGCGCAAGCGTAATCCGGGTCTTCGCGCACGACATTCGGCTTCCCCGGATTGCGCTTCGCTCCATCCGCGCTAATTCACGAACCCTCCGGCATCGCCCCCACATAGGACGAGCTCGGCCGGATCAGCCGCCCCGTGCGCTGTTGTTCGCGCGCGTGCGCGGTCCATCCGGCGCTACGCGCCACCGCGAAGATCGGCGTGAACGCCTGCCGCGGGATCGCCAGCGCATCGAGCAGGATCGCGGTGAAGAATTCGACATTCGTCTCCAGCGGCCGCTCCGGATTCTTCTTCCGCAGCGCGCTGCGGATATAGGCCTCGACCTCGCCGGCAAACGGCAGATCGGTGCCGTTGGAGGCGAGGGCCTCGACCGCGGTCTTGAGCACGTCGGCGCGCGGATCGCGCACGCGATAGACGCGGTGACCAAAGCCCATCATCCGCTCGCCGCGGGCCAGCGCCGCATCCACCCAGGGCTGGATGCGCTCGCGCGAGCCGATCGCGTCCAGCATTTCCAGCACCGGCTCCGGCGCGCCGCCATGCAGCGGACCCGTGAGCGCGCAATAGCCCGCGGTCACGGCGGCGAACAGATCGGCCTGCGTCGAGGCCACCACGCGCGCGGTGAAGGTCGAGGCGTTCATGCCGTGGTCGCTGGCCGTGACGAGATAGGCGTCGAGCGCAGTGACCTCGCGTGCGGCAGGCGCGCGCCCATGCAGCATGCGCAGCGTATCGGCGGCGTGGCTCACGGTCGGATCGGGCGCGACCGGCGCGAGCCCCTTCGCGCGCCGCACCAGCGCGCCCGCGATCACCGGGAATGCGCCGACGATAGTCGCTTCATGTTCGAGGCCGTGCTCGGCGCGAAGGCCCGCGACCGCCGCGCGAAACCCGTCAACGATGCCCATGCCGCGCGTCGCCGGCAGCAATTCGTCCAGCCGCGCGAAAGCCCGCTCCCGTGCCACGCCCAAGCTGGCCTGCACATTGGCTTCGGTCAGCGCGGTCTTGCTGGCGCCGTTCCAGAGCCGGGCGGTGACGCCCTCGAAGCTCGAGATGGCGGCGAGGCGGCCGACATGCTTGCCGGCGATGATCAGCTCGCCGCGCTCGCCGTCGACATGGCTCAGCACGGTCTCGGCCGCGGGAACGCCGTCCAGCCCGATCTGGCTTTTGGTGAGGTGGATGTTCATGGCCCAATCTCCTCTGGTTGCACTGCACCAGGGCAAGGTCGGGCCTCTCGACAGATTGATCAATCTTGATTACATCAATCAATATGAAATATTCGGAAGAGCTCTACCTCTCCGCCCGGGAAGCCGCCGCCGAGCTCGCGATCTCCCCGGCGACGCTCTACGCCTATGTCAGCCGCGGCCTGGTCCGCTCCGAGCCGACGCAGGACTCGCGCAAGAACCGCTACCGCGCGGAGGACGTCCGCGCCCTGAAGGAGCGCCGGGTGCCGTCGCCCGAGCCGCGCGGACTGCGCAGCTTCGATGCCGACCTGCCGGTGATGGACACGGAGATCTCGACCATCACCGAGGAGGGCGCAATCTATCGCGGAGTGAACTGCGTCGATCTCGCCGAGAACGACACGCTGGAGCACACGGCAACGCTGCTGTGGGACGTCTCCGGCGTCGATCCCTTCGCGCCGGACAACACACCGGTGATCTCCGACGAGATGCGCGCAATTGCGCAGGCTGCGCGTCGTGCCGCGCCGATCGATCGCGCCATCGCGGTGCTGGCGCTCGCATCGAGCGCCGATCCCCGCGCCTTTACCCGCGCACATGACGGACGTGCGATGGTCGGTGCGCGCATTGTCCGGCTGCTGGTCGCGACCATGCTCAATACGGACCCGTCATCCGCGCCGTTGCACCATCAGATCGCCGGCGCCTGGGCGCCGGACAACAAGCACGCCGCCGATCTCATCCGCCGCGCCCTGGTTCTGCTCGCCGAGCATGAATTGAACGCATCCACCTTCACCGCGCGCTGCGCCGCGTCGACCGGCCTCAATCTCTATGATTCCGTCATCGCCGGCCTCGCCGCGCTGAAGGGGCCGAAACATGGCGGCGCCGGCGTGCTGGCCTCGCAGCTCGTGAAGACGCTGGTGGATCGCGACGTCGAGCCGCTGGTGCGCGAACGCGTCGCGCTCGGCGAGCGTTTCGCCGGCTTCGGCCATGGCGTCTACAAGCGCGGCGATCGGCGCGCGCAGTCGCTGCTGAATGCCCTGGCCCGCGCCGGAGCGCCGCGCAAATTCACCAAGGAGGTGCCGGACCGCATCGCGGAGGCAACCGGCGAGCTCGTCAACATCGACTATGCGCTCGCCGTGCTCGTGCACGCGTTGCGCCTGCCGCCCGGCAGCGAACTCGCGCTGTTCGCCATGGCCCGCAGCGTCGGCTGGATCGCCCATGCCAGCGAGCAGCTCCAGCACGGCAAGCTGATCCGCCCGCGGGCGCGCTATGTGGGACCTGCGCCGGGTCGGAGGGCGGGGGGTGTCTCGCCCAAGAACAAGGACGTGTGAACTCGGGCAATCACCAATCTCGAGGCTTTGGTCGTCCAGGGACACCAGACCTTTGGGCCTTGGCAAATAAGTCGTCCCACGGCGGATCCGGCGGAAAAACCTCACCCAGGAACGCGACGAAGGCCTTCACATTCGGATTGCCTCGACGGCTTTCCGGCCATAACGCGGTGATGTTGGTTCTCGGGACGACGAAATCTTGCAGGACGGGAACGAGTTCGTTGCGCCTGACATAAGGGGCCGCGACGAAAGTGGGAGTGACACCGATGCCCCCACCCGACGCAATGACGGTAGCCACAGCCTCGCTCACATCGGTGACGATCGCCGCGTCGGGAATGATCTCGACCACGCGGTCGCCGATGAGGAAAGGCCAGCGAAATGTCTGGCCCGAACTCTGGAAGCGAAAATTCACGCAGTCATGGTTGACCAGCTCGTCGGGATGGACCGGCGTGCCGCGCCGGGCCAGATAGTCGGGGGAGGCGAAAGCGCAGATGCGGTGCGGTGCGAGCTGACGCGAGATCAGCCGGGAGTCCGCGAGATCGCCGACGCGGATCGCGACATCGATGCCCTTTTCGATCAGGTCAACGTAGCGGTCGCCTATCCGCAACTCGATCGTGAGCTTTGGATAGCGTTCTCGAAAGCGTGGCAGGGCCGGCGAGAGAATATTCACGCCGATAGGTAGCGGCGCGGCGATCCTCAGCGTGCCCGCAGGTTCGGAACGGGCTGCCACCGCCGCTTGCTCGATCGCGTCCGCCTCGCGCAAGAGCCGCAGCGTCCGCTCGTGCAGGTCCCGCCCCTCCGCGGTCAGCGTGAGCGAGCGCGTCGTCCGGCTGAACAGGCGGAGGCCGAGATGCTGCTCCAGCCGTTGCACGCTCTTGCTGATCGCAGACGGCGAAACGCCAAGTGCGCGAGCGGCGGCTGAATAGCTGCCAAGGGAGCCGGAGCGGGCAAACGCGATGAGACCGGTCAGTCGATCGATGCCGATTTGTGCCATAATGGAATAACAAAGCCGAAGATTGGCTCAATTTTCAAGTAAAACTCATTGGCCTAGGTTTCCATTCATCGGCGGCGCGTTACGCGTCCGCTCTTGAAAGGACCGCCCCTCGTGACCGACTCTGCTCCCCAGACCCTCAAAGATCGCAACGTCGTCATCTTCGGCGGCACATCCGGCATCGGCCTGGCTGCCGCCCAGCAGGCCAAAGCGGCGGGCGCCAAGGTGATCGTTATCGGTTTCAACCCCGTCGGAGCCGAGCAGGTTGCCGCGGAGAACGGATTCGCCGGCTGGCGCGCTGCGGATGTGACCAAACCCGAGACCATCGCTGCCGCCCTTGCCGGCATCCCGCAAGTCGATCATCTCGTTCTGCTTGCGGGCAGCTTCGTCGCCGGCAAGGTGCTGGAGGTAGATGTCGCCTATTTGCGACGCGCCTTCGATGAGCGCATCTGGGCGGCCGTGCATGTGTTGCGAAGCCTTGGGGACCGGCTCGCTGCCGACGGGTCCGTCACGTTCATTTCCGGAGCCTTGGCCGATCGGCCCAACGCATATGGCACGTCCGTGCTGGCAGCCGCCTCCGCCGCGATGGAGGCCTTCGCCCGGGGCCTTGCCCTGGAGTTGTCACCACGCCGCGTGAATACCTTGTCGCCCGGGACGATCGACACCCCGCTCCTCGCACGCACACTGGGAGAAGGCCGTGATGCCTACGTGGCGGCGCTGAAAGAAAAGCTTCCGCTGCACCGTGTTGGCACGGCACAGGAAGCCGGGAATGCCGTGGTCTTTCTGATGAGCAATGGATTCATGAACGGCGAGACGCTTCATGTCGACGGCGGCGCGCGTCTCGTCTGATTGCCCCTGTCCGCGGCTTTGTTTCCGCGACGCCGCTCTCAACAAGATGAGCTTACGAAAGGCTGCGAGATGACGACCGACAATATCGATTTCGACCATCTGTTGCGCTCAAATCTGGAGCGCGTCTTCAACGAGCGGGACGACGACAAACGTCGAACTGCCATAGCCGAACTGTTCGTCGAGGAGCCCGTCATGTACGAGCCGACGGATATCGTTCAGGGACGGGCAGAAATTTCCCGCGTTGCCGCAAATCTTTTGAAGCAGTTCGGGCCGACATTCCGTTTTATTCCCGACGGCGTCGCTGTCGGGCATCATGGCCTGGCGCGTCTGGCTTGGCAGGCAGGGCCAGAGGACGGCCCGGTCGCGGTAACCGGGGCGGACGTGGCCCAAATTGAAGGCGGTAAGATCGCGCGGCTATGGGTGCTGCTCAATGCGCAGAAGAGCAAATAGCGTCGCCGCCTCTAAGCTCGCGGCTTCGCTTCCGCGACGGCGCCACCATTCCGCCGACGATAGACCCACACCGCCAGCCCCAGCACGATCGCCACAGCCACCACAGTCAAAATCCAGATGTGCTTGCCGACATGCCCGTGGTGATGCAGCCCGGCATATTCGTGCAGCGCCGACACCGCCAGCACGCCCGGAAGCACATGGGCCGGGGCCCAAACCAGGATCGCCGGGATGTTCACTGCATAAAATCTTGTGGGGGCCATGCCCAGCGCACCGGCCGTAACAGGCACGAAGGCCCGGATCGGCGGCACGAAGCGGGCGAAGAACACGGCCCAGGTGCCGAAGCGCTTGAAGAAGCTTTCGCTCTCGGCGACCACGCGCGGGTAATTGGTCAGCGGCCAGGTGTTCAAGATCTCGCGCTGCTGCCGGTGTCCGATCCAGTAGGCCGAGCCGTCGCCCAGCACGGCGCCGATTGCCGCCGCCAGCAGCACCCATTGCAGCTTGAGCTCGCCGCCCGGAACCAGCGCGCTCAGGGCCAAAATGATGGTCGAGCCGGGGATCACCGACCCCACCACCGGCACGGCTTCCAGAAGCGCCGCCAGGAACAGGGTCAGATAGGCCAGCCACGCATGGGCCGAGACGAAGGATATGAGGGGATCGAGGAAGGACGTCACGTCGTCTCTGTGGCGGGCGGGGGCTTTTCGGTTCAGACCCTACATAAGTAAGGTCGCCTGCGAAAAGTGCCATTCGCGTGGGCAGGACCGTTACCCCGCCCGAAATTCGAGCGTGATTCGCAAGGCAGCCCTCCAAAAACTGCGTTCCTGACCTATCTAGATGAAAAGACAACGGAACTTTGATTGCGGGGCGGGCTTCTGCCCGCACGTTGTCTCTGATAGGTTCGCAAACGCACCCAGCCGCAGCCAACGTGCAATAACTGGTCTCGGGATCGCCCGGGGCCTCGGAGGATTGATGACGACCGCCGCGATGTCCAAAGTTGAGGGAGTTTCCGGAATGCCCGACATGAAGGTGTCGGTGCGCCAGGTGTTCGGGATCGATAGCGATCTCGAAGTGCCGGCCTATTCCGAAGTCGATCCTCATGTGCCCGAAGTCGATTCCGACTACCGTTTCGACCGCGCCACCACGCTCGCCATTCTGGCCGGCTTTGCCCGCAACCGCCGCGTGATGGTCACCGGCTATCACGGCACCGGTAAATCCACCCATATCGAGCAGGTCGCCGCCCGCCTGAACTGGCCCTGCGTGCGCGTCAACCTCGACAGCCACATCAGCCGTATCGACCTCGTCGGCAAGGATTCCATCGTGGTCCGCGACGGCAAGCAGGTCACCGAATTCCGTGACGGCATCCTGCCCTGGGCACTCCAGAACAACATCGCGCTGGTGTTCGACGAATACGACGCGGGCCGCCCCGACGTGATGTTCGTGATCCAGCGCGTGCTGGAAGTCTCGGGCCGCCTGACGCTGCTCGACCAGAACAAGGTGATCAAGCCGCACCCGGCGTTCCGCCTGTTTGCGACCGCCAACACGGTCGGCCTCGGCGACACTTCGGGCCTCTATCACGGCACCCAGCAGATCAACCAGGGCCAGATGGACCGCTGGTCGATCGTCACCACGCTGAACTACCTCAGCCACGACGAGGAAGTGGAGATCGTGCTGGCCAAGGCCAAGCACTATCGCACCACGGAAGGCCGCGACATCGTCAACAAGATGGTCCGCCTGGCCGATCTCACCCGCAACGCCTTCGCCAACGGCGATCTGTCGACGGTGATGAGCCCGCGCACGGTGATCACCTGGGCCGAGAACGCCGACATCTTCGGCGATATCGGCTTCGCGTTCCGCGTCACCTTCCTCAACAAGTGCGACGAGCTCGAGCGTCCCCTGGTCGCGGAGTTCTACCAGCGCTGCTTCAATGCGGAGCTGCCGGAATCCTCGGTCAACGTGGCGCTCAGCTGAGGTGTGGAATGTCGTCCCGGACAGGCGCAGCGAAGCGGAGCGCAGGTCCGGGACCCATAACCGCAGGCGGTGGTTTTGCGAAGATTGGGGGCGTCAGCGTGCTCACTAACGGCTCCCTGTGGCTATGGGTCCCCGCGTTCGCGGGGACGACAGATCGAGCTGAGCTTGGGACGACGGTGAGACCGAGATGAGCACATCATCATCCAATTCCAAATTCCGTAACACCAAGGAGGCCCCGACCGAGCCTTTCAAGCGCTCGGTGGCCTCCTGCCTCAAGGCGATCGCCAAGTCGCCCGAGCTCGACGTGAGCTTCGCGGCCGAGCGTCCGGGCCTGGCGCCCGGCAAGGCCCGGCTGCCCGAGCCCGCGCGAAAAATGACCAAGCGTGATGCGGCGATCGTGCGCGGCCATGCCGATTCCATCGCGCTGAAGATCGCCTGTCACGATGCCAAACTGCATCGCAAGCTGATGCCCGGCAATCCGCAGGCGCGCGGCGTGTTCGAGGCGGTCGAGCAGGCCCGCGTCGAGGCGATCGGCGCGCGCCGCATGGCCGGCGTTGCCAAGAATCTCACCGCGATGCTCGACGATCATTTTCATCGCGGCAAGTTCGACGAGATCACCGACCGCGCCGATGCGCCGCTGGCCGACGCGCTGGCGATGCTGGTGCGCGAGCGCCTCACCGGCATGGCGCCGCCGGCGGCGGCCAAGAAGATGGTCGATCTCTGGCGTCCGATTCTCGAGGACAAGATCGGCAAGCGGCTCGACCGGCTCGACGGTGTGGTCGAGGACCAGACCCGGTTCGGCGACGCCGTGCATGACCTCCTGACCGCGCTCGAACTCGGCGACGAGCGCAGCGCCGACAGCGAGGACAATGAGGACAACGACGAGAACCAGGACGGCGACAACGATCAGTCCGGTGCGGAAGGATCCCCCGATTCCGACGCCGCCCAGGAGATGAGCGCCGACCAGGCACAGGCGTCATCCGAGGAGATGAGCGAGAGCGCGATGGAAAGCGCGCAGGCCTCGACCTCCGACACCTTCGACGACGGCGAGCTCGGCGACGACGAGACGCCCGGCGAGGCGACGCGTCCGAATTCGCACGGCAAGAACGAGCCGCGCGGGCCGGAATATCACGCCTTCGCGCCGAAATTCGACGAGATCATCGCCGCCGAAGACCTCTGCGACCATGACGAGCTGGAGCGCCTGCGCGCCTATCTCGACAAGCAGCTCGCGCATCTGCAAGGCATCGTCGCCCGCCTCGCCAACCGGCTCCAGCGCCGCCTGATGGCGCAGCAGAACCGCGCCTGGGAGTTCGATCTCGAAGAGGGCATTCTGGACCCCGCGCGGCTGTCGCGCGTCGTCACCGATCCCTATCATCCGCTGTCCTTCATGCACGAGAAGGAGGCGACGTTCCGCGACACCGTGGTGACGCTGCTGCTCGACAATTCCGGCTCGATGCGCGGGAGGCCCATCACGGTCGCCGCGACCTGCGCCGACATTCTCGCCCGCACGCTGGAGCGTTGCGGCGTCAAGGTCGAGATTTTGGGATTTACCACGCGCGCCTGGAAAGGTGGCCAGTCTCGCGAGGCGTGGTTGGCTGCCGGCAAGCCGGCCAATCCCGGCCGTCTCAACGATCTCCGCCACATCATCTACAAGTCCGCCGACGCCCCCTGGCGCCGTGCGCGGAAAAACCTTGGCCTGATGATGCGCGAGGGTCTCCTCAAGGAGAACATCGACGGCGAGGCGCTCGACTGGGCGCACAAGCGCCTGCTCGGCCGGCCCGAGCAGCGCAAGATCCTGATGATGATCTCGGACGGTGCGCCGGTCGACGATTCCACGCTGTCGGTCAATCCCGGCAACTATCTCGAGCGGCATCTGCGCCACATCATCGAGGAGATCGAGACCCGCTCGCCGGTCGAACTGATCGCGATCGGCATCGGCCATGACGTGACGCGCTACTACCGCCGCGCGGTGACGATCGTGGACGCCGAAGAGCTCGGCGGCGCCATCACCGAGAAGCTCGCCGAACTCTTCAGCGAGACCAACACCGCGCCAACCCAGCCGGCCGGTCGCCCGCGACGCAAACTGCATTCGTGAGCACGCTTCAATCCCGCCGCGGCTTCCTTGGCCAAGCGGCGGCGGGATTTTCCACTCTCGCATTGTCTCGACTGGCGCAGGCGCAAGCCGCGACCGAGCCGGCCCCGCGCCCGGCGCAGATCGAGCATGCCGTCACCGCGCCCGTCAGCATCGAGGTGAACGCGCGGCCGATTCCCGATTTCGAGCCGCGTGACCGCGCGCGCACGCGCTTCGGCTCGCTGCAATATCGCAGCGGCCTGGTGCTGACCTCGCCGCATCGCGGCTTCGGCGGCCTGTCCGGCCTGCGCTTCCTCGACGGCAAGGGCGAGCGCTTCCTCGCGCTGTCCGACCAGGGCACCTGGTTCACCGGCCGCATCCGCTACACCGGCGGCAAGATGACCGGGCTCGACGATGTCGAGGCGGCGCCGATCCTCAATGCGGACAGCAGGCCGATCACGGACAAACGCTACTGGTACGACACCGAGTCGCTCGCGCGCGACGGCAACGTCGTCTATGTCGGGCTCGAGCGCGTCAACCAGATCATGCGCTTCGATCTCGCCAAGGGCGGCACACGCGCGCCTGGCGAGGCGATCCCGGTTCCGGCGGCAATCCGCAAGCTGCCGAGCAACAAGGGGCTGGAAGCGCTGGTGTTCGTCCCCAAGGACATGAAGAGCCAGCCGCTCGCCGGCACCCTGATCGCGTTCTCCGAGCGCGGGCTCGACGCCGACGGCAATCTGGTCGCCTTCCTGATCGGCGGTCCCACGCCCGGCCAGTTCAGCGTGCGCCGCACCGAGAAATTCGACATCAGCGATGCCGTGCTGCTGCCCTCCGGCGAGCTGCTGATCCTCGAGCGCAAATTCTCCTGGTTCACCGGCGTCAACATCCGCATCCGCGCGATCCCGCTGAAGTCGATCGCGCCGGGCGCGCTGGTCGACGGTCCCGCGCTGTTCGCGGCCGATCTCGGCCACGAGATCGACAACATGGAAGGCATCGACGCCCACGTCACGGCCGAGGGCGAGACCGTGCTGACGCTGGTCTCGGACGATAATTTCTCGCTGCTCCAGCGCACGCTGCTGCTGCAATTCACGCTGGTGGAATAGAAGATCGCACCGGAACGGTTCTTGCAGCGATTTTTGCAGCGATCGCGTGACTCCACCGGAGATTTCGATGACCAGGTTCCTTCGCGTGTTGTGGCTGTCTGCCGGCGTCTGGATCGCCGCTGCGGCACAAGTCCAGGCACAGGACTGGCCGGCGCGGCTGATCAAGGCGACCATTCCGTTCGGTCCGGGCAGTGCGGCGGACGTGGTGCCGCGGCTGGTGTTCGAGCGTCTCTCCGCCGAGCTCGGTCAGCCGATCGTAGTCGAGAACCGCGCTGGCGGCGGCGGTGTGGTCGGTTCGGCGGCGGTCGCGAAGTCCGATCCCGATGGTTATGGCCTGCTCGCCCAGTCGTCGGCGCTGACGGTCGCGCCCCTGATTTTCCCGAATGCGAGCTTCGACCCCAGCCGCGATCTCGCCTCGGTGTTCATGATCGGATCCGGTGCGAACGTGATGATCGTACCGAAGGAGCGCCCCTGGAGGACCATCCAGGACTTCATCGCCGACGCCAAGGCAAAGCCCGGCTCGATCTCGTTCGGCTCGGTCGGCATCGGCAGCGCCGTGCATATATCGAGCGAGAAGTTCCGCTACGCCGCCGGCATCGAGGCTACGCATGTGCCTTATCGCGCCGGCCCGGAAGTGATCGCCGACATTCTCGGCGGGCGCATCGATCTGTATTTCTGTCCGCTGGCGACCGCGCTGCCGCTGATCCGCGAGGGCCAGGTCCGCGCGCTGGTGGTCTCGACACCGAGGCGCGTTGCCGAGCTGCCCGACGTGCCGACGCCGGTCGAGATCGGCTTGAAGGACGCCGACAGCGAGATCTGGTTCGGCGTGTTCGTGCCGGCGAAGACGCCGCGCGAGATCGTCGACAAGCTGCACGCGGCGGCCGAGAAAGTCCTGGCCACGCCGACGATGCAGGCGAGCCTGGCAAAGCTCGGGCTCGAACCGAGGCCGATGAAGCCGGCCGAGATGGACGACCTCGTCAAGCGCGAGCTGGCGGCCAATCAGGAGCTGATCAAGGCCGCCGGCATCAAACCGTAGGAGCGGGTGACCCTCGCATTCGCCCCATCGTCCCGGAGGAGCGAAGCGCGGATCCGGGACGACGATGGGGAGAGATGTTTGCCGCCGTCTCCAGCGCAATGCATGAGTGGCGCCATGGCCATGCCCCTCACGCAACTCGCAATTCGCCGCTCCTCCACTACACTTCATGCAGTTGCTTCCATCCCTCCATCCCCGGAACTCCCCGCATGAGCGCCCTGTTTTCCCCGATCAAGCTGCGCGGCCTGACCTTGAAGAACCGCGTCGTGGTGTCGCCGATGTGCCAGTATTCCGCCGAGGACGGCGTCGCCACCGACTGGCACTTCACCCACATCAACAATCTCAGCCTGTCGGGCGCTTCGATGTTCTGCATCGAGGCGACGCATGTGGAGGCGATCGGGCGCATCACGCCGGGCTGCCTCGGGCTCTACAGCGACGCCGCCGAGGCCGCGCTGAAGCAGATCCTCGCCTCTGTGCGCAAGCATTCCTCGACCGCGATCGCGATGCAGCTCGCGCATGCCGGCCGCAAGGCCTCAAGCGCCCGGCCCTGGGACGGCGGCCAGCTGATCCCGGTCAGCGACGGCGGCTGGCAGACGGTGGCGCCATCAGCTCTGCCGCACAAGGAGGGCGAGGCCGCGCCGCTGGCGCTCGATGCCGCGGGCCTGAAGCGCATCCGCGAGGCCTTCGTCGACAGCGCCAAACGCGCGATGCGCATCGGCATCGATGCCATCGAGCTGCACGGCGCGCACGGCTATCTGCTGCACCAGTTCCTGTCGCCGATCTCCAACAGGCGCACCGACGAATATGGCGGCTCGCTCGAGAACCGCATGCGCTTCCCGCTCGAGGTCTACGACGCGGTGCGCGCGGTCGTCCCGGATGACAAGCCGGTCGGCATGCGGGTGTCGTCGACCGACTGGGTCGAGGGCGGCTGGGATCTGGCGCAGACCATCGAATTCGCCAAGGCGCTGAAGGCGCGCGGCGTCGACTGGATCGATGCCTCCTCCGGCGGCGTCTCGCCGTTGCAGAAGATCACGCTCGGCCCCGGCTACCAGGTGCAGTTTGCCGAAGCGATCAAGCGCGAGACCGGCCTGCCCACCATCGCCGTCGGCCTGATCACCGAAGGCAGGCAGGCCGAGGAGATCGTCGCCAGCGGCAAGGCCGACATGGTCGCGCTCGCCCGCGGCATGCTCTACGACCCCCGCTGGGGCTGGCACGCCGCGGCCGAAGTCGGCGGCGAAGTCGAGGCCCCGCCGCAATACTGGCGCTCGCAGCCCTCGACGCAAAAGGCGCTGTTCGGCAAGACCACGTTCGGAGCGCGGTAGGCGACGCGTGCTGCATGTGTGGCGCGAAGCTCGCGCCACATCGGCCACTGTCGTCCCTGCGAACGCAGGGACCCATACCGCGAGATCTCACGATGGCGCGCGGCGTGAGTTGTGACGTCGCAACTTAAGCTCCGGATCTTCGTCAAACCACTCCCTGTGGTTATGGGTCCCTGCTTTCGCAGGTGACGACAGCGGAGGAGGTCGCGCGGACCATCCCTCCTCACCCCCTCACGCATCCGTAAATCCCCTCACCTTCCACCTCCCGCAAAACTGGCCTAACGTCTCCGCGTTCAACGCCTCACGGAGCCCGGCCATGCGGTTTCGCATTCGGAAGACTGCCCATGTGCTCGAGCGCGTCGGCCTCGCGATGGCTGGCGCCGCGTGCGGGCTGTTCGTCGGCGCCTATGTGGGATCTGCGATCCCGCACCTCACCACACAGGGTTTTCTGCTGCTGATGATGCTGCTCGGCTTCGTCGGCTTCTATCTCGGCATCGACACGCCGCAGCTGCCCTTCGACGACGCCCACAGCCAGATCGACGCCGCGGAATTTTTGAGCGCCGCCGGCACGCTCTGCGCCACGCTTACCGCGCTGGCCTCGGTCGCCGTCATCGTGCTCCGCCTCGAGCCGCACATGGCCTGGACCTGGCTCGCACTGCTGGGCTGGATCGCCGGCGTCGCCATGCAGATCGTCGCCGGCGCGAAGGCACGGATGCGGAAGTAGGTGGTTGTTGCCCTTACCCTCCCCTGGAGGGGTTCGGGGCGAGCGCAGCTCGCTATTGCCTCTAAAACACCACGCCCACGCGCGTGCCGCGCTTCCAGGCGATGCGGCAGCGCTTCTTGGTGTTGACGTGCAGCAGCTCGAACCGGTCGGGGATCTTCACCTGGCCGCCGAGATCGACGCAGGCCCCGCCGGGCGAATAATCGATCAGCGTGCAGACGATCACGGGCGCGCGCGGGTCGGTGATGATCTTGGCCTGGCGGGACACCAGGCCTGCGGGTTTGACGCGGGCATGTCGGCGCGGATGCATTGGCACTCTCCTCCAATTCCGCAGTGGCATGATCCGGAAAAGTGCGAAGCGGTTTTCCGATAAGATCATGCCAAACCAAAAGGGTCGCGGTCGGGCTCTGTGCAGAATGATGCCGAAGACTTGATGCGATCCGCCTAAGGCGCGGGCGAGAATTTTAATGAAAAGCTGCGGCGAATGCAGAAGGCGGCGGTAGCGGCGGCAACCCTCCAGGGGAGGGTAAGCGCGCCGCCGCCCCACCTCACCCCGTCACGATCTCATCCGCCTGCGCGCCGCCGCCCGCCCCCGGCGGCACCGGCATCGGCACCGTCTCATACCGCGCCGGCAGATTCACCGGACGATATCCCGGCTCCACCGCCATCCGCCTCACCACGCTCTCATGCACATGGGCGCCGTCGGGGATGACGCGCGGCTCGCAGCAGGGGATGTACCAGCCCAGAAACACCTTCCGCTCCGGCCATTCCTTGTACGTGGCGCGCTTGGGCACGCATTCCAGCACGCGCCAGGCCGCGCTCATCGAATTGTGCAGCTCGCCGACCTTGCCGGTATATTCCGGCGGGACATATTTGAACGGCGAGTTCTTGCGCTGCACGCCCCAGGCGAGCTGGTTCACGGTGCGCTTGTTGAAGTTCAGCCCGGCCTTTTCGGCTTCCTCGATCATCCAGATCAGCGGGTATTTCGACTCGCCGCTCTCGGCCTCGGGATAGCCGCCGCCGACGTCGCAATGCACGCCGGCGAACCACACCTGCAGGATGTCCTGCGGCTCCTTCTTCTCGTCGGGCACGTAGCGGTTGCGCCAATAGTCCTGCGGCTCGACATACTTTTTCAGGCGGAACATGCAGCGCCGCTCGTCGATCGCGATCGCCTGCCGGAAGATCTTCACGCTCGGATTGCGCAGCGTGAAGGCGAGCTCCTCCAGGCTGAACACGTAGAAGAAATTGTCGCGCCGCGGCACGATCACGCTCGCCACCGTGTCCCAGACGCCGATGAAATGGATGGTCGGCCAGCGCGTCGAGGTGATGCGCGCGAACTGCGCGGCGAGGTCGAATGCGTCCTTCGGCAGCGGTCCGTCGTCGTCGGTGGCGATGTCCTTGAGGTCCTCGATGTCGTTGCCGCGCCCGGTGCCGGAATATTGCTTGTAGGCGACGAGGCCCGAGCCCGCGAGGTTGGCCTGCTCCGGCGAGATCAGGCCGATCTTGTGGATCAGCCCCGCCAGCACGCGCACCGTGTAGGCCCCGCGCGAAAACCCGAACAGATAGATGCGGTCGCCCGGCGCATAATGCTCGACCAGGAAGCAATAGGCCGACAGCACGTTGTCATCGAGCCCGTAGCCGGTGGCGAGCCCCAGCACCAGGTTGATATTGGCTTTCCAGCGGTGCCAGGTCGACGGCTCGGTCACCGTGCCGACGCCGGGATCGTAAAACACCATCTGCCGCGGCTGCGTCTTGTCGGTCTTGCGCAGGCAGCGATACAGCTTCAGGACGTTGGAGATGTTTTCCGAAATCTCGTTGCCGGTGCCGTCACAGCAGATGACGAGGTTCTTCGGCTCGGATGTGTGGTCGGTGTGCGCGTGCTCCACAGGTCAGCCCCTCCCGGTAATGCTACCGGAGCGAGTATAGCCGAAAAGCGCGACGGCGAGGAGACGATGGCGGTGCCGGACGCGGTGCCCGATCTCCCTCGCCCCGCTTGCGGGGAGAGGGTGGGGTGAGGGGGAGCCTCCGCGGGCGAGGTGAGAATTGGACTCGCGGAGAGTCCCCCTCACCCGGAATTTGCTCTCGCAAATTCCGGCCTCTCCCCGCAGGCGGGGAGAGGCGAAAGCCTCGCCCCCTACTTCTTCTTCCCCGACCCGATCTCCGGCTGCCACGCGTCCTTGCGGCTTGGCGCCGCGGCGATCGCCTTGGCCTTGTCCTTCTTCGGCTTCTTGGTCTCGCGATTGCTGCGCTGCTGTCCCTTGGCCATGATACGGGTCTCCTCCGGGGCTCGGATGCGCTTGGTGCGTCCGCTTGCGGCATCCGTTCGCGCATCGTGCGCCCGCGGCGCGGCAATAGCGAGCGCTAAAGCGGCCCGCGCGGGGAGGCCGCGGAAGAAAGCGTTGGCTATTGCCGGCCAACAGGCGCATGGTTGGCGAGTTGGCGTCGGCTGGGGCCTTCTTGCGACAAAAAGGCAGGCGCGCATGTCCACCCGTACGCGGCACGAAACCGTCACCTTCAGGCATCCCTTCCACATCCGCAGCATCGGGCGCGAGCTGCCCGCCGGCTGCTACGATGTCGTCACCGACGAGGAGACGATCGAGGGACTGTCCTTTCCGGTCTGGCGCCGCATCGCCACGCTGATCACGGTGCCGGCGGAAAGCGTCCGCGGCGCCATGGAGCAACTCGCGATCGGCTCCGTCGATCTCGCCGATGCGCAGGCCGCCGACCGCGAGCACATGGCATGACCGACATCCCGGTCGAGCTCGACAAGCACCGCGGCATGGCCGCGCAAAAGGCGACCGACCTGCGCCGCGCGCTGGCCGACGTCGAGGCCCAGGTCAGGGAGCTGCGCGAGCGCGAAGCCGAGCTCGAAACCCGCATGCTGACGGTGCCCGCGGCGTCGTGGCCGGAGGCCGCGGTGAAGGCGCGCCATCTGCTCAACCTCTACGCCGCGAGCCTGCCCACCGAAGACACCCGCCACCGCGCGCTGGTGGCGGCCCTGTTCGACGATTTCATCAGGCTCACCGGCGACAATTGAGAGCCACCGCGGCGGCGGTCTCTTCACCTCTTCCGCGCTTGTCCCGCCGACGCCTTGGCGAAGGCGGATGCGGGAGAGGGAGCGCACCGCCGCCGTGGCGGCAATCCGAGCCTCGTCTCATCGGCGCCAGGAAAATCAGGAGTACCCCATGTCCCTCACGACCAGCCAGTTCATCGCCCACGACCAGGACCGCGGCATCGTCCAGTTCTCGATGCAGGACGGCACCCGCGGCATCCCCTGCGCGATCTCGACCTCCGCCATGGACGACCTCGACCGCGGGATGCGCACCAAGCCTGCCGAACGCGAGGCCCAGTTCACCCGCCTGCGCGACCGCATCGAGGCGTGCGTGGAGCGGAAGTATCGCGCGACGGAGTTCGAGGGCACCCCGCCGGGGATCGTGCTGCGGAGCATTGATTTTCGGGGGTAGGGGGTCCTGAAGCAAGGAGACCGCGGGCGGTTGTCATCGCGCCCGTCGCAGGCGACATCAGACCTCATCCTGAGGGCCCGCCGCAGGCGGGCGTCTCGAAGGATGGCCGCAGGCTCGCTCTTGGCCGAGTTCTTCTCGCGTCTCACGCGGCCCGGTCGAAATCCTTCTCGTAGGCCTTCAGGCTTCCCTTGAGAGTTTCTTCGAGCTTGCGCGCGCGCGTCCTGATCGCCTCGTTGACCGCGCGCACGGCGGCCGCCTCGATCGCCTCGTCGCGGCTGAGCTTGTCGTGCTGAAACAGCCATTTTGCCACTGTCGCCCAATCCCATAACGGGCTCTCGGACGTCACGCGGGCGACCGGCGCGAGGAAATCGCGGCTGCGCTATCCCTTGGAATATTGCGTCATCGCCGCGCGCGTCATGCCGCTTCGGGCCGCGATGTCGGAGAGGCTGACGAGCGGATCGGGCTCGACGCGATCGACATGGGCGCCGGCGGCCTCGACGTTGCGCACCGCCGTCACGATGGCCTCGCTGACGGATCTGGCCTCGCGCGTAAAGTCGACGATGATGTGGCCCTTCTGGAACGCGATCGCCGCATCGTCGCAACCGGCATCATAGAAGCGCTGCTCGAAATCCTCAGCCTCGGGATCGAGGCCGGATGCAATGATGCTGAATTCGAATTTCTTCACTATACGCCCGCCGATGTCTCCGTGTCGCCCAGCGTTGTTTCGCCGGCATCTTCCGTCTGTTCATCATCGTTGATGAGGACGCCTTCCAATAACTCGCGGTGCCGTTCCTGCAAGAAAGCAAGCGCTTGTCCATCATCCACCCGATGTTCCAGCTTCTCCTTCACGAACTGAAGTCGAGCATTGTTCTCTTCGAGGATTTCGCCCCAAGTCTTTACGCCGATCCTGACCCGATCAGTCCTTAGGACCAGACGACGCTGAGGGTCGGGTCCACCTTTGATCCGAGCCTCGACCTGCTTGTTGTATGCATCGGAAATGATCCAAAAGTGCCAGCGTAAACCCTCAATGCGGTTGAACCGATCGTCATCCTCGACAGCCAGGGCGTACCCCTCGATCTGATTTAGGTGCTCTGCATTGATGGTGACCTTGGGCGCTTTAAGCTCGATCACCAGATGCTCAAGATCATCTGCACGATGTCGGCGCTGTGCACGTGACAGCATGAGATCGATGATGCCGCGTGATTTATTGATGACCTTCACAGGATCATCGATGATGAGATTGGGATCGAGTTTGTCCCGGTGCATCTTCAGCACCGTGTTTAGGTCCTTGTCGCTTGCCCAGAGATTATACTCCTCGCCAAAAATCCACGTGTTCTGCTCCAAGATCTTGTGGAGCTGCGACCGTTCGCGCAATTTCTGCCGCGCCTCGTAGTCGAACAGGATGAAGCGCAGCGCTTCAAGGAACTTTAGGCGATCGGCAACCAGCGTGGCAGCGCTGATAATTCCAGCCAGGTCTGTCTCGTTGAGCAGTTCCGCCAGCTCTTTCTGCTTCCGCTTTGGTAACTTCAAAACCTCATCGAGAATACGCTGAAGCTCGGTCGGACTACGTTCGATTGCGTGACGCAAAAGTCGCAGATGCAGCGCGGTTTGCATCGGTGCGATGTCGCTGAACTCCGACGAGGCATCCTGAACGGTAACGGCGACAATGTCGAAAATCTGCCGCTCTGCCTTTTCGACAGGTGTCGCAGGATCGCCTTCATAAGGATAGAGTTTCTGCTCTTTCCATTCGTCAACGACAATGCGTGCTCGCTCTGCTGCACGCGTCCGGAACACCTCCTTGATCTTGGCTTTTGCTTCATCGGTGGAGGCGACGAGTGCGGGCACCATCTCGGCGAGTTCAAGTCGTCCATCTTGGTGCAATTCCCGAATGAAGCTCGATTTCAAATAGGCTGAAAAATGGAAGTCGCCGACGTGAAAGCGGCTCTCTACCTGCGAGAGAGGGAAGCCCTGTTCGTTGCACAAATACAGGGTTCGGCGCGTTTGTCCTCGCCACTCGATGATTTCGAGATTGACGGAGTGCTGCCTGCCTTGGTCGTCAGAGAGGGGTTTTAGCTCGATATTCCACATACCGGCGATCGCTCGGTCCGGGTCGATCCTTTCGCCTGTGATGGTGATGGTGACGTTGCGATAGTCCTTAAGGTAGATAGCGAAGATTTCCGAAAGCTCTTGGACCGCATTCTCCGGCTTCAACGAGCTAAACTGTCTCTTCAGCTCGGAGATCACCACGGTAACCCCAGTGATAGTGCCGGGGGCGGATACTTCCTCCCCAATCCGAACCCGTTCGATCTCTCGCTCAAGCACAGCGACGTCATAGCGGAATGGGGCACCATTTTTGTTGTAGACGACCTTCCAGTCGACGACCCCGCCGAGAGCGAACGCTTTGAAGCGTCCGCGGCCCTCGCGTCCGTGAAGAACGCGGTTCAGGCGATGTGTAGTCAATCGTTGCTGCTTCCAAGACCCGCCCAGATTTTTGAAGAGCTGTGGAGCGTCTTGGCGAGGGATTCCATCGCCATTGTCAGCGATTACTATTTTGGAGATGCCGCCGACTCCGTCAGGCTCAAACTCAATGCTTACAGATGTTGCATCAGCATCGAGCGCATTCCAGATCAGCTCTGCGAGCGCCTGCACCGGCTGCGCCTTCGCTTGACGCGCGAGAAAATCAGGCCTTACCTCCACCTTCACTTCTTCTTGCATCGTCTCCCCCAATGCCCCTTGCACATCAGCGGCGCGAGTCCGCCGGTTGCAGTGGGATGTCACCTTGAAGCGCAGACCCGAACGCCTTCAGTGCTTTTGTTGGATCGGCCTTGACCATGAGGTTCGCCAACTTCGCAAAGCTGTCTCCATCAACCACAACGGAGAACTCGCTTTTGACGGTCGAGAAGCGAATGCGGAACACGTTCCCCATGATCTCCGTGGTGCAATCAGGCCTCAACTCCTTCCCGAAGTCGGAGATGCCTTTAGAAGTGTTGCGCCACGCTGAGATCGCCATTCGTCTTTGCCCTTCTGTAGCTGAGCACACATTGCGGGGTCGCGCAGTCCGCTGTGGCCCGCTCCCCGTATAGCAACTCTTGCTTGTAGTCCCGTCAGCTTACTCAAAAGAAGGGAGCGTGAAACAGGCTACTTTCGTACTTTGCAAAAACAAAAACGGCCGGATCTTCCGATCCGGCCGCTAACGCAAAACTCTACTCGGCTAAGCCTACGCCACGCGACGCAACCTAGCCCCCGCCCAATTCGAAAATTCTTAGCTGGCCTTCTTCTCCGGCGCCGGAGTCGGGCCGACCTTCTTCTGGATGGCGCGCTTCAGCTCGAGGGCGCGCGGGGAGAGCAGGTCGGACTTGGCCTTGAGCAGGAAGGCGTCGAGGCCGCCATTGTGGTCGACGCTCTTGACCGCGTTGGTCGAGACGCGCAGGCGCACGTTGCGCTCCAGGGCTTCGCTGATGAACGTCACGTTGACGAGGTTCGGCAGGAAGCGGCGCTTGGTCTTGATGTTGGAGTGGCTGACCTTGTGGCCGACGAGGGGGCCCTTGGCCGTCAGTTCGCAGCGGCGAGACATGGT
>Ga0065165_1001153_pt1 | contig 30846 bp, 31 predicted proteins | sample AraplaMF_Cvi_mMF_FD_63813 | JGI IMG/M metagenome (GOLD analysis project Ga0065165, IMG submission 63813) | Arabidopsis root microbial communities from the University of North Carolina, USA - plate scrape MF_Cvi_mMF (version 2) (version 3) | ecosystem: Host-associated > Plants > Roots >... | reverse complement strand
GCTCGGTGCAGGGCGTCCTTGCGGCGGTGGCCCCACCCACCAGCTTCGCTGGTCCCGCCTCCCCAAAAAGGGGAGGGAAGAGCCGTCAGCTAGTCCTGGCCCCAGCGCCACTTCCACGGGCCGTCGCTCTTGCGCCAGCTAACAACGCCCACGACCGCCGTCGAGGCCAGTACGATCCCCAGATGCAGCATCGGGTCGCGACCGGCGAAGGCCACGCCGCTGGCGACGATGACGACCAGGAAGCCGGCCAGCAGCGCCCAGCCTTCCCAGCTGCACGGCAGTCCGGCGCCGAATCCATAGCGCTTCACGCGAAACCAGGGCTTGCCCATGCGGGCCTCCGGAAGGTTTTACGCCGGCAGGTTTACACCCAGCTCCCCGGCTAGGTCACGGATGAACTGCCAGGCCACCCGGCCCGAGCGGGCGCCGCGCAGCTGCGACCACTGCAGGGCCCGGCGTTCCAGGTTTTCGACCTCCAGCCCGAAGCGCTCGGCGTAGCCGTGGATCGCCGCCAGATAGGTGGGCTGGTCCATGGGCGGGAAGCCAATCCACAGGCCGAAGCGGTCGGAGACGCTCATCTCCTCCTCGGCGTTCTCGGCGGCGGCGATGGCGCCCTGAGTCTCGACATGGTCGCGCGGCATCAGGTGGCGGCGGTTAGAGGTGGCGACGAACAGCACGTTCTCGGGCGGGCCGGCCACGCCGCCCTCCAGGGCCGACTTCAGCGCCTTGGCCGCCGCCGCCCCGTCCTCGAACGACAGGTCGTCACACAGCACCACGAAGCGTTCCGAGCGCGAGCGCAACTGGTCGAACAGCGGGGGCAGGGCGGTGACCTCGTCGCGGTCGACCTCGACTAGCTTGAGGGCCGGATATTCCGCCGCCAGCACCATGAAGGCCGACTTGGTCAGCGAGCTCTTGCCCGTGCCGCGCACGCCCCACAGCAGCACGTGGTTGCAGGGCAGGCCAACGGCGAAGCGGCGGAGATTCTCGACGAACCGGTCTTTCTGCCGCTCGACGCCGATCAACAGGTCCAGGGCCATCGGATAGTCGGGGGCCGGGAGGAAGCCACCGCTTTTAGGGTCGTGCCGGAAGAGCCGGCCGTCTTCGAAGTTGGGGGCGGCCGGGGCGGCCGGGGATAGGCGCTCCAAGGCGTCGGCGATGCGGGCGAGCAGGGGGAGGGCGGCGTCGGTCATGTGTTGCTCCGTAACCCCAGCTTGCCGTCATTGCAAAAGGGCAGGTGAACGCATAGCTTCCGCCGACTTGGCGCGGCCCTATCTGAAGGGTCCGTCCACCGCAATTTCTGGAGTCGTTATGAATTCCGCTCTGATGCAACAGCTGGGCGCTATCGCCCCCATCCTCCTGATGGTCGTGCTGTTCTACTTCATGCTGATCCGCCCGCAGCAGCAGAACGCCAAGCGGCACGCCGCCGCCATCGCCGCCGTCAAGCGCGGCGACAACGTCGTGCTGTCGAACGGCATGCTGGGCAAGGTCGTCCGGGTCGAGGAGACCGAGGTCGGCGTCGAGATCGCCCAGGGCGTGACCGTGAAGGTGGTCAAGAGCATGATCGCCGAGATCCGCGCCAAGGGCGAACCCGCCCCGGCCAACGATCCCAAGAGCTGATCACCCTTCGCGCCGTAACGAGGCGCCGAAAGGCGTCGTCCAGAGCCTGTAATCCATGCTGACCCTCTCCCGCTGGAAAGTCACCGCCGTCATACTGTCGGTGATCTTCGGCATCGTCTTCTCCCTGCCGAACCTGCTGCCGCAGAAGACGCTCGACGCGCTTCCCGGCTGGGTTCCCCACCAGAAGCTGAATCTGGGCCTCGACCTGCAGGGCGGGTCGTACCTGCTCTACGAGGTCGACACCGACGCGCTGCGCGCCGAACGCCTGACCAACATGGTCGAGGACGTGCGCACAACGCTGCGCAACGACCAGATCGAGTTCGGCGAGCTGGGCGAGGCGGGCGGCATCGTGCGGGTCCGCATCACCGATCCGGCCAAGGTGGACCAGGCGGTCAGCCTGCTGCGCCGCTCGATCGGCGGCCCCTTGGCCGGCGCCATCGGCGGTCGCGACACCAGCATCAGCAACAGGGGCGACGGCCGGCTGGAGCTGAGCTTCGTGCCGGAGGCCGCCAAGGCCGACGCCGTCAAGGCGGTGGACCAGTCGATCGAGACCATCCGTCGCCGGGTCGACGCCCTGGGCACCAAGGAACCGAGCATCACCAAGCAGGGCTTCAACCGGATCGTCATCCAGGCGGCCGGCGAGAGCGACCCGACCAAGCTGCAGGCGGTGATCGGCCAGACCGCCAAGCTGACCTTCCAGATGGTCGACGAGACGGTCTCGCAGGAAGACATGGTCGCCGGCCGCATCCCGCCCGGCGTCGTGGTGATCCCGGGCGCCCAGCCTGGCGCCCCGCCGATCCCGGTCGCCAAGCGGGCCCTGGTGACCGGCGAGGACCTGGTTGAAGCCAACCAGACCTTTGACCAGAACGGCTCCGCCGCGGTCGGCTTCCGCTTCGGCGGCTCGGGCGCGCGCAAGTTCGGCGACGCCACCGCCCGCAATGTCGGCAAGCGCTTCGCCATCGTGTTGGACGGCAAGTATATCTCCGATCCCCGCATCAACCAGGCCCTGCCGGGCGGTTCGGGCATCATCACCGGCAACTTCACGCCGGAAAGCGCCGCCGAACTGGCCCTGCTGCTGCGCTCGGGCGCCTTGCCCGCCAAACTGAACCTGGAAGAGCAGCGCACCGTCGGGGCCGAACTGGGCGCCGACGCCGTCCGGGCCGGGGCCATCTCCCTGGCCATCGGCGCGGCCGCGATGTTCGTGTTCATCATCCTGGCCTACGGCCTGTTCGGGACGTTCGCCGCCGTCGCCCTGTTCGTCAACGTGCTGCTGATCATCGGCATCATGTCGATGAGCCAGGCGACCCTGACCTTCCCCGGCATCGCCGGCCTGATCCTGACCCTGGCCGTCGCGGTCGACGCCAACGTGCTGATCTACGAGCGGATGCGCGACGAGGCCGCGGCCGGGAGGTCGCCGATGTCGGCCGCCGACACCGGCTACCGGCGAGCGTTGGTGTCGATCATGGACGCCAACATCACCAGCGTGATCTCGGCCTTGATCATGTTCTCCATGGGCGCCGGACCGGTCAAAGGCTTCGCCTGGACGCTTCTCATCGGCGTGTTCACCTCGTTGTTCACCGCTATTCTCATTACCCAAGTGCTCATCGGTTGGTGGTTCAAGGTCACCAAGCCGAAGAAGCTGCCGATCGCCTGAGGATCACCATGGCTTGGCCCCTTATTCGCCTGATCCCGCGTTCGACCCACTTCCGCTTCGTGAAGTGGGCGCCCGTCGCCGCGATCTTCTCCGTCCTGCTGATCGTCGGCTCGGGCGTGTCGTTCTTCACCCAAGGCCTGAACCTAGGCATCGACTTCAAGGGCGGCGTGGCGCTGGAGGCGCGCATGCCCACCCCGATTCCCACCGGCGAACTGCGCACGGCCCTGGCCGGGTTCGGCGCCCATGACGCCCAGGTGCAGCCGTTCGGCTCGCCCAACAGCGCCATGATCCGCTTCCTGCCCGAGGCGAACCAGAACCCGAACCAGGCCGCCGTCGACCTGGAGGCCAAGCTGAAGCAGCGCTTCCCGACCATGACCATCCCGTCTCACTCGGCGATCGGGGCCAAGGTCTCGGGCGAACTGCTGGGCAAGGGCTTCATGGCCCTGGGCATCGCGCTGGCCCTGATGCTGGGCTACATCTGGTTCCGGTTCGGCCTGTCCTACGGCACCGGCGCGGTCGTAGCCGTGTTCCACGACATCGTCCTGACCCTGGGCCTGTTGTCGGTTCTGCACATCGAGTTCTCGATGACCTCGATCGCCGCCCTGCTGACCGTCATCGGCTATTCGATGAACGAAAAGGTCATCACCTTCGACCGGCTCAAGGAAAACCTGCGCAAGTACAAGACCACGCCGCTGCGCGACATCATCGACCTGTCGGAAAACGAGCGTCTGTCGCGGACGATCATCACCGGCACCACGGCTCTGCTGGCCTTGGGCGGCACGATGTTCTTCGGCGGCCCGGTGCTGTTCCCGCTGGTCTTCACCATGACCTTCGGCATCATCATCGGCACCTATTCGTCGATCTACATCGCCCTGCCGCTGATCCTCGTCTGGGGCGTCAAGCGGGGCGACGAGGAAGCCGCGCCGATCAAGCTCGGCGCCGGCACCCGGCCCTGATGCTGCGCCAGCCGCCATCGATCGACGCCTGGGGCGGCGGCGGTTTCCGCGTCTCCGGCGACTGGCGTCCGGGCTCGCTGCTGATCATCGACGATCAGCCGCGGCCCTGGGGCGTCGCCAACCTGGCCGCCCTGACGCCAGAGGACTTCGCCGAGGTCTTCGCGGCGGGCGGGGCGGTCGAGTTCGTGCTGCTGGGCGTGGGCCTGGTCAACGCCCTGCCGCCGCGCCCGGTGCGCGACGCGCTGAAGGCGGCCGGCGTGGGGCTTGAGTTCATGAGCACCGAGGCCGCGGCCCGCACCTACAACGTCCTGGCCAGCGAGGGCCGGCGGCTGGCGGCGGCGCTGATCGCGGTCTGAGGCCGGCCCTGGCCCCGGGAATGGCGTCTATTCCCCGACTCCGCCGGGCGCCCTATACCTGACCCCAAGCAAGGGGCGTTAGGGGGCCTGGACATGACCGGACTACTTTCGAATTTCCGCAACACCATCATCGTCAGCGTCCTGCTGGCGTTGGTGATCGCGTTCGGCTTCGGGCACAGCCCGCACGGCTTCGACGACGCCTATTTCCAGGCGGTGTTCCGCCTGCTGCACGTGTTCTTCGGCATCCTGTGGATCGGGCTGCTGTACTATTTCAACTTCGTGCAGATCCGCGTCATGCCGCAGATCCCGGCTGAGCTGAAGCCGGCCGTATCCAAGTACATCGCCCCCGAAGCGCTGTTCTGGTTCCGCTGGGCGGCGCTGGCGACCTGGGTGATGGGCGTGGTCCTGGCCTTCAGCCGCGGCTACCTGGCCGAGGCGGCGACCTTCGGTCTGTGGGGCGGCTACGAGCGCGGCGTCGACATGGGCTTCACCTTCATCGGCCTGGGCATGTGGCTGGCGACGATCATGTTCATTAACGTCTGGGGCGTGATCTGGCCGAACCAAAAGCGGGCCCTGGGCATCGTCGAGGCGGACGCCGACACCAAGGCCAAGGCGGCCAAGATGGCCATGCTGTTCTCGCGCATCAACACGCTGCTCAGCATCCCGATGCTGGCCTGCATGACGATGTACCAGACGCTGTTCAACTGATCGGTTGATTGGCGACATCGGAAAAGGCCCACGGGTTCCGTGGGCCTTTTTCTTTTGGACGATGCGGCGCATAAGCCGCGCTCATGACCACGCTGGACATCGCCCATCGCAACGACGGCCCGGACACCGATCTTGACGCCCTGGTGCGCCGCGTCGATCCCGACCGCTGGCTGGCCAGCCGGTTCATCGCCGATCCCAAGGCCCGGGCCGATGTCATCGCGCTGTACGCCTTCAACTACGAGTTGGCCCGGGTGGCCGGCGGGGTCAGCAACGCGCTGATGGGCGAGATCCGCCTGACCTGGTGGCGGGAGGCCATGGACGAGATCGCCACCGGCCAGCCGCCGCGCCGGCACCCCGCCGTCGAGGCCGTGGCCGTCGCCGGTTATCCCCTGAGCGCCCTGGCCGAGATGGCCGAGGCCCGGATGGCCGACCTGGACGCCGCGCCGTTCGAGACGGAGGCCCAGGTCCTGGCCTATGTCGACGCCACTGCCGGGGCGGTGACGATGCTGGCCGCCTGGCGGCTGGACCCCAAGGCCGATCCCCATGCCGTGCAGGACGCCGCTCGGGCCTATGGCCTGGCGGGGCTGTGGCGGCTGAGGCGGGCGGGAGTCCAGCGACTACCGGCCGATTGGACGCAAGATCACGTCCGCTGGCGGGTGGAGGAGGCGCGAACCAAGGCGAACGCGGCGCTGAAGGACCTGCCGGTGGCGGCGTTCCCCGCCGCGGCGCCGGCGGCCCTGGCCATGGCCCAGACGGGGGCGCGCGAACTGGGCGAGCTGGAAAAGCGGTTGCGGCTGACCTGGGCGGTGGCGACGGGGCGGGTTTAAGGCGTCATGCCGCCTCGGTTCGCCAACGCCCTCCCGACGCCCCAAATTGTTGTCATCCGGGAAGCCTCGTAGAGGCTGTCCGGGATCCAGAGGACTGGGCGGACGCGGTGCGGTCCACCTGGGTCCCGGCTCTCCGCTTCGCTACGGCCGGGATGACAGCCCTGGAGTGAAGGCAGCCCTCACGCCGCTTCCGACGGCTTCTTCGTCTGCCGCGCCGCCTTGGTCAGCCGGTCCAGCACGTCCGGCACCAGCTGTTCGGAAAAGCCGCCGATGAAGGCCCAGACCATCAGCTTGGCCGCATCGACGGCGGCGGGGAACATAAGGCCGCGATTGACCAGGGTGATCGGGCAGTCATAGCGGCAAGGCACAATCTGCGGGAACAGGTTGGCCGCGGCCGGGCCGACGATCGCCCCCTCTCGCACCAGGCCGCTGGCGAAGAAGGCCACCAGCACGAACGACACCGACATGCCCACGAAGGCGGCGATGAACACGGCGGTCAGGCCCTGGCTCAGCGCGCTGACCTGGCGCACAGGGTCGATGTCGGACGAGGCCGAGGCCATGGCCGACTCGGTCCGCCGCAGCACCGAGACCATGGCCCCGGCCGCGCCGACGAAGGCGATCAGCGAGAAGTTGGCGATCACCGTGACCGTCTCGCGAAGCGCGCCGGGCGGGAGGATGTTAGGCAGCACCCGGGTGATCATCAGCGCCCCGAACAGCAGGCACAGCAGGCCCAGGGCCCAGCGCCGCATCCGGCCGGTCAGCACCTCGCGCTCGCTGCTCAGGGTGTAGAGCAGCTTCAGGCGCTCCAGCAGGCTCAGGGCCTCGGCCTCCAGCTCGGCGCGGTTGGCGTCCTCGGGAGCGAAGACGATCGGCTCCAGCTTGGCGGCCTTGGGGCCGACCGCGTGGATGTAGCGCTCGCGCAGCTGCGGCACGAACCATCTCAGCCGCTCCAGCCCGTAGTCGCGCACCATCCATTTGCGCAGGTCGACGGCGGCGGCGATCTGTTCGCTGGGGTAGGGGCTGTTGAAGCCCTCGGTCAGGCGCCGGAACTTCTCCTCGCGCTCGGCCTGGCTGTTCTGCTCGGCCGGATCGCCCCCGGCGTGGCCCTGGCTGCCATGGCGCAGGGCGATTTCGGTCAGGTCCAGGTCCAGTTCCGCCGCCAGGATCCGGGCCTCGGCGTAGCGCCCGCCCAGCCGCGAGTGAAGCGTGAAGCGGTTCAGGATCACACGGAACAGCTGGAACATGATCGCCCCTTCCGGGGCCAAACTAACGGAAGGGGCGAACAGCTGCAATTTATAAGCGTATTACCGGGTTGGCTCGCCCTTAGTCCAGCGGTCGAGCCATTTCTGGACCTCGTCGTGCCACTGCACCGAGTTCTGGGCCTTCAGCACCCAGTGGTTCTCGTTGGGGAAGTATAGCAGTTTGCTGGGGATTCCCTTGCGCTGCAGAGCGGTGAACGTGCCGATGCCTTCCTCGATCGGCACGCGGAAGTCTTGGCCGCCCTGGACCACCATTTCCGGCACGCTCCACTGGTCGACGTGATCGGCCGGATTGAACTTGGAGTAGGTCGTGCCGGCTTGGTAGGGCGGGCCGCCGTTCTCCCACTCGCTGAACCACAGTTCCTCGGTCGAATAGCCCATGAACCGGCTGTCGAAGATGCCGTCGTGGTTGACCAGGCACTTCCACGGTTCCTTCCACTGGCTGGCGATCCAATTGATCATGAAGCCGCCGTACGAGCCGCCCAGGGCGCAGGCGCGGTCCTTGTCGAGGAAGCCGTACTTGCCGGTCGCGAAGGTCCAGCCCTTCTGCAGGTCCTCCAGCGGGCGGTCGCCCCAGTGCTGGCTGATCGCGTCGGTGAAGGCCTGGCCGTAGCCGGTCGAGCCGTGGAAATCGATCATCACCACCGCATAGCCGGCCCCGGCGTAGGTCTGGGCGTTCCAGCGGTAATGGAAGAGGTTGCCGAACGACCCCTGCGGGCCGCCGTGGATCAGGAAGGCGACCGGATACTTCTTGGCCGGATCGAAATTGGCCGGCTTGACCACGTAGCCGTGCACGGTCTCGCCGTTCCAGCCGGGGAAGCTGAACTGCTCGGGCTCGCCCATGACGACGTCCTTGAGCGCCTCGGCGTTATTGTTGGTCAGTTTGACGGGCGCGCCCGCCTTCTTGCCGGTCGACAGGGCGTAGAGCTGGGCCGGGCCTTTCAGGTTGTCCTGGGCGTAGACGATCGATTGCGGGCCGACGCTGAAGCCGCTGACGTGGCCTTCGCCGGTCAGGGCCGTGACCTTGCCCGTCTTCACGTCGACGGCGAACAGCTTGGTCTGGCCCACATCCTCGGCGGTCGTGTAGATCGTCTTGCCGTCGGCGCTCCAGGCGATGGACTGGGCCGAGCGGTCCCAGGCGGGCGACAGCTCGCGGACCTTGTCGCCCTCGCGGATCATGATCGCGAAGCGGTCAGCCTCGAAGCCCGGGCGCTTCATGGCCAGGTAGGCCTCGGCCTTGCCGTCGGGCGAGAGGCTGGGTTGGGCGTCCCAGGCCTTGTTGACCTCGGTGGTGTTCGCCGGCTTGGCCGAGCCGTCCAGCGGAACGCGCCACAGGTCGTAATTGGTGCTCCAGGATTCCTCGCGGTCGGCCGGCTTGGCCGAGAACACCACGAACTTGCCGTCCGGCGTGATGGTGAAGTCCTCGTCGCCGCCGAACGGCTTGGTCGGCGTGTCGCCGTTGAAGCCGTTCATCAGGGCGATCGGCGCGCCCGCGGCGACGCCGGCCTGGTCCAGCTTCAGGGCGTAGAGGTGGTTCTGGGTCCCGTCGTTCCAGGTGTCCCAGTGGCGGATGAACAGCTTGTCGTAGACCACGCCCGTGGTCTTTTGCGCGCCCTTGGCGGCCAGCCGGTCCTTGGTGCAGTCCAGCGTATCGCAGTCGGGGAACACGGCTTGCGAGATGACGATCGTCCTGCCGTCGGGCGCGATCCTGAAGGCGCCGACATCGAATGGGGCCTTGGTCACCTGGACGGCGGTCTCGCCGGCCGCGTCGGTCCGGTAGACCTGGTCCAGGCCGCCGGTCCGTCCCGAGATGAAGTACAGGCCCTTGCCGTCCGGCGACCAGCGGGGGCTGCTGGCGCCGCCGTCCGAGATCGCCAGGCGGCGCGGCACCATCTTCGCCTTCAGGTCGGCGATCCACAGCGACATCGCGGCCTTGTTCGCCGCGTAGTCCATCGTCCGTACGCTGTAGACCACGAAGCGGCCGTCCGGCGACACCCGCGGATCGCTGATCCGCTCCAGTTGCACCATGTCCTTGGCGGTGAAGCCGCGGCCGTCGGCAAAGGCGGCGGGCGCCGCGGCGAAGGCGGCGACGGACAGGGCCCCCATGGACAGGGCGAGGGCGGAGGCGGCTATGCGCAAGGTCTTGGTCATCGAAACGGCATCCAGGAGGCGTTGTCGCCGGAAAGAGGGGCAAGCCTAGCGACGACATGCCAGCGAGACCAGGGGATCGGCGCAAGATCGTCCTTCGCAGCTCCAAGCTTCGCAATGCGACGAAAATATGACCTTCAATCGTCCAGAAAAGCCATCAAAAACAAACGGCTAGAGAGGTAACAATCGGAAACAGGACTTGCTTTGCCGCGACGCAGCATTGGCCCTAGATGGTAAGCGGGGCGAGAAGGCGGTCGGTGAACCGCCCCGCTGGTCAAGGTAAGGGTTTCAAGTGTCGGCTTCGGCATATTTTCAGCATACGGTCGCCGGACCGGTCATCTTCGCCGGCGTGGGCCTGCACACCGGCTCGCACGTGCGCGTCGCCGTGCGTCCCGCGCCGGCCGACGCTGGCGTCGTCTTCGTGCGCACCGACGTCCACGACCGCGACAACCGCGTGCCGGTCAAGCCGGACGCGGTCTGCCAGACCCAGCTGGGCACCGTCATCAACAACGCCGCCGACGTGCGCGTCTCGACCATCGAGCACCTGATGGCCGCCCTGGCCGCCCTGGCCATCGACAACTGCGTGGTCGAGCTGGACGGTCCGGAAGTGCCGATCATGGACGGCTCGTCCGAGCCCTTCGTGCAGATCCTTGACCGCGCCGGCCGCCGCAAGCAGGAAGCCGCCCGCCGCTATATCGAAATCCTTGAGACCGTGACGGTCGAGGAGGGCGACAAGCGCGCCAGCCTGTCGCCGAGCGACCGCTTCGAGGTGGCCTTCGAGATCGTCTTCGCCAGCAAGGCCATCGGCCGCCAGCGCGTCGACCTGGCCGTGGACGAAGAGTCGTTCCGCGCCGAGCTGTCCGACTGCCGCACCTTCGGCTTCGTCCGCGACGTCGAGGCCCTGCGCGCCATCGGCCTGGCCCGCGGCGGCACGATGGAGAACGCCGTGGTCATCGACGGCGACCGGGTGCTGAACCCCGAAGGCCTGCGCCGCCCCGACGAGTTCGTGCGCCACAAGGCGCTGGACGCGGTGGGCGACCTCTATGTGCTGGGCGCGCCGATCATCGGCCGCTTCGAGGGCGTGCTGGCCGGACACGGCCTGAACAACGCCATCGTCCGGGCCCTGATGGCCAACCCCGCCGCCTGGCGGATGCGCGCCCATTCGGTGGAACTGGCGCAAGCCGTCTGACGATCTGATACGAAGGCGTCGACCTTCGACCTGATTTGGTCAAAAAGCCGATGTCTGTAGCGTTTGGGCGGATTCCCCGGGGGATGCGTCTTGGGGCGTATCCTCGTCACGGCTCGGCTTCCATTTGCGCCCGCATCGGCGTGGTGTAGAAGCCTTGCACGGCGGCGCAGGGGCGCACGTTTGCTTCGAGGGTGATAAAGTCCGTGCTTCGTAATTTCTCGGGACGCAAGGTGGCCATGGTCGCGACCGCCGTGCTGGTCGCCCTGTCGGTCTCCGCCTGCGCCGGCAAGCGCAAGAAGCCGACCCTGGCCTACGAAGAGCGCCCGGTGGAGCTGCTCTATTCGACCGGCGCCAACCGCCTGGACCGCGGCAGCTGGAACGAGGCCGTCGACTATTTCCGCGAGGTCGAGCGCCAGCACCCCTATTCGGAATGGTCGCGCCGCTCGATCCTGATGACCGGCTACGCCCACTACATGGGCAACCAGTACAACGAGGCGATCTCGGACGCCGACCGCTTCATCGGCCTGTATCCGGGCAACCCGTCGGCCTCCTACGCCTACTATCTGAAGGCCGTCTGCTATTTCGAGCAGATCGTCGACGTCAACCGCGACCAGGCCGCCACCGAGCAGGCCATGGCGGCCCTGCGCGACGTCGTCCAGCGCTATCCTAACTCGGAATACGCCCAGGACGCCCGCCTGAAGATCGACATGGTCAGCGACCAGCTGGCCGGCAAGGAAATGACCATCGGCCGCTACTATCTGAAGAACGGTCAGACCCTGGCCGCCATCGGCCGGTTCCGCACCGTGGTCGACCGCCACCAGACCACTTCGCACACGCCCGAAGCCCTCTACCGCCTGGTCGAGAGCTACCTGACTTTGGGCCTGCTGGACGAGGCCAAGCGCAACGGCGCGGTGCTGGGCTACAACTTCCCAGGCGACCCCTGGTACGCCGAGGCCTACAAGCTGCTGACCGCCAACAACCTGAAGCCGGCGGTCGAGCCGCTGAAGGCGGGCAACAAGAAGAACTTCCTCGACCGCCTGACCCACGACAAGGACAAGACCCTGGCTCCGCCCGCCGCGGCCACGCCCGCCGATGGCGCGCCCACGACGGCCGGCGAGACCAAGCCCGCCGCGCCCGCCAAGCCCAAGAAGGGCGGGATCATGGGCGTCCTGGGGATGTAGATTTCAAGCGGGCCGGTCCTCCAGGATCGGCCCGTTTTTCGTTCCCGGGCGAGCCTCGAGGGCGACGAGAACGCCACGAGAACAAGGCCCCTTTGAAAAACCGTGATTCCCGGCGATCCTGCGCGCCATGCTGATCGGCCTTTCCATCCGCGACGTCGTGCTCATCGAAAGCCTGGACCTGGCCATCGGTCCGGGCCTGACCGCGCTCACCGGCGAGACCGGGGCGGGCAAGTCGATCATCCTCGACGCCCTGGGCTTGGCGACCGGCGCGCGGGCCGACGCCGGACTCGTTCGTCGGGGGGCTGCAGGCCACGCCAGCGCCACCGCCATCTTCGCCCCGCCGGCCGACCACGCCGCCTTCGCCTATCTCGACGACAAGGGCCTGGACTACGCCCGCGACGAGGACCTGGTCCTGCGCCGCCAGCTGTCGCCCGACGGCCGTTCGCGCGCCTTCGTCAACGACCAGGCCACCAGCGTCGGGGTGCTCAAGGACCTGGGCGCCCTGCTGCTGGAGGTCCACGGCCAGCACGAGACGGTCGGCCTGCTGGATCCGCGCACGCACCGCACCCTGCTGGACGCCTTCGGGGCGGTCGGCGTCGGGGCCGTGGCCTCGGCCTGGAGCGCCTGGCGCGCCGCCCGCGAGAAGGCCGCGGCCTTGCGAGACCTGGCCGACCGCGCCGCCGCCGAGACCGAGGAACTGACCCTGCGCCTGTCGGAGCTGGACCGCCTGGATCCGCGCGAGGGCGAGGAGACGGCCCTGGCCGAGGAACGGGCCCTGCTGGGCTCGGCCGAGAAGGCCCTGGCCGACATCGCCGCCGCCAGCGACGCCCTGGGCGGCGACGCCCTGTCGGGCAAGCTGGCCAGCGCCTTTCGCGCCCTGGAACGGGCGCGTGACCGCGCGATCCAGGCCGGCGCCCCTGCCGACGGTCCGGCCGTCACCAAGCTGGCCGCCGCCTGCGAGGCGGTCGACCGCGCCCTGGTCGAGGCCCAGGAGGCCGCCGCCGCCATCGACGCCGCCGCCGAGGGCTTTGAGTTTGAGCCCGACCGCCTGGAGAAGGCCGAGGAACGCCTGTTCGCCCTGCGCGGCATGGCCCGCAAGCTGAATGTCGCCGTCGAGTTGCTGCCCGACAAGCGCGCCGAGTTCGCCGCCCAGCTGCAGGCCATCGAATCCTCGGCCGAGGCGCTGACCGCCGCCGAGCGCGAGGCCGCCGACGCCCGCGACGCCTATCTCTACGCCGCCCAGGCCCTGTCGGCCGAGCGCCGCGCGGCCGGCGACCGTCTGGCCGCCGCCGTCGAGGGCGAACTGGCCCCGCTGAAGCTGGAGAAGGCCCGGTTCCGTGTCGCCGTCGAGCCGCTGGACGAGGAGCGGGCCGGCCCAACCGGGATCGATCGCGTGGCCTTCGAGATATCGACCAATCCCGGCGCCCCGTTCGGGCCGATGGAGGCCATCGCCTCGGGCGGCGAGCTGGCTCGCTTCGCTCTGGCCCTGAAGGCCGCCCTGGCGGGACGCGGCGAGGGACCCCAGCCGCTGATGATCTTCGACGAGGTCGACCAGGGCGTCGGCGGAGCCGTGGCCGACGCGGTGGGCCTGCGCCTCAAGCGCCTGGCGGCCAACGCCCAGGTGCTGGTCGTCACCCACTCGGCCCAGGTCGCCGCCCGGGCCGACGCCCACTGGCGGATCGCCAAGTCGGGCGACGACAAGTCGACCCGCACCCGCGTCGAGCCGCTGTCGGCCGCCGAGCGGCAGGAGGAGATCGCGCGCATGTTGTCGGGGGCGGAAGTCACCGAGGCGGCGCGCGCGGCGGCCAAGGCGCTGATCGGCTAGCCTACGCTTTCTTTACGCTGTCATCCCGGACAAGGCCTGAAGGGCCGCCGATCCGGGACCGCCGGAAGCGCCGCGCTCAGGCCCCGGTCCCGCATCTTCGCGTTGCGCGCTCGTCCGGGACGACAGGAGAAATTAAGCCAGCGCCGGCTCGGCCTTGGGCGCCGCGTCCTTGCGCGACCAGCCCTTGATCCAGACCTGGAGCGGGGTGTCGACCAAGCGCTCGAACAGCCAGGCGGCGACCACGCAGGCGGGCAGGGCCATGGCCCAGGCCGTCCACAGCAGCGGGCCCTCGAGGCCCAGCTTGCCAGCCGCGGCGCGCAGCAGGCCGAACCAGACCACGGCGACCAGCTGGTTGGTCAGGAACAGCGAGAACGACAGGCGTCCGGCCTGGTCGGCCCAGCCCCAGCCCTTGGCCCCCGAAGCCCCCGCAGCGTAGATCAGCAGGCCCAACAGGGCCAGGCTGGCGTGGTCGAAGCGGCCGACGACCTGCAGGGTAACCACCGTGGCGCCGGCCAGGACGGCCAGGCCGTCAGCCCAGCGCGTGGGAAGGTTGGTCGGAAGGCGGGCGACCAACATGCCCAGGACGAACAGCGGGATCCCCCGCACCAGGCCGAACCGCAGCGGCAGCTGGTGGGCCGGGATGCCCGTCACGGCCTTGGCTGCGTAGTCCACGACCAGGAAGATCGCCACGCCGATCAGGAGGGTGGTCCAGGGCGAGCGAATCCTGGCGGTGGCGCGCCAGGCTGCCGGGAAGCCGGCATAGCAGACGATCAGGGCCGAGAGGGTCCAGGTCGGCATGTTCCAGCCCGAGGGGCCGGGCACGAACCAGGCCTGCATCAGGAAGACCTGCGGCAGCAGCTGGCTCCACTGGAACCACTGGGGGTTCTGCGGGGCCAGGCCGACGGCGCCGGTGCCCAGGACGAAGGCCACGAACAGCGCGAGCATCACCAGGTGGGCCGGCCAGATGCGCAGGATGCGGCGCTTGAGGAACTCGCCCGCGCCAACGTCCTGGCCGAGCACGCGCGGTCCATAGGTCCGGGCCAGGACATAGCCCGACAGCATCAGGAAGAAGTCGGTGGCCAGATAGCCGCGGCCGAGGGCCGGGTGGATCGCGAAAAGCGACACGGGAGCCCGCTCGGCCACGTGGTAGAGCACGATGAACAGCGCCGCGACGAACCGCAACAGGTCCAGCGCGCCGCCTCGAGACAGGCCTGGGCTGTTTTGGGACATCGTGGCGGTCTGGGACATGCGGCGGGCTCCTTTCCCCTGCAGGAGCAAGGTTTGGGCCAGAAGACAGGTTCTCTTTCTTGGAGGCGAGAGGGAGGGGGCGTGTCCCCGAACCGATCCGCTGAGCCTGTTTTCAGGGTCCTGTGCAGGGCGATGTTTTGGAGACACGCATTCACACGGGCCTTCGGGGACGATCTGGCGAGGCCTTGCCGTGAGGGCATGTCCCCGAGGCGCCCATTGGGCGCGTGTGTGTGGGACCGCGCGCGACGGCCGCCCATCGTAAATATCGCCGCTGGAGATACAAACCACTAGCGTCGGCATACAGTCGCGCTTAAATGCGATTCACAACGAGAGCGGGAAACAGATGATGCGGGCGGGGCTTTTCATCGGTTTGGCGGTGCTGTGTTTCGCGGCCGCGCCGTCCTGGGCGACGGCGGCCGAAACTCAGACCTATACCTATGATGCGCTGGGACGCTTGACCAAGGTGGTGTCCACCAACGGTCGCGTGACCGAGTACACCTATGACGCGGCGAACAACCGCACACAGGTGACCTCGACCGGCGGATCCTCCGGCAAGGTTGTCGTGCTGCCCCTGCTGGGCGGGCTGGTCCTGCCTCTCCCCTAGGTCGGCGTTCGCCTCGGTCGGCCTTGGCGCCGCCCGTCTCCCCATGACGGGCTGAAGGCGACGGCCGCCATGGCGCGGGTAGCGGCGCCGTCAGGACGCTCCCCTACGGAAACACCACCCTCCACCTTCGCGCGGTGAGCCCGGCATAGGGCGCGCAGGCCTGAAGCGCGCGTACGGCGGCGCGTTCGGCCAGCAAGGTCTGGGGATCGGCTGGAGCGGAGACCTTGCGAACCGCCTGGGGCGGCGCGGCCAGGCCGCCGTCGCGGCCGATCTCGACCATCAGGATGGCCTTGCGCGGCGCGGCCGCGCGCCAGCAGGGCGCCACCCTGTTCCAAAGGTCGCCGGCGGGCGGCGAGGCGGGACGCTGGCCCACGTTGGGCAGCGACGCGGCCGCGTAGAGGTCAACGCCTTCGGCGCCTTCGCCCTGGCCCAGTCCCTGGTCGGCCTGGCTTGACCCCACGCCCGCCCCGGTCGAGGGGGGCGGCGCGGCGGATCGACGATCGGCGGAGGTCGCCCCGGCAGAGGTCGGCGGCGGCGGGGCGTCGGGCGCGATCAGGCGATCAAGGCGCTCGCCCGAAACAGTGTCTGGAGATGGAGATGCGGGGCGAGGCGCGATGGAGGCGGGGCTCTGCCCGGCCGAGGGCGACGGCGCCGCGCTGCCTGGTTGGCTGCTCACAAGGGTGACCCCGACCACCGTGGGCGCTGTCACCTCCTGGACGCGACCGGCAAGCAGCAGGGCGACCAGGAGGACCACGGCGTGACCGCCCAGGGCGACCAGCGCCGCGATCGTGCTGATGCGGACCTCGTCAGGGGCGTTGGGCAGAGCGTCGGGAATCAGTCGCGGCATAGTGAAGCGGAGTTTCTGCACAGCCGTTGACCGACCGCGCCAAAGGGTAGCGACCCCAGAGCCTTGGGTCCACTTCGTGTGACGACTCGCGCGACTCTGTCTGTTCAGCCGCACGTATCGCGTGTTAACAAGACGATGGAAGCTGTCGCTTCTGGGTGCGCGCGTCGGGGCGTGGGGTAACAAGATTATGCGTCAGCGACCAGGTCCAGCGGCGGGCCAGGGCGGCTTTGCGGCCGTGGACGCGCTGGTGGCTGTCACCATTCTGTCGTCCAGCTTGGCGCTGTCGTTGGCTGCGGCGCAGATTGGCGCGCGCGCCGGCCAGACGGCCGGTGAGACCCGCGACGCTGAGTTGTTGCTGCGCGACGGCCTGGAACGTACGGCCGGACAGGCAGGTGTCTGGCATGGGCGGGACCAGGGCCTGGACTGGAGCGTCGAAGCCCGGGTTTTCGAAACCAATTCGGTCCGACGCGCCGAACCTTGTTTTCGCAGCGCCCGGGCCAGGGCAGCCAACGGTCGGACGTACAGCATCGCGACCGTCGACATCTGTCAGCCGGGAGCGGCCGGATGAACGACGACGGCTACACCTTGGCGGAGATGCTGGCCGCCCTGGCTATCCTGGGCATGGCGATTGGCGGGCTTGGCCTGGTCGTCAGCCTGATCGCCCGCCAGCAACTGACCGCGAACCGGACGCATATGCAGTTGCTCAATGGTCGCGCCGCCGATCGCGCCCTGACGCTCTGGCTGGCCGACGTCGACGCCGAAACCTTGACCGGCGACAGCCGAAGTCTTTCGGCCGCCTGTGGCCTGGCGTCCTGTTCGGCCCTGTTGGAGGCCGACAAGGCGCGGACTGCCCTGATTCTCAAAGGACGCTTGGGTCCCGCCCGCCGGTTCAGGTTGCGCCAGCGTGACGTGCGGTTCGGCTATGTCGCCGATCAAGGCGTTGTCGCGGGCTGGCCCCAGCCCGCTGTTTCCGGGGAAGAGGGATTGAAGGAAACCTTGCATGCCGTGCGACTGGCTGCGCCGGGAGCCGCCGTTCCACTGGCGGTGGCGCGCGCTTGGACCCGTGAGCCGCGCGACTGCCAGTTCGACGCCATCATCGGCGCCTGCCGCGTGGCGGCGCCATGAGAACGCCCTTGGATCTTCGACTGGTGGAGAGCGATCTTGAGGCCGCGCTTGCGCCGCTCGGCGCCGAGCCGGCTGAGGCGGCCACGCCGCGCGTCTTCGCGCGAGCGGTCCAGGCGCCGGCCGGCTGGCCCTGGGAGCAGGTGCGCGGCGCCCAACTGGCGGCGCGTCATGAAGCGCCCCTGCCGATCGACCAAGTGCATCTTCGACTCAGGCGCCTGACGCCGTGGCGCCCGGCCCAGGCTGCGCGGTTCGCCGCCTGCTACGTACGCGCTTCTGAGGTCGGGGAACGGTTCGAGGCGCGGGTCGAGGTCGAGGGCCAGCAGGTTCAGGTGGTGTTCGAACCACCCGAGGCCCTGGCGCGCCGGGCGCGGCGCTCGGTGCTCGTGGGGGGGGCGGCCGCGGCTGTCGCGGCCTTGCTGTTCGTATCGATCGCCGGAGCTCTGATGGCCCGCGCCCAGGGCGAGGAACAACTGGCGACGATGGAGCATGACGTGGCGGTGAAGCTTCAGCGGGCGGAGGCGGCTCAGTCGATCCGGCGGCAGTCGGCGGCGTTGGCGGCAGCCTCGCCGGGTGACCGGATCGCCGCGCCGTTGGCGGATCTGGCCTGGGCCATGGCCGCCCGCGCCCCCGACGCGCGCATTGAGGCTTGGCGCTGGGACCATGGGGTCAGCCGTATCGAGGCCCGCGGCGAGGCCTCGCCGTTCGCCGACGCTCATCGGGCGGTGACGCACGAGGGGGCGGGGCGGTGGCGGATCGAGCCCGAGGAGACGGGGCGATGAGCCGGGATCGCGCCAATGGGCCAGGTCTGGCGGTCGCCGCCGCGATGATCGGCGGGGCCGCGGCCATCGTCACGGCAACGGGCCTTTCGGCCCTGGCGCGTCCCGACGACCGCGCCGTGCGGTTGGCCCAGGTGGAGCGCAAGCTCGATCGGATCGAGACCCTGCAGCGCGGCGGCGACGGCGGCCCTGCCTATCCGCGCGGCGCGATCTGTCGCGAAGGTGTTGGTCCTGGCGCCGGCGCTGTTGAGCGGAAGCTTCGCGCGGGGTTGGGCCAGGCCAAGCTGGCGGCGATCACCTTCGAGCCGTCGACGCCTGTGGGCGATAGCTTGCTGGCTGTCAATTTCCGCTTCGAGACCATCGGTTCCTACGAAGACGCCATGGCTCTGCTGAGCGACCTGGACGCGGTGCGTCCGACACTGTTCGCCGACACCGTCGACCTGGTTTCCAAGACCTCCGCCGTCTCCCTGCAGTTTTCAGGACATTTCTATTGCTCGACTTCCGCGCGCCTCTGATCCCGATCTGCGCCGCGGCGGGCCTTGTCCTCGGCGCGACCGCGTGGCTGGCGGCGGGACGCCAGGACCTGCTGGCGCCGGCTCAGCAACGCTTGACGGACCTGCGGCCGTCCGAAGGACGACGCAGTCTGGAGGGCGGCGCGCCGTCGCTCCTGGGGGCGCCGCTGTTTCCCCTGTCGATCGGCCCTAACGCCGTGCGGGACCCGGCGGTGAGCGTGCTGGGCGTCTCGCGGATGCCTGGGCGCGCCGCGGCTCTGGTGGCCATCGACGGCAAGCCGCCCGCCTGGCTGGCGCGGGGCGAGAGCCGCGATGGGGTGGTGCTGCGCGAGGTCGGGTCGGGCCGCGCGACCCTCGACCTGCCGCTGGGCGTCCGGACTGTGCGAATCGGCGAGACCACGCCCGGCGCCGGCGCCGCCACGGCAGGCCTCGATCCGGCCAGCCCGATGTCAACGCCTGTCGCGAGCGACATGCCTCCGCCGGGTTTCAAGTCACCTCCGCCGCCCGCCAGCGCCCCTGGCCTTGGTGGGTGAACTCGTGTCTCCAATGAAGTCTCCCATGACACTCAAGCGTGCGCTCTGTCTGATCCTTAGCGGGGCTAGCCTGACCCTTTCGCCTGGGATGACCCCAGCATTGGCCGCCGCCCCGGCTGCGCAGGCCGAGCGGCCCGAGTCCTTCACCTTCGCCTTTCGCGACGCGGACATCGCCCAGGTCGCCGAGGAGATTCTCGGCAACGCCTTGGGCGTGCCCTACACCATCGACCCTGGGGTCACCGGCAAGGTGTCGTTCCGGATCGACCGACGGCTGACCCGCGCCCAATTGCTTGAGGCCTTCGAGGCGGCCCTGGCGGTCAACGAGGTGGCTCTGTTGCGCCAAGGCGACAGCCTGGTGCTGGCGCCGCGCGACAAGGCGCGTTCGTCGGCCGCGCTGCGTGACCCGGGATCGATCGCCAGCGGGCGTCGAGGTGGCTACGACGTCGTCGCCGTCCCCTTGTCCTTCTCGACGCCCACCGAAGTAGCCAAGGCGCTGGAGGCCATGACCGGCTCCAAGGCGGTGCTCTATTCCAACGACAAGCTCGGCCTGATCGTGCTGGGCGGATCGGGTTCGGAACTGCAGTCGCTTCTTGAAACCATCAAGATTTTGGATCGCAACGTCTTTGAAGGCGCGCGCATCCGCTGGTTCGACCTGCACCAGGCCGCGGCCGGCACGGTCGCGGCGGACCTGGCCAAGATCCTGTCGACGGCTGGGGTCCAGGGCGTGTCCGTCTCGTCGCTGAGCCGGCTGAACGGATTGATCGTTTCAGCTCGCACCGAGACGGCGATGAACGAGGTCGCCGGCTGGATTAGCCGGCTCGACACGCCCTCGCGCGATCTTTCCACCCAGCTCTATGTCTATCGACCGCGCAGCGCTTCGGCCGCTTCCCTGGCCCGCACCCTCTCACAGGTTCTGTCGACGGGCGGGGACAGCGGCGGCGGATATGGCGATCGCCAATCATCCGGCCGTGAGACCTCCCAGAGCGACTCCGCCGCCTCGACCAAGGACAGCGGCGGGGCGCGAAGCGGCGGTGAAGGCGACACCGGGAGCCTCGATGAGCAGAAGCTCGAGGACGGGGTGCGCATCGGCGTCGATCGGGACAGCAACACCTTGATCATCCGCGCGCCGGCCGCGCGCTGGATGAGCCTCCAGCAGACCCTGGCCGAGATCGATCGCCCGCCCAGCCAGGTGATGATCGAGGCCTCGATCATCGAGGTCAGCCTGACCAATGATTTCCGGTTCGGCGTCGACTGGTCGGCGGTGGGCGACAGCGGCAAGCTGGCGGGCAATTCGGTCTATACCGACAATGGGGTGATTGGTCCAAAATTTCCGGGCTTTTCAATTACCTATCTGGGAGGCGACATCGATGCGGCGATCAACGCGCTGGGCTCTCGCACCGCCATAGACGTGGTCTCCGCGCCCAAGCTGATCACCTTGGACAATCACAAGGCGCGACTGCAGATCGGGGACCAAGTGCCGATCGTCACCCAGACGGCCACCGACACCACCACCTCCTCGCCGGCCATCGTCAATACGGTGGAATACCGCGACACCGGTGTGATCCTTGAAGTCACGCCGCGCATCAGCGGCGAGGACAAGGTGGTGGTTGATATCGCCCAGGAGGTCAGCGGGGTGGCCAAGACCGTGACCTCCGGCATCGACTCGCCGACCATCCAGCAGCGCAAGCTCGCCAGCACCCTGGTCTTGCAGGACGGAGCCGTCGTCGCCCTGGGCGGCCTGATCAGTCATCGCACCACCGACTCCAACAGCGGCGTGCCGGGCCTCAAGGACGTCAAGCTGCTGGGCAATCTCTTCAAGTCCAAGTCGAAGGAGGGCTCGCGCACCGAGCTCGTGGTCCTGCTGACCGTCAGGATCATGCGTGATCCGGCCGCGTCCAGCCTGATGACCCGCGACCTGCTGGCCGACATGCGCGAGATCGAGAGCCGTGGCCTGCTGCCGCACTGAGGATCATGGCGACGCGGGTTACGCTACCGCCGCGGCCCTGGCGGTCAGCCTGGCCATCGCCATCTTGGCGGCGGCCTTGGTGATGCGCGGGGTCGCGATCCTGAAGCTGGCTCGGGCCGACTACCGGCGCAGCCAGGCTGAATACGCTCTGTCGGGGGCTCATGTCCTGGCGGTGGCGCGACTGTTGGACAGCTCCGGTTCGGGGCGACTGGCCTGGAGCGTCGGCGGACTCGATCCGCAAGGCGTCGCCCTGTTGGCTGAGCCTGAGGCGCCCAAGCTGGCCCTGGCCGCGGCGGGGGGGCTCGACGACAAGACGCTGGCCGCGCTTGGCGCGGTCGATCCGGGTGAGGCGCGGCTGCGACTGGCGGGGATGGAGGCGGCGAGCGCGACCCCAGATGGGATTGTCGCGGCAGATCGCGGGGGCGCTTGGCGGGCCTGCGCGGCCAGCGCCATTTCGCCATGGGGAAGGTCGCAGGTCGTCCGCTTGGGCGCGACCCGCGAACCGGACCAGGAACCGGGCGGCGCGCGGACGGGGCAGATCTGGCGGGTGCGGGCCAGTACGCAAGACGGCTGGACGGACGAGCGGATTGTGAGATTGATCGGGCGGGCGCAAAGCCCCAGCGCGATGATATGGCGGCGCTTCGGACGAAGCGCAGGGAAGGGCGTGACATGCGACAAGACCATCGAGGCTCAGGCCGACGGCGCGGGGGCCCCGGGCGGGACGCCGGTTACACCCTGACTGAGATGCTGGTGGTCATCGCGATCATCGGCCTGATCGCGGCGGTGCTGACCCCCAGCCTGATGGGGCAACTGGGTCGCGCGCGCGTCAAGTCGGCCCAGCTTCAACTGGAGTCGGTGGCCGCCGCCGTCGAGATGTTCCATTCCGACGTCGGCCGCTATCCGACCGCCGCCGAAGGCCTGAGGGCCCTGGTCGACGAACCCGCCGAGGCCGAAGGCTGGACCGGCCCGTATCTCAAATCGGCCAGCGCCCTGAAGGACCCGTGGAACGGCGCGATCCTCTATCAGGTCGCCGACGACCAGACCTTCGAGGTCGTCAGCCTGGGCGCCGACCGCAAGGTCGGCGGAACGGGGACCAAGCGCGATCTGGTCGCGCCCAAATGAACGCCGCCGCGCTCATCGCCGCCCTGCCGTTCGGCGCGGTCGTCGGCAGCTTCGCCGCCACGGCCGGTCTGCGCTGGGCGCGCGGCGAGCAGGCGCTGAGCGGGCGCTCGCGTTGCGACGCCTGCGCCGCGCCGCTGGGGTTTGGGGCTACAGTTCCGATCATCTCCTTCGTCAGCCTGGGCGGCGCCTGCGACGACTGCCGCGCGCCGATCCATCCTGGGCATTTTGCCGGCGAGGTGCTTGGCGCGGGCTTGGCGATGGCCAGCGTCGCGCTTCTGCCGACCGCGCCGGCCCTGGCCGCCGCCGCTTTGGGTCTGGTGTTGATCGCCGCCGCCGTCGCCGACACCGCCAGCCGCCGGCTGCCGGATCTGGCCAGCGCGGCGGCGGCCATCCTCGGCCTTGGTCTTGCGCTGGCGCGAGGCCCGGCGGCCCTGTTGGCTGGTCTTGCTGCGGCGACCCTGACCGGTGGTGCCCTGTTTCTGCTGCGTCGCGGTTTCACGGCCCGGCGAGGCGATCCGGGCCTGGGCCTGGGCGACGTCAAGCTGGCGGCGGCCCTGGCGCTGTGGCTGGGGGCGGCGACCCCCTGGGCCATGGCCTTGGCGGGGCTCACAGGGCTGGTGCAGGTGCGTCTGGTCAAGCCGGCCGACGGCAGGATCGCCTTTGGCCCGGTCCTGGCGGCCAGCGGCTGGGTGGTCGGTCTGGCGCTGCAGGCGGGCCTGTTCGGGGACCTGATGCCATGACGGCCGCCCGCGGACCCGCGCGCCTGGCGGCCCGCGCTCGCCTGGTTGAGACTCTGGTCGAGCGCGGTCTGGTCGAGGGCTCGGCCATCGCCCGCGCCGAGCTGGTCGCCGTGCGCACCGGCCAGCCGGTCGAACAGGTGCTCAACCAACTGGGCGTGCTGTCGGACGAGGCCTTGGCGGAGGCCTACGCCGAGGCGACCGGTTGCGAGATCTGGGAGCCGCGCCTGCGGCCGGCCGTCGTCGAGATCCCGGGCCTCGGCGTCACCGCCGATTTCCTGCGCCGGGCCCGTTTGTTGCCGCTTGACGAGATAGGAGACGCCCTGGTCTGCGCGGCCTGCGATCCGTTGGACGATGAGGCGCTGGCGGGTCTGGTCTTCGCCACCAACCGTACAGTCAGCGTCCTGGCCGCCCGTCCGGGCGAGTGGCGTCGCGCGTTCGACGAGCGCTACGGTCCCGAGGCGGCAGCGCCATCCGAGGCGATCGACGAGCGCCGCCTGGCCCGCGAGATCGATCAGGTGTCGGACGGGGCCGTCGAGGGCGGCGGCGCGCGCCTGGTGGCCGAGGCGTTCGAGGAGGCGATCGCCTTGGGGGCCTCCGACATCCATTTCGAGCCGCGTCGTCATGACCTGCGCGTGCGTCTGCGGGTCGACGGCCGAATGATCGACCACCGGGTCGTGGCCGCCGATCTCGCCGCGCCGGCGGTGTCCCGGATCAAGGTGATCGCCAACCTCAATCTGGGCGAGCGGCGCCTGCCACAGGACGGCCGCACCTCGTTCGTGATCGGCGGCAAGTCGGTCGACGTTCGCGTCGCCACCTCCCCGACGGTGTTTGGCGAGGCTGCGGTGCTGCGGATTCTCGATCGCAGCGCCGTGCCCCTCGACCTGGGAGGTCTTGGTCTGGTCGAAAGCGTTACCCAGGTGTTGCGCAAGGCCGGGGGCACGCCGCACGGCATCTTCCTGGTCACCGGCCCCACCGGCAGCGGCAAGACCACCACACTCTACGCGCTTCTGGAGACCTTCACCGGTTCGCCTAAGAAGGTGCTGAGCGTCGAGGATCCCGTCGAGTATCACTTCGAGCACGTTTCCCAGACCCAGGTCGCACCGCAACTGGGCCTGACCTTCGCCGCGGCCCTGCGCTCGTTCCTGCGCCAGGATCCCGACGTCATCCTGGTCGGCGAAATCCGCGATCCGGAGACGGCGGCCGTGGCCATCCAGGCGGCCATGACCGGTCACCTGGTGCTGGCCTCGATCCACGCCAACGACGCCCTGGCCGTGGTGCCGCGCCTGCTGGACATGGGGGTGGAGCCCTACCAACTGGCGGCGGCGTTTCGAGGGGCGGTGGCGCAGCGGCTGGTGCGGCGGCTCTGTCCGCATTGCCGGCAGGGCGGGACGCCGACAGAGGCCGAACTGGCCTTTGTCGCCGACCAGGGCCTGCCCGCGCCGATGCGCACCTTCCAGGCCCAGGGCTGCCCGGCCTGCAAGGGCGTCGGCTTTCGCGGACGCGTGCCGATCGCCGAGGCCTTCCTGACCAACGACGCTCTCCTCAGGGCGGTCGCCGATCGCCGGCCCGCGGCCGAGATCGCCCGTCTGGCCCACGAACTGGGCTTGGCGAGCATGGCGGCCGACGGTCTGGACAAGGCCCTGCGCGGCGAGACCACGCTGGAGGAAGTGATGGGCGCGGTCCATGACTGAGATCCAAAGCTTCGCCTATGTCGCGCTCGGGGCCGACGGCAAGCGCGTCCGCGGCCAGGTTCCGGGGCCGAGCGAGCAGGCCGCCTTCGAGCGCTTGCGCCGCCAGGGCCTGTCGCCGCTCAAGCTGCAGCCGGTGCGGAACCAGGCTCGCGCCGTCGACCATGGCCTCCGGGACCGCGAAAGCGCTGAGATCCTGCTCAGCCTGGCCGATCTGCTGAGCGCCGGGGCGGACATGCGCTCGGCGCTGAACGTGCTGCTGTCGCGCGCCCAGGGCTCGCGGGTCGCCAATGCCTGCCGCCGGCTGTTGCAGGACATCAGCGGCGGCGAGGCGCTGGACGTGGCCTTCGCCCGCACCCTGGCGTCGCGCCACGCCTTTGTGGCCGCCCTGGTCGCCGCGGGCGAGGCGGCGGGCGACTTGCCGCAAGCGCTGCGCCGGGCCGGCGAAATGCTCGAGGCGGCCATCAAGCTGCGCCAGCAACTGGTCGCCGCCCTGGCCTATCCGCTGTTCGTGCTGATCAGCACCCTGGCGGCGGCCGGCGTGATCCTGCTGGCCGTCGTGCCCTCGCTGGAGCCGCTGGTCAGCGAGGGCGGAGAGGGGAGCGCGCCGATCCTGTCGGGCCTGCTGGCGGCCAGCCGCCTGCTGCGCGAGCACGGCCTGGTGCTGGCCGGCGGCCTGGGCGCGGCGGTCATCCTGGTGGCGGGCCTTGGCCGGGCCGGCTTGCTGCGCGGTCCGCTCGACCGCTTGTGGCTCACCGGGCCCTGGCGGCGTACGACCTGCGCTCTGGCGTTCGGCGGCTTCGCGATTTCGCTGGGCGCCATGCTGGCGGCGGGCGCGCCGATGAGCGAGGCCCTGAGGCTGGCCATTCGCGGCGTGCGTTCCGATCTGGCCAGCACGCGCCTGCAGGCCGTGCTGCAGCAGGTGCGCCAGGGCGTGTCCCTGTCGCAGGCCCTGCAGGCCGTGAAGAGCTTTCCGCCGACCATCGTGCGACTGGTCTCGGTGGGAGAATCGACGGGCGCCCTGGGGCGGATGCTGCAGCGCTCCGGCAAGCTGGAGGAAGAGGGGGCGGTGCGCGACATCGAGGCCGCCGCGCGGCTGTTGGGACCAGCGCTGATCGTCCTGCTGGGCGGGCTGATCGGCCTGATGATGGCGGGGTTGCTGTCCGGCGTGACCGAACTGGGGCAGGCGGCGCTGAATTGAGGCGGGCGAACCGGGACGCGGGGGATCGCCGGAACCGCCGCCCTTGGCTAGTCTGCCGCCAGTCTTCAGCCGCCGGATTCGCCCGTGTCCCAGATCGCCGTCGCCGACCTCACCAAGGACCAAGCCGACGCCGAGCTGGCCTGGCTGGCCGACGAACTGGCGGCGCATGACCTGCGCTACCACCAGCAGGACGCGCCGACGATCAGCGACGCCGAGTACGACGCCCTCAAGCGCCGCAACCTCGACATCGAGGCTCGGTTTCCCGAGCTGATCCGCGAGAACTCGCCGTCGATGCGGGTCGGGGCGGCGCGGGCCGAGCAGTTCTCGCCGGTCGAGCACGGCGTGCCGATGTTGAGCCTCGACAACGCCTTCTCCAACGACGAGGCGACCGAGTTCGACGCCCGCATCCGCCGCTTCCTGCGCCTGACCAGCGAGCCGGTGTCCTATACCGCCGAGCCGAAGATCGACGGCCTGTCGGCCTCGCTGCGCTACGAGAAGGGCGTGCTGGTCCAGGGTGCGACCCGCGGCGACGGCAAGGTGGGCGAGGACGTCACAGCCAACCTGCGGACCCTCGCCGACATCCCGCACCGCCTGAAGGGTTCGGGCTGGCCCGACGTGATCGAGATCCGCGGCGAGGTCTATGTCGAGCTGGAGGCCTTCGCCGCCTTCAACGCCGCCGCGCTTGAGGCCGGCCAGCGCACCTACGCCAATCCCCGCAACTTCGCCGCCGGCTCGCTGCGCCAGATCGATCCGAAGATCAGCGCCCAGCGGCCGCTGCGGTTCTTCGCCTATGCCTGGGGCCTGGTCAGCGAGTCGTTCGCGGCCGGTCAGTGGGAGGCGCTCGAAAAACTTCACGACTGGGGCTTTGTCACCACCGCCCCGCCGGCCCGACGTGTCCAGGACGCCCAAGGCCTGCTGGACGCCTATGCCGAGTTCGAAGTCCTGCGGCCCAAGCTGCCGTTCGACATCGACGGCGTGGTCTACAAGGTCGACGACCTGGAGCAGCAGCGCCGCCTGGGCTTCGTCTCGCGCTCGCCCCGCTGGGCCATCGCCCGCAAGTTCCCCGCCCAGCAGGCCCGCACCATCCTGGAGGCCATCGACCTGCAGGTGGGCCGCACCGGGGCGATCACCCCGGTGGCCCGACTCAAGCCGGTGACCGTCGGCGGGGTTTCGGTGACCAACGCCACCCTGCACAACGCCGACGAGATCGCCCGCAAGGACGTCCGGGTCGGCGACACGGTGATTCTGCAACGGGCCGGCGACGTGATCCCGCAGATCGTCGGTTCCGTGGCGGAGGAGCGTCCCGAGGACTCCATCCCGTTCGAATTCCCGACCCATTGCCCGTGCCCGCTGCACACGCCGATCGTCAAGGAGACCACGGCTTCGGGCGCCGAGACCGTGGTGCGCCGGTGCAGCGGCGAGTTCGCCTGTCCGTTCCAGCGCATCGAGCACCTGCGCCATTTCGTCTCCCGCCGGGCCTTCGACATCGAGGGCTTGGGCGAGAAGCAGCTGGCGGCCTTCTTCGAGGCCGGCTGGATCCGGGAGCCGGCCGACATCTTCAAGCTGGCCCGCGACGAGGAAAAGCTGGCGCAGCTGCGCGAACGCGACGGCTATGGGGAGACCTCGGTGGCCAACCTGGTCAAGGGGATCGAGGCGCGGCGGACCATCGGTCTCGACCGGGTGATCTACGGCCTGGGCATGCGCGACATCGGCGAGACCACCTCGACCGTGCTGGCTCGCAATTTCGACCGTTTCGAGGACCTGCAGGCGGCCGCCGAGCGGGCGGCGGGGCAGCTGCCGGGCGCGGTCTATCTGGAGCTGTCGGGAGCGGCCGGCGTTGGTCCCAAGGCGCGTGACGAGCTGGTCGAGGCGGGCAAGGGCGGTCTGAAGGCCGATCCGTGGCCCGAGGCCGACAGCCTGGAAGTCAAGATTGGCCACGCCGTGCCCAAGCTGAACAAGCCGGCCCGGACCGCCCTGGCCGAACGCTACGGCGACTGGAACGGCTTCGCCCAAGCTCTGGCCGAGGCGGGACAGGGCGCGCCGGGCGAAGACTACCTGCAGCTGGCGGCCATCGACGGGATCGGCCCGGTCGCGGCCCAGTCGATCGCCCGCTTCTTCGCCGAGGAGCACAATCGCGAGAAAGTGGCCAACCTGATCGCCGAGCTGGACATCCAGCCGGTCGCCAAGCCCAAGACCGACACCGCCGTGGCCGGCAAGACCATCGTCTTCACCGGCTCGCTGGAGAAGATGACCCGCGACGAGGCCAAGGCCCAGGCCGAGGGGCTGGGGGCCAAGGTCGCCTCGTCGGTGTCCAAGAAGACCGACCTGGTGGTCGCCGGCCCCGGCGCGGGTTCGAAGCTGAAGACCGCGACCGAGCTTGGGATCCAGGTGATGACCGAGGACGAGTGGCTGGCCATGGTGAGCGGCTGAGATGCCCGTCGTCGCCATCGACTTCGAGACGGCCAACGAGCAGCGCTCCAACCCCTGCGCCATCGGCCTGGCCTGGATCGAGGACGGCCGGATCACCGAGGTGGAGCACCATTACATCCGGCCGATCGACATGCGGTTCTCGGGCTGGAACATCGCCGTCCACGGCATCCGGCCGGCCGACGTCGAGGACGCCGACGAATTTCCGGCCGTGCTGTCGCGGCTTCGCGACCGGCTCGAGCGGGCGACGGTGATCGCCCACAACGTCGCGTTCGACATCAGCGTGATGCGCCGGACCTGCGAGCTCTACAGCCTGCCGTTCCCGTGCTTCGACTATATCTGCACGGTGCAGGTGGCCAAGAACACCTGGCCGCAGCTGTCATCGGCCAAGCTGGACGCGGTTTGCGACTTCCTGGGCGTCGACTTCAAGCACCATGACGCGGCGCAGGACGCCTATGCCTGCGGCAGCGTGGCCTTGGCGGCGGTCGAGGCCACGCGGGCTTCGCACATCCGCGATCTGCCCGACCGGCTGGGCATGACCGCCGGCCGGCTGACCGCGACCGGCTACACCACCTGCTCCAGTCCGGGCCCGAGGCGGCGCGCGGTCTAGTTCGGGCGAGTCTTGTTCGAACTTGGCCATCAATTCATGGCCGGTTCAGCCGAACGCGCGTTAGAAAGGGGCGACAACTCCGGGAGACGACTCCATGAAACTGCCGATCCTCGCCGCCGCGCTCGCCCTTTCCGTATCGGCCCCGGCCTTCGCCCAAGACGTCACGGGCCTGTGGCAGACCCAGACCAACGGCGGCCAGGTCGAGATCAGCCGTTGCGGCAACAGCCTGTGCGGCAAGCTGGTCAACTCAGATCACATCAAGAGCGATCCGACGGTCAAGGACCAGAAGAACAAGGACGCGTCCCTGCGCAACCGGCCACTGAAGAACATGCAGATGCTGTATGATTTCACCGGCGGGCCGACCAAGTGGACCGGCGGCAAGGTCTACAACGCCGCCGACGGGGGCACCTATTCGGGGACGATCATCCTGCTTTCGGCCAACGAGCTGAAGCTGAAGGGCTGCATCGTGGCCCCGCTGTGCAAGACCGAGAAGTGGACGCGGATCAAGTAGGACGGGGTCACCCCGTCACCGTGTAGATCATGATCCCCGTGGCCACCGACAGGTTCAGGCTGTCGGCCCGGCCGCGCATCGGGATCTTGACGTTGACGTCGCAGGCGGCGGCCAGTTCGGGCGGCAGGCCCTGCTGTTCGTTACCCATCAGGATCAGCGACGGCTTCACATAGTCGGCGCTCTTGTGATCGACCGTGGCGGTCAGCAGGGTGCCGACCACGCTGCCCGGCCAGGTCTCGCGCCAGGCCAGGAACTCGGCCACCGAGGCCTTGGCGATCTTGACCGCGAAGATCGAGCCCATGGTCGCCCGCACGCCCTCGACCGAATAGGGATCGACGCAATCGCCAACCAGGATCACCCCGCCGCAGCCGGCCGCGTCGGCGGTGCGGATCACGGTGCCCAGGTTGCCGGGGTCACGCACGGCCTGCATGGCCACCCAGCAGGGAGCGCTCTCGGGGACGATGGCCGACAGCGGCGCGTAGACCTGCTTGAAGACGCCGACCACAGCCTGGGGATTATCGCGGCGAGAGACCTTTTCGAGGATCTCGCGATTGACCTCGATGACCTCGCCGCCGGCCTTCAGGCAGGCCTGGCTGGCCTTCTGCAGCATCGGATGGTCGGCGGCGTCGCGGCCGTACATCAGGATCCTGGGCGCATGGCCGCAGTCGATCGCCTCGATGACGATCTTCAGCCCCTCGGCCAGGAACAGTCCGCTCTCCTCGCGCTCCTTGCGCATATGCAGGGCGCGGACGGCTTTGACGGTGGCGTTCGACAGGGAGGTGACGATCTTGGCGTGGTTGGGGGCGTTCATGGTCATCAATCCTCCGACGCCCAGCGCGCGAAGAACGACAGGCCGATCTGGCGGTCGCCCTTTTCCTCGACCAGCGACAGCTCGCCCCAGTCGATGACCCCGCCGCGCCCCTTCAACTCCTGGGCCAGCAGGCCCGACATCGCCGCGCCGGAAACCCGGGCGGCATAGGCGTTCATCAGCAGGAACGAGGCGTCGGGAGCCAGGATCTGGGCGCAGTTGGCGGTCAGTTCGGCCAGGTCCTCGAACAGCCGCCAGACCTCGCCGTCGGCCCCGCGCCCGAACTTCGGCGGGTCTAGGATGATCCCGTCATACTGCGAACCGCGGCGCACCTCGCGGGCCACGAAGCGGCGGGCGTCCTCGACGATCCAGCGGATCGGCTTGTCGGCCAGGCCGGCGAAGGCGGCGTTC
>Ga0065165_1001151_pt1 | contig 30932 bp, 28 predicted proteins | sample AraplaMF_Cvi_mMF_FD_63813 | JGI IMG/M metagenome (GOLD analysis project Ga0065165, IMG submission 63813) | Arabidopsis root microbial communities from the University of North Carolina, USA - plate scrape MF_Cvi_mMF (version 2) (version 3) | ecosystem: Host-associated > Plants > Roots >... | reverse complement strand
GCCCGAGGCCACCGCCCAGACCTTCATCGACGGCTGGGTGCGCACCGGCGACCTGGCGCGGCTGGACGAGGAGGGCTTCTGCTACATCATCGACCGGGCCAAGGACATGCTGATCCGCGGCGGCGAGAACATCTACTGCATCGAGGTCGAGAACGTCCTCTACGACCATCCGGCGGTGATGGACGCGGCCCTGGTCGGCGTGCCGCACAAGACCCTGGGCGAGGAGCCGGCCGCCGTCGTCACCCTCAAGCCGGGCGCCCACGCCGACGAGGCCGAACTGCGCGCCTTCGTCGCTGACCGCCTGGCCGCCTTCAAGGTGCCGGTGAAGGTGATCTTCTGGCCCGAAACCCTGCCGCGCAACGCCAACGGTAAAATCATGAAGAACGAGCTGAAGAAGGTGTTCGTGGAGGGGTGAGCGGCGCAGTGCGTCCTTCGAGGTTCGGCTTCGCCTCGCGCCTTAGGATGAGGACTTCAGCAAGAGTTCCTCATCCCGAGGCGCCCGCGCAGCGGGCCTCGAAGGACGCAACACGCTAGCCGACACTGACCCCCGGCCGCCGCCACGCCCACGGCTGGGCCGCCTCCAGCTCGTAGGCCAGCTCCAACAGCGTCCGCTCGCCCCCGGCCCGGGCGGCGAACTGCACCCCGACCGGCAGGCCGTCGGCCGTCCAGTGCAGCGGCACGCTCATCGACGGCGCGCCGGCCACGTTGTGCAGCGTCGTGTAGCCCACATAGGCGTTCAGCCGCTCGGTCAGGTCGGGGATCGACACGGTCGGCGCCACCCAGCCCAGTGGCGCGGGCGGCTTGCCCAGCACCGGCGACAGAATCACGTCGTAGCGGTCGAACCAGCGGTCATAGGCCCGGGCGTCGGCGTCGAGACGGGCCACCGACTGCGCCAGCCCCCCGGCGGGCAGGCCATGGAGCAGCTCGGCCAGGGCCAGGGTGAACGGCTCCAGCAGGGTTTCGTCGGGCTGTCGGCCGACGGCCTGGGCGACGAACTCGACCAGTTCGCCCGCGGCGCTGGCCCAGACCGCCAGGAAGTCCAGGGCGAAGACCGGGCCGTTCGTCGGCCACTGGGCGGGCTCGACCTGGTGGCCCAGCGACTCCATCAGCCGGGCGGCGGCCTCGGCCCCGGCGCGGACCTCGGGGTCCGGCTGGACCCCCAGCTGGGTCTCGGTGACCAGCCCGACCCGCAGGCGGCGCGAGCCGGGTCCGGTGACCATGCCGACCGCGGGGAGGGGGCCATTGGCCTGCTCGGTGGCGGCGAACAGGGCGGCGCTGTCGCGGACGCTGCGCGACACGCAATGCTCGACCGCCAGGTCCAGGGCCCGCAGCGGCGGCCGGCTGGGCGGCATCCGGTGGCGCGACGGCTTCAGCCCGAACAGGCCGCAGCAGGACGCCGGAATGCGGATCGAGCCGCCGCCGTCATTGGCGTGGGCGAAGGGGACGACGCCGGCCGCGGTCGCCGCCGCCGCCCCGCCGGACGAGCCGCCGCTGCTGCGCTCCAGGTTCCAGGGGTTGCGGGTCGGCGGAAAGGCGACCGGCTCGGTGGTCGGCAGGAAGCCGTATTCCGGCGTCGCCGACTTGCCGATCACCACCAGCCCGGCCCGGTCGAAGGCGTCGCAATAGGCGTCCTGAGCGGCGGCGGGCGGCTGGCCCAGCATGGACCGCGAGCCCGACCGGGTGGGCAGGCCGGCATAGTCGTTGAGGTCCTTGACCAGGAACGGCACGCCGGCGAACGGCGCGGCCTTGTCCGCCTCGCCCTGGTCCAGGCGGCGGGCCTTGTCGAGCGCCCGGTCGAAGTCGGCGGTGACCAGCACGCCGAGGGCGGGATCTAGGGCCTCGGCGTCGCGCACGGCCTTTTCGACCACCTCCACGGCGCCGACCGCGCGGGTTCGGATGCGTTCGGCGATTTCGGTGGCGTCGGGCGTCCAGGACGCTTCCGAAGCGGGTGCGGCGGCGGTCAGGCCATGGCGAGTGTCCATCAGGTTTCCTCGGGCGTCCCGACGTCTCGGGCGCGTCGGTGAACGGCGATCACTGTGAACCGGAAGGCGCGGCGCCCGCAAGTCGTGCTACAGGCGGCCGATGACACGCAAGCGCGCCGACATCCTGCTGGTCGAGACCGGCCTGTTCGACAGCCGGGCCAAGGCCCGCGCCGCCATCGAGGCCGGGGCCGTCAAGGCCGACGGCAAGGTCGTGACAAAGCCTTCGCAGGAACTCGAGACGACGGCCGTGCTGGAAGGCGTCGCCGCCTTCCCGTGGGTCGGGCGCGGCGCCCTGAAGCTGGCGCACGCCCTGGACCTGTGGCCGATCGCCGTCGAGGGCCGGATCGCCCTGGACGTCGGGGCCTCGACCGGCGGCTTCACCGAGGTGCTGCTGTCCAAGGGCGCGGCCAAGGTCTACGCCGTCGATGTCGGGCGCGAGCAGCTGCATCCGCGCATCGCCGCCGATCCGCGCGTGGTCGACCGCTCCGGCGTCGACGCCCGGGTGCTGGACGAGGGCCACCTGGACGACGCGCCCCGCCTGGTGGTCAGCGACGTCAGCTTCATCTCGGTCGAGAAGTGCCTGCCCGTGGCCCTGGCCCTGGCCGCGCCGGGCGCCGACCTGGTCAGCCTGATCAAGCCGCAGTTCGAGGCCGGCCGCGACCGGGTCGGCAAGGGCGGCCTGGTCAAGGACCCGCAGGTCATCGCCGACTGCATCGCCTCGGTCCGCGCCTTCGTCGAGGCGGCGGGCTGGACGGTCAAGGGCGTCGCGCCCAGCCCGATCACCGGTGGCGACGGGCAGGTGGAGCACCTGCTGTGGGCGGTGAAGGGCTAGCTTTTCAACCGCTCATCCCGGCGTTCGCCGGGAAGCGGGGCGAAAAGAAAAAGGCCGCCGACGCGAACGCCGACGGCCTCAAGAAGATCGAATGAGAAACGGGCAGGCTTAATCGACGACCTGGTAGCGGCCCGAGGCGTCCGGGCAGACGCGGACGAAGCGCTTCTGGGTGCGGCCGTCGGGCAGGTAGATCGGGCTTTCGGCCAGGGTGCAGCCGTTGGCGTCGGCCCGGCCGTCGGTCACGCTGTACGAGCGCTCGGACTCGTAGGTGTAGCCGTCGCGGCGGTCATAGTCGCGGTCACGGTCGCCGTAGCGGCTGTCGCGGTAATAGCCGTCGTCCGGACGGTCGTAGCTGTTATAGGCACCCTGGCTGTAGGACGGCGGCGGGGGCGGCGGCGGATTGGCGCCGGGCGAGCAGGCCGCCGAGTTGCGGCCGATGGCCGAACCGGCGATCGCGCCCAGCACGCCGCCCAGCACAGCGCCTTCGGTGCGGGCGCCCTTGGCGGCCACGCCGCTGCCGATCGCCGCGCCGATGCCGGCTCCGGCCAGGCCGCCGCCCGTGCCGCGCTGCGTCGTGCTGCGGCGGCAGGGATCGTAGTAATAGCCGTTGCTGTCATAGTTGCCGCCGCCGTACGCGCCGGCGTTGCCATAGGCGCCATAGGCCTGGGCCGAGGCCATCGTCGGAGCCAGCGCGCCGGCGAGGGCGGCCGCGGCGGCGACGCCGAGAACGGTCTTGAACATCATGAGAAACTCCTCCGACCGGGGCCGCCGAGAGTCGGACCCACCTTACGATCTAAACTGCCAAGCCCTTGATGAACGGCTGTTGAGCGACCCGTTCATCTTCGTTCACGCGCATTCGCTCGGAATACGCTATGAGCATCCGAAATCTTGTCCGTGCCGATCGTGGCGCGGGCATGGCGGGCGTCGTCCCGAAAAATCATCACAGAGAATGGCCGAGCCCCGGTGAAGGTTCCGCCAGACGAATTGGACTGTCCATGCGTGAATTGAGGATCCAGGCGGTCGGCGCCCAGGGCGACGGCATCGCCGAGGGCTCTTTCGTCCCCCTGACCCTGCCCGGCGAGCGGATCACCGCCGAAATGACCGGCAACCGCGGCGAACTGGTCGAGGTGCTGGAGCCCAGCCCGGATCGCGTGATTCCGCCATGCCCGCACTTCGGCGTCTGCGGCGGCTGCGCCTTCCAGCACTGGGACGCGGCGCCCTATCTGGAGTGGAAGCGCGAGCAGGTGCGGTTCCAACTGGCCCGCGAGGGGCTGGAGACCGAGGTGCTGCCGACCTTCGCCTCGCCGCCGGCCTCGCGCCGCCGCGTCGCCCTGCATGCCCGGGGCGGCAAGGGCGGCGCGCGGCTGGGCTTCAAGGAGCGCCGCTCGTGGAACCTGGCGCGGATCGAGACCTGCCCGGTGTCGCATCCGAAGCTGGTAGCGGCCTTTCCTGCCCTGGCCCGCCTGGCCGCGCCGTTCCTGGAGCATCCCAAGTCGGCCCCGACCCTGCACGTCACCCTGACCGCCACGGGCCTGGACATCGACGTCACCGGCGTCGAGGCCAAGAGCGGCGGGCTGTCGGCCGACGCCCGGGTCCGCGCCGCGATGATCGCCGGCGAGCACGACTTCGCCCGGGTCACCATGGCCGGCGAGATGATCTACATGGCCCGCCAGCCGATGGTGAAGCTGGGCCCGGCCGTCGTCTCCCTGCCGGCCGGCAGCTTCCTGCAGGCCGTGCCCCAGGCCGAGAAGGCCATGGTCGAGTTCGCGGTCGAGGCGGCCCAGGGCGCGTCGCGGATCGTCGACCTGTTCAGCGGCGTCGGCACCTTCACCTTCCGCCTGGCGCAGATCGGCGGGGTCTACGCCGCCGACAGCTCCGCCCCCGCCATCGCGGCCCTGAAGGGGGCGCTGGGCACGGCTTCGGGTCTCAAGGCGATCACCGCCGAGGCCCGCGACCTGACCCGCCGGCCGGTGCTTTCGACCGAGCTGAACAGGGTCGATGTCGCCGTGCTCGACCCGCCTCGGGCCGGGGCCTTCGAGCAGCATGTCGAGATCGCCAAGTCCAAGGTGGCCCGCGTGGTCGGCGTTTCGTGCAACCCGGCCACCTTCGCCCGAGACGCCAAGGTGCTGACCGAGGCCGGCTTCCGCCTGGAGCGGGTCTTGCCGGTGGACCAGTTCCTGTGGTCGCCCCATATTGAGCTGGTCGGCGTGTTTTCGCGCTAGGACGAGTCCTCTCCTCGGGAGGGGCCGTCTGGGAGACGGTCATGGACGAGCGATCCGCCAAGCCGGGCGAGCCCCGGGAAACCCTCCCCAAGAGCCGTGGCGCGTTCGCCCTGGACGGCGCCGGCCAGCGGGCCAGGGCGGCGGTCAAGGCCGCCTGGTGGACCGCCGCCGGCGGCGTCACCCGCGCCCTGGCCCAGCCGACGCGCGGCGAGGCCAAGACCCGGTTCGAGCCCCAAGGGCCGCCGGTCTCGGCCGCCCGGCTGCGCAGGGCCTATCTGACCGCTTTCGACAAGGACGCCGCCGACGTCGCCGCCGGTCTCTATCCGCCGACCGGGGACGGGCCGCGCAATCCCGCCGACGCCTTTCGGGAAGCCCTGGACGTCATCGCCGACGCCCGGGCCGTCGACCAGCGCCGCCGCCGCGGAGACGGGGTCGAGGTGCGCGAGGCGCCGGGCACCGAGGGCTATCCCAACTATTACCGGCAGAACTTCCACTACCAGTCGGGCGGCTGGTTCACCGACGCCAGCGCCCGCCGCTACGAGGCCCAGGTCGAGGCGCTGTTCTCCGGGGCGGCCGGGGCCATGCGCCGTCGGGCCTTGTCGCTGCTGGCCCGCCACTGGCGCGGCAAGGACCAGCGGGGCCTACGGATCATCGACCTGGCCTGCGGCTCCGGCGCCTTCCTGGCCGACCTGGGCGCGGCCTTTCCCCGCGCCGCCATCGCGGGGCTGGACCTGTCGCGCGCCTATCTGGCCGCCGCCCGCAGCCGTTCGGGCCGGGGCGGGGTGCAGGCCAACGCCGAGCGGCTGCCGTTCGCCGACGCCAGCCTGGATGCGGTGACCTGCGTCTACCTGTTCCACGAACTGCCGCCGCGCGTGCGGCCGGTGGTGGCCGCCGAGATCGCCCGGGTGCTCAAGCCCGGCGGCGTTCTGGCCTTCGCCGATTCGGTGCAGCCCCTCGACGAGCCCGACCTGTCGCGGCTGCTGGAGGCCTTCCCGGCCTATTTCCACGAGCCCTATTATTCGACCTACGCCCAGACCGACCTGCCGGCCCTGTTCGGCGCGGCGGGGCTAAGCGTGGCCGGACAGGACCAGGCCTTCCTGACCAAGGCGCTGCTGCTGGAAAAGGCCCGGTGATCAAGCTTGTGATCAACCGGCTCATGGCCATTGCCTAGCGCGGCGGGCTCCTGTATTCGAACCGACCTCTTCGCCGACGCAGCTTGCGTTGACCCGGATGGCCCGGTGGCGGAGTGGTGACGCAGCGGATTGCAAATCCGTGCACCCCGGTTCGATTCCGGGCCGGGCCTCCACCTTTCTTTCCTTTGTGATTAGAGCGGATCGGCGTTCAGCCGCACTCCCCAACGAGTCCGTCATTCTCGCCCTTGTGGCGAGAATCTCTGGTTCAGCCGACGGAGAAATGCCTTGGCGCGCCGGCGCGCCACACTCCCGCACTTGCGGTGGATAGAGGGGTTCCCGCCACAAGGGCGGGAATGACGGATCAAAAGGAGGGCTTGGGTGATACCGAGCCGCCCAAGAGAGCTAAGGGGTCCGCTTTACCCCTTCAACAGGGCCCTCAACTGCTCCAGGCCCCGCTCGGGCGGGCCGCCGTAGCCGATCGGCTCGACGAAGCGACCCTTGGCGTCGAACAGGTAGATCGCCGAGGAATGGTCCAGCGTGTAGCCGCCGCCGTCGGTCGCCACCTTCTGGTAGTAGACGCGATAGGCCTTGGCGGTCCTGGCGATGGCGTCCGGCGTACCGGTGAAGCCCTGGATGCGGCGGTCGAAGTTCGACAGGTACAGCTTCAGCTGCTCGGGCGTGTCGCGTTCCGGATCGACCGAGACGAAGACGACGTTCAGCCTGTCGGCGTCCGGCCCCAGCGCCTTCAGCCAGGCGGTCATCTCGGCCATGGTGGTCGGGCAGACCTCGGGGCAATAGGTGAAGCCGAAGAAGATCGCCGTCGGCTTGCCCAGCAGGGTCTTCTCGGTGACCGGCCGGCCGTTCATGTCGACCAGCTGGAACGGGCCTCCGATCTGGATCGTCGAACCCGGGCTGCTTGGGGCGGCGGGCCTGTCGCAAGCGGCGAGGGGCGCGCAGGCCAGCGCCAGGGCGACCGTCGCGGTTTTCCAGGGCTTCATCAGTGATGCTCCATCGACATGCCGGTCATGGCCGGCATGGGAGCCGTCTTGACCGGCGCGGTCACGGTGACCGGAGCGGCGGACTTGAAGCGCAGGGTCAGGGCGACCTTGGCGCCGGGCGTCAGGGCGATCTTCGGCCCGATCAGCATCAGGTGTTCGGCGCCGGGCTTGAGCGCGACGGGCTTGCCGGCCGGCAGGGCGACGCCGTCGGCCAGCTTGCGCATGCGCATCACCCCGCCGTCCATCGACATGGTGTGGACCTCGGCGCGGGCGGCGGCGGCGGTCTCGACGGCGACCAGGCGGTCGTCGGCGCCGGCGGTCAGGGTGAGGTAGCAGCCGCCGGCCAGGGCACCCCTGGGCGCGGCGCGGCACCAGGCGTCGGCGACTTGGATGGCCGGCGGTTTCGGGGCGGCGGCGGCGAGCGACGGGATCGCGAAGGCGGCGACGGCGAGGGCGGCAAGGAAGGGCTTCATGGTCAGGGTCCTATGGCGAGAGGCGGGGATCAGAACGACACGGTGACGCCGCCGAACACCGAGCGGCCGTCGCCCGGCCAGACGGCGGCCGTGGCCGGGGTCCAGGTCGTGGCCGCCTGGACGTTGGAGGCATAGGCCTTGTCGGCCAGGTTGCGGGCGTCGAGGAACAGCGCGATCCGGTCGCTCAGCGTCCAGCCGGCGTTGAGGTTGAGGATGGCGTAGGACGGGGCGGCCTTGGTGTTCCTGTAGTCGATCCACGGGTCGGTCGCCGACCACTCCACCGACGGGGCCACGAACCAGCCGCGGGCGTCGTCGTAGCGCAGCTCGGCGCGGTAGAAGGATTTGGGTACGATCGGCAGGCGGTTGTCGCCGTACTGGGCGTCGCCGTCGAAGCGGAAGTCCGACAGGGTCCAGCTCTGGCGCAGCCGCCAACGCGGAGCCAGCTTCCAGTCCAGCGCCGCCTCGATACCCTGGTGCACGGTCTTGTCGGCGTTGAAGGTCGAGGCCGGGTGCTGGCTGTCGACCGCGAACTGCAGCAGCTCGTGCTGGAGATGGGCGCGGTAGAGCGTGACGTCGTAGGTGAACGGCCCGCGATGGCCGCGCGCTCCGACCTCGCCCGTCCAGGCCTCCTGGGCCTGCACCGGGGCGAAGCCGACATTGGTCGGCGACAGGGCGCCGAAGTTGGGCGGCTCGACCGAGCGGGTGACGTTGGCGAAGAGCTGCGAGCCGTCGTCTCCCTGCCACAGCAGGCCCATGCGCGGCGAGACCCAGGCGTAGTCCTTGCCGGCGGCCAGGTTGAAGGTAGTGGCGACGCCGGGGACGGCGAAGCTCTGGTAGTCGCGCTTGGCGGTTCCCCAGGTCAGGCCGCCGACCAGGGCCAGATGCCGGGTGGCGAAGACCCGGCCCTCTGCGAAGACGTCGGCCGCCTTGGCGTTCTGCCGGGACAGCGACTGCAGGGCGCCGCGCGCGCCCCTGAGGTTGGTGTAGAAGGCCGAGTCCAGGTCGCCCTGGCGGTACCAGGCGCCCAGATAGGCGTCGGCCTTCAGCCCGCCCAGCACGCCCTCCCAGTCCAGCCGCCCGAAGGCGCCGTAGTTGCGGCTCTGCTGGTCGATGACCTGGAAGATCGGGTGGTCCAGGTCCTTCCACACCGCATAGATCGCGCCCTCGAACACGGTGTGGTCGCCCAGCCGCCAGGACGTGCGCAGCGAGCCGCGCAGGCCGCGCTGGTTGCGGCCCTGGTCGTTGGCGGCGCTGGCGGCGGCCGTCTGGCGCGGATTGGCGGCGAACTGGGCCAGGGTCAGGGAGCCGGGGATCTCCTGGTTGACGTTGGAGCCGTTGACCACGAAGCGCACCTCGCGGTCCTGGCCGAAGCCGCGGCCGATGTTCAGGGAGCCGAACTGGAGGTTCTGCTGGCTCTGCGAGCGCCAGCCCTGGCCGGTCTGGTTGGTGGCGGCGGCGTAGACGTCCCAGTCGCCCGACTGGCGGGCCAGGGCGAGGTGCTCGCGCAGCAGGCCGTAGGAGCCGCCGTCGATACGGACCTGTTCCTGGAAGCCGGCGTCCTTGCCGGTCGGCGTGACCATGTTGATCGCCCCGCCCAGCAGGGCGCCGCCGAAGCGCAGGGCGTTGCCGCCGCGATAGACCTCGGTGAAGCGGGTGTTGAGCGGGTCGGCCACCTGGCTGTCGCCATAGCCGTCGGCCTCGTTCAGCGGCACGCCGTCCTGGGCCAGCAGCAGGCCGCGATTGTGGCTGGCGTTGCCGATGCCCGAGCCTCGGATCGACAGGCGCACGTCGCCGCCCCACTTGCGCTGGGCGTAGACCCCGGGCGCGTCGCGCAGCATGTCGTCCAGCGCCAGGGCCTGGCGACTGGCGTAGGATTCCTGGGAGATCACCGAGACGCCGCCGGGCGTTTCGGACAGCCGCCGGCGCGCGGCGGCGACCACGGGCGGGTCTTCCGGATCGGGGCGGGCGGTGACGATGACGGAACTGACTTCGCGGGCGGCTTGATCGTCGTCCGGGGCGGCGAAGGCGGAAACGGGCAGGGCGAAGAGGGCGGCCGTTGAGGCCAGCAGAAGGGACTTCATGCGATCCGGGTCCTTGGGCGCGCGGCGGGGCGCGGCCGTGGGCAAGCTGAACTGGGCGAGGGGCGCGTGCGAGAACAGCGACCGGACGGAGTCCGGGCGCGGCGCGCGCGAGCGGATCCGGCCGTAGGACGGCCGGACGCTAGATCAGCAGGCTGGGAGGACCTCGGGCCGGTAATGGCGGCGCGGCCAGGCCGCGCCCTGGGACCGGATCGACCGCGCGCGTCACGGCCGTCGGTCGATAGGCGACGAACTCGACCTGGGCGACCGCCAGCGGGCTGGGCGGCGGGGCCGTCGCGCCCTGGCTGGCGAACGGGCAGGGCGCGTCGTGGCCCGGCTTTTCGGCGGGGGTCTTGTCGTGATGGTCCAGGGCGTCGCCAGGCTGGACGACCAGCGGGCCCTGGCCGGTGCAGAGGACCAGCGCGAACGGCAGGCCGTTCTTCGGCTCGGCCTGGGTCATGAAGCCCGCGGGCACCATGACCTTCAGGGCGAGCGCCAGGATCGCGAGCGCCAAGAAGACGCCGCGTGTCCAGGTCCGGCCAAGGCTTGGCGAGCGAGTCACGCGCCGGCTTTATCGCAAGCGATCGGACAAGGCTACTAAGGGGTGATCCTGACCATCACCACGCCATGTGACGGGACGGGCTCAGCGGGCCGCCTCGTCATCTTGCTAGTTGAGCCGGGGCTTCTTCAGCAGGGCGTTGCGATCGACCGAGCGGATCTCGACCTCGAAGACGTCCTGCTCGCGCTGGATCCGCAGCGGGACCGTGACGCCGGCGGGGCCCTGGTCCCACAGGGCGGTATAGAACTCGGCCAGGTCGGAAACCTCGTCGCCGGCCACGGCCAGGATCAGGTCGCCGGCGCGCAGCTCGGCCCGCGCGGCCGGGCTGGCGGGCGACACGCCGACCAGCACGACGTGGGATTCGGTCTCCTGGGCGAAGACGCCCAGCCAGGGGCGGGGCGGATGGGCGGGCTTGCCGCGCGCCAGGTCGTCCAGGATCGGCGGCAGCAGCTCGGCGGGCACGAACATGTTCATCGGCTTGGCGCGGCCGTCGGGCGATTGTCCCGCCAGGCTCAGCGAGCCGACGCCGACCAGTTCGCCCTGAGCGCCGATCAGGGCCGCGCCGCTCCAGTGCGGGTGGGCCGGCTCGGTGATGATCGCCTCGTCCAGCAGATATTCCCAATAGCCGGCGAAGGGCATGCGGGTCAGGACCCGGCCGGCGGCGGCGTGGGCGCGTCCGCCGGCCCCGGCGATGACGACCGGGCTGCCGGCGTCCAGGACCTTCGAGGCGCCCAGGCGCAGGGCCGGCAGGCCGAGGGGCTCGAGCGCCTGCACCAGGCCCAGCCCCGTCTGGCCGTCGAAGCCCAGCACGTGGGCCTGGACCTGCCGGCCGTCGTTCAGCGTCAGCACGACCTGGCTGGCCTCGGTGATCAGATAGGCCATGGTCAGCACCAGGCCGTTCTCGCTGATCACCACGCCGTTGCCCAGCCGCTCGGTTCCCAGGATCCGGGCGGTGAAGGCGTCGGCCGGAACCTGGGCCTCCAGGGCGACCACCGAGGACAGTGCGCGATCGAGGTCGAAGGGGTAGGCGCTGGCGGCGGGGCGCAGCCGCGCCTCGACCTCGTGCCCTTGGAACGGTGAAGGCAAGTCGATCTCCTACAGGAGACTCAAATCTGGGGCCGGACGGCGCGGGAACAAGGGGGGGAGAGCCACGCACGGCCTTGAATGTCGATCCGCTCTAAGCCGCCAGGGCGGGAGGATCCGCGGGGCGTTCTTGGCGGCCGCGGCGCCAGCGGCTGGGCGTCTGGCCGACTAATCCGCCGAAGGTCCGGCAGAAATGGGCCTGGTCCGAGAAGCCGCAGGCCAGGGCGATCTGGGCCAGGGTGTCCCGCGTGCTCAGCATCAGCTGCTTGGCCCGGGCGACGCGCCGCTCGATGATGTAGCTCTTGGCGGATTGGCCGAAGGTTTCCTTGAAGGCGTGCGAGAAGTAGCTGGGGCTCAGGCGGACCGCCGCGGCCACGTCGCGGACCTGCAGGTTGCGGTCGCGGTTCTGGTCGATGAAGGCGGTCGCGGTGCGCACCTGCCAGGGCGCCAGCTTGCCGGTCTGCGGCTCGCGGGTCAGGCGCCGGACCTCGGCCTCCAGCAGCTGGCTCGCGCGATGCACCAGCGCCCGCGCCGTGTCGGGATCGCGGTCGAAGGCGCGCGAGGCGTCGGTGACCAGGCGCGCCAGGATCAGGGTCTGGTCACGGGGCAGGGTGGAGGTCTGGGTCGCGTCCGAGGAAGTCATGTCCAGCTCGCCGCCTCTTTTCCGAAACCTTCCGCGCAGGGTCGCGTCAGGTTCAGTTTCGATTCTGCTAGCATTGGTTGCGCCGCGCCGCAATGGCGCAGGCTAAAGACCAGCTGTAGTCAAGCTTCTAGGCGTCCGGAATTGCGCGATGTCTTGTCGTTTTGCGCAACTGTCGGGATGCTTCTCCTGGGGGAGACCAAGGTTATTTGAGTCTTGGGTGATGTTTTCAGCAATCAATGATGGTTGTGACCGAGGGCTTGGATCGAGCGCCGCCGCCCCGCGAATCCGCGAAGCGGCGGCTCCGTCTTTGATCAGGCGTCGCCGTCGGCGATGTCGGCCAGGAGGCCGTTGATCGGTTCCTCGTTGAAACTGGTGACGTTGTGGCCCGTGTCGATCACGCCGACCTTGGCGACGTGCGGCGCTTCGACTTCGGGTTTTTCGTCCTTGTCTTCCGGCTTGGTGGTCATGGGAGCCTCCCGATGCGAGGGCCGGACGCCCTTCGCCCGACGCGCCTCGCGGCGAGCTTGGCACGAACCCGCGCGGCTGTCAGCGAAAGCGATTGCGATGCGCGTACAGCGGGACGAGGCGCCTCGAAACCGCTCGATCCCGTCGGGTCACGGACATTTGCGTTCTTGAATTGTTCTCTTTGGCGGTTCATGATCGAGCCATGGTCGCTCCCGCCAATCTTCCCGGTCACCCGCCTTCTAGCGCGCGGGGGCGCGGGGCTAAGTCCAATCGCACCGGCCGCTTCGAATCCCAGGTCAACGAAGCCTTCGACGACGGCTGGGGCGAGGAGGAGGAGCCGGCCCAGATCGCCACCACCCTGCAGCCGATGAAGTCGCGGACCATCATCGCCCGCAACGACAGTCCCGACGTCGGCTTCGAGAGCTCGATCAATCCCTATCGCGGCTGCAGCCATGGCTGCATCTACTGCTACGCCCGGCCGGCCCATACCTATCTGGGCCATTCGGCGGGCCTGGACTTCGAGACGAAGATCTATTTCAAGCCCGAGGCCGGCAAGCTCCTGGAGCGTGAACTCTCCAAGCCCAGATACGTCCCCAAGGTCATCCATATCGGCGGCGACACCGATCCCTACCAGCCCGACGAGCGCAGGCTGCGGGTGACACGGGCGGTGATCGAGACCCTGGCGCGGTTCCGTCACCCGTTCTCGATCATCACCAAGTCGAACCTGATCACCCGCGATCTCGATATCCTGGGGCCGATGGGGCGGGCGGGGCTAGTGCGGGCGGCGGTGTCAATCACCAGCCTGGACCACCGGCTGTCGCGCAGCATGGAGCCGCGCGCCGCCACCCCCAAGCGCCGCCTCGACGCGCTGCGCCAGCTGACGGCGGCCGGCGTGCCGACCACGGTGATGTTCGCCCCGTCCATTCCGTCGCTGAACGACCACGAGATGGAGGCGGTGCTCGAGGCCGCCGCCGCCGCCGGGGCGACCACGGCCGGCTATGTGGCCGTGCGCCTGCCGTTGGAGATCAAGGACCTGTTCGAGGAATGGCTGGCGGCCGAGCATCCCGACCGCGCCCGGCGGGTGATGTCCCTGGTCCGCCAGATGCGCGGCGGGGCGGCCTACAGCACCGAATGGGGCAAGCGAATGACCGGCGAGGGGCCGGTGGCCGAGGTGATGAGCCAGCGCTTCAGGCTGGCGCGGACCCGGTTCGGCCTCGACCGCAAGCTGGCGCCGCTGGATCTTTCCCAGTTCGCCGTGCCGCCCAAGGCGGGGGATCAGTTGTCGCTGTTCTAGGGCGTGTTCTCGGCGGAGTTGGCCGTCAGGCGCAGGCCGTCGGTGTCGATCGCGACGCCAAGGTCCGAATAGTCGGCAAGGGCCGGGTGGACCGTCGCGAACGGATGGCGGTGCGTTGCGGTGATCACGACCACGTCGGCGCCGGCCGCTTCGCCGGCGAGCAGGCCGGCCGGAGCGTCCTCGAACACCAGGCAGGCGTCGGCCGTCATGCCGAGGCGCTGGGCCGCCAGGGCGTAGCCGTCCGGCGCGGGCTTGCCGCGCGACACGTCTTCGGCGGTGACCAGCACGGCGGGGATCGGCAGGCCGGCGGCCTCCATTCGCCGCAGGGCCAGTTCGCGCTGGGCGGAGGTGACGATGGCCCAGCGGTCCGCGGGCAGGGCGCGCAGGAAAGCCTCGGCGCCCGGGATCGGGATCACGCCCTCCACGTCGGCGACCTCGGCCCGCAGGATCGCCTCGGTCTCACCAGCGAGGTCGATGTCCGCCAGGTTCTGGCGGCGGATCGTCTCTTCGGCCCGCACCCCGTGGATGGTCGGCAGGAAGGCCTCGACGTCCAGGCCGTGGCGCAGGGCCCAGTCGCCCCAGACCCGTTCGGCCACGGCGATGGAGTCGAGCACGGTGCCGTCCATGTCGAACAGGAACGCGGCGTAAGCCTTATCGGGGGTCTTGGTCGGGGTCATGGGCCGCCGTATGCCACGCTTCGGGCCGCTAAGTCTCGGCTTGACCTGCGCCGCGCCGGATCGGAAGCAAGGCCCATGATCACCGTCGTCCTGCCCACCCGCGACAGCGCCGCCCGCCTGGTGCACGTCCTGCCCCTGCTGGTGCCCGCCGCCGTCGACGGCCTGGTCAAGGCGGTGGTGTTCGCCGACGCCGGCTCGACGGACGCCACCCTGGCCATCGCCGAGGACAGCGGGGCGCGGGTGGTCGCGGCGACGGGCGACGCCGGGGCGCGCTTGGCGGCCGGCTGCGCGGCGGCCCGGAGCGCCTGGATCCTGGCGCTGGGCGAGGACCTGGTCCTGCCGGAAGCCTGGCGCACGCCGGTCGAGGCCCACCTGGCGGGCGGCGGCGGCAAGCCGGCCTGGATCGGGGAGAAGGGGCTGTTCGGCCTAGCCGGCCGTCCCCTGGCCGTGCTGGCCTCCCGCGACGCCTTTGAGGCGGCCGGCGGCTTCAAGCCGGGCGGCGATCCGTTGAAGGCGCTGCTGGGGCGCGTGAAGCCGAGGGCCGTGCGGCTGCGGGTTTGAGTTCGCTCTTCAAAATACGCTCGTCATTCCGGGCGGGCCTCGCGCCCGGAATCCCTCCTTCCACAGCAAGTGCGGGAGGGGGTGCTGGCGAACCGCTTGCGCTTCACATGCGAACTGAACCTGGGGTTCTGGGCGCAAAGCCCGGAATGACGAATGAAGGGGGTAACTTACGCCCCTGAGCGGACGTTGGGAGCGTCCGCTCTCGGGCGGACAACTTGCAGGGCGATACTTAGAGCGACCTATCAGATCGACCATTCTGGGATAGATTGACCTCGCTAGAGCCTTGGCTTGTCTCCAATGGTCTCCTTGGAACTCGATAGGTCAGACAGGCGTTCGCTGTGGCCAGCGAAAATGCTCAGCCAACAGATCGGACGTCAGCGTGCCGAAGAAGATCGATGCGGGCGGCGAACTCGGGCCTTCCGCCTACGAACACCTCGTCCGATCCGTCATCGACTATGCGATCTATATGATCGATTTGGAAGGCCGGGTCGCAAGCTGGAACGCCGGCGCCGAGCGCATCAAAGGTTACGCAGCCGATGAGATCATCGGCGACCATTTTTCCCGCTTCTATACGCCTGAGGACTTGGAGGCCGGTGTACCGCAACAAGCCCTCAAGACGGCGGCCTCAGAAGGTCGCTTCGTGGCGGAGGGCTGGCGACTTCGCAAGGACGGCAGTCGATTCTGGGCGATGGTCGTGATCGACGCCATTCGCGTTGACGGCGAGTTGATCGGCTTCGCGAAGATCACGCGCGATATCACCGAGCAACAAGAAGCCGCGCGCGCGGCGCTTGAGACAGAGCGTCGATTCAGGCTGCTCGTGCAGGGCGTAACCGACTACGCGATCTATATGCTCGACCCGCGCGGCGTGGTCTCCAACTGGAACACGGGCGCTCAGCAGATCAAGGGGTACACGGCCGACGAGATCATTGGTCAGCATTTCTCCCGGTTCTACACCCCTGAAGATGTCGAAGCCCGAGTGCCTTGGAAGGCGCTGGAGACGGCGACCAAAGAAGGCCGCTTCACCGCAGAGGGGTGGCGGCAGCGGAAGGACGGCGCTCGATTCTGGGCCAGCGTGGTTATCGATGCAATCCGAGACGACGATGGCCAGTTGATTGGCTTCGCGAAGGTCACACGGGACCTGACCGAACGGCGCGAGGCGCAGCTTGAGCTTGAACATTCGCAGCAGGCGCTGTTTCAAGCACAAAAGATGGAGGCGGTCGGCCAACTCACCGGCGGGCTGGCGCACGACTTCAATAACTTGCTGACCGGCATCACCGGCAGTCTGGACGTCATGCGCGCGCGCCTCGCGCAAGGCCGCATCAACGAGCTCGAACGCTACATAACGGCGGCCCAAGGCGCCGCCTCGCGCGCCGCCTCGCTCACGCATCGACTCCTTGCCTTCTCGCGTCGGCAGACGCTTGAGCCGAAGGTCGTGGATGCGAACCGCCTGATAGCCGGCATGGAGGATTTGATCGGGCGCACCGTCGGCCCCGCCATCTCGCTGGAGGTGGTCGCCGCGGTCAGCCTGTGGCCCTGCCACTGCGATCCCAATCAGCTCGAGAGCGCCATCCTCAACCTCTGCATCAACGCGCGCGACGCGATGCGGGACGGGGGGCGCATCACAATTGAGACCGCCAACACCTGGATCGATCAAGCTGGAGCGATCGAGCGCGACATGCCGTGCGGACAGTACGTCGCTGTCAGCGTGACCGACAATGGTTGCGGCATGGCGCCGGACGTGCTGTCGCGCGCGCTAGACCCGTTCTACACCACCAAGCCTATTGGCCAGGGCACGGGGCTTGGACTGTCGATGGTCTATGGCTTCGCCAAGCAGTCCGGCGGGCAGCTGCGCCTATACTCTGAGGTGGGGTTGGGAACGACGGTCAAAATCTATCTCCCGCGTCACCACGGGAAACCAGATCAGCCTGAAGAAGAGCAGGCGCGGCGCCAACTTCCCCGAGCTGAAGGAAGCGAGACGGTGTTGGTTGTCGATGATGAGCCGACAATCCGGATGCTGATCGGAGACACCCTTAGTGACCTCGGCTACCAAGCCATTGAGGTAGGAGATGCAGCATCCGGCCTGAAGGTCTTGGATTCAGATGCGGAGATCGACCTAGTCATCACTGATGTCGGCCTGCCGGGCGGCATGAATGGCAAGCAGATGGCGGACATTGCACGCACAAAGCGACCCGGCCTGAAGGTCCTCTTCATCACTGGCTATGCTGAGAACGCGGCTGTGTCGAACGGTCACCTTGAACCTGGGATGCAGGTGATGAGCAAGCCGTTCGCGATGGATCAACTCGCAGCGCGCATCCGATCCATCATTACAAGCGCCTAGGGCTACGCCAGAAAGTGCTTGGGCAATGCGTCGGCCTCCGACCAACGGTCGTTTCTCTAAGCAGCGAGTGTCCGCTCCAGCAGACGTTTGAAAGGTCCGCTGACGGAAAGCCCTAGCAGAGCGCCCGCTGTGTCACAGCCTACTGATCCAGCCGGAAATCGATCACCCGCGCGCCGCTGGCCACGGCGTCCAGGGTCTTGGTCTCCGCGCCCATCAGCTTGCGATAGGTCCAGTACGAGGCCATGACCTTTTCGACATAGTTGCGGGTTTCCTGGGCCGGCAGGCTCTCGATCAGCAGCAGGGGGTCGCAGTCGGCGCCGCCCAGCTGGGCCTGGGTCTTGATCAGGGTGCCCGGGCCGCCGTTGTAGGCGGCGACGGCGCGGAACAGGTCGGGGCTCTGCAGGCCGCGGTCCATCAACCAGGTGAAATAGTCCTGGCCGACCCGCAGGTTGAAGCTGGGGTCGAGCAGCGGGCTGGTGTCGGCCAGCAGCTTGTCGTCGCCGGCGGCGCGGGCGGCGGCCACCGGCATCAGCTGCATCAGGCCCACCGCCCCGGCGCCCGACATGGCGTAGGGGTCGAAGCGGCTTTCCTGGCGCACCAGGGCGTAGACCATGGCCTTGTCGATGGTGAAGCCGCCCTTGGGCTCCAGCGGGGGCAGGGGATAGTCCTCGCCGCCGACCCGCTTGACCGCGCGCCCGGCGTTCAGCGGGGCCTTCTCGTTGAGAGCCAGGGCCAGGTCGGTCCAGTCGCCCCGGGCCTTGGGATCGTCGCTGGCCAGGGACAAGCCGGCGCGCAGTTCCTGGCCGGCCTCGGCCCAGCGGCCGATCTGGGCCAGGGCGGCGGCGCGGCGGGCGCGGGGATCGGCGGCCAGCAGGCGGGCCAGGGAGGCGGTGTCGGGCCCTTCGTAGGAGACCTTGGTCAGCAGGGCGGCGATCGGGTCGTCCTGGGCCAGGGCCTGGCCGGCCAAGGCCAGCTGGCGGGCGGCGATCATGCCGTAGAAGGTGTTGGGGGCGCGGGCGGCCTGGCCGAGCAGGTCCTCGACGTCGCGCGACTGGCCGCCCGAGGCCGCCGAGCGCGCGGCCCAGAAGGCCGCGGCCGAGCGCAGCCATTCGTCCTGGCCCTCATCGTTGGCGACGCGCTCGAAATAGGTCCGCGCCTGGGCGAAGGACTGCAGGCGGAAGGCGGCCAGGCCGGCGATCCAGGGCTCGCCCGCGGCCTGGGCCAGGGTCAGGGCCTTCTTCACGTCGCCGGAATAATAGGCCTCGCGGGCGGCGCGGGCCCGGTCGGCCGGGGCGGGAGTCTTGGCGCCGGCCACGAACAGGGCCGGGACCTTCGGGGCGGGGACGCGGGCCGGCTTGCGCTTGACGGCCAGGGCGTAGACCCGCTCGGCGCCGGCCTGGTCGCCATAGGACGCCAGCCAGCCGGTCAGCTCGTCGTAGCTGGCCGCGTGGGCGGTCGGGTGCATGATCCTGGCGAAGTCCAGCGCGCCCCGCAGACTCTTGTCGCGGGCGTTGGCCTGGGCGGCTTCGGCGGCGTCGAAATCACCGTGGTCGGCGGCGGCGAAGGCGGCGCGGTAGAAGCGGGCGTCGGCTTCGGACAGCGGCTCGAGCGCCGAGGCGCGGACGCTCGTGGCGGCGCCGAAAGCGGCCGCGAAGCACAGTACGAAGGCCGAGAGGACGGCCAGAGGGCGAGCCAAAAGCTGCAATGCGTTTTGCGCGCCCTTGCCCCGATGGGGCTCCCCGACGCGTCCCGTGTCCAACTGGTCGCCCGAATCTCTAATTGGGACGCTCGGGGCGATCAAGCCTCTCGCTGAGCATAAGCATGTCGGCCCAGGCCTTCTTCTTGGCCGCCGGCTGGCGCAGCAGGAACGCCGGATGCAAGGTGGGCAAGGCTGGAAGCTCGGTCTGACCGTCGCTGGAGGTCCATTCGAACCATCGTCCGCGCAGCGACAATATGCCTTCCTCGCGCTTGAGCATGCTCTTGGCCGAGGCGCCGCCGACCAGCAGCAGGATCTTGGGCTGGACCAGCGCGACCGCCCGTTCCAGGAACGGCGCGCAGGTCGCCTGCTCCTGCGGGGTGGGCGTGCGGTTGCCCGGCGGGCGCCAGAAGACGGTGTTGGTCACGAAGGCGCGGTCGAGCACCCCGGCGGCCTTCAGCATGCGGTCCAACAGCTGGCCGGCCCGACCCACGAACGGCGCGCCCTGCAGATCCTCGTCGGCGCCGGGCGCCTCGCCGATGATCATCAGCGGCGCGTCGGCCGGCCCGCGCGAGACCACGGCTTGGCGGGCGCCCTGGGTCTTCAGCGGGCAGCCGTCGAATGCGGCGATGGCGGCGGCCAGGGCGGGCAGGTCGACGCATGCGGCGGCCAGGGCCTTGGCCTCGGCGACGGCGGCGCCCAGGTCGGGGCCGCGTCCGAAGGCCGGCGCCGCGACGGGGGCGACGGCGACCGGGGCGGGGGCCTCCCTGCGGGCCCGCAGCAGGGCCGCGCCCTCGGCCAGGCGGTCGATCGGATCGTCCGCGTACGACGCCTCCACGCCCGCATCGGCCCAGAAGGCGAGCAGGCTTTCGACGGCGCGCGGATCGACATCAGAGGCCATGGGGCGTTCCATCCGCTTCTCTTAGTACGAAGTTTCGCCGGTCGCCACGCCGGGGCCGCGCTGCATCGCAGCAAAACAGTCGTTTATTCTTGACCACCCCGGCGTCACGTCGGGATAAGCTTCGACTCAAACAGCAAGAACGCGGGCAGCGTGCGCCCGGGCGGGAGATGTTATGGGCGAAGAGCTCGAACGCGAGTCGATGGAATATGACGTCGTCATCGTCGGCGGCGGCCCGGCGGGCCTTTCGGCCGCCATCCGGCTCAAGCAACTGGCGGCCAAGGCCGGGACCGAGGTCTCGGTGGCGGTGCTGGAAAAGGGCTCGGAAGTCGGCGCCCACATCCTGTCGGGCGCGGTGATCGATCCCGAGGGTCTGGCCGAGCTGTTCCCCGACTGGAAGGACCGCGGCGCGCCGCTGGAGACCCCGGTCAAGACCGACCGCTTCCGGCTGCTGGGTCCGCAAGGCGACCTCAGCCTGCCGATGTTCGCCATGCCGCCGTTCATGCACAACCACGGCTGCTACATCGCCTCGCTGGGCAACGTCTCGCGCTGGCTGGCGACCCAGGCCGAGGCGCTGGGCGTCGAAATCTATCCGGGCTTCGCCGCCTCGGACCTGGTCTGGAACGCGGACGGCTCGGTGAAGGGCGTCGTGGTCGGCGTCGTCGGCGTGGCCAAGGACGGCCACCACAAGCCCGACTACAACCCCGGCATGGAGCTGCACGGCAAGTACGTGTTCATCGCCGAGGGCGTGCGCGGCTCGCTGGCCAAGCAGCTGATCACCAGGTTCGACCTGTCGGCCGGCAAGTCGCCGCAGAAGTTCGGCATCGGCATCAAGGAGCTGTGGCAGGTGCCGCCCGAGAAGCACCAACCGGGCCTAGTCGAGCACACCACCGGCTGGCCGCTGGACAACCAGACCGGCGGCGGCAGCTTCATGTACCACTTCGGGGACAACTACGTGTCCATCGGCTACGTGGTGCACCTGAACTACAAGAATCCCTGGCTGTCGCCGTTCGACGAGTTCCAGCGCTTCAAGCATCATCCGGCGGTCAAGCCGCACCTGGAGGGCGGCAAGCGCATCGCCTACGGCGCGCGGGCCATCACCGAGGGCGGTTATCAGTCGGTGCCGAAACTGACCTTCCCGGGCGGCGTGCTGATCGGCTGCTCGGCCGGCTTCGTCAACGTGCCGCGCATCAAGGGCAGCCACAACGCGGTCAAGACCGGCATGCTGGCCGCCGAGGCCGCGTTCGAGGCCCTGGCCGCCGGCCGCGCCGGCGACGAGCTGGTCGCCTACCAGGATCTCTACGAGAAATCCTGGGTGGCCAAGGAGCTGAAGGTCGTCCGCAACGCCAAGCCGCTGATCGGCAAGCTGGGCACGGCCCTGGGCGGCGCGGTCAGCATGTTCGACATGTGGTGCGCGCACCTGTTTGGCGGCTTCTCGTTCTTCGGCACGATGAAGCACGAGAAAACCGATGCCGAGTCGACGGGCCTGGCCAAGGACTACAAGCCGCTGGTCTATCCCAAACCCGACGGCGTGATCAGCTTCGACAAGCTAAGCTCGGTGTTCATCTCGGCCACCAACCACGAGGAAGACCAGCCGGCCCACCTGAAGCTGAAGGACCCGACGATTCCGATCGCGGTGAACCTGCCCAAGTACGGCGAGCCGGCCCGGCTCTACTGCCCGGCGGGCGTCTACGAGGTGCTCTATAACGAGCAGGGGACCGATCCGCGCTTCCAGATCAACGCCCAGAACTGCGTCCATTGCAAAACCTGCGACATCAAGGACCCGTCGCAGAACATCGTCTGGACCACGCCCGAAGGCGGCGGCGGGCCGAACTATCCGAACATGTAGCAAGGCGGATCCGCGGGCGCGGTTCGGGCTTTCGGGCCGCGCCTTTCGCTTGCGATGCGCGTGGAAACCGATGAGGGTGCGGGCATGACGCGCACCAAGCTTCTCCTCGTCCTGCTCTCGGCCTCGACCCTGACCGCCTGCGCCGCCGCCAAGCCTGGCCCCGACCTGCGCGGCGAGCTGGCCATGGGATCCGCCTGGGGCTCCAGCCGCTCGGCCTACGGCCAGTTCCTGGCCGGCCAGGCGGCGCTGCAGAACGGCTCGAACGCCCAGGCCTCGACCTATTTCGACGAGGCGCGCCAGCTGGACGAGGACCCCGGCGTCCTGGCCGACCGCGCCTTCACCGCCGCCTTGCTGGCCGGCGACGTGCCGCGCGCCGCCGCCATCGCCCCGCGCGGGACCGACGCCAACGAGCAGGTGCGCCGCCTGGGCGTCCTGACCCGGGTGGTCGAGCTGATGGCCGACGGCAAGGGCCGCGACGCCCAGACCCTGCTGAAGACCGAGACCCTGGGCTTCCCCCATCGCCCCGCCGCCGTGCTGCTGGCGCCCTGGCTGGCCGCCGCGGCGGGCGACGCCAACGGCGCGGTGGTGCGTCCGGAGCTGCAGGGCGACCGGTTCGTGCAGTATTTCGGCCAGCTGAGCCAGGCGCGGCTCTACGAGCGCGCCAAGCGCTATGACGAGGCCGAGACCGACTACAAGGCGCTGATGGCGATCGAGAACGCCCGGGCGCTGTTCATCGAGGACTACGGCGCGTTCCTGGAGCGCCGCAAGCGCCAGGCCGAGGCCGTGGCGCTGTACGATCAGGCCCTGGCCCGCGATCCGGACGACCAGGGCCTGCAGAGGGCCCGGGCCCGGGCCGCCGCGCGCGGTCCCGCGCCGGCCATGCCCACCGACAAGCAGGGCGCGGCCCACATGCTGGTCGCCTGCGCCGCCAGCTTCGCCAGCGAGCGCCAGAGCCAGTTCGGCCTGGCCTATCTGCGCCTGGCCCTGCGGCTGGACCCCAAGCGCGACGACGCCTGGCTGCTGGTCGGCGACCTGCTGGCCCAGGACGACGACGCCGCAGGGGCCCGCGAGGCCTACGCCAAGGTGGCGCCGACCTCGACCCGCTACGTGGCGGCCCAGTCGAAGCTGGCCTGGAGCTTCCAGACCGCCGGCGACAAGGACAAGGCCGTCGCCCTGGCCCAGCAGGCCGCCGCCGCCGCTCCCAAGGACCGCGACGCCCAGATCACCTACGCCGACCTGCTGCGGGCCAACGAGCGCTGGGCCGAATCGGCCGCCGCCCTGGATCCGCTGATCACCGGCGAGGGCGACAAGCCCGACTGGCGTCTGCTCTACATGCGCGGCATCGCCCTGGAGCGGGCGGGCCGCTGGGACGACGCCGAACGCGACCTGCTGACGGCGGTCAAACTCAGCCCGGACGAGCCCGACCTGCTGAACTATCTGGGCTATTCCTGGATCGATCGCGGCGTGCATCTGCCCGAGGCCATCGCCATGGTCCAGAAGGCGGTCGACGCGCGACCGCAGTCGGGCGCCATGCTCGACTCCCTGGGCTGGGGCTACTACCGCCAGGGCGACTACAAGACCGCCGTGGCCAAGCTGGAGCAGGCCGTCGAGCTGGAGCCGGGCGATCCGGACGTCAACGGCCACCTGGGCGACGCCTATTGGCGGGTGGGGCGGCAGATCGAAGCCCGCTTCCAGTGGCGGCGGGTGCTCAGCCTGGAGCCGGACGCCAAGCAGAAGGCCGAGGCCGAGGCCAAGCTGAAGGACGGCCTGGGTCCGAACGGTCCGGCGGCCTCGACCTCGGTGGTCAAGGCGGGGTAGGGGGCTCTTCGCTCCAGTCCCCCTGCAAGGGTAAGTCATGCGCCTCGACGCCTTCGCCCCGGCCAAGGTCAATCTGTTCCTGCACGTCGGCGGGCCCGACGCGGCCGGCTATCATCCGATCTCCAGCCTGATGCTGTTCGCCGACGTCGGCGACCGGGTCAGGCTGCAGGCGGCCGACGCGCCCGGCTTCGAGGCGACGGGGCGGTTCGGCGGCCAGATCCCGCTGGACGGCGGCAATCTGGTGGTGCGGGCGGCTAACGCCCTGCGCGACCGCCTGGGCGGGCCGGTCCCGCCGTTCCGCCTGATCCTCGACAAGGCCCTGCCGATCGCCGCCGGCCTGGGCGGCGGCTCCAGCGACGCGGGAGCCGCCCTGAGGCTGCTGCGCGAGGCCCTGGCGCCCGACCTGCCCGACGGCGACCTGGAGGCCGTGGCCGCCAGCCTGGGCGCCGACGGCGCGGCCTGCCTGTGGGGCGCGCCGGTGATGGCCCAGGGCCGGGGCGAACGCCTGTCGCCCGCGCCGGCCCTGCCCGAGCTGCACGCCGTGCTGGTCAATCCGCTGGTTCCCTCACCAACGGGCGCCGTCTATCGCGCCTATGACGCGGCCGTCGCGCCCGACGGGGAAGCGCCGCCGCCGCTGCCGGACGGGCTGGCCAGCATCGAGGAGGTCTGCGCCTGGCTGGCTGGCTTTACCCGCAACGACCTGCAGGCGCCGGCCGTGACCCTGGAGCCGCGCATCGGCCAGGTGCTGGACCTGCTGGCCGGCGAGCCCGAGACCCTGCTGGCCCGGATGTCCGGCTCCGGCGCCACCTGCTTCGCCCTGTGCGCCGGCGACATCGAGGCCGAGGGCCTGGCCGAGCGGATCGAGCGGATGCGGCCCGACTGGTGGGTCCGGCGCTGCCGGCTGGGCGGGCCGTTCGCGTGACGGTCGCCTTGCTCGGCGACGAGCGGGACCGCGCGTCACGGCGCAGCTCATAGAGAAAAGGCCCGGAAGCCGAAGCTTCCGGGCCTTCCTTTTGTCGTCCGAACCCCAGCCTTAGCTGTGGTAGGCGCGTTCGCCGTGCTCGGAGATGTCCAGGCCTTCTTCCTCGGATTCCGGCGAAGCCTTCAGGCCGATGATCAGCTTGATCACGAAGAAGACGATGGCCGAGGCGACGGCCGACCAGACGATGGTCACGCCGACGGCCTTGACCTGGCTCATCACCTGGGTGGCCAGGCTGTAGACGGCCGTGTCGCAGGTCGAGATGTCGCCGTCCTTGGCGCAGCTGGCGTAGTCGACGACGCCGGCGCCGCCCCACTTGGGATTGACCAGCAGGCCGGTGCCGATGGCGCCGACGATGCCGCCGATGCCGTGGATGCCGAAGGCGTCCAGGCTGTCGTCGTACTTCAGCGCGTTCTTCACGACCGAGCAGAAGAAGATGCAGATCGGCGAGACCACCAGGCCGAGGATCAGCGCGCCCATCGGGCCGGCGAAGCCGGCGGCCGGGGTCACGGCGACCAAGCCGGCCACGATGCCCGAAGCCAGGCCCAGGGCCGACGGCTTCTTGCGGGTGACCCATTCCACCACGATCCAGGACAGGCCGGCGGCGGCGGTGGCGACGAAGGTGTTGATCATCGCCAGCGAGGCGTAGCCGTTGGCTTCCAGGTTGGAGCCGGCGTTGAAGCCGAACCAGCCCACCCACAGCAGGCCGGCGCCGACCAGGGTCAGGGTCAGGGAGTGCGGGGGCATCGGCTCCTTGCCGTAGCCTTGGCGCTTGCCCAGGATCAGGGCGCCGACCAGAGCGGCGATGCCGGCGTTGATGTGGACGACGGTGCCGCCGGCGAAGTCGAGGGCGCCGAAGCTCCAGCTCAGGCCGGCCTTGATCGGGTCGGTCGGGTGCAGGGCGATGGCGTCAGGACCCGGCCACCACCAGACCATGTGGGCGATCGGATAGTAGGAGAGCAGGGGCCACAGGACGGCGAAAACCACGGCGGCCGAGAACTTGAAGCGCTCCACCAGCGAACCGACGACCAGGGCGGCGGTGATCGCGGCGAAGGTCGACTGGAAGACGATGAAGGTCAGCTCGGGGATGACGACGCCGGTCGAGAACGTGGCGACCACGCTCGACGGGGTGACGCCGGTCAGGAACAGACGGCTGAGGCCGCCGACGAAGGTGTCCCAGCTGCCGCCGTCGGTGAAGGCGAAGCTGTAGCCCCACAGCACCCAGGCGACGATGCCGATGATGGCGACGGTCGAGACCTGCATCATGACCGACAGCATGTTCTTCGAACGGACCAGGCCGCCGTAGAACAGGGCCAGCCCCGGGATGATCATCAGCAGGACCAGCAGCGACGAGACCAGCATCCAGGCGTTGTCGCCCTTGTCCTGCTTGTCGACGATGGTCGCCGGAGCGGCCGCGGCCGGAGCCGGAGCGGCGGCCGGCGTCGCGGCGGGGGCGGGCGTGGCCGCGGCCGGGGCGGCGGCGGCCGGAGCCGCCGTGTCCTGGGCGAAGGCGACGGCGCCCAGCGGAGCCCCCGCCAAGGTCGCGGCGAGCATCAGCCCGGCCAGCGGTTTAAAGTGCAGTCTCATCGTTGGTATCCCCTTTTCCCCGACGAATTACAAAGCGGCCGGGCCGGTTTCGCCGGTCCGGATGCGAACGGCTTCCTCGACATTGAGGACGAAGATCTTGCCGTCGCCGATCTTGCCCGTGGCCGCCGCGGCCTTGACCGCCTCGACCGCCTTGGCCGCCGACGCGTCGTCGACGACGGCTTCCAGCTTCACCTTCGGCACGAAGTTCACTTGGTATTCGGCGCCGCGATAGATTTCGGTCTGGCCCTTCTGACGGCCGTAGCCCTTGACCTCGGACACCGTCAGGCCTTCGACGCCCGCGGCGACGAGCGCCTCGCGGACCTCGTCGAGCTTGAAGGGTTTGACGATCGCTATGATCAGTTTCATCCGCCTTGCTCCGACCCGCCGACTGAGCGGGCTCCCCTTAGAATTGGTTTTAGAGCGCGTTGCTCACTCGACACCGCGACGCAGGCTCATGAGTCCGCATCGTTTCCCCGGCGTCTTCACGCTATCGGTCGCGCTTCCCCCATGGCTGTCGCACGGTAGGGAATTGGAAACGAAAGGGACGTGGCGCCTTTATTTTAGGCATGGGCGACCTTTGGCGCCGAAAAAGTCGGCGTTTCAGCGTTCGAAAGGACCGGTTGGCTCAGCTTGTCGCGAACCGTATACAATCGCCGGCCTTCGTCGCGATCTGGAGTTTCCACCGCCCCATGCCTTCCGTCTTGTTCAAGATCGCGCCCTGGTGCCTGCTGATCGCCTCGAACGTCTTTATGACCTTCGCCTGGTACGGCCACCTGAAGAGCCGCACGACGACGATGCTGATGGCTATCGTCACCAGCTGGCTGATCGCCTTGCCGGAATACATGCTGGCGGTGCCCGCCAACCGCCTGGGCCACAACGTCTACACCACCGCCCAGCTGAAGACCGGACAGGAGGCGATCACCCTGGTCGTCTTCACGCTGTTCTCGGTCTTCTACCTGGGCGAGGCGATCAGCTGGAAGACGCTGGTCGGGTTCGGCTTCATCTTCGTGGGCGTGGCGATCGTGATGTTCTTCAAGTAGAGCGTTCACGACCCCGTGATCCGCGCAACGGAGTCCAAGGCCGAAACGCTGTTGTGGCTGTATTCCTCCAGAAGGATCAGCCCCATGTTTGTGCGTATCGCCACCGCAGCCGCCGCCCTGGCGCTGATGTCCGGCGCGGCCATGGCTCAATCGACGGCGCCTCAGACCACGACGCCGCAGACCATGCCAGGCGTCCCGGTGAACCCGGACCCGACCGCCGCGGCGCCGGCCGACCAGACCCTGCCTCCCGCCCCCGCGGCCACGCCGCCGACCGACCCGATGACCTCGATGACGGCGCCGACCGGCACGGCCACCGACACCGCCGGCCGCGTCTCGTCGATGCCGGCCGAGCAGCAGGCCACGCTGAAGGCCGGCGACCCCAACGTGACCTCCAATCCGCCGATCGCCGACACCCCGCAAAACCGCAAGCTCTACGGGGCGCCGCTGTCGAACGCCGGCAAGCGCTCCGCCGCCAGGGGCAACTAAGCCCTCCGACGGTCCAACATCGCTTGAAGCGCCAGTCGGCGGGCCCTATGGTCCGCCGACTTTTTTCTGGCCCTGTTCGGACCCTGATGCCCGCCGCGAAAACCCAAGAAAAACCCAAATCCTTTCAGGACCTGATCCTGACGCTCCACGACTATTGGAGCGCCCAGGGCTGCGTGATCCTGCAGCCGCACGACGTCGAGGTGGGGGCGGGGACCCTGCACCCGGCCACGGTGCTGCGCGCGCTCGGCCCCAAGCCCTGGAACGCGGCCTATGTCCAGCCCTCGCGCCGTCCGGGCGACGGCCGCTATGGCGAGAACCCCAACCGCCTGCAGCACTATTACCAGTACCAGGTGATCCTGAAGCCGAACCCGCCCAACATGCAGGACCTCTATCTGGGGTCGTTGGAAGCCATCGGCCTGGACCTGCGCACCCACGACATCCGCTTCGTCGAGGACGACTGGGAAAACCCCACCGTCGGCGCCTGGGGCCTGGGCTGGGAGGTCTGGTGCGACGGCATGGAAGTCAGCCAGTACACCTACTTCCAGCAGGTGGGCGGGCTGGACGTCTCGCCGGTGGCCGGCGAGCTGACCTACGGCCTGGAGCGCCTGGCCATGTACGTGTTCGGCGTCGACAACGTCTACGACCTGCCGTTCAACGATCCCGACGCGCCGCTGGGCCACCTGACCTATGGCGACGTGTTCCTGGAGAACGAGCGCCAGCAGTCGGAAGCCAACTTCCACGGCTACGACGTGGCCGTGCTCAAGCGCCAGTTCGAGGACATGGAGCAACAGGTCCCGCTGATGCTGGCGCGCTCCTACCAGGGCAAGTCCCTGGTCCTGCCGGCCTACGACATGGTCCTCAAGGCCAGCCACCTGTTCAACCTGATGAACGCCCGCGGCGCGATCGCCGTCGCCGAGCGCGCCAGCTACATCGGCCGCATCCGCGACCTGTGCAAGCTGTGCGCCAGCGCCTGGGTCGAACAGCAGGACGCCGCCTGATGCGCGCGCTGTTCTGCGTGGGCCTGGCCGCCCTGGCGCTAGGGGCCTGCGGGCCGGCCCAGACCGCGCCGTCCCAGGGGCAGGGCGAGGGACAGGCTGTCGCGGCCGAGGACCAGATCGTCAATTTCGGCGCGGACGACGCCGAGATGAACGCCGCCATCGCCGCGGCCCGCAAGACGCTGCCGGTGTTCTGGAACCATCTGCGGACCAAGCCCGGCGAGCCCTCGTCGCTGAAGGTCGGCCTAGCCACGTCGAACGGTCACGAACACATCTGGGTGTCCGACATCGAGGCCAAGGGCGACACGATCACCGGCCGCCTGGCCAACGATCCCGACAACCTGCCGGGCCTGAAGCTGGGCTCGCCGGTCACCTTCACCAGGGCCCAGATCTCCGACTGGGCCTACGAGAAGAACGGCAAGCTCTACGGCCACTACACGACCCGCATCGTCATCAAGCACATCGACCCCGCCGAAGCGGCGCAGGTGCGCGCGATGCTCTCTGAAAATCCTGTCGAGTCCGACGCATCCTGATGCCCCAACTCCTTCTCGAACTGTTCTCCGAAGAGATCCCCGCCCGCATGCAGGCCGGCGCCGCGCGCGACCTGGAGCGCATGGCGCGCGAGCACCTGGCCGCCGCCGGCTTCCTGCCCGAGGCTCTGAAGACCTTCGCCGGCCCGCGCCGCCTGACCCTGGTGGTCGAGGGCCTGCCGATCGCCCAGGCCGATCGCAAGGAGGAGCTGAAGGGGCCGCGCGTCGGCGCCCCGCCGCAAGCCCTGGAAGGCTTCCTGCGCAAGGCGGGCCTGACCCAGGATCAGCTGGTCGAGCGCGACGGCGTCTGGATGGCCTTCATCGAGAAGACCGGCCGCCCGACGACGCAGATCGTCGCCGAGATGGTCGAGGCGATCATCCGCGGCTTCCCCTGGCCCAAGTCGATGACCTGGGGGGCGTCCAAGCTGCGCTGGGTGCGGCCGCTCAAGCGCATCCTCTGCGTGTTCGACCGCGAGGTCGTGCCGTTCGCCATCGAGGGGATCGAGGCCGGCGACGTCACCGAGGGCCACCGCTTCATGCGCGTCGGCTACGGCTGGGGCGGCCAGCCGTTCAAGGCGCGCGACTTCGACGAATACGCCAAGGGCCTCCTCGACCACTTCGTCGTGCTGGACGTCGAGGAGCGCAAGAGCCGCATCCTGGAAGGCTGCAAGACCCTGTGCTTCGCCCGGAACCTGGAGTTGGTTGAGGACCTGGGTCTGCTCGAGGAAGTCGCCGGCCTGGCCGAATGGCCGACCCCGGTGCTGGGCGACATGGACCCAGCCTTCCTGGACCTGCCGGGCGAGGTGATCCGCACCTCGATGCGCACCCACCAGAAGTATTTCGCGGTCCGCGACCCGGCCACTGGTGGCCTAGCCCCGCACTTCATCACCATCGCCAACGTCCAGTCGGCCGACGGCGGCAAGGTGATCGCCGAGGGCAACGCCAAGGTGCTGTCCTCGCGCCTGTCCGACGCCCGGTTCTTCTGGGACGAGGACGTCAAGGTCGGCTTCGAGCCGTGGCTGGACAAGCTGAACGGCGTGACCTTCCACGCCAAGCTGGGCACCATGGCCGAGCGGGTGGAGCGCATCGTCGCCCTGGCTACTTGGATTGCGCCGCAGGTGGGCGCCGACGTTGAAAAGGCCAGAGAAGCCGCGCGCTTGGCCAAGGGCGATCTCGCCTCACAGATGGTGGGCGAGTTCCCTGAACTACAGGGTCTGATGGGCGGCTACTACGCCCGCGAATTTGGCCTCGACGCTGACATCGCCGGCGCCATCCGCGACCACTACAAGCCCCAGGGGCCGTCCGACGCTGTTCCGGCCGCACCGCTTAGCGTGGCGGTGGCTCTGGCGGACAAGCTCGACACCCTGGCCGGCTTCTTCGTCATCGACGAGAAGCCGACCGGCTCCAAGGACCCTTATGCGCTGCGTCGCGCCGCCCTAGGTGTGATCCGCACGATCCTGGATGGCGGCCACCGCTTGCCATTGTTATTCGCGGGGGGCAGCGCGCTACTGGGTTTCGTACGTCTCTTCAAGTCGGGCATGCTCAACGTATCGCTTCGGCCTGACGCGCCACTGCCGGAGGACGAAGATTCACGCGCCGCCCGGGCGGTAGTCTACGACCTTCTCGCCTTCTTCGCTGACCGCCTGAAGGTCACGCTCAAGGACCAGGGCAAGCGTCACGACCTCGTCGACGCCGTGTTCGCGCTCGGCGACGACG
>Ga0065165_1001150_pt1 | contig 30970 bp, 33 predicted proteins | sample AraplaMF_Cvi_mMF_FD_63813 | JGI IMG/M metagenome (GOLD analysis project Ga0065165, IMG submission 63813) | Arabidopsis root microbial communities from the University of North Carolina, USA - plate scrape MF_Cvi_mMF (version 2) (version 3) | ecosystem: Host-associated > Plants > Roots >... | reverse complement strand
CCCCACATGTTGGTGCGGAAGTCGGCCTTCATGCCGGCCGGGTCGTACATCGGGCTTTCGACCCATTCGAGGAAGCTCATCCCCGCCGGCTCGCCCTCGGTGAGGTAGCGGGCGAAGGTGTAGTCCAGCACGCCGGTCTTCCCGTGCCGGATGTGCAGGTACCTGAACGAGAGCTGCTCCAGCGCCTCGCGGATCGTCTTGCCCTGCCGGAAGTGCATGTAGAACACGCTCATGATGCCCGCCCGGTCCGCGCCGGACTTGCAGTGCATCAGCGCCGGATACTGCAGCGTCTCGAACAGCCGCTTGGCGCCCAGCACCCGTTCACGGGAGGGGACCTCGCGCGACGTGATCGTGAAGTTCACGAACTCCAGCCCAAGCCGCTCGCAGGCGTCCTTCTCCAGGGCGTGGAAGCTGGCGTCGAACCCGCCGCGCAGGTTGACGATGGTCCTGATCCCGCGGGCCTTCCATTCGGCGATCTGGTGCGGCCACGGCTGGTTCGCCCGCACCAGTTCGTCGCTGATCCAGTGCGCGTTGGAAAAGCCCAGCCGCAGGTAGGCGTGGTCGTTCCACAGATAGTCCAGGTAGGTCTTCGTCCGGCCCCACGCCGTGGAGAGGTCGAAGCGCGCCGGATCAGGGGCGGTCGTCATCGCCGCTAGGTAGGCGAAAACCTCCGCCTAGGCCACCGGGTGGGCGCATGCGCCTCAGCCCGGCGGCCCTGGTCAGGTCACCGCGCCCAGCGGCGGCAGCGGTCGGCCCCGAGGACGGCCACCGGCGTCACGCCCTCGGGCGCGTAGTCGATGCAGAACCCGTCGCCGAGGCCGGCGCTGTCCCCGGAATCGTGGCCGCCCACCTCCTCGGTCAGGTCGGTGATGTTCTGCGCCGTCGGCGTGCTGGCGCTGATGCTGGCCGCGGTGCGGTAGTGCAGGCCGGAGACCGGCGCGCGATGCGCCTGGAGCCAGACCATGAACGCGTCCGTGATGACGAAGCCGCGCGCCAGCTTGGACGCCTCGCTCGTGCCCAGGCCATTCGAGCGGTGGTCCAGCCGGCCGTCGTCGTAGCGCACGGTCGTGTAGCCCGCGTACTGGCTGGTCCCCGCCAGCGGGCAATCGGCGCGGCGCAGGCGATAGACCGGGCTGTAGATGCGGGTCTTCCAGTTGTCGCCGCTGTCGTCGAGCTGCAGCTCGTACTGGATCAGGCAGTCGCTCGGGTTGGCCTTCGGGGCGCTGAACACCAGGTTGAACGGCGCCGTCCCCTCGGTGTTGCAACCATCGATCCGCCGGCCCCAGCTTCCTTTGGCGCCGGATTGGGCGAAGTCCTTGTCGGCCGCGGCCTGGGCGGCGAACAGGTTGGGCCCGCCGCCCCAGCCGTCGGCCTCGAAGCTGTTGGGCGCGCCCGGATGGGCCTGGATCTGCGCCACGTAGGTCCCGCAGCCCTTGCCCGCCCAGGTCATGATGATCTCGCTGCGGAAGCCCGGCCCCATGGAGTCGGCGCTGCGCTTCGCCTCGGCCTCCGCCGCCGCGCGGGTCGCGTAGTTGTGGACCTCGGCGTGCGCCGAGTGGCGCTTGTCGATGGCGATGGCGCCCCACGGCCCTTCCTGAGCCAGCGCCGGCGTCGCCAGCACCAAGATCGCCGCCATCCCCATCCAACCGTTCATGCGCCGCATTTGCTCGTCCCCACACTTGTCCAGGTCGGCACTGTTCCCGGCGCGGAGGCCGCCCGCCTCCCCAATTCGGGGGAGCGGTTCGAGGCCCGGCAGGGTAGCGGACTTCACCTCCCCCGCGCAGCGGCGGGAGATAAACGTCCGCAACGGGCCGAGAGCCGAAGTTGCGTCCTCAAGCCGGCGCTTTGCCGAAGCGTTCGGCGTTGCGGGCGCGGGCCTTGGCGGCTTCGACGTCGCGGTCGCGCGGCGGGGCCGTGGTCTCCAGGTGGTGCAGCAGGCGGTGGCCGGCCTGGAACACCTCCTCGACCGCGGCGTCGAAGGCGTCCTTGTTGGCCTTGGACGGCGTGTTGAAGCCCGACAGCTTGCGCACGAACTGCAGCGCCGCGGCGCGGATTTCCTCGTCGGTGGCGGCGGGGTCGAAGTTGAACAGCGTCTTGATGTTGCGGCACATCGCGGGGTCTCCGTCGTCCGCCTGAAGATGGCGCGTGGCCCGCGGTTGGCAAGCGCCGCCGCTACTTCGGCGCCGGCAGGCCGCCGGGCGGCTCGGGGGCGGATGGCGGGGGCTGGTCGATCGGCGGCGTGGACGCGATCGCCTCGGCCGCGCCGTAGGGATCCGGCTTTTCGGGTTTGGCCGAAGCCGTGGCGTCGGGCGCGGCGGTGGCGCCGTCGGCGGCGCTGGGCGGCGGCTCGGCGGTGCGGGGCTTGCCGCAGCCGCTGAGCGACAGGGCGGCGAGCGACAGGGCGGCGAGGATGGCGAGGGCGGTCTTCATGGCGTGGCCTCCGGCGGGCCAACGGCCGCGCGGCGGCGCTAGTTCCGATAGACGTTGGTGAGCCGGCGCACCTCCTCCGGCGTGAGGCCCGGCGGCCAGGCCAGCTCGGCGCGCCACTGCACGTGGCGGCAGGTGGGGCAGTTCCAGCCGACGAAGCGGCCGACTCGGTTGATGGGCGTGGCGTGCCCGCCGCGGCGCAGCTCCTGCAGCCGGGCGATGATGCGTTCGGGATTGTAGTCCTTGGACCAGCCACACAGCGCGCAGGTGATCAGGAAGCGGCAGCCTGGATAGCGGCGGAAGTCGCCCATCGAGGCCTCGGGCCCGAGCGGGATGCGCTTCATCGGGGTCATCGATCGCATCAAAGAACAAAAACAGAACATCATGCCCATGTGAACCACCCGCAGGTTGCGGCATGATCGCCGCGGAGGCGGCGCGATGGATTGGAGACTGACGTTCGGCTGGAGCCTGGCGGCGCTGGCGCTCACGGCCTGCGAGCCGGCGAAGACCACGCACCAGCCCGAGCCGCGGCCCGAAGCGGCGCCGGCCCAGGTGCGCTATCCGCCCGGCGGGACGGCGCCCGGGACCACGCCCAAGGAGGACGCCGAGCTGCGGGTGGTCTTCCAGTGGCCCCTGTACCTGGCGCGGACCGGGCAGCGGGCGCGGGAGAGCGCGGTGGGCTACATCCGCGCCGACGGGACCTCGGGCGGCGTGATCCTGATCAACGCCGAGGGCGCGGTGATCCAGCCGATCCCGGGCACGCAAGGGCCGGACGCGGCCGAGCAGGCGCGGCGCTGGCTGACCGCGCGCGGCTGGCAGGTGCGCTGAGGCCTATTTCGGGGCCGTCGTTCCAGAGGGGTCGGTGGCGGCCATGGAGCCGTTGGGATCGCCCGGTGTCGCGCCGGTGGTGGCGCCCGCCCCCGTGGGGTTGGGGTCGGTGACGCCGGTGGCCGCCCCGCCCGCGCCGGTGGTGGCCTGGGCCGGCGGCGTGGCGCTCTCGCTGGGCGCGGGCTCGGAGGCGTCGGAGGACGTGGCCTTGCCCTGGCAGGCGCCGACGCTGAGCACCGCGGCCAGGATGGCGAGGGGGATGAAGTGGCGGCTCATGCCTCCTTCAGCGCGCAAGGGCCGCCTTGGGTTCACGCCGGCCGTTGACAGCGAGGGGGCGCGTGCGGTCGGTTCGCAACCTCAGGCTTTGGAGTTGGACGCGTTGGACGGGCGATGGATCGCGGTGTTGGCGGCGGGCGCGATCGTGGCCGGGCTGGTCGAGGCGTTTGCCGCGTGGCGCGGCCTGAGGCGGCGGTGGCTCTATGCCTACCTGGCCTGGCTGCCGGTCGCGATGCTGGGGGTGGCGTTGGTCGCCGCCGGCGGCCGGGCGCCGCTGGACGCCGGCCTGTGGCCCGCCCTGGCGCTGGGGCCGATCGCCTATCCGCTGGTCCGAGGCCTGTTCAGCGTGATGGTCCGGGTGCAGACGGCCGAGATCGAAGCCTACCGGGAGAACGGGGCCTACGATCCCATCACCAAGGGCTACGAGGCCAAGGTGTTCGACGACCCCGCCGAGCCGGCGCCGCGTAAGCCGGTCGCCGCCGGGCCCGCGGTGACGGACACGGCGCTGTCGCCCCCGGCCGCCACGGGCGTGCTGGCGCGGCTGTCGGGCGACGAGCGGCCGGCCTGGGTGCGCGGGTTCGAGGGCGCGATCGTGGCGGTGGGCGTCTGCCTGTTCCCGCTGGTGATGTTCTTCCCGATGCTGGCCAACACCTTCTTCGACCAGAACAACGTGCCCGCGCGGCGCGAGATGGTGGTGGCGCAGCTGTCGATGATGGGGCTCGAGAACGTGCGGCTGAAGCGGGACTGGATCCAGCTTTCCTGCACCGGCGGCGATGGCGAGCTCTACGACTGGACGTCCGACGCCGCCGACGGCCAGGCCTGCGTCCGCAATAGTGAGGTGCAGATCAAGGTTACCCGCTCGCGGCTGACGAAGGACCCTTTCCGGCGGCCTTAGCTTCAATCACCTCCTACCTGGTCGTCATGGCCGGGCCTGTCCCGGCCACCCATGATCTCCGCACCCGAAGCAGATCGCGCGGCGCCCGCGGCAAACGCTTCCGCAACCACGGAGTTCATGGGTCGCCGGGACAAGCCCGGCGATGACGATCTGAATATTTGAGGAAGTCGATCAGGCGCCCGCCCTAGCGCGGCGGCCCCGCGCGGCGGGCGCGGGCGACCGCACCCGCGAGCGCGCGGTCGTCGAGGCCGCCCTGGATCAGATAGGGGCCGACCAGGTAGGCGGGCGTGCCCTGGAGGCCCAGCGAGAAGGCCTGGAGCTTGTGGTCCGACAGCTGGGCGTCGATCTCGCGGGCGTGGTCGCGCAGGTCGGCCGTGAGCTGGGCGCGGTCGACGCCGGCCCGGACGGCGATGTCCTCGATGCGGGCGGGCGTGAGCTGGCCGCGCGCCGCCATCAGGGCGTCGTGGACAGGCGCGTAGAGGCCCTGGCGATGGCCGGCCAGCGCGGTGCGGGCGGCAAGGTCGGACATCGGCCCGCGGATCGGCCAGTCCTTCCAGACGACGCGGACGTTGGGGTCGACGGCCAGCAGGCGGGTCAGCGCCGGGTCGGTCGTCTTGCACACCGGGCACTGGACGTCGGTGAAGACCACGACCGTGACGTCGGGCGTGGCGGCGCCGGCGGCGGGCGAGCCGCGATCTGTCAGCACCTTCGTGACGGCCGGGCTGGCCTCCAGCTTGCGGCCGGGCGGCGGCGACCACTGCAGCCACGCGTAGCCGGCGAGACCGGCGGCGACAGCGAGAGCTAGACCCTTCGTCGCCCAGGTTGGCTCAGGCTCGGCGCGACGAATGGTCTATCTCCAAGCAAGAGGCCTGAGCCCTCGCCGGTTCAACCGAACCGGCGAGGGCTCTGGGGACAGGCGGGCCGGCTTCACCGGGCGGATATAGGGCGGCCTCGCCTCAGGCGCCCCATACCGTCTTCGCATAGCGCACGAAGTTGCCGCCCAGGATCTTCTCGATCCGCGCCGGCTTGTGCCCGCGTTCCGACAGCAGGCGGTAGAGCTTGCGGAATTGGTCGGGGCCGCGCAGGTCGTCGACGAAGGGGTGGGTGTCGGCGCGTTCGCCGGGGGCGGCGATGCCCTTGGCCTTGCGGTCCTCGTGCTCCTTGCGCAGGGCCTCAGCGTACTTGTCGAGGTCGTCGATGGGCGTGATCGTGCCGTCGGTGCCGATGCCCACGTGGTCCTCACCGCAGACGTTCAGGGCGTGCTCGATGTGGGCGACCACATCGACGGCGCGGGCGTGGCCGCTGAGGTTCAGGAACGGCATGAAGTAGACGCCCACGAAGCCGCCCTTTTCGGCGACGCCGCGCAGCTCCTCGTCGGTCTTGTTGCGCGGCAGGTCGGTGAGCGCGCGGCAGCCGGTGTGGTTGATCGAGATCGGCTGCTTCGAGGCCTGGATGGCGTCGAGGCAGATTTGGCGGCCCGAGTGGCTGAGGTCGACCATCACGCGATTGGCGTTCAGGCGGTCCACGACCTTGCGGCCGAACTCGGTGAGGCCGCGGCCCTCGGCGACGATGGAGCCGTCGCCCAGCTGGTTCCGCAGGTTGTAGGTGAGCTGGATGATGCGCACGCCCAGGTCGGCGAAGATGTCCGCGCGGGCCGGGTCCTCGCCCATCATGGCGGCGTTCTGGAAGCCGTAGATGATCCCGACCTTCTTCTCGGCCTTGCAGCGGGCGATGTCGGCGGCGGAGAGGACCTTGATGATGTCCTTCGGATGGGCGCGGATCATGGCGTCGAACTGGCCGATGTCCGCGACCGACTGCTGGAACGGCTCCTGCGGGCCGGCCACGTACCCGATGGTCCAGTTGACAGCGGTCAGGCCCGACGCGCGGGCGTCGGCCAGGATGCGGGGCGTGAGCTCGGGGCGCGGCGGGTCGGGGAAGTTGGGGTCGCCGAGACCGCCCAGGGCGTTGATGACGGTCATGCCGGCGATGGGATCGGCGGCGGCCATGGCGACGGCGGGCGCGGCCGCGGCGGCGGCCGAAAGGGCGAGGAGCGTGCGGCGGTTCATCGGTCGGCGAGCTCGTCCTTGGTCAGGGGCTTGAAGTCGGCGCGGCGGTATTCGCGGCCGCGCTTCACGGTGAAGTTGAGCGTTTTCAGATTGGCGATGTCGGCCGTCGGGTCCTTCGCGAGCACGATCAGGTTGGCGAGCTTGCCGGCCTGGATCGAGCCGATCTGGTCGGCCTGGCCCGCGGCGCGGGCGCCGTTCAGGGTGGCGGCGCGGATCACCTCGGCGGGCGGCATGCCCAGCTTCACCAGGGCGGCCAGTTCGTGGTGCAGGGTGGGCCAGGGATCGTCATAGGGCGCGACCCAGTCGGTGCCGGTGGAGAGCTCGATCCCCGCCTTCCACGCCTGGCGGACGAGGGCGTCGGACATGGCTCCCGTGCAGAGCGGCTTGCGCGCCTTGGGGTCCTTGGCCGCCTCGGCCTCGATGTGGGCGTAGATGCTGGTGGTGGCGTCCAGCATCGTGCCGTTGGCCTTCATGGTCGCCAGCACCCTGGCGACGTCCGGATTGTCCGACTTCAGGAATGGCGCGGGGTCCATCGGCGTGCGCGACTGGTAGGTCTGGGGCGTGCCCAGCGCCTGGTGGCCCAGCGAGCAGGCGTGGCTCATGACGTCGGGCTTCGCGGCGGCGACCTCGGCGGGCGTGGCCGGATAGACGGCGGTGTGCGCCCAGACCAGGATGCCCTGCCGATGGGCCTCGGCGGCGATCTTCGCCACGAGGTCGGCGGGCAGGTTCGCATAGATCTTGATGGCCGTGGCCGACGTGCCGCGCGCCAGGGTGACGGCCTCGCGCAGGTCGGTCGTCGCGTCGATCTGCTGCATCCAGGGCGTCTTGCCGGGCGTGTAGCCGTAGCTGACGGCGATGGTGCGGGGGTCGGCGAAGAACGACGGGCCGGCCATCAGGGCGGCGTAGTAGATGTCGGGCGCGGCGATCTCGGCGCGCAGCGACGCGCGCGTGAGCTCGGCCACCGAGCGCAGGTCGTCGGCCATGTCGCGGATCGAGGTGACGCCGCCGTAGAGGTCGCGGCGCAGGCTGGCCTCGGCCTGGCGGCGGTTGGGCGGGGTGGCCAGGTGCTCGTGGCTGTCGATCAGGCCGGGCAGCAGATATTTGCCGCTGAGGTCGACGACGCGGGCGCCGATCGGGGCGGCCAGGCGGTCGGCGGGCTGGACCTCCTTGATGCGCTCGCCCTCGACCAGGACGCTCATGCCCGGCCGGCCCGGCGTTCCGGTCCCGTCGATGAGGGTGGCGTTGCGGTAGAGCACGGTCTCGGCCGCGGCAGGGCCCGCGAGCGCGCCGGCCATCGCCGCGCCGGTCAGAATCGTTCGGATCACTCGGCCCCTCCCGTCACGCCCCACGGTTATGACCGGCGGCCCGACTTCGCAACGGCTGGCGATCAGCCGCGGCAGTCGCCTTCGGGGGTGAGCTGGAACTCGGCGGCGGCGCGCCAGCAGGCGGCGGTCTCGCGCTCCACCTGCCAGGCGTGGGCGAGGTAGACGCACATCACCGCCAGCGCCGCGCTGACCAGCGCCATGATGCGCACCGCCGCGACCCGGCGGTCGGGCTTGGCGTCGTCGGGGGCGGGTTGCGGCTTGGGCGCGCGCGGCATGTCCTGGCTTTGGCCGATGCCGCCGCCGAGGGCAAGGGTCGGACGGGATCAGACGGCGCCGGCGACCCGGGCGACGGCGCCCACACGGCGCTCGCCCCGCCAGACGACCACCTCGGCGGCGCTCAGGTGTTCGTCGAGCACGCGGCGCGCGCGGACCAGGGCCGCAGCGTCATCGGCGCATTCGATCGTCTCGAACGCCGGCGATGAACCGTCGGGGCGGCACGGGTAGAAGGTGAAGAGCGGCATGGCTGGTCCCTCCTCGAGCGGGACTATACACCCTTCGCGGCCGGGTTGAGCAACTTGTCGATCAGTTCGCGCGTGAGGGGAACGCGGTCAGGCAGGCGTGCGGCCGTTGCGGTCGAGGGCCGCCGAGAGCTTGGCCATGGCGCGGCCGAGCTGGACGCGCAGCTCGTTGGCGGTGACCAGAACGGGCGCCGAGACGGCCCAGAAGACCATCAGGGCCACCACGGAGCCCTCCTGCGGCACGCCGTGCGAGAGGAGGAACAGGTAGAACCCGAGCAAGCCGCCGCCCAGCAGCACGATCGCGCCGCAGATGGGGCCGCGCACGAGGCCGGCGATCAGCACGGCGGCCACGTAGAACATGAACGGCGAGAGCGCCCCGAGCTTCGGCCCCAGCGCGGCGCGCGCGAGCGTGGCCGCGGCGATGAGGACGGCGGCCACGGCGATCGAGATCAGCGCCTGGAGAGCGATGCGGCCCGGTGGGATGCGGGTGGCCATACGGCAGGTTTGGCGAACGTCGTCGGGCAAGGCAACCACCTTCCCCAATGGGGCGAAGGCGCGGGATTTGCCCAACGGCGGCGGAGCCGGGCCGGGTCCGACCATCCACGGAAGACGAGCGGCCGATCGGTCGCATGGGGGCGAGGACGTCGCCCGCGCGCCTGCACGGACCATGGATGGCCGGGCCGGGCCCGGCTCCGCCGGAACTCAGGAGCCGCTGGGCGCCGGGGCCGGCGCGGCGGGGGCCGCGTCGCAGCCCTTGCCCGAATAGAGGCCGGCCAGCAGCGCCTTGCGGGTGGTGGCGGTCTGGATGGTCTCCTGGGCCTGGGCCTGCACCTGGGCGGCGCGCTGCTTGGCGGCGTTGGCCATGTTGTTGGCGAACATGCCGGCGCCGGGCACCCGGCCAAGGACGCCGGTGCGCAGCATGCCCTCGACCGCCACGGTGGACGCGAGGCCCGCGCCCTGGGCCGTGCCGTTGGCCTTGCCGACCTGGGCGTTGGCGTCGGCCATCACCTGGTCCATCCGCGACGCCTCGGTCGAGAGCGCGGCGCAGTCCATGGACGCGTCGCCGGGATAGCTCACCTGCAGCGCCTGGGCCGAAGCCGGGCCGGCGGCGAGCGACGCCGCAACCGCGGCGAGTACGAAGATCCTTTGCATGGTCTCCCCCATGAAACCCCTGATGTTTCCGAGGCTAAGGCGGAGACGGAACGGCGCCCTCCCCCGATTGGGGGTGTTGGGTCAGCGGTTGGCGAGCACGTCGGCCAGGGCGTCCGGGTGGGTCCACTGCGGCAGGACGCCGGCGCCGGCGAGGCGGACGACGCGCAGGCCCGGCAGACCCACCCAGGCGGGGTCGGGCTGGTCCGGCAGGTCGGCGGACAGGGCGACGGTCCAGGCGTGGGCCTCGAGGCCTGCAGGCGGCAGCCAGCCGTTGGCGTAGGTCGCATGCTCGGAAGCGAAGCCGCGGACCGAGCGGGCGCAGAGCGCCTGGATGTCGCGGGTCAGGAACTCGCGCACCGCCGGGTCGCGCAGGACCTCCGCGTCGATGGGCAGGTCGCTGAACACCTTGTCGAGGATCTGGTGGATCAGGCTGGTGGTGGCCTGGCGGCGGAGGAATTCGGCGAAGGTGACCACCAGGTCGGGATTGCGCAGCAGCCGCCGCTGGATGCCCGCGCCCATGGTGGGCCGGTCGTCGGCAAGATGCATGGGCGGGTGCGGGTTGAGCAGGACGGCGCGGTCCAGCAGGTCGGGGAAGTCGCGCGCAAACCGCAGCGCCACCGGGATGCCGGTGTCGCGGGCCAGCATGTGCGCGCGGCGCAGGCGCAGGCGATCGATCACCGCGGCGAGGTCGCCGGCGCCGGCGGCGGCGTAGTCGCCCTCGGCGGGGTCGGAGAGGCCGAAGCCCGGGCGCTGGACGACGATCGGGCGCAGGCCCCGCTCGGCCAGGGCGCGGCGGAAGCCCTCGGGGATGCGGCGGCCGGCCGCGGCGCCATGGAACACCAGCACCGGCTCGCCGTCGTAGGGCCCGTAGTCGATGAGGGCCACGCGGCGGACGCCGTCCAGGGCGGTCACGATGCGCAGCCGCCCGCCGCCCGGCTCCTCGCCCAGCAGCGGCTCGGAGGCGGAGGCGACCGCGACCAGCTCGCGCGCCTCGACCAGCAGGCGGGCTAGGTCCTTCACGCCACGCGCGCCGGTCTTCTGCAGCACGGCCTTCATGTGCGTCTTGACGGTCTCGGGGCTCAGCCCCAGCGCCTGGGCGGTCTCGCGGGCGGTGGCGCCGCGGGCCACGAGGGCGGCGGCGCGGGCCTCGGCCGGCGTCAGGCCGAAGGCGCTCTCGGCCAGCGCCTCGTCGCCGCCGGTCGGCTCACCGGCCACGCACATGATGGCGATGAGGCGGCCGATCAGTTCGGGCGTGCGGCGCACCCCGGTCTTGGCGTTCAGGCGGCGCAGCGCGTCGCGCGCGGTCTCACGGCCGACCCCGGCGTTGGCGGCGGCGGCGTCCAGGCTGGGCGCGAACAGCAGCGCCTCGGCCAGGCGGGCTTCCAAAGCGGTGAGGTCCAGGGCCCCGGCAGCGCGGCGGGCCAGCTCGGAGGAACGCGAGGGCGCGCAGACCACCACCACGAACCGGTCGGGCGCGCCGGCCAGCGCCTCGGCGGCAGGGGCCCCGAGCGGCCAGCGCGCCGCCGCCGCCGCGTCGCCCACCCAGGCGGTGAAGGCCGCGCCGGCCGTCCCCTCCACCAGGCTGACCACCGGGCCCTCGCGCTGCGCGCGCTTCAGAAGGGGGCGCAGGTCGGCCGAGTCCGGGAAGAGCTCGAGGTAGCCAGGGTCGGCGAAACAGACCTCGCCACGCGGCGTCACGACCGCCATGGCCAGGGCGCGGCGGTCGGCGATGGCGCCCGCGATGGGCGGCAGCGCGTTCGCCGCGGCGGCCAGGTCCTCGCGCGCATGACCGCTGTCGGCGAGCACCGCGTCCTCGACCGCCGGCCAGGAGTCCAGCAACAGCTCCGCCGGCGCGCCCGCCGGGGCGCGAGCGTGGAGAAGATCGGAGAGCCTGAGGGATCGGTCGTGCATGCCCAGGTGGATTACGGACCCGTCCCGCGACGGGTTGCAAGGTTCGAAGAACGGGTTCGCTGCAATCGCCGCGCCACCCGCTCGCGCGGAACGAATTTCGAAAAATCTTGTTACGCGAGTTCCTGCATGCAGGAGTTGCATATTTACTTTTATAGTGAAGCGTTCCGGGTGACCTTCACGGGGCGGGCTGAGTCGGGAGCCATGCCGCATCATCACCATCCGGCCTTTGTGGCGTTGTCGCTGCTTGTGGCCGTTTTCGGATCGTGGACCGCGCTGGACCTGTTCCGGCGCGTGCGGTCCCATATCGGCCGGACGCGGCAGGTCTGGCTGGGCGCGGCGGCCGCAGCCATGGGCGCCAGCATCTGGTCGATGCACTTCATCGCCATGCTGGGCTTCAACCCCGGCGGGCCCGTCAGCTACGACCCCGGCCTGACCCTGCTGTCGCTGGCGCTGGCGGTCGGTGCGACCTGGGGAGCCTTCTTCTCGGCGGCGCGCGAGCGGGCTGGCGGGGCGCTGGTGATGGTGGCCGGCGCGTTCATGGGCGTCGGCATCTGCGCCATGCACTACGTGGGGATGGCCGCCCTGCGCACGGCGGTGGCGCTGAGCTACGACGCCCGCCTGGTGGCCCTGTCGCTGCTGGTGGCGGTGATCGCCGCGACCGCCGCGCTCTTCGCCGCCCGGCGCGAGCGGGCCTTGGCCTGGCGCGCCACGGCGGCGGTGATCCTGGGCGTGGCGATCGCCGGGATGCACTACACGGCCATGGCGGCGCTGAAGCTGACCCCGCTGCACGGCATGGCGATGCCCGGCGGGGCGCCGCCCTACGTCATGGGCGTGGGCGTGGCCACGGGCACGATCCTGATCCTGTTCCTGGCGCTGCTGGCCTCGCTCTACGACCAGCGGCTGAACGTGCTGGCGGCGCTGGAGGCCGGCGACGTCGGCTATTGGGAGTTGGCGCTGCCGCAGATGGCGCTGCACGTCTCGTCGCGCGGCAAGGAGCTGCTGGGCCGCGATCCGACGCAGCCGTTCGGCCTGCCCGAGCTGATGGACCTCCTGCCGCCTGGCGACGAGACGCGGCGAGACCGGCTGGCCGCCGCGATCGAAACCGGCCGCGAGTACGACCTGGAGCTCCGCGTGGCGACGGCGCGGGGGCCACGGTGGGTGAACATCCGGGGCCGGGTCGTGGACCAGGCCGGCGGGCGGCCACGGCGGATGGTGGGCGTGGTCTTCGACATCACCGAGCGCCAGGAAGCCTTCGCGCAGGTGGCCGACAGCGAGCGGCGCCAGCGGCTGCTGATCGACGAACTGAACCACCGGGTGAAGAACACCCTGGCCGCCGTGCAGTCGATCTCGCGCCAGTCGGCCAAGCGGGCGGGGTCGATCGACGACTTCCGCGAGCTGTTCGAGGCTCGGCTGATCGCGCTGTCCCAGACCCACAACGCCCTGACCCGCAGCTCGTGGGAGCGGGCGCAGTTGAAGGAACTGCTGAACCAGCAGCTCGGGCCCTACCCGAAGGAGCAGGTGCGCCTGGAGGGGCCGGAGGTGAGCCTGGCGCCGCGCGAGGCGCTGGCCCTGGGCATGGTGCTGCACGAGCTGGCCACCAACGCCGCGAAGTACGGCGCGCTGTCGATCCCGAGCGGCTGTGTGCTGGTGACCTGGCGCGTCGCCCCTGGCGGACCGCGGCCCCAGCTCCTGGTGGACTGGGCGGAGGAGAACGGCCCGCCGGTCACGCGACCGGCCAGGCGCGGCTTCGGCACCCGCATGGTGCAGGGCGCGGTGATGGGCGAACTGGGCGGCGCGGCCGACCTGCGGTTCGAGGCGTCGGGCTTCCACGGCCACCTGTCGGTGCCGCTGGATCTCGCGCAGCCAGATGAACCTAAGCTGACGCCGGGGGTTCAGGACGGGTTCAGCGCCAAGGGGGCTTCCTGACGGCGCTGGAACACGCAATCCGAGGACCCGTCATGAAACACCTGCTGTACGCCGCTGTCGCCCTGGCGACCGTGGCCGCCCCGATCTCGGCGTCGGCCCAGCCCGGGCACGAGCGCCGCGAGGACCGCCGCGAACTGCGCGAGGACCGGCGCGAGCTGCATGAAGACCGCCGTGACGCCCGCCGCGACGGCGTGGTGACCGGCCGCGAGCAACGCGAACTGGCCCGCGACCGCGCCGAGGTGCGCCGGAGCCAGGCCGAAGTCCGCTACAACCGCGCCCGCGCCGACACCTGGCGCGACCGCAGTGAATGGCGCGGCTATCGCGGTGCGCGACCGGGCTACTGGTACGCGCCGGGCTACGGCTACTACCCCGTCGTGCGCGGTCACCAGTGGCGGCGCGGGGCCTATGTGCCCGCCGGCTACCGCCGCTACTACGTGCAGGACCCCTACTACTACGGCCTGCGCGCCCCGCCCCCCGGCTACCGCTGGGTCTATGCGGACGGCAATTTCGTGCTGATGGCCCTGGCCACCGGCCTGATCGCCGAGGTGCTGCTGAACGGCTACTGAGCCTGAGAGGGGGGAAGGGAAACCTTCCCCCCCTTTTCGTACCGCTAGTGGAGCGTCGAGGTCGAGCCGCCGCCGCGCGCCGCGCCCGCGCGAGGCATGGACAGCACCAGGGCCGAGCCGTCGGCGTCGGCCCGCAGCGCCACAGCCGCGCCCAGTTGCTCGGTCATGGCGCGCAGCAGGTAGCCGTTGGTGACCGTGACCAGGACGCCGTCCACGCCGTCGCCCGCCCCCGAAATCGCCACCTCGGCCTGGCGCGCGTGCGCGTCGAAGCGGATGCGCAGGGTGTCGGAAACCTCGGTGTCGAACAGGGCGCCCAGGCACTCGGCGAGGGCGACGCCCATCGACGTCGCCTCCTCCACGCCCAGCTTGAGGCCAGAGGGCTCGACGACCACACGATCGGCCGACTGTTCGCGCGCCTGGCACACCGCCCGCGCCAGGGCCGCGGCGAAGGCGTCGAAATCGACCGATTCGTCGACCCGGCCGCCCAGCTCGCGGTGCACGCGCGAGATCAGCAGCGTGCGTTCCATGGCGCGCTTCAGGCTGTCGGCGACCAGCGGCTCGGGCTCGCCCTTGGCCTGCAGGGCCAGGACGCCGGCGACCAAGCGCATGTGGTGGCTCATCCGCTCGTTCAGCTCGCGGAACAGGCCCGCGTGGCTGTCGGCCACGGCCTGGGCGCGGCCCAGCTCGCCGGAGACCGCCTTGAGCGCGCCGGTGAGGCCGGTGATCACCACGATGGCCACCGCGCAGGTGACAGCGAAGAAGGCGAAGGCGGTGAAGACCGGCGGCGTGGCCTTCCAGGCATAGGCCGGCTCGACGAAGAACCAGAAGGCCAGCATGGCCGATGCAATCGAGGCCACCGTCGCCTGACGGCGACCGAAGGCGTAGGCGGCGAGAATCACCGCGGGATAGAACGACGAATAGGCGAGGCCGCCGCCGAGGACGGGCTGCATGGGCAGGCGGATGAAGAAGGCCAGGGCCACCAGGGCGGCGGTCCACAGCCAGGACGCCGCCGGGCCGCGAAGCTGCGCCGACGGATGTCGAGAAAGCCAGGGGAGCATATGTCGGGTCTAGCACAACCCGGCCGGGCGTGCTTGACCGAACGGCAACAAAGGTTTGTGCCCATGACCGACCGCGACGTGTACCTGAAGCTGTCCGCCATCGCCGAGGAGTTGCTCGGACTGTCGCAGCGGGCCGAATCCATGGTCGGCCAGACCGCCCTGCACACAGCGGCCGTGACGCTCGCGGGCACCGCGAAGGCGGTCTACGACCACTGCCTGGGCGGCGAGGAGCATTAGCGGTCTTCGGACTGTCCGCAGGCTGGTTCTGGCGACAATCGGTCGCCCCCGAACGCTTTTGGCCGGCTGGGCCAAAAGTGCTCAGAAGCAAAAGTTGGAGCGCGACGGGCGCCAAAACCGCTCACACTTTTGGCTGTCGCGCTCTAGCTTCACGGTATGAAAACCGCCCTGTTCGCCGCCGCGGCGCTCTCGCTGGCCGCCTCTCCTGCCCTCGCCCAGAACCTCTGGATTTCCGGCGGCCCGATCTACACCGGCGTGGCCGAGCATCCGACGGCCGAGGTCGTCATCGTCCAGGGCGGGAAGATCACCTTCGCGGGCGATCCCAAGACGATCCGCTTCAAGCTGGATCCCACCACCGAGACCATCGACCTGAAGGGCGCGGCCCTGTTCCCCGGCTTCACCGACGCCCATGCCCACCTGCGCGGGATCGGCGAGCGCGAGCTGTCGCTGAACCTGGAGGGTTCGAAATCGGCGGCCGAGGCGGCCGGTCGGGTGAAGGCCTACCTCGCCCAGCGCAAGGGCGCGGGGCCGGTCTGGGGCCGCGGCTGGATCGAGACCGGCTGGCCCGAAGGCCGCTTCATGAACCGCGGCGACATCGACGCCTTCTCGGCCGGACGGCCGGTGCTGCTCGTCCGCGCCGACGGGCACGCGCTGGTGGCCAATTCCGCGGCGCTGAAGGCGGCGGGCATCACCGAAGCGACCAAGGCGCCGGCGGGCGGCGAGATCCTCAAAGGGCCGGACGGCAAGCTCACGGGCATGCTGGTCGACAACGCCATGGCCCTGGTCCGCAAGCTGCAGCTCCCGCCTACCGAGGCCGACCGGCGCGCCGCCTTCGACGCGGCCTTCCGGGTCGAAGCCGCCTACGGCTGGACCGGCGTGCATTCCATGAGCGTGTCGTGGAACGACGTGGGCCTGCTGGAAAAGCTGAACGCCGAGGGCAAGACGCCGCTGCGCGTCTACAACGCCGTCGACGCCGACCAGGCCGGCCCGCTGTTCGCCGGCGGGCCGCGGGCCACCAAGGACGGGCGGATCACCACCCGGGCGATCAAGCTGTATGAGGACGGCGCCCTGGGCTCGCGCGGGGCGGCCCTGTTCGAGCCCTATGCCGACGCGCCGGCGACGACGGGCCTGGTGCGCACGCCGCCCGGGACCATGCGTGCGGCCATGACCAAGGCGAAGGCGGCGGGCATCCAGGTGGCTAGCCATGCGATCGGCGACCGCGGCAACGCCAATGTGCTGGACCTCTACGCCGAGCAGGGCGTGGACGGCCTGCGCTGGCGGATCGAGCACTCGCAGATCGTGCGGCCGGCCGATATCCCGCGCTTCGCCAAGCTGGGGGTGATCGCCTCCATGCAGCCCAGCCACGCCATCGGCGACCTGCACTTCGCCCCCGCGCGCCTCGGCGAGCAGCGGCTGAGCGGGGCCTATGCCTGGGAGAGCTTCCTGAAGTCGGGCGCCGTGGTGGTGGGCGGCTCGGACGCGCCGGTGGAGCGGGGCGATCCGCTGATCGAGTTCTACGCCGCCGTGGCGCGCAAGGACCTGAAGGGCTTCTCCGCCCCCGACTGGCATCCCGAGGAGGCGCTGAGCCGCGCCGAGGCCCTGAAGCTGTTCACGTCCAGCGCCGCCTATGCGCGCTTCGCCGAGAAGGAACTCGGGACGATCGAAGCGGGCAGGCGCGCCGACCTCAGCGCGTTCTCGGTGGACCTGATGACCGCGCCCGAGGCCGAGATCCCCAAGGGCCACGCCGTGCTCACGGTGGTGGACGGCAAGGTGGTCTACCGGAAGCGGTAGGCTACCGCGTCCACTGCGCGAACCAGTCGGCGAGGTCCTGCGGGCGCATGTGGCGCGCGTCGGCCAGGGCGGCGACCTGGGCGCGGCCCACCAGCTGGCGGCCGGTCTTGGCGTCGATTACGAACAGGGCGGGCACGCCCTCCAGCCGCTCGGTGATGCCGTAGCGGGCCGGGATCTGCAGGTTCTTGTCGAAGCGGCCGACGTCCACCGTCACCACCTCGAAGTGGCGGTCGATGAAGGCCTTCATCTCCGGCAGTTCCATGGTGGCCGCCAGGATCCGGCAGTCGCCACACCAGTTGCCGCCCATGTCGACGATCACCCGCTTGCCGCTCTTGCGGGCCCGGGCCAGCGCCTTCTCCAGCGCCGCGTTGGCGTCGGCGTGCTCGTCGTAGGGATAGGGCAGCGGGGTCTTGAGCTGGGCGTAGTCGACGATGCCGACGTGCGGGGCCGGCGCGGCGGCGGCCGACCCGGCGGAGATGAACAGGACAGCGGCCGCGAGGACGGGACGGATCATCGTCAACTCCAACTTATGCAGTAGGATTTGGCGACGCCGGCGGTCTCGTCAAGTCCGGCAGCAGATCGGCGGCAGGAGGCCCAGGACCCAGCGGCCGGCCTGGCAGAGCGGGTCGCGGAAGAGGAAGGCCAGCAGCGCCAGGGCCGCGAGCAGGATGAGCAGGCGCAAGGTCCGGGCGACGATGCGGTGGAGCGGCGTGGGACGGGCCGAGCCGGTGAAGCGCTTCAGCGTCGCGGGACGGTAGTTCGCCTCCGGGCTCTGCATGCGCTGGAGCGCCGCCCACGAGAGATCGTCGCGGATCCTCGGCCCCTTGCGGTCGCGGTAGCCGGTGAGGAAGCCCAGGAAGTCGAACGCCCAGGGCGGCAGCGGGCGGCCCTCCTTGTCGATCCGCCAGTCGGCGAAGGGCGTGCGCTCGTTCTTGGCCCGGGCAAGCTCGGACGCGCCGCCCCATTCGAACTTCAGGCCGGCGCGCAGGGCGCCCACCGCCACCCAGACCAGCGCGCCCGACGACAGCCCGCGCTCGGCGTTGCCGCCGCCCACCGCGCCGTGGCTGCCAGGGAACCAGCACTGCTGGAACGGCCGATCCCAGGACGGCACGAAGCCCGCGCGGTCGGGATAGTCCACCTGCAGGCCATTGTTCATCGCCCACTCGCCGTTGAGGTGGTCGATATTGGCGACCTCGGTGACATCGAAGACCTTGCGGTCCTCGTCCAGCGCACAGGCGTGGCGCAGGGACGAGATCAGCGAACTGGCCCGGGTGTCGTGGAACCGGTACCTGCGGTTCAGGATCGCCGAGACGAACGGGATCGAGGGCGGCAGGCCCAGCGAGCCCACGGTGTCCCAGAGGCCCAGGTACATCATCCGGTAGATCTCGAGCGGCGGCGGCTCGGGCGGCGGGACCCGCTTCTCGGCGGTGTCGGAGTCCACACGGCTCATGCGGATCGCCCGGCGGGCCCAGACGTCCGGCGGGCGGGCCTGCGTCTCGCGGGCGGTGTCGAGCGGCGCCTCGGACAGGTCCTCCGGGCCGGTGGCGATCGGCCGGTCGGTTCCGGGCACGCGGTTGCCGAAGCTGGCGCGGAAGTTGATGAGCTCGGAGTCCGACGGCGCGGCCTTGCTGCGGTAGAGGCGCAGCGCGTTCGGGATCTGCTCGAAGCAGTCGCGCCGGATGATGCCGCACTTACGGATCAGCCCGACCAGGCTGCGGGCCGTGTAGGCGCCGCGGCTGAAGCCGAAGACGAAGATTTCGTCGCCGGGGTCGTAGTTGAGGACCAGGAAGCGGTAGGCCGCCTCGATCTTCTCGTCGATGCCACGACCCAGCGCGCCGCCCAGGAGGCCGGTCAGACGGTCGACGAAGGGCGAGACGCCGGTCGCGACGCCGACGCCCGCATCGTAGAACACCACCTGGTCGCGCCCGTCCCAGCCCTTGCGCGAGACGCACTTGGCGAGCCGCGCCACGTTGGTCAGGCTGGCCATGCGCAGGTCGTTCCAGGTGCCGTCGCAGAACACCGCCAGGCGCTTGCGATCGTCACGCCGCGCCCGCGTGCCAGTTGCCGTCGTGGGCATCGCAGCCCCTCCCTCTCGACGTCCCTCACCCTAGGTTGCTGCAGCAGGCGGTTCAACCTTGGCCATGAAGCGTCGGGAACGCCACGCAACCGGCCCGTCGGCCGCGGGTTTGGCCAGCGCCCCATCAACGCACGGAGACCGCCATGACCGACCAGATGACCAATACCGAGGTGCAGGACCGCCTGTGGAAGGCCGTCGACGACCACCACACCGGCATGCTGGGCCTGACCCACGACAGCCACCACTTCCAGCCGATGACCGCCTTCGTGGAGAAGGACACCCACACGCTGTGGTTCTTCACCCGCGACGACACCGATCTTGCGCAGGCCGTTGCGTCAGGTTCGGACGCAGCCTTCATCTTCCTCGACAAGAAGCTGCAGGCCTGCATCGACGGTCGGCTGAGCCGGGCGCACGACCGCGAGCGGATCGACCGCTACTGGAACGCCCACGTGGCGGCCTGGTACCCCGAGGGCAAGGACGACCCGCACCTGACCCTGCTGCGCCTGGACGTGACCGAGGCGGCGGTGTGGATCACCGAGGGCGGCCTGCTGAAGTACGCGCTCGAAGTGGCCAAGGCGAACACCTCGAAGTCGACCCCCGATGTGGGCGAGCGGCGTGACCTGAACTTCCACTAGACCGGTGACGAGGCGGCTCCCGCGCGGCGCGGCAAGACGTTCGCGGCGCGCGGGGCCGACCAACAATTGATTCGACCTGATTCGGGCGCGGTAACGCTCGAAAGCTATAGTTGCGTCGACTATCCGACCGTCGGCCAAGCTCGGCTCCGCGTCCTATGTTAAACTTGCCCACCACGATCTCGCCTAAATTCAGGGATGCCCCCGAGTAAATGTCGAGTACTCGACAGTCTTGCCCCTCATGCGTCGATAACTTGAAACCTCAACCGCAGAGCGGCGTTTCAAGTCCCCGATGCAGAGGCCCGTCCCCCTGTCACAGAACAGCCTGCTCGACGCGCTCCCCGCACAGGATTACGCGCTCGTCGCCTCGAACCTCGCCCAGGTGGAACTCGAGCGCGGCCGTCTTCTGTACGACCCCGGCGATCCGATCGAGCACGTCTACTTCCCGCACGACGGGGTCATCTCGCTGATGACGCTGATGGAGAACGGCGCGGCTATCGAGAGCTCGACCATCGGGCCCGAGGGCGCCCTGGGTCTGATGGCCGCGGTGTCGCCACGCCAGTCTCTCTCGCGGGCCATCGTCCAGACCCCGCTGCGCGCCGCGCGCATCGCCGCCGACCGCCTGCACGAGGTGTGGGAGAAGAGCCCGGCGCTACGCGACCTGATCGACCGCCACACCGAGGCGCTGTACGGCCACGCGATCCAGTCGGTGGCGTGCAACGCCCTGCACTCGGTGGAGGCCCGCTTCTGCCGCTGGCTGCTCACCTGCCACGACCGCATCTCGACCGACACGGTGGCCCTGACCCAAGAGTTCCTGGCCGACATGCTGGGCGTGCAGCGCACGACGGTGACGGCGGTCGCCCGCTCGCTGCAGGACAAGGGCCTGATCCGCTATCGCCGCGGCGTGGTGGACATCGTCGACCGGGCCGGGCTGCAGGCCATGACCTGCGAGTGCTACGGCGTGATCCGCAACCACTACCGGCGGCTGCTCGGCGCCTGAGCGCCGTACCGCTTTCTCGACCGGAGAACGACGCTCGTCGCTAGGTTATTGCGCGGGATCGGTTTTCCCCCTCTTGTGCTGCGCGATGGGGAGATTGGAGCCCGAAGGCAGGCTCCAGCCAGTCGAGAAGAGACCAATGATTTCCGAAACGCGCAAGATCCTGCTGTCCGCCGGGGCGGCGGCCGCCCTCGTGTTCGCCGCCAACGCGGCCCAGGCCCATGACGAGCATGCGTGCGCCGACACGGCCTGCACGATGGAGCTGCTGTTCGCCGCAGACGCCCCCGCCGGCGCAGCCACGGGCGGCGCGATCGACGCAGCCTCGCTGGCGGCGCCTAAGTACGGGACCTGGGGCTTCGACCTCGCGGGCATGGACCGCAGCGTCAAGCCGGGCGACGACTTCTTCAAGTTCGCCAACGGCACGTGGGACAAGACCACCGAGATCCCGGCCGACCGCGTGCGCTATGGCAACTTCAACAAGCTGCGCGAGCTCTCCGAGAACCGCATGCACGCGATCCTCGAGGACGCCGCGGCGGGCAAGCTGAACGACCCCGACGCGGCTAAGATCGCCGCCGGCTACGCCGCCTTCATGGACGAGGCCCTGGCCGAGAAGCTGGACGCCAAGCCGCTGGCTCCCGAGCTGGCCCAGATCCGCAAGGTGAAGAGCAAGGACGAATTCACCGCCCTGATGGGCAAGGCGAACACCAGCGGGTTCGCCTCGATCTTCCCGGTGGGCATCAGCATCGACGCCAAGTCGCCGATGAAATACGCGGTGATGACCTTCAACGGCGGCCTGGGCCTGCCCGACCGCGACTACTACCTGCAGGAGAGCTTCGCGGCGAAGAAGGCCAAGTACGAGGCCTATGTGGCCCAGCTGCTGACGATGATCGGCTGGGAGAAGCCGGCCGAGAGCGCCAAGGCCGTCGTCGCCTTCGAGACCCAGCTCGCCGAGGCCAGCTGGACCCGCGTCGAGCGCCGCGACCGCGACAAGACCTACAACCCCATGAGCCCGGCCGAGCTGAGCGCCTACACGCCGGGCTTCGACTGGAACCGCTATCTCGTCCAGACGGGCCTGCCCAAGGTCGACCGGCTGGTGGTGACCACCAACACCGCCTTCCCGAAGGTGGCGAAGATCTACGCCGACACGCCGCTGGAGACGCTGAAGGCCTGGCAGGCGTTCCACGTGGCCGACAGCGCCGCGCCGTACCTGTCGAACCGCTTCGTCCAGGCCAACTACGAGTTCCGCAACAAGGAGCTGGCCGGCCAGCCGCAGATCCAGGCGCGCTGGAAGCGGGCGGCGGCGTTCATGGACAACTCCATCGGCGAGTCGGTGGGCCGGGTCTACGTGGCCCGCTACTTCCCGCCGGAGTCCAAGGCCAAGATGGACGCCCTGGTGGGCGACATCCGCACGGCGCTGCACGCCCGCATCGAGAAGCTGGACTGGATGGGCCCCGAGACCAAGCAGCGGGCCCTGGAGAAGCTGTCGAAGTTCACCGTGAAGATCGCCTACCCGGCGACGTGGCGCGACTACGGCAAGCTGGAGCTGAAGAAGGACGACCTGTACGGCAACGTCGTGCGCGCCGGGACCTTCGACTGGCAGCGCGACGTGGCGCGCCTGAACCAGCCGGTGGACAAGGGCGAGTGGGGAATGACCCCGCAGACGGTCAACGCGTACTACAACTTCGCCAACAACGAGATCGTGTTCCCGGCGGCGATCCTGCAGCCGCCGTTCTTCGATCCGGATGCGGACCCGGCCATCAACTACGGCGGCATCGGCGGCGTGATCGGCCACGAGATCAGCCACGGCTTCGATGACCAGGGCCGCAAGAGCGACGGCGACGGCGTGCTGCGCGACTGGTGGACCGCCGACGACAACGCGAAGTTCAAGGTCCAGTCCGACCGGCTGGGCGCCCAGTACTCGTCGTTCGAGCCCCTGCCCGGCGCGAAGGTGCAGGGCGGGCTGACCATGGGCGAGAACATCGGCGACATGGGTGGGCTGAGCCTCGGCCTCGACGCCTACCGGACCTCGTTGAAGGGCCAGCCGGCGCCGGTGATCGACGGCCTGACGGGCGACCAGCGGGTGTTCCTCGGCTGGGCCCAGGTGTGGCGTGAGAAGAGCCGCGACGAGGCGCTGCGCCAGCAGGTGGTCACCGACCCGCACTCGCCGGCCTACTACCGCGTCAACGGCACCATCCGGAACATTCCCGGCTGGTACGACGCCTGGAACGTGCAGCCGGGCGACAAGCTGTACGTCGCGCCGGATCAGCGGGTGAAGATCTGGTGAGCTTTTCCCTCCCCTTCATGGGGAGGGTCGACGCGCCGCAGGCGCGCGGGGTGGGGATCTAATGGTCAGGCTCAGAGCCCGGTCGTGACTTCCCCACCCGTCTGCTTGCTTCGCGCGCAGCCCCCCTCCCCATGAAGGGGAGGGAAAGGGGCGTTACCCCACGAACTGCGCCGCGCCGAAGGCCAGGCCGCACAGCAGGGCGGTCTGGCAGGCGAGCGCGGCGAGCGGGCGCCAGCCCATGGACTTGAGGCCGGCGATGGAGGTCTTGGCGCCCACCGCGACGACGCCCGCGCCGATCAGCAGGTTGGACGCGAAGGTCGCCGCGGGCAGCACCTCCGCCGGGACCACGCCGGTGCTGCGCAGCCCCGCCAGGGCGAAGAAGGCGATGACGAAGCCGGGGAGCAGGGCCGCGCGGCCCAGCGCCTTGCCCTCGCCCGGGGCGGACTTGGCGGCGCTGGCGAATGAGAAGGCCACCGTGGCCACGACCAAGGCCAGCAGGGAGACGCGGACCAGCTTCACGGTCACCGCCATGTCGCCCACGGCGGGCGAGACCGAGTAGCCGGCGCCGGCCACCTGGGCCACGTCGTGGATCGAGGCGCCGAGGAAGATGGCGGCCGCCTCGGGCGGCAGACCGGCGAGGTGGGCGATGGCCGGATAGGCCAGCATGGCGACGGTGGAGAGCGTGGCGACGACGGCCACGACGTAGCCGGTCTGGCGCTCGGTCTCCTCGCCCTTGGGCAGGACCGAGGCGACGGCCATGGCCGCCGAGGCGCCGCAGATGGCCGTGGCGCTGGCCGAGAGCATGGAAAAGCCGCGCGGCAAGCCGAACAGCCGGCCGATCCCCGAGCCCAGGCTGAGCGTCAGGGCCACGCAGCCCAACACCAGCAGCAGCGTGGTGACGCCCAGGTGGGCGATGTCGCCCAGCGCGATACGCAGGCCCAGCAGCGCGATGCCGGCGCGCAGCAGCGGCCGCTCGGCCACCTTCAGGCCAGGGGTGAGGTCGAGACGCCCGGCGAGCGGGGCGGCGATCAGGAAGCCGGCCACCAGCGCGAAGGGCGCGACCGGCTGGTGCAGGGCGCTTGAGATCCAGGTGGCGAGGCCGGTGAGGACCAGGGCGATCGCCAGGCCGGGAACCCACTTCGGCAGCGGCTTGCGCTCGGCCTTCGGCGCGGTGCGATGGGTGACCATCCGCTCGTGCAGCTCGCGGATGCGGCGGCTGCCCGAGGATTGGAAGGCGAAGGGGAAGAGGCCGTGCAGGAGGCAGCAGATCGCGCCCATGGCCATGGTCGAGGCGAAGCCCCAGGCCGAGCCCAGGTGCTCGAAATAGTTTTCGCCCACCGACTCCGGATGCTGCGTGAAAGCCTTGAGCATGGATCCCAACCCGCTCGAAATTGAGCCTCCAAGCATGGCTGAGCCGGCGGGAATATCATTGCCGATCCTGTCGCGGATCTGGCGAAAATGGAGAACTGAATTCTCCCAACTTCCAAAATCACAGAACCAATCCGACGCCGAGGCTTCAGAATCCTGAAGTGATTGCTAACGCGGCGCGGTTGAGTCGCTGCATCCGGGACGCGCGGGGCGGCGTATGCTTAACTGATGGATGAACTCGAGAAGGCGTGTCTTCAGGCGATGAAGTGGATGGTTCTCGGCGCCGCGATCCTGGCGGTGGCGCTGTTCGTGAAGGATCGGGCGCACGCGGCGCCCACGATGCCGGCGCCGGCGGTGTCGATCAGCGCGTCCTAGTCGCGGCGCGGCACGCCGAAGGCGCGCAGCTTGGCCGGCAGGCGGGTGGCGTGGCGGGTGGCCTCGCGCATCGAGATGAACTGGGTCGCGTCGCACTGCTTGGCCACCCACTCCATGGCGCCGTCAGCGGCGAGGCGGAGATAGGCGGGGCCGTCGGCGGCGTAGTCGGCGATGCGGGCGACGAAGGCCGGCAGGGTCGGGATGTCCTGAGGCATGTGGGCGGCGGTCATGATGTTTCTCCCTGGGCTCGTGTGGAGCTGTCTCTTGAGGAGAAATCTAAGCCCGCAACCTGGCCGCTAACCATTTCGGCCGAATACCTATGGGAGGCCCCTACGGGGATTCTACGGTGGGGCGGCCTGCCGCAGGCTCAGCCGTGGACGAGGCGGCCGCCGACCAGCGTGGCGCGCACCCTTTCCGACGACGGCGCGGCGAGGGCCTGGACGAGCGGAACATCCAGCAGGCAGAGGTCGGCGGGCTCGCCCACCGCGACCCGGCGCGGCCGGCGGCCGGGCAAGGCCGGGTCGTCGAGATAGAGGCCCAGCGCGCGCGCCGGATCGAGGCGCTCGTCCGCCCCCAGCACCAGGCCGCCCGCACTGGCCCGGTCGACGGCGGCGGCGATCCCCAGCCACGGGTCGGGCGTGGCGTAAGGCGCGTCCGAGCTGGCGGCCAGCGGAACGCCAGCGTCGACGAGACTTTTCAGGCGGTAGAGGTCGGGGCGGTCCTGCGGCGCGACCTCGCGGGCGTAGCGGTCGCCGCGCTCGCGCAGGAACGCCGGCTGGGTGACGACCGTGAGGCGCAGCCGACGCAGGATCGCGACGGCGTCCGGCGGGATGACGCTGCCGTGCTCGATGCGGTCGCCGACCTCGGCCCCGGCGGTCTCGAAGACCGCCAGGGTCAAGGCCAGTTCGGCGGCGGTGACGCAGTGGACGGCGACGTTACGGCCCTGGGCGCGAGCGGCGGCGATGCGGGCCAGGAAGTCGTCCAGGTCGGGCAGGCTGTGGTCGTCGAGCAGCACCTTCAGCGGGCCGACCGCGAAGGCGGCGTCAGGCGGCGCAGCGAGCGGACCGCCGCTCATCAGCGTCAGCCGCTGGGGCAGGTCGCCGACGCGATGCGCCTCGGCCAGGATCTCGGCCGCCGAGGCGTCGGTCGTGACGCTGGCGTCGGTGAGCGCGGTGACCCCACAGGCGGCGAGGCGCGCGCCGATGGGGGCCAGTGGCGGCGGCCGGCTACCGATCCGGCCGCGGAGCCAGGCGTCGCCGCGCCAGAGGCGGCCGGTCTCGCGCTCCAGGCCCGGCGGATCGCCGCTCTCGCCCAGGGCTTCCAGGGCGAGGCTGTTCAGGACCCAGAGCGCGCCGGTCTGGTGCTGGACCCGCAGGCGGTGGGCGGGCGCGAGGCGGTCGAGGTCGGCGCGGGTCAGCTCGCCGGCGAGGGCCTCGTGATACCCCAGCACGCGGATCCAGGCGCCGGGCGGGCGGGCCGCCGTGGCCTCGGCGATGCGGGCGGCGAAGGCGGCGGGCGTCGCGGCGTCCTCGGCGTTCACGGAGTCGGCGCGGGCGGCCAAGCCCAGGATGTGGATGTGGTGGTCGCAGAGGCCGGGGATCAGCGCCCCGCCCTGCCCGTCGAGGTCGTCACCGGCGCGCGGCAGGCGTGGGCCGATGGCGGCGATGCGGCCAGCTTCGACGCGGACGTCGAGCCCGGCGCGGCCATCGACCTCGACGTTGCGGAGCGTGAGGCTCATGCCGCGACCGGCGCGTCGATCAGCGCCACCGACGACGCGGCGACGGGCGCCATGCCAGCGTCGATCAGGCCGGCACGATCCGTGCGCAGGGCGCGCAGCGCCGCAACGGCCGCGGCCACCCCGGTGAGCGGGTCAGACAGCGCGTCGCCCAGGAACCGCGGCTCGCCATCGCGCCAGCCGACGAGGCCGCCGGCCGCGGCGGTGTCGTCGCCGAAGCCCACGCGCTCGGGCGCCGCCAGGCCGTAGCCCGTGATCGCCACCCAGGTCAGCCGGCGCTCGCGCAGCATCGCCGCGGGATCGAGGCCGATGGCGCGCATTCCGCGCGGCCTGGCGCTGGTGATCACCACGTCGGCGTCCAGGATCAGCGCGCGGAGCTGGACCTGGCCGCGCGGGTCGGCCAGGTCCAGGGCGAGCTCGGTCTTGGCGGCGTTCAGGCGGGCGTGGAAGGCCGGCGTGGAGATGCGCGTGGGGTCGGGGCGCCGCACGCTCTCGACCTTGGTCACCTCGCAGCCGGCGGCCGCCAGGATCGCGCCGCACAGCGGGCCGGCCCAGAGCGCCGAGAGGTCGACGACCTTCGGGACGGCGTGCGTAGGGCCCTCGGCCCAGTCGGGCTCGACGATGCGCCTCGGTTCGGGATCGCCCGCCGCGACTTCGCCCACGCAGCAGGCCGGGAGGCCCAGCAGAAGCGCCTGGTCGGCCAGATCCTGCGCCGGCCGCTCGGGCGCGTGGGCGGCGACCAGGTCCCAGGGATCGCCGCCGAAGTCGCAGCCCAGCCACGCCGGCACGAGGTCGCGGTCCTCGTCGCGCGCCAGGTTCAGGGCCATCCAGCCATCCGCCACGCGGAACAGGCGGCAGGCGCCGTTCGGCGAGACGAGACCGCCGGCGGGATCCAGGGGCAGCTCGCCGGCGCGGTCGGTGACGCGCAGCGCCGCGACGTCGACGCGACCCTCGGTCAGGCGGGCGACCTCGTCCGAATGGACATGGAGCGCGCGGGCGATCGGGCTCATGCCGCCACCTCGTCGACGAGGCCCCAGGCCAGCGCGGTGGCGAGGTCGATGTCGGCGCCCGAGATCGCCATCCAGCAGGCGCGGCGGCGGCCGACGCGGCGCGGAATCGTGGCCGTGCCGCCGGCGCCCGGGATCAGGCCCATGGAGACCTCCGGCAGGCGGAAGTGGGCGCCCGGCCGCGCGGCGACGCGGTGGGCGGCGGCCGGAACCTCGATCCCAGCGCCCACGCAGGCGCCGTGGACCTCGACGGTGAGACGTTCGCCCAGCGCCTGGGCCAAGCGGGCCGGCGAGCGCAGGGTGCGGATCAGATGGGCCTGGCCCGGGTCGGCGGCGCGGCCGAACTCGTCGAGGTCGCCGCCGGCGCTGAAGGCGGGGCCGGCGCCGGCGAGGCGGACCGGCGGGGCGTCGGGGTGCTCCAGGGCGAAGGCCAGGGCCTCGCACAGCTCGTCGCGCATGCGGGCGTCGAAGGCGTTGCGGCTCTGCGGGCGATTGAGCTGCAGGCCCAGCGTCTTGCCGCGGGTGTCGATCAGGACGCGGGGGGCGCGGTCGTCGTCGCGGGCGCGCGGCGGGTTGGCGGCGCGCCAGGCGCGGAAGCCCTCGGACGCCAGCAGCATCGAATAGGCCAGGGACTCGTGCACCAGCGCCTGGTCGAACGGAACCTCCAGCGTGGTGCGGAAGACCTGGGCGGCGACGGCGGCGGCGACGGGCTGGCGGGCCACGGCGGCCTGCAGTTCGGCGATGGCGGCGTCGAGGCGGGCCGGCGCGAAGCCGACCCAGGGGCCGGGCGCGGCCGGGTCGGCGCTGAACAGGATGTCGAAGGGGTCGCACGCGCCGCCGGGGACGGGACCGTCGCGGTGGACGCCCAGTTGCACGACGCCCGGCGTGGCGGCCAGCGGCGGCGGGTCGCGCCCGATCTCGGTCACCGCCAGGCCCGCGCCCGAAAGCTGGACCAGGTCGGTGATGAGGGCGCCGGTCATCGCCTCACGCCGCGGCGGCGGGGGCGCTCATCTCGGCCTTGAGCTGGCGGCGGAGCAGCTTGCCGGTGTCGTTGTAGGGCAGCGCCTCGCGGAAGGCCCAGACCTCGGGGGTCTTGGACGAGCGCAGGCGGGCCTTCACCCAGGCGGCCAGTTCGTCAGCGGAGGGCGGGGCGTCCTTCGCCACGACCACGGCGGCGACCTTCTCGCCCCACTCGTTGTCGGGCAGGCCCAGGACGGCGACGTCGGCGACGCCCGGATGCTCGCGCAGGACGTCCTCGATCTCGCCGGGGCTCAGGTTCTCAGCCCCGCGGACGATGACATCGTCGAGACGGCCCTCGACGAAGAGGTAGCCCTCCTCGTCCATGAAGCCGCCGTCGTTGGTGGCGAACCAGCCGTCGGCGCCGATGACCTTCTTCGAGGTGTATTCACCCGAGACCTGCTCGCCGCGGACGTAGATCTCGCCCGACTGGTTGGGGCCCAGCACCTCGCCGTCGGGGCCGCGGATCTCGAGCTCCAGCGCCGGCAGCGGCTTGCCCACCGAGCCCAAGCGGCGCTTCACCGCCTCGTCGTCGGAATAGAGCGCCATGCGGTGGTCGTCGGGGCCGAGGACGGCGATCGTCGAGGACGTCTCGGTGAGGCCGTAGGCGTTCACGAAGTCCACGTGCGGCAGCAGGTTCAGCGCGCGCTCGATCACCGGCAGCGGCATGCGCCCGCCGCCGTAGCTGAGCGCCCGCATGGACGGCAGGCTCTCGGCGCGGGCTTCCAGGATGTCGAGGATGCGGCCCAGCATGGTGGGCACGACCATGGCGTGGGTGATGCCCTCGGCCGCCGCGGCGTCGACCCAGGCCTCGGGCGTGAAGGCTTCCAGATGGACGATGCGCCGGCCGCCGTAGACGCCGGTCAGCACAGCCGAGATGCCGGCGATGTGGTAGGGCGGCACGCTGACCAGGGCGGCCTCGTGCTCCTCGGCGCCCAGGAACTCGACCGTCGAGATGACGTAGCTGGTGAGGTTCGAGTGGCGCAGGATCGCGGCCTTGGGCTCGCCGGTGGTGCCGCTGGTGAACAGCAGGACGGCGATGTCGGGCTCGGCCCAGGGCAGTTCGTCCGGCGGGTCGGCCGCGCAGGCGGCGTCGAAGGCCGAGCGGGTCACGACGATGACGCCGGGATGCGGCTGCAGGCGGCCGGTCATGTCGTCGTCGACGATGGCGACCGAGGGCGCGGTGCGGGCCAGGAGCTTGTTCAGGTCGGCGTCGGGCAGCCGGTAGTTCAGCGGCGCGAACGGCCTGGCCAGCAGGCCCGCGGCGAACAGGGCGGTCGGCAGGGCCGGACCGTTGAGGCCGAGGAAGGCGACCGTCTCACCGCCCTGCCCCGCCAGCCAGGCCGCGCCCGCCCGCGCACGGCGGCGGGCCACTTCGAAGGTGAGGCCGTCGGCGCGGCGGCCCAGCGCCAGCCGGTCGGGCGCGGCGTCGGCGGCCATGTCGAGCAGGAGGGCGGTGTGCATCGGAAGATCAGTCCGACGACGGCAGCTTCTTGGCCTCCGCCGCGCCGATCGCACGGCCGTCGACGCTGAGCGAGCCCGCGCCGGCCTTGGAGCAGAGCGCCTCCAGGCCGGTCTCGGCGTCGGTGTAGCGCTTGCCCGCCGCGCTGCCGCCAGCGTGGGCGTCGGAGAGGACGAGATCGCCCGGGCGGGCCTCGGCGTGGGGGATCACCTGGTGGCCGCCGCATTCGAGGCTGACCGGCGCCTTAGGCGGCCGCACCACCACGAACTCCGCGTCGCACACCGCGCTCTTCCAGCGCGACCCAGGCTTCAAATCCATCGCTCACTCCCTTTTCCGGAAGTGTAGCCCGGCGTCTGGCCCGGTGCATACCGGGTGTGCGAGAAACCTAGCCTTCGACCGCGTGCAGCGAGGGCGCGACGCGGCTGAGCGCCGTCTTGAGCGCGCCGTCCATGCGGCGGCGCGTGTGGAGCTTGCGGGCGCCGCAGTACGTCACCACCGAGGCGGCGCTGTCGTGCTCGTCGAGGGTGCGCAGGGCGTGGACAGCGGCTTCGGCGTCGCTGTCGAGCTCGACCGTCTCGAAGCTGCTGGCCAAGCCGTTCGCGAGGGTAGGGTAGAACGTGTAGAGGGGCATGGGGCATCCCTATCCTTGGAGAGGCGGGAGCGCTGAAACAGTAGCCGTCTCTCGGCCGCCGGCGCCCAAAAAGGTCGCTGCCGACGACGGGGAAACCATAGCACATCTGGGCCGGAACTCTGTCTGACTTCCGACTCTGGCGGCGCGCACACGGATTCGTCATGGCCGGCTCGACCCGGCCATCCATGCGGCGCGGCGGGAATGAGGTGCGGACCTTGCGGGCGCACGGGTATGGATCCCCGGGTCGAGCCCGGGGATGACGAGCTGAGATGTGAGTGGGCCAACTCCCACCGCTGTCATCCCGGCCGAAGCGCCGGGACTTGAGGGGGATGGGCAGTGCGGTGGCCTTCTGGGTCCCGGATCGGCCTGCCGGCCGTCCGGGATGACAGCTGGGGGTGGGGCTCAGCCT